>FWPU01000566.1_pt1 | contig 119614 bp, 98 predicted proteins | sample 2228361 | NCBI WGS metagenome assembly FWPU01 (sample SAMEA103939777, study PRJEB20133) | metagenome | reverse complement strand
CGCGGTCCTGCCCACGACCGATGGTAGCCCCGGCGGCGCGCTCGGCGGGCGTCCCGGAGCCTGCGGCGCAGGCGGCTGCGGGCGAGCGGGAGGCTGCGGCGCCGGGCCGACCGGTGCCGAGACGCTCCGCGCTGCGGGCTCCTCAATGCGTAGTCGGATGGACGGCGGCACGACGCGGCCTGTCGGCCGGGACTCCGGTGCCGGGGCCGGCGCTGGGGGGGGCACCTCCGCCGCCGGAACCGAGGCGGGCGCCGGTGGGGTGGCCTCCACCGCGGGCCGTTCGGTCGTGTCGGCTGCCGCGACGACCGTCTCGACCTCGGGTGGCTGGGGCGTCACCGCGGGCGGGGCCGCTTCCGCTGCCGCCGTCGGCAAGGTCGGCTGGAGGGGAGCCTGCTCGGCGGTCTCGACGGTCACCACCGGCATCGCTTCGGCCGGGATCGGAGGCGCTGGCGCCTCGACCGGCGCGGCGGCCGCTTTGGCGGCCTTCGCGGTCTTGACGAGGCGAGGCGGGGGCAGCGCCGGCGCGACCGCCTTGGGCGGCTCGGGCGGTTTGCCTCCCTTCTTGCCCCTGGCCGGGACGTGACCCTCGGCGAACCACGGGCCGCTCGGCAGCGGAATCGCGCGCTCTCGGGCGAGGCGCTCGACGAACTTGCGGGCGACCACCTCCTCGATCGTGCTCGATGCGCTCTTGACCTCGATGTCGTGCTCGCGCTTGAGCAGATCGATGATGTCCTGGCTCGCCATGCCCAACAGTTCCGCGACTTTGTAGATCCGAACGGTCGACAACGTCTCTCCTCTCGACTAGGGCTCGCTGGTCGTCTCCGGTGGCGCCGCGGCCGGTTCTTCGCCCGTTCGGTCAGCCGCCGGCTCGACCGACGAGGGCTCGCCGGCGAACGGCTCCGGTGTGCCCTCGGCAGCGGTCGCGGCGGCGGCCTCGCGCGCCGCGGCCTGGACGCGGGCGACCGTCTCGAGGTCGAGGCCCGAGGCGCTCGCGAGCGCCTCGGGCTCGGCGTCGACGAGGCGGTCGAGCGTGTCGAAGCCCGCGAGCTGCAGGCGGGCGACGAGCTCCGGTTCCAGACCGGGCACCGGCAACGCGACCTGGGCCGCGGCCGCCTCGAAGCCGGCGAACTGTGCCTCGACTTCCTTCCGCTTGTCTTCCTCGCTCTTGATATCGATCTTCCAGCCGGTCAGCTTCGCGGCGAGGCGGACGTTCTGCCCCTTCTTGCCGATGGCGAGCGAGAGCTGTTTGTCCTCGACCACGACCTCCATCACCTTCTCGGTCTCGTCGACGATCGTCACGCGCTGGACGCGGGCCGGGCTGAGGGCGTTGGTGACGAAGGCGACCGGGTCCTCGGACCACTCGACGATGTCGATCTTCTCGCCGCGCAGCTCGCGGATGATCGCCTGCACGCGCGTGCCTTTCATGCCGACGCAGGCGCCCACCGGGTCCACGTCGCGCTCGCGGGAGTAGACCGCCACCTTCGCCCGGTCGCCGGCCTCGCGCACGGCTCCGCGGATGGTCACCGTGCCGTCGTAGATCTCGGGCACCTCCATCTCGAAGAGCTTGATGAGGAGCGCCGGGTCCGTGCGCGACAGGACGATCTGCGGGCCCTTGGCGTTCTTGTTGACGGCGCGGATGATGGCCCGGACACGGTCCCCGACGGTGTAGTTCTCGGCGCGGGACTGCTCCTTGCGGGGCAGGATCGCCTCGATGCGGTTGAACTCCACGATGATGTCGCCGTTCTCGAAGCGCTTGACCGTGCCGCTGACCACCTCGCCGACCCGCTGGCTGTACTCGTTGTAGATGTTCTCGCGCTCGGCCTCGCGCACCTTCTGGAAGATGACCTGCTTGGCCGTTTGCGCGGCGATGCGGCCGAGCACGTCGGTCGGCTTGGGGAATTCAATCTCCATGTCGACCTCGGCCTCGTCGCCGTAGAGGGCTTGCGCCTCGGCGAGGGAGACCTCCGTGGCGGGGTTGGTCACGGTCTGGACGATCGTCTTCACGGCGTACAGCTCGACCTGGCCGGTTTCCGGGTTGAACCGCGTCCGGAGGTTCTCGTTGGTCTTGTAGTACTTCCGGGAGGCGGTCAGAACCGCGTCCTCGATGGCCGAGATGATGACCTGGGGCTCGATCCCCTTTTCCCTGGCCAGCGCCTCGATGGTTTGCTGGAGCGGGTTGTTCATGGTTCCCTCAGAACTCGACGTCCAGGCGGCCGCGCACGATCGCCGCCAGCGGAATTCGGTGCGTGCGCCGTCCCTGTTCCAGGACGACGCAGCCGTCGGCCAGCCCTGCGAGCCGTCCCTCGAAATGCGTCTGCCCGTCGACGGCCGGCGAGACGACGATCTTCGCCAGCCGCCCGGTGAACCGCCGATAGTCCGCTTCGTGCCGCAACGGGCGGTCGAGGCCAGGCGACGAAACCTCCAGCGTGTACGACTGGCGGCTCGCCAGCTCGCCGAACGCGTCCTCCTCGACGTCCAGCAGCGCGCTCAAATCCTCGCTCACGCGCTGGCAATCGCCGAGCGTCACGCCGGGCGCGTCGAGAGGTTCCGGGCCGCCGTCGGCCGGCGCCGGCCGATCGAGAATGACGCGCAACACCCACCCTCCCGCCTCGCGCCGCCACTGGACGTCGAAGACGTCGAGTCCGTAGCTCGCCGCCACGCGACCGGCGAGCGCGCGCAGGCGCTCGAGCCCGGCATCCTCGGCTCCTACCACGACCCCCTGTCCCTGAAACGACCGGCGCCGAACGGCGCGGCGGCCAACCGAGGCGACGCGCCGGTCGGGGCCTCAAAAACAAAAGGTGGGCTCGCGCCCACCCTCGAGGTGACCCACAGCGCCCTTCAACTATAGCATGCCCCGAGGGTTACGACAACGGCCGGGCCACCAGGTCATACCCGCGCGCGGCCACCAGGCGGCAATCGACCAGCGAGCCCGGTGGATAAGCCGTCCCGTCACAGTCGGTTAGGTAGACGACCGGGTCGACCTCCGGCGCCTGGCCTTCGAGCCGGCCCTGGAGGACGAGCGGGTGCTCGGCAGCCGGGCCGTCGATGAGCACGCGGACGCGCTCGCCGAGCCGCGCGCGGTGGTGGCGGGTCACGAGGCGCCGCTGGAGCGCCAGCAGCCGCTGCCGCCGGGCCTGCTTGACCCGCACCGGCACATCGTCGGCAAACGCGTAGGCGGCCGTGCCCTCTTCGTGCGAGTAGGTGAAGACACCGACGTGGTCGAAGGCCGTGTCGCGCACGAAGCCTTCGAGCTCGGCGAAGTCCTCCGCGGTCTCGCCCGGGAAGCCCACGATGAAGGTGGTCCGGATCGTGACGCCCGGCACCCGGTCGCGGATGCGGCGCACGAGCGCCTCGTAGGCGCGGCGCGTGCCCGGGCGTCGCATGCGCCGGAGCACCGGGGCGGCCGCGTGCTGCAGCGGCAGGTCGACGTACCGACAGATCTTGTCGCCCTCCGCCATGGCGTCGAGCACGTCGTCGGTCAGGGTGGTCGGATACAGGTAGAGCAGACGCACCCAGTGGAGCCCGTCGAGCCGGTCGAGCGCCCGCAGCAGGCGCGCGAGCGCGCCGCGCTCGCCGCGCTCGACGCCGTAGAAGGTCGTGTCTTGCGACACGAGGATCAGCTCACGCACGCCGGCGGCGACGAGCCGCTCGGCCTCGCGCAGGATCGACTCGAGGGGCCGACTGCGATAGGGCCCGCGCAGCGCCGGAATGATGCAGAAGCTGCACGCGTAGTCGCAGCCTTCGGCGACCTTCACGTACGCGACGTGCCCGGGCGTCGTCAGTCGCCGCGGCGTGTCCGCGTCGTAGAGGTAGGACACGCTCGCGCCCTGGGGCGTCGCGCTCGAGCGGTGCCGGGGCCGCCGGCCGGCGACGGCCTCGACGATCTCCGGGACCTCGTCGGTGCCGAGCACGGCGTCGATTTCGGGGATCTCGGCTGCCAGCGCCTCGCGATAGCGCTGGCCGAGGCAGCCAGTGACAACCAGGCGTCGGCACGCCCCGTCGCGCTTCAGCCTCGCCAGATCCAGGATGGCGTCGATCGCCTCCTGCTTCGCCTCGTCGATGAACGCGCACGTGTTCACGACGAGGACCTCGGCGGCCGCGGCGTCGGCCGTGATCTCGTGCCCGGCCTGCTCGACGAGGCCCACCATCACCTCGGTGTCGACCAGGTTCTTCGGGCACCCGAGGGAAACGAACCCGACCTTCATCTCGGCCCCAGCCTCCAGCGTCCTGTGTTTTGTCTTCTATCTTCTCCTTGCGTTTCCCTACGGATACACCCGATAGAGCATCCGCGGATACGGAATCGCCTCGCGGATATGCTCGAGGCCGCAGAGCCACGCGACGACGCGCTCGATGCCCATGCCGAAGCCCGCGTGCGGCACCGTGCCGTAGCGCCGGAGGTCGAGGTACCACTCGAAGGCTTCCTGCGGCAGGTGGTGCTCGCGGATCCGCTGGACGAGCAGGTCGTAGTCGGCGATGCGCTCGCCGCCGCCGATGACCTCGCCGTAGCCCTCGGGCGCGAGGAAGTCCACCCCGAGCGTGACCTCGGGTCGTTCGGGGTCCGGCTTCATGTAGAAGGCCTTGACGCCGGTGGGAAACCGGTGGATCGCCACCGGGCGATCGAACGCCTGGGAGAGGACGGTTTCGTCGGTGCCCCCGAAGTCGCCCCCCCACTCGATGGGGAGGCCGCGGCGCCTCAGGATCTCCACGGCTTCGTCGTAGGTGATGCGCGGGAACGGCGGCGCGACGCGCTCGAGCGGCGCGGTGTCGCGCTCGAGCGTGGCCAGCTCGCGGCGCCGTCGCTCGAGGACGCGCTGCACGACGAACACGAGCAGCGCCTCGCCGAGCTCGATGACGTCATCCAGGGTCGCGTAGGCCATCTCGGGCTCGACCATCCAGAATTCGGTCAGGTGGCGTCTGGTCTTCGACTTCTCGGCGCGGAACGTCGGCCCGAAGCAGTAGACGCGGCCGAGCGCCATGGCGTTGGCCTCGTTGTAGAGCTGGCCGCTCTGCGTCAGAAACGCGGTCGTCTCCTCGAAGTACGACACCGGAAACAGCGTCGTCGTGCCCTCGCACGCCGACGGCGTGAAGATCGGCGTGTCGGCGAGCACGAAGCCGCGCTGGTTGAAGAAGGTGCGGACGGCGTCCACCACCTCGTGGCGGATGCGCAGGACGGCGTGCTGCCGCGGCGAGCGAATCCAGAGGTGGCGGCGGTCGAGCAAATACTCGACGCCGTGCGCTTTGGGCGTGATGGGATAGTCGCGCGACTCGCCGACGACCTCGTAGCCGGTCGCGTCGAGCTCGAAGCCGCCCGGCGCCCGCGCGTCGCGCCGTACGGTCCCGTGCACGACGATCGAGGTTTCCTGGCCGAGATGGTCGGCCCGCGCGAACGCCTCGGGGCCGACGGCCTGCGGCGTCATGACCACCTGGAGGAAGCCGGTGCCGTCGCGCACGACGAGGAAGTGGATCTTGCCGCTCGAGCGGCGCTGGTGAAGCCAGCCCTTCAGCGTGACGGTCTGTCCCTCGTACCTCGCGATGTCCTCGATGTAGACGTGCATGGCGGGCTCACATGAGCAAGCGCTGCAGCCGCGCCTGCGCCGCGCGGGCGCGCGCGAGCACGGCGCGCGCATCCGCCGCACTCGCCAGCTCGAAGACCAGCCGCCCGTCGTAGCCGACCTTCTGGGTGGCCGCCACCGCGCGCCCCCAGTCGATGGCGCCGTCGAAGGGAAGAAGATGCTCGTCTTCGCGGCCGCGGTTGTCGTGGACGTGCGTCGTCAGGAGGTGGCCGGCCGAGACCTCGATGGCGTCAACGAGGTCGCCCATCAAGAAGGCGTGCCCGTAGTCAAGACACACGCCGACGCGATCCAGATCGGCCTCCCCTTCGAGCCACTCGACCAGGCCGGCGGCCGAGGACAGCTCGTTCGGGATCACCTCGACGGCCACACGGATGCCGAGCGGCGCCGCGAGCGCCTGAATCGCTTCGAGGCTTCGCCGCGCGGCGTCCCGGTCGTTGTCGCAGGGTCCTGCCCACGGTCGGGGCACGCCCAGGTGCACCACCAGACAGGTCGTCGGGATGGCGCGCGCTACGGCAAGCGCCGCGTCGGTCTCCTGGAGCGCCAGGCGCCGCCGCGCCGGGTCGGCCGCCGCGTTCGAGAGCGCGTAGGCGGCGCCGCTGCCCGCAGGGCCCGTCGTGATCGGGGCGTGGATGGCGTGCAGCGTCAGGCCGGCGTCGCCAAGCCACTCGGCGAGCTCGGCAATGGCGTGCGCGTCGTGGTAGTCGAAGTGCGCCCGGGTCGCGAACAGCTCCACGGCGTCGAAGCCGTGGGCGGCGATCTCCAGCAGGTGCGCCCGTTCGAGCCGGCGGTCGTGATAGAGGTGCGTCGAGACAGCGAACTGCATGGGGCGCAGCCCGATCACGACATTCTAGCTTACTGGAGCTCTCCTACGTGCCGGGCGAGCAGCCCCCGCAGCCGATCGAACCGTGCCCAGCGCGCGAGCGTCTGGCGCAGGTAGCGCAGCGTGCGGGGGATGTACTGGATGTAGACCGGATTGCCCCGCACGACCGTCTGATAGCCGAACGTGCCGAGCGCCTTGAGGTTGCGCTGGACCGCCATGACGTCGAACCGCCGGCGGAACTCGGGCTCGCGGTGAGCCGACCCCGTCAACGCGAGGAAGTACGCCACCAGGTCGTCGACGGCGTCCTCGGGAAGGTCGACATACGAATCGCGCAAGAGGGACGCGAGGTCGTAGGTGTTCGGCCCGAGGCGAGCGTCCTGGAAGTCGATGAGATAAAGCCGACCCCCGTGCAACATCAGGTTGCGGCTGTGATAGTCGCGGTGACACAGGACGCGCGGTTCGGCCGCGAGCTCCTCCACGATGACGCGAAGCTCCGCGCGCAGGGCGTCCAGCTCGGCCGGCGGGATCGCGAGGCCGCGGTAGCCCGCGAGGAAGTGCTTCAAGAAGAACTCCATTTCCCACGTCAGCTTCTCGACGTCGAACGCGACTCCGTACGGCAGGTACCGGGGCGAGGCCAGCTCGCGCCCGCGCCGGTGCAACGTGGCGAGGTAGCTGATCGCCTCGCGGTACAGGCGGGCGTGTTCGGCCGCCGTCGCGGCCCCCAGATGCGCCTGGAGCGTAACGTCGCCGAGGTCCTCCAGCACCAGCATCCCCAGGTCCTCGGCGTGACCGAGGATGGCCGGAATGGGGAGGGGTACCTCGGCGAAGAGCCGGGCCACGTTGACGAAAGGTAGCGCATCGTACGTGAAGGGCCTGGCGTAGACCGCGAGCACGACCGACGGCGCGCCCGGGCGAATCACGCGGAAGTATCGCCGGTCGGAGGCGTCGCCCGTGAGTGGCAGGGCGCGCGCCTGCTGGGCGGCCAGGCCCGCGCGCTCGAGATAGGCCTGCACGCGTTCGGCGGCGGGGGCCTCCGATGGGTCCGTCCTCGCCTTCGTCACCTGCACCACGCACTCCCACCGTCAGCAGAGCGGCGCCACGACCAGATCGCCGACCTGTCGCTCGCCTGGACCGGGCGTGACCGCGCGGCGCGGCACGAGCACCCGGCGCGTCCAACGCGAGCCCGCCGGCACGCGGACGCCGTCCGCGACGATGCAGTCGGTGAGCACCGCGTCGGCCTCGACGACGACCTCGTCCCAAACCACCGTCCGGACCAGGCGCGCCGTGCGCGCGAGGCGGCAGCGCGCGCCAGGGGGAATCTCGCCGGACCTCGGGTGCGGTGCCGTGCCTTGCTCGCGCGCCAGCGCCAGCGAAGTGGCCAGGTAATCCGCCGGCGTCCCGATGTCGCGGAACCCCGCGTCCGAGACGAACGCCGCGATGGCCCGCCCGCCACGCGACAGGAGGGCTGGATACACCTGCGCGACCGATTCGACGGTTTCGCCGTCGGCGAGCGCCGCGAAGACGGCGGCCTCCACGAGCTGGATCCCGACGAAATGGTACGACGAGGCGGCGCCCGGTGGCGCGAAGCGGGTGACCCAGCCGTCGTCGATCTCGACGCCGCCGTAGCGCGTCGGGTCCGGGTTGGGCACGAGAGCCAGAGTGACCTGGGCGCCCGCGCGGGCATGGTGGCTCGCCAGTCGGTCGAGCGCGACGTTCGAGAGCGTGTCGCCGTTCAGGACGAAGAACCGATCCGCGTCGAGCAGCGGTAGGGCGTGACGCACGCCGCCGGCGGTGCCGAGCAGCCGCGGCTCCCACGAGTATCGCACCCGCACGCCCAGCTCGGTGCCGTCGCCGACGACCGCCGTGATCGTGTGGGGCAGATGGTGCAGGTTGACCACGACCTCGCGCACGCCCTGGCCGGCGAGCCACCCCAGCAGCCGCCGGAGCAGCGGTTCGCCGGCGACCGGCATGGCCGCCTTGGCGCGCACGGCCGAGAGCGGCCGCAGCCGAGCGGCGCGCCCGGCGGCGAGCACGAGGGCCCGATCCACCCGCGCCGCGGTCACGACGCGTCGAAGACCATGTCCGTCCCGCCCCGGCCGGTGGCGTCGCGGTGCTTGAGCCAGAGCGTGCGGTAGGAGTCGAGGACGAAATCGTCCCGGGTTCGGCCGAGCGCGGCGGCGGCCGCGGCGATCCTGGCCTCGCTGCCTTCGATTTCCACGAACACGCCGACCGGCGTCTCGTCGATGGCGAGCAGGACGTCCTCGAGCGCGAACTCCTCGCGGTACTTCTCGTAGCGGAACCAGACGTGGAGCCCGAGCTCCTCGAAGACGCGCAGCAACACCACCCCGTCGCCCACCACGGTTTCGAGCTCCTCGCGCGCCTTCACGCTGGAGGGTTGCACCGGCCCTTTGAAGGTCAGACGACTCTTGCCGCCCTCGGTTCGGATCCTGAGGACGCACCGCCGCCGCCTCAGCGATTCTTCTTCGTCGTCGAGGAGGCAATCTTCTTGGAAGCGTCGGCCGTGCAGCGGCGTGGCGCCCGCCGCCAGGATCGCCGCGCGCGCCTCGTCGGCGGTCGCGAACGGCAGCTTCACCTCGCGTTCGATGCTGGCGGTCACCATGGTGTGCCTCGCCTCCACCCGTCCTCCGCCGACGCCCGCCATTATATCGAGATCGGCCGCGCGGCTCCACGCCAGAGCGCCAGGCGCAGCGCCACGTACATCGTGAAGCACTCGAAGGCGAAGGCCGGGAAGCCGAGGTACCCGAGGACCGGCATCTCGAACAGCTTCCACTCCGGCACGATCGGCACCGTGTAGACCCACTTCGCGCCCGCCCAGTAGTTCCAGAACTCCCACAGCAACCCGCAGAGCAGACCCGCGAACGCCAGGTTGATGGCCCGCGCCGAGCGTCCGTGGCCGACGTCGCAGAAAAGCGACTCCCCGCCGAAGCGGGCGTTGAGCGGATCGAGCAGGAAGATGAACCCCAGCCAGACGGGCGCCGCGAGGTACGGCGACGGCCACACGAGCGGCCACACGAGGAGCATCGCGCCGACCGCGATCGACGCACGCCCCCACCACCCGATCCGCGACGGACACTCACGGAGGGCCGCCCGGCCCGGGGGCGCACGGCGCTCGCGGAGGCTGGCCACGAGGTCGCCCGTCTCGAAGATCGCCGGCCAGATGGTTGCGAACGACCACCCGTAGCCCAGCCAGCGCACCAGCGGATCGTCGGGGAGGCCCACGTAGTGCCAGTTGCGGATGAACGCGTTGTATCCCTCGAAGACCAGCCAGAGCGGGACGGAGAAGACGGCCAGAAACAGGAACTCCGCCGGCGCGTCGCGCAGCCAGGACGTGCTGCGGCGGCGCCAGACGAGCCCGTCGACGAGGAGGATGTAGCCCGTCCAGACGATCGGCGTGTGGAAGGTGAAGAAGGGCTCCACCCGCGCCGCCATGCCGGCCTCGCTCGTCGCCATCACGGCGAGGCCGATCCAGGCATAGACGGGCAGCCGGCGCATGGCGCAAAAGGATATCACCGCCCGCCGTCAGGTCAGCCGCTCCCGGAACGACGCGCACCGCAGCGGAGGGATACCCACCCGCTTGCCGAAGACGAGCACCTTGTGGGTGCTGCCCGGGCCGCCGGGGACGACGAGCTGCTTCGCGGCGAGCCGGCGGCGCCGGGTGTCCTCGGGGCGCTCGCCCGGCCGGTGCTCGAGGTGGTCGGCGAGGCCGAGGCCGAGCAGGAAATAGGTCTGGTCGAGCGCGGCCAGCGTCACGAAGCCCGCGCGCTCGGCCGCGAGGCGGACGGCCGTGAGGTTGACGTGGGCGGTGAGATCGCGCGCGCCGGGCTCGCAGAGCCAATCGTCCGGCGTCGGATCGAGGGCGTGCCCGCGCACGGAGCGGAGCGTCCCGGCCGGGTGGGCGCCCGACCATAGCGCGGCCGCCTCGGCGCCGTAGTCGATGAGCAGCAGGAAGCCGCGCCTCAAGGCGCACGCCGCGTCGGCGATCCAGGCGTCGGCCGCGAGGTTGACCTCGGCCCGAGAGCCCGGCTCGAGCGTGCCGCCCACGCGCGCCAGAAAGGCAGCGAGCGCGGGGGTGGAGGGAGGGCCTTCGAGGAGCACGAATCGACCGCCGCGATCGGTGACGAACACCTCGCGCACCCCGCCCTCGCGCATCACCACGAGATGGGTCGGCAGCGCATCGAGCAGCTCGTTCGCCAGGATGACGCCCGTGACGGCGTCCGGCAGGGCCGCCTCGCTCGAGGCGAGTCTCGCCCGGTGGGGCCCGAGCGTCGCTGGCTGCGCCGCGCGGGCGGCGGGGCTCCGTTCGACCAGCCGGAGCCGGACGGCCTCGTAGAAGGCCGGCTCGGTCACCTGCGCCGCCTGGAGGACGTGGCGCGCGAGCCGGCCATCGCCGGCGCCGGCCTCGACCAAATCGAAGATGGCGGGCGCGCCCAGCAGACGCCACATCTCGGCGAGCTGGACGGCCACGAGCTCGCCGAAGAGAGGCGAGACGTCCGGGCTCGTGAAGAAATCCCCGCGGCGACCCGAGCGCCGCGGCGCGGTCGTGTAGTACCCGAGGGTCGGATGGTAGAGGGCGAGCTCCATGAACTCCGCGACCGTGATCGGCCCTCGAGCGCGGATGTGCCGGGCGATCAGGTCGCGGAGCCTGGACGCTAGGGTTTGGTCACGGTCAAGAACCATTCCTGGCCGCCGCGCCAGATGAGCAAGGTCACGATGCTGCCCGACGGGACGCGCTGCACCTCGCGCGCCACCTGGCTCGGCGAGGAGACCGGCTGGCGGTTGACCTCGAGAATCACGTCGCCGGGCTGCACGTTGCCGTCGGCCGCCGGGCTGCGGCGCTCGACGCTCCGCACGACCGCGCCGCCGCGGCCGGCCGGCACGTCGAGCCGCTGCGCCATCTCCGGCGTGAGCGGCGACAGCTCCATGCCGAGGCCGGCCGACGTCCGCTCTTCCCGCTCGCGGCTGCTGCGCGGTGGCCGCGCGCCCGTTTCCGCTTCGAGGTCGAGCTCGTCGACGGTGACGCGCAGCGTCTCACGAACGCCCCTGCGCACCACCACCACGGGGACGGTCGTGCCCGGCTTCGTGTGCACGACCAAATCGACCAGCTCGGCGCTGTCGCGGACCGGCTTGCCGTTGAATTCGACGATCACGTCGCCGGCCTTGATGCCCGCGCGGTCGGCGGGCCCGCCGCTCGTCACGGTGCGCACGAGCGCGCCGCTCGGGCTCGGTAGCCCGAACGCCTCGGCGTCCTTCGGCGTGAGCGGGTCGGTCTGCACCTGGATCCCGATGACGCCGCGCTGCACCTTGCCCTGGCGCAGCTGCGGCAGGATGTCGAGCACGGTGTTGATCGGCATCGCGAAGCCGATGCCCATGTTCGACTGACGCTCGTCGGAGATGATCGACGTGTTGATCCCGATGACCTCGCCGCGGATGTTGAGCAGCGGTCCGCCCGAGTTCCCGGGATTGATCGCCGCGTCGGTCTGCAGCATGTTCTGCGGCCGACCCGGCACGCCACCGAGCGGGCGGCCCCTGGCGCTGATGACGCCCACGGTCACGGTGTGCTCGAGGCCGAAGGGATTGCCGATCGCCATCACCCAGTCGCCGGGCCGCATCTCGTCCGAGTTCCCGAACCGCACCTGCGCGAGCGGTCGAGACGGCAGCTTCTTGAGTCGAACGAGGGCACTGTCGGTCAGCACGTCGTGTCCGACCAGCTCGGCCTCGTAGGTCTCCGTCCGGCCGGCGCCGTACGGCGTCACGATGATCGTCGTGGCGTCCTCGACGACGTGGTTGTTGGTCAGGATGTACCCCTCGCGCGCGTCGATGACGAATCCGGTCCCCGTGCCCTGGCGCTCAGGCGGTTCCTCCTGCTGGCGCGGCGCCGGTCCAAAGAACCGCCGGAACAGCTCGTCCGGAATGCCCTGCGTCAGGTCCTGCGCGCGCACCGTCGCGATCGTTCGGATATTGACGACCGCCGGGATCTCCTGCTCGGCGATGCGCCGAAACGTCAGGGCGTCGATGGGACCGCCGAGCGGCTCATTGTTCACCACCGGCCTGAGCGTGACCTGCGCCGACGAGGCCGGCGACAGGTCCAGCCGCGAGGCGATCACCATCCCGACCGCGATCGACGCCACCGCGACGAGCGCCATATAGAAGAACGTCGCCTTCCGTGTGGACATCGCTGCCATCTCCGTCTGCCGAAGTCGAGGCCAGCCCGGTCGCCCGGAGCGGTCCGTCCGCACCCCCGCTCCCGCCTCGCCGCACTGGTCGGCTCCCTGCCAGTATAGCAGCCGGCGGGGCCCCGGGAGGGACCGTCCTGCTACACTACCCGCGGGCCGCTACTCGGTAGGACGAGGGTCGGGCCGCCAGAGTTTGCGGGGGGCCACGTGCCGTTCGAGTTCTTCGACCACACGGGGGACATCGGGGTTCGGGTGCGGGGCGCCAGCCTCGACGAGCTGTTCGCCGAGGCCGCGGCGGCTCTGACCGCGACCCTGGTCGACCCGGCCACCGTGGACCGGCGCGTGCGCGAGTGGGCCACGCTCGAGGCGACCAGCCTGGACCTGCTGCTCGTGGACTGGCTGAACGACTTGGTGTTCCGCTTCGACGTCGACGGGCTGCTCGTGGCGCGCACCGAGCCGCACGTCGTCCGCGAGGGCGGGGGCTTCAAGCTCGAGGCGGCCCTCGAGGGCGAACCCTTCGACCCGGCGCGGCACCGGGTGCGCGTGCTCGTCAAGGGCGCGACCTACCACCATCTGGCCATCGCGCAAACGCCCGAGGGCTTCGAGACGTCGGTGGTCTTCGACGTGTAGGGCCCGGGAGCCTGGGACCCGGCACCCGACACCCGGATCCCGGAACCCGTACAATAGATCCGGACGCCGGTGGGCGCGCCGGCGCATGGGTGACCCAGGCCATGTCCGAGGAGCTGAAGCTCGAGCGGCTCGACGCCACCCGGTGGCGCATCCCGCGGAGCGGCAAGATGCGCGTCGACGGCATCGTGTACGCGGACGACGTCCTCATGGAGGAGGTTCGCCGCGACCCGTGCCTCGAGCAGGTGCGGAACGTGGCGCACCTGCCCGGCATCGTCGGCGCCTCGATTGCGATGCCCGACATCCACTGGGGCTACGGCTTCCCGATCGGCGGGGTGGCGGCGATGGACCTCGACGAGGGGGTCGTCTCGCCGGGTGGCGTGGGCTACGACATCAATTGAGGGGTCCGGCTGCTGCGCTCAGGTCTGAGCCGCACGGACGTTCAACCCCGGCTGCGCGAGGTCGTCGCGCAGATGTACCGGAACGTGCCGACCGGGGTCGGGAGTCACCGCCGCGACCTGCGCCTGTCGAAGAGCGACCTGCGCGGCGTGCTCGAGCAGGGCGCCGCGTGGGCGGTCAGGCGGGGCTTCGGGCTCCCGCGGGATCTCGACTGTCTCGAGGAAGGAGGGTGCCTCGCCGGCGCCGATGCCGACGCGGTGTCCGAGCGCGCGTTCGAGCGGGGCCACGCGCAGCTCGGCACGCTCGGGTCCGGCAATCACTTCGCCGAGCTGCAGTACGTGGCGGAGGTTTACGATGAGGCGGTGGCGGGCGCGTTCGGGTTGTTCCGCGACCAGGTGACGGTCATGATCCACAGCGGGTCGCGGGGGCTCGGCCATCAGGTCTGCCAGGATCACCTGAAGGTGATGCTGGAGGCCTCGCAGAGATACGGGATTGAGCTGCCCGACAAGCAGCTCTGCTGTGCGCCGATTCGCTCGCCCGAGGGGCGCGCGTACCTGGCCGCCATGTCCGCGGCAGCCAACTTCGCTTTCGCGAACCGGCAGGTGATGAGCCACTGGATCCGGGAAAGCATCGCGGCTGCGCTCGGCCTCGCGCCCGACCGGACCGGGATCGAGGTCGTCTACGACGTCTGCCACAACATCGCGAAGGTGGAGACGTTCATCGTCGACGGGCGGGAGCGGCGGCTCTGTGTCCATCGGAAAGGCGCGACGCGAGCGTACCCGGCGGGTCATCGCCAGACGCCAGCAGCCTACGCCGAGGTGGGCCAGCCGGTCCTGATTCCCGGCGATATGGGCCGCTACTCGTACGTGCTGGTCGGAACGGAACGGGCGCTGGCGGAGACGTTCGGGTCGGCCTGCCACGGGGCCGGTCGGCGGATGAGCCGGGCGCAGGCCACCCGATCGGCCAAGGGGCGGTCGCTCCTGCGCGAGATGGAGGCCCGGGGCGTCACCGTGATGGCGGCGGGCATGGCCACGGTTGCCGAGGAGATGCCCGAGGCGTACAAGGACGTCGCCGATGTGGTCCGCGTGGTCCACGAGGCGGGCATCGCGCGGCGCGTGGCCGAGCTCCGGCCGATCGGCGTGATCAAGGGATAGCATCGACGAGCCGACGCTGCCCGGACAGCGTCTAAACGAGTGAATATGGGACGGGCGCGCGTCACGCTCGGGGTTTTGACCTGGCTGTTGGTGTCGGCCGCGGCCACCTGGAGCCAGCCGGCGCTGTCAGGGGTGTCTCGGCCTGCCCAGACGGTGCCCTCGCGGCAGCAGCCCGAGGTCACCTTCAAGGTCGAGGTCAACTACGTCGAGGTCGACGCGATCGTAACCGACTCGACCGGGCGGCTCGTGCGCGACCTATCGAAGGAGGAGTTCGTCGTCCTCGAAGACGGCAGGCCGCAGGCGATCTCGGTGTTCGCCCTCGTCGACATCCCCATCGAGCGGCCCGAGCGTCCGCTGTTCCGCGAGACGCCGGTGGAGCCCGACGTGCGGTCCAACGCGCGGCCGTTCGACGGCCGGGTCTTCGTCCTGGTGCTGGACGACCTGCACACGCACCCGCTCAGGTCGTCGCTCGTCAAGCGCGGGGCGCGCGAGTTCGTCGAGCGCTACGTCGGGGCGAACGACCTGGTGGCGGTGGTGCACACGAGCGGGCGAGCCGACGCCGGCCAGGAGTTCACGAACAACCGCCGGCTCATCCTGGACGCGATCGACAAGTTCATCGGCAGCAAGACCCAGTCCGTCACGCTCGCGAAGATCGAGGAGTTCCGCCATCGCTACGGGACGCCGCTGCAGAACGAGCGCCTGAACGACCCGCTCGAGTTCGAGCGGGGGTACTACGCGCGGTCGACGCTCGACACCCTGACCGCGGTGGCCGACTACCTGAGCGGCCTTCGAGGTCGGCGGAAAGCGGTCGTCTTCTTCAGCGAGGGGATCGACTACGACATCCACGATCCGTTCAACAACCCGTCTGCCTCGACGATCGTCCAGGAGACGCAGGATCTCATCGCCGCCGCGACGCGCGCCAACGTGAACATCTACGCGATCGACCCGCGCGGCCTCACGATGCTCGGCGAGGAGTCCATTCAGCTCACCGGCATGCCGGCCGACGCGCCCACCGAGCTGAGCACGACGGGCCTCATGAGCGAGCTGCGTCTCGCCCAGGACAGCCTGCGGGTGCTGGCCGACGAGACGGGCGGCTTCGCGATGGTCGACAGCAACGACTTCGCCGGGGCCTTCGACCGTCTACTCGAGGAAACGAGTACCTACTACGTGCTCGGCTACTACCCCACCGACGACCGGCGCGACGGGCGGTTCCGGAGGATCGACGTGCGCGTCAAGCGCCCCGGCCTGCAGGTCCGCGCGCGGCGCGGCTACGTGGCCCCCAGGGGGCGGCTGCGCACCCGGAGCGTCGACGCGGCCGCCGGCACGTCCGCCGCGCTACGCGACGCGCTCGGCAGCCCGGTTCCGGTGAGCGGCCTGACGCTGAGCGCCTTCGCGGCGCCCTTCAAGGACACGGCGCCGAACGCCTCCGTCGTGCTCGGCGTCGAGGTGCCCGGGAGCGCGCTGAGCTTCGTCGCGCGCCACGGTCGCCACTCGACGGCGCTGGAGGTGTCCTTGGTCGCCGTCGACGAGCGGGGGAGGGTTCGCGGCGGCGATCGCAAGAGTGTTACGCTCGACTTGCGGCCGCAGACCCTCCGGGCCGTCCAGCAGTACGGCGTGAAGCTCGTCTCGCGCGTGTCGCTCCCGCCGGGCCGGTACCAGCTCCGCGTCGCCGCGCGCGAGGCGAACGGCGGGCGCGTCGGGAGCTTGCACTACGACCTCGTCGTGCCGGACTTCTCGAAGCCGCCGCTCGCGATGAGCGGCGTGCTGGTGACCTCGGCCGGCGCGTCGCGCACGCCCTCGGCTGCCGAGGACGCGGCGCTCAAGAAGCTCCTGCCGGCCCAGCCGACGACCTGGCGCGAGTTCGTCCCCGCCGACCAGCTCGCGCTGTTCGTGGAGATCTACGACAACCGGGGCGATGCGCCCCACACAGTGGACATCACCACGACGGTGCGCGCCGAGGACGGCCGGGTCGTCTTCGAGACACACGACGCGCGGACGAGCGAGGAGCTGGGCGGGCCCCGCGGGGGCTACGGCTACACCGCCGAGATCCCGCTCCGCGGCTGGGCGCCGGGCCTCTACGTGCTGCGCGTCGAAGCTCGCTCGCGTCTGGGCGGTGACACGGCGACGCGCGAGGTCGCGTTCCGCGTGGTGCCGGCGGGGGGCCGCCGGCCCTGAGGCCGGCACCCGCCCCGGAGGGACATCCCGGATGAGGAGGCGGTCATGTGGGGAATCGTGCTCGCCGCCGCCCTGGTCTGGCAGGGAGCGCTCACGATGACGACGATCGCGCGCGGCAGTGTCAGCCAGGTGCTCGAACCGAAGGAAGTCGTGGTCAAGACGGCACCCGAGTGGGAGGCGCTCTGGCGCGCCCACGCCGGGAGCGACACCGGCCGGCCGGCCGTCGAGTTTCCCGCGCAGATGGTCGTCGGCGTGTTTCTCGGCGCACGCAACACGGGCGGCTACGCCGCCGCGGTGACCTCGCTGGCGGTCGAGGACGGCACGCTCGTGGTGCGCTACGCTGAGACCACGCCTGCGCCCGACGCCATCGTGGCGCAGGTCATCACGGCGCCGTACCACCTGGTGCAGGTGGCCCGCTTCGACGGTCCCGTGCGCTTCGAGCGGACGACGAAGGTGACGCGCTGACGGCTATCCCTTCTTTTCCGGCGGCGGCAGGCTCTTGACGATCGTCGGCTTGCCGAACTTGCCGTAGGCGTGCGTGAACTGGAAGATGTTACTCCGGAAGTTCGGGTTCTTGGGGACGCGCAACTCGACGTCGAGCACCTCGCCCGGATCGATCGGTCTCTTGGCGCGGAACATGCCGCCCGGGAGGGCGTTGCCGGCCTTGTCGTACCACGTTTCGTCGACGCGGAAACCGGCGATCGCGCCTTTCGACAGGTTTCTGATGCGAAACCGCGTGACGACCTCGTTGCCCTCGACCTTGGTCTCGGGCTTGGTCATCTCGATCTGCGCTTCGCCCCGGAGGGGCGGCACGAGCTTGCGCTGGGGCTCCTGGCCAGCCGAGGGCGCGGCGAGGGCTGGGGCGAACACTGCGGCGCAGGCGAGCAAGAGTGCAGCGATTGAGCGTGTCATCGAGTCCTCCCACACGGCGACGAGACCCATGCTGCCCGGATTATAGACCTCGCCTGTGGCCCGGCTCAACCAGCCGCCGCGCTACATTTCCCCGTTCCACTCTTCGGGCTCTGGGCTCGTGGCGCGGAAGATCTCGAGGTGCCACTTGCCGCCGCCCCACGGCTCGATGACCTCGGCCGCCACGACGTCGACGAGCAGCTCGGCGAAGGTCCGGCCCTCCGGGTCGCCCTCGAGGTGATAGGCCGGTTCGTCCCAGGCGAAGTTGGGGTACAAGACCACCGTCAGGAACAGGTCGTAGCCGTCGTCGACGACGATGATCTGCCCGCAGGGGCGCTTGAGCGTGGAGTGGTAGACGAGATATTTCTCGGCGCTGTGGGCGCGGATGTACCGCTTGAGGACGAACTCGCGCGCGACGATCTCCTCGACAGCGATCTTCTTGTCCCAGCAGTCTCGGCAGTAGCGTTCTTCGCCCCGCGGCTCGGAGACTTCCTTCGCACCGCACAGCGCACACCGGGCCTGCGCCACCGATTTTCGCGACATACGCCGACTCGATTGTAGTCCGTCCGTCGGGCCGCGGCAACCGCCGCCGACAGGCCCGCCTCACTCGCGCTCGACGACGACGCGTTCCATCGCGGCCCGGAGGGCCGGTTCGTACATCTGCTCGGCGTACTGCTTGAGCATGCGGCGAGCGCAGAAGCGCGGCGTCACGGTGCGGATCGCCTCCTTCACGAGGGCCAGCCAGCGGCGCGGCAGGCCCGTGCCGTCACGGTCGTAGAAGGCCGGGACGACTTCCTCTTCGAGCACTCGATAGAGCGCCTCCGCGTCGCGCGCGTCCTGTTCGTCCTCGCTCGCCGCCCCCGCACCGCCGTCGATGAGCCAACCGTTCGCGCCCGTGTAGCCTTCCACCCACCACCCGTCCCCGATGCTGAAGTGCGGGACGCCGTTGATGGCCGCCTTCATGCCGCTCGTGCCGCACGCCTCGAGCGGTCGGCGTGGCGTGTTGAGCCACACGTCGCAGCCCTGGACGAGAAAATGGGCCACGTGCAGGTCGTAGTCGTCCACGAACGCCACGCGCCCGCCGAACCGTGGGTCCACCGCGTGCGCGTAGACGCGCTGCAGGTGGCGCTTGCCCTCCTCGTCGGCCGGATGGGCCTTGCCGGCGAAGACGATCTGCACGGGCCGGCGGATCTGGTTGAGGATGCACGCGAGGCGGTCGGGATCGCGGAAGACGAGCTCCGGTCGCTTGTAGCCGGTGAAGCGCCGCGCGAAGCCGATCGTGAGCCCCGCCGGGTCGAGCAGGGTGCCCGCCGCCACCACGCGGGCGGCGCTCACCTGTTCCTCCGCCCAGCGACGTCGGGCCCGCTCGCGGATGAACTGGAAGAGATAGGTGCGCAGCGCCTGGCGCACGGCCCAGAGCTCCGCGTCCGGGATCTCCAGCACCTGGTCCCAGAACGCCGGATCCTCCTGGTGATCGCGCCAGTCGGCGCCGAGGTAGCGTTCGAAGAGGCGGGCCATCTCCGCCGAGATCCACGTCGACACGTGCACGCCGTTGGTCACGACCTGCACGTGCCGGGCCGCCTCGGCGGGGTCCCCGCCCCAGATGGGCGCCCACATCGCCCGCGTGACCTCGCCGTGGACCCGGCTCACCGCGTTGACGTGCGCGGCCGTCCGCAGCGCGAGTGCGGTCATGTTGAATTGCGGACCCCCGCCGTTGTCGTACTGCCCGAGCGCCAGGAAGCGCTCGCGGTGGGCGCCGAGCGTCCCCCAGGCGCCGGTGAGGTGCTTCTCGACCAGGTTGAAGGGGAAGGCGTCGTGGCCCGCCGCGACCGGTGTATGCGTGGTGAACACGGTGGTCCGCCGCACCTCGGCGAGCGCTTCGTCGAAGTCGCGACCCTGGTCGAGCAGATCGCGGATGCGCTGGACCACCACGAACGCCGCGTGCCCTTCGTTCAGGTGGAAGACGCGCGGGTGGATCCCGAGCGCTCGGAGGGCGCGCACGCCGCCGATGCCCAGGATGATTTCCTGCTGGATCCGCGTCTCGTGGTCGCCGCCGTAGAGCCGCGCCGACAACTCTCGGTCCCACGGCGCGTTCTCCTCGAGGCTCGTGTCGAGCAGGAAGAGGTTCACCCGGCCGAGCTGCACGCGCCACACCTGCACCAGGACGCTGCGTCCGCCGAGCGGGACCGCCACGATGCAGGGCTTGCCCTCCGGCGTCGTCGCTGGCTGGATGGGTGCGTCGGCCCAGTTGAGCTGCTCGTACACTTCCTGCTGCCACCCTTCGGGCGAGACCTTCTGGTGGAAGTAGCCCTGCGGGTACATGAAGCCCACGCCGACGAGGGGCACCCCGAGGTCGCTCGCCTCCTTGAGGTGGTCACCGGCGAGCACGCCCAGGCCGCCGGCGTAAATCGGGAGCGACTGGTGGAACGCGAACTCCGCCGAGAAGTACGCGATCGCGCCGGGCGGCCCGTCCGGCACGCGCAGGTGCCACCACGTGTCGCGGGACGATCGCGCCTGGTCGAGCGACGCCATCGTGGCGCTGAACAGGCCGAGGAACGAGGGGTTGGCGAGCGCCTGCTGGATCGTCTCGGGCGCGAGCTGGCGCAGCATCAGGACCGGGTTGTGCGCCGTCCGCCGCCACAGCGGGTAGTCGAGACGCCGAAAGACTTCGCGCGCCTGGTGGTTCCAGCTCCACCAGAGGTCGTAGACGAGTTCGTTCAGCCGGCTCAGGCGCTCCGGCAGCGGGGGCAGCGACGCGGGTCCGAGCCGGGCGGGACCGTTCATGAGGGGCAGGCGCCCACGACCTCCGCGAAGCGCGGCAGGTCGATGTTGCCGCCGGAGACGACCGCCACGACCTTCCGGCAGCCGGCGAGCTCGGGCCGGTCGGCGAGGGCCGCCGCCAGCGCACAGCCCGCGGCGCCTTCGGCGATGACGCGGGCGCGCTCCGCGGCCAGACGCATGGCCGCCGCCACGTCCGCGAGCGAGACGACGATCGAACCGGCGAGCCAGCCGGAGAGCAGCGGCCACATCGAGGGCAGTACGGACTTGCCACCGGCGCCGTCGACGAACGACGCGCGCCAGCCCTCGAAGTACAGGGGCTGGCCCGCGGCCAGCGAGGCCGCGAGCGGCGCCGCGGTCTCGGGCTCGGCGGCGAAGACCTTGGCGTCGGGCCTCAGGGCGCGCATCACGCACGCGATTCCGGAGAGCAGCCCGCCGCCGCCGAGCGGCGCGACGACGGCGTCGACGTCCGGCAGGTCTTCGAGGATCTCCAGCCCGATCGTCCCGTTGCCGCTGATGAAGCGGTCGTCGTCGAACGGGTGCTGGAAGAAACCGGTCATGCGCGCCGACCGGCGTTGCTCGAGCGCTCGCCAGCACTCGTCGTACGGCGCCGGGACGATCGCGGCGCCGAGCCGGCGAATTGCCCTCAGCTTGGTCTCGGGGGCCGTGTCGATGACGAGCACCGAGCAGGCGGTGCCGAGCAGCCGCGCCGCGAGGGCCACGCCCTGCGCGGCGTTGCCCGCGCTCACGGTCCAGACGCCGCGGGCGAGTTCCCGAGGCGCGAGCTGGCGCAGCGCGTTGTAGGCCCCGCGGATCTTGAACGAACCGATTGGCTGCAGCGTCTCGAGCTTGAGGTACAACTCGACGGGGCGCTCCGGGTAGTCGAGGCGGATGAGCGGCGTCCGCAGCGCCGCGGCGTAGACGTGCCGCGCGGCATCCCGGACGGTCTCGATGGTGATCTCGCGGTCCACCACGCGCAACGGCCTCATCCTAGTCGGCGCAGCCGAGCCCCGTCAATCGTGCCGGGCGGGCCGCCGCGTGTACCGGCGCCGGCCGGCGGCGAATGCGCTAGACTACACGGACGCGCGCCGGGGTCCAGAGCGTCGTCCCGGTTCGCTGCACTGACCGGTGTGCACGAGGGAGGGGAAGATTGCCATGCGCAGACGAATGAACCGGCGTGAGTTCGTGAAGACGGGCGCCGCGACGCTGGCCGCCGCGGCCGCTCCCAGGACCGGGTTCGGGCAGGGTCCGACCGTCGTGACGTCGCGTGCGGTGAGGCCGGTGGTCGTGTCGTCGGCGAACGGGCACCGCTACCGCAACGGGGGGCCGAAGACCTGCGTCGAGACCGCCTTCGAGAAGATCGTCAAGGGGGAGGACGTGCTCGACGCCCTCATCGCCGGCGTCAACATCGTCGAGCTCGACCCCGAGGATTCGAGCGTCGGCTACGGCGGGCTGCCGAACGCCGACGGCGTCGTGCAGCTCGACTCGTCGTGCATGCACGGCCCGAAGAGGCAGGCGGGGGCGGTCGCCGCCCTCGAGGGCGTCCGCACGCCGTCGCTCGTCGCCAAGGCCGTGATGGAGATCACGGACCATCACCTGCTCGTCGGCAAGGGCGCCCAGGACTTCGCGCGCCGCCTGGGCTTCCCGATCGAGGACGACCTGAACACTGAGCGGTCGCGGCGCGCGTGGCTCGAGTGGAAGCGGCGCACGGATCCGCTGCATTACCTCGACCCGACCAAGCGCCAGGCGCGCTACGAGCGCGTGCTCCGCGAGATGATCGCCGAGGGTTGGATCGACCCCGACCACGCCTACGGCACGATCAACTGCGACGGCATCGGCCCCAACGGCGACATCTGCGGCGTCACGACGACGAGCGGGCTGGCGTGGAAGATCCCCGGCCGCGTGGGCGACTCGCCGATCCTGGGGGCCGGGCTCTACGTCGACGGCGACGTGGGCGCGGCCGGCTCGACCGGGCGCGGCGAGGCGAACCTCTACAACCTGACGTCGTTCCTCATCGTGGAGCTCATGCGGCGCGGGATGCACCCGAAGGACGCCGGCCTCGAAGGGCTCAGGCGCATCAAGGCCAACACGGTCGAGAAGCGGCTGCTCAACGCGCGGGGAGAGCCCAACTTCAGCATCAACTTCTACATCGTCAACGCGAAGGGCGAATACGCCGGCGTCGGGATGTACGGCGGCGAGCGGGCCCGCTTCGCCGTGTGCGACGAGAAGGGCGCCAGGCTCGAGCCGATCGAACCGCTGCTCCAGGGCAGTCCGAGCGACGAGTAGCGAGCCGAGACCCGTCGGGCTGGCCGGCGGCCCGGTCCGACGGCCAGCCCGCTCGAGGGCTCAACGCCCGCGCCCGTATTTCCTCAGGATCTCCCGGACCTTGTCGATGGGAATCGCGTCGGCGCGACGCGTCCCCGCCGTGACGGTCGCGGCCTGGAACAGCGAGTTGTAGACGGCTTCCTCTGTGGCCTCGAGCGCCGCCTGAAAGAGCGGCGACACCGCGTCGACCGGCAGAATGGCGCGCGGCCGCGGCGCGTCCTCGCCGAAGCGATAGCGCACCTCGGGCGAGGTCGAGAAGGCGATGGCGAAGTCGCCGCTGCCGTTGCCGTACGAGGAGCCCGTGCGCGCGAGGCCGAAGAGCGCCCGCGCGGCCAGGCGGGTCAGGTCGCGCGCATCGAGCGGCGCGTCGGTCGCCACCACGATCATGCACGAGCCGTCGGGCGAGACTGTCTCGTCGTCAGGTCCCGTGGGCGCGAAGCTGTAGCGACCGAGCTCCTTGCCGACCGGGACCCCGTCGATCGTCAGGACGCCGCCGTAGTTGGTCTGCACGAGGACGCCGAGCGTATAGCCCCCGTAGCGCGCCGGCAGGCGGCGCGACGCCGTGCCGATGCCGCCTTTCCACCCGAACGCGCGCGTTCCGGTCCCCGCACCCACCGCGCCTTCCGCCACGGGTCCGCTCGCGGCGCGCTCAATCGCGTCGATGACGTGCTCCACGCGGACGGGCAGGCCGCGAATGTCGTTGAGCCCCCCGTCGTTCGTCTCGCCGACGAGCGCGTTGACCGACCGCACGTTCTCGTTGCCGGGCTGCTGGAGCGTCCAGCGGACGACCGCCTCGACGGCCGTGCCGACCGACAGGGTGTTGGTCAGCACGATCGGCGTCTCGATCGTCCCGAGCTCGCGCACCTGCGTGGACCCGGCGAGCTTGCCGAACGCGTTGCCCACGAACACGGCGCCCGCCACCTTCTCCTGAAACAGGTTGCCGCCGTGCGGCAGGATCGCCGTGACGCCGGTCCGGATGGTGTCGCCTTCGATGATCGTGGTGTGGCCCACCTTGACGCCGGCCACGTCCGTGATGGCATTGAGGGGACCGGGCTCGAACACGCCGGGCGCGACGCCGAGGTCGCGCGCCCGGGGCCGGGGCTCCTGCGCCCGTACCGCGCCGGCAACGGCGAGCACGAGCGCCACCGAGACGAACACGCGCCGCGAGGCTGACCAGGTCATGATGCGTCCTCCCACTTCGGGACATAATAAGCCCGCCGGAGTCGGCCGGGAGACCAGCGGTGCGCGGCCCGCCGACGCCGCGGCGGAGGTGGAAGAACGAGGAGGAGTCATGGCGGAGCGGTCATGGCGGAGTGGGGTCGTGGGGCTCACCGTGCTGGCGCTTTCGGTGGCCGTCGCCTGGGCGCAGGCGCCGGCCAAGCGCCCTATCACGCACGACGTCTACGATTCGTGGAAGTCCATCCGGAGCACCCAGGTGTCTCGCGACGGCACCTGGCTCGTCTACGTGCTCACGCCGCAGGACGGGGACGCCGAGCTCGTGGCGCGGAACCTCCGCTCGGGCGTCGAGCACCGGCAGGCGCGAGGCCAGGATCCGGTCGTCACCCCGGACAGCCGGTTCGTGGTCTTCACCGTCGCGCCGCCCAAGGCGGAGGTCGACCAGGCCAAGAAGAAGAAGGCAAAGCCGGAGGACATGCCCAAGAACGGCCTGGGGATCCTGGCGCTCGACACCGGCCAGGTCACCACGGTCGATCGGGTCAGGAGCGTCAAGGTGCCGGAGGAGTCCTCGCGCCTGCTCGCCTACCTGATGGAGCCGGAGAAGGTGGCGGCGGAAGCAGGGAAGCAAGAGGGGGAGAGAGAAGAGGAGAAAAAGGAGCCCGAGCCGACGCAGGCCCAGCCGGCGCGCAAGGAGAAGAAGCACGAGCCGGGCACGGACCTCATCGTCCGCGAGCTCGCCACCGGGGCGCAGGTGACGATTCCCGAGGTCACGGAGTACGGGTGGTCGAAGGACGGGGCGTGGCTGGCCTACGCCGTGTCGTCGAAGACGCCCGAGCGCGACGGCGTGTTCGTCCGCGGCGCCGACGGGACGACGCGAAGCGTGCTCACGGGCAAGGGCTACTACCGCGGCCTGGCCTTCGACGAGAAGGGGACCCAGCTCGCGTTCCTGACCAACCGGGACGCCTTCGACGCCGACCCGTCGCCGTTCGCCGTCTACTACTGGCGGACGGCCGACGCTTCGGCCACCTCGCTCGTGTCGGGCGCGACCGCCGGCATGAAGCGCGGCTGGGCGCCGAGCGAGCACGGCCGTCTGGCCTTTGCGAGGGACGGGTCGAAGCTGTTTCTCGGCACCGCGCCACTCCCCCCGCCGGAGCCGGACGAGGACGCTCCGGCGCCCGTCAAGGTCGACCTGTGGCACTACAAGGATCCGCTGCTGCAGCCGATGCAGAAGGTCCGGGCCGAGGATGAGAAGAAGCGCACCTATCGCGCCGTCGTACACCTCGCCGACCGGCGGTTCGTCCAGCTCGCCGACGAAGCCATGCCGGAACTCACGCCGCCGGAGGAGGGCACGTGGGCGCTCGGCGCGTCCGACCTGCCGTACCGGCCGCTCGTTTCGTGGGACGGCGACTACGAGGACTACTTCATCGTCGATCTGCGAGACGGGTCGCGCCGGAAGGTCCTCGAGAAGGCGTACTTCGACGCGCGGCTTTCGCCCGGCGGGCAGTATATCTACTACTTCGACGAGCGGGACCACCATTGGCAGACCTACCGCGTGAGCGACGGGCGGCGGTTCACGGCGACGGCGAAGATCGCGACGCGGCTGACCCAGGAGGACTGGGATACACCCAACCAGCCCGCGCCGTACGGCGTCGCCGGGTGGACAGCGAACGACGCGGAGCTGCTGGTCTACGACCGCTACGACATCTGGGCTGTGGCGCCCGATGGGTCGAGCGCGCGCAGCCTGACCCAGGGCCTCGGGCGCACGGACCAGGTCGTGTTCCGCTACCAGCGCGTGGACCCGGAGGCGCGCGTCGTTCCCAGCGACCGGCCGCTTTTGCTCGCGGCGACGGACGACCGGACGAAGGCCAGCGGGTATTACCGCGTCGCGCCGAAGGGCGCGGGCCGGCCCGAGCGGCTGCTCATGCTCGACAAGCGCGTCGGGAGCCTCGTCAAAGCCAGGGACGCCGACGTCTTCGTCTTCACCGCGGAACGGTTCGACGAGTTCCCAGACCTCTGGACGAGCGATGGGTCCTTCCGGAGCCCGACGAAGGTGAGCGAGGCCAACCCGCAGCAGCGGGATTACATCTGGGGTCGGTCGGAGCTGATCGAGTACGTGAACGCCGACGGGGTGCCGCTCCGGGCTATCCTGACCAAGCCCGAGGACTTCGACCCGACGAAGAAGTATCCGCTCATGGTCTACATCTACGAGCAGCTCTCCCAGGGGTTGCACCGGTACGTCCCGCCGGCGCCGGGGACGAGCATCAACATCACGCGCTACGTCAGCAACGGCTATGTGGTGCTCCAGCCCGACATCATCTATCGCGAGGGCTATCCCGGCGAGAGCGCGTTCAAGTGCGTCATCCCGGCGGTCCAGAGGGTCGTGTCGATGGGATTCATCGACCCGGCGCGCATCGGCATCCAGGGGCACAGTTGGGGCGGCTATCAGATCACCTACTTGATCACGCGCACCAACCTGTTCCGCGCGGTGGAGGCCGGCGCCGCGGTGAGCAACATGATCAGCGCGTACGGCGGAATCCGGTGGGGCAGCGGGATGTCGCGCGCGTTCCAGTACGAGAAGACCCAGAGCCGCATCGGTGCGCCGCCCTGGGACCGCACCCTCGAGTTCATCGAGAACTCGCCGATCTTCTGGGTGGAGAAGATCCAGACGCCGTACCTGACCATCCACAACGACGAGGACGATGCCGTGCCGTGGTACCAGGGAATCGAGTTCATCAGCGCCATGCGGCGGCTCGGCAAGGAAGCTTACATGTTCGTGTACAACGGCGAGAAACACGGGCTGCGCGACCGCGAGAACCAGAAGCACTGGACCGTGCACATGGCCGAGTTCTTCGACCACTACCTGCTCGGTGCGCCCCGGCCGGAGTGGATGGATCGTCCGATTCCGTATCTCGAACGCGGCAAGCGCGACCTGACGCCGTTCTACAAGAAGAAGACGACGGAACCAGAACGGTGATTGCAGCTTCATGAAACCTGGGGCGAGTCGCGGGGCGGGTTCGGGGCGACGGGCGCGTGAGGTGGGGTGGGTGGCGATCGGGGCGCCGCGACTGACCCGCGCGCGGGAGGCTCCGCTTCGGGGCCGATTCGTCGCCAGGCCGAACCGCTTTGCCGCCGAGGTCGAGTTCGCCGACGGCGCGCGGGTCGCGGCGCACGTGCCGAACCCGGGTCGCCTCACCGGAACATTGGTCGCCGGGTGCGAGGTGTGGGTCGATGGCCCGTTCCCGCCGCCGCGCCGGCTGCCCTACACGCTCGTCGCGGCGCGCGAGCCCCGGGCGTGGGTCGGCACGGTGACGACCTACGCCAATCGGGTGTTCCCGGCCTTGCTCGCGCGGGGGCTGTTCCCGGAGCTGCGGGGGCGGCGGGTCGAGACCGAGCTCGGCCACGGGCGGGCGCGCTTCGACTTCCGGGTGGGTCGCACCCTGGTGGAGGTCAAGTCCGTGACGCTCGCCGACGGTAGCGGAGCGCGGTTTCCCGACGCGGTCACGGCGCGTGGCGCGCGCCACTGCCTGGCGCTGGCGCGCCTGGCTCGCCGGCGTCAGCCCGTGGCGATCGTCTTCGTCGCCCAGCGCGGCGACGTCAGGTGGGTAGCGCCCGACGCCGAGGTCGATCCGGCGTTCGCGGTGGCACTGCGGCGTGCGGCGCGGGCCGGGGTGCGCATTCTCGCGTGCGCGCTGGACCTGGGGCCGATCGGTGCCCGCCGCGCGCGACGCGTGCCAGTGCGCCTGGATGCGACGCCTCGACGCGAGGGCGGTTCGACACCCGGGCCGTCTCGGTGAGCGCCAGGCCAGGCCCAGGGACCGCGCGTCCATGAGGCAGCCGGCGCGCCTAGGAGTCCCCGTTGGTCTCGCATCAGGATGTCGCAACAGGAAGCAGGTGTGCCATGAAGCGCTCTTCTCAGATCCTCGCCGCGTGCATCGGGACCGCGCTGGTGGTCGCGATCGCGCCGGGTGCCCTGCGCGCGATCGGCGGACTGCAAGGGTTTCCCAAACCGGCCCTCCCCACCGAGCCCGTCGAGGTTCGGGGCGTCGTGAGCGTCACGCACCTTCCGCCGGTCGACGCGCGGCAGGCAGGGTCGTGGACCGTGTCGGCGGCGCAGGCGGGACCCTGGGCCGTACGCGTCGCCGACGTCGTGTCGACCGCTCGCGCGGTCCCGTCGTTCCTGCAGCCGCAGCGGGCGTATCGCTTCCGCTGGCCCGACGGGACGACCGAGAGGTATCGCGTCCTCGAGGTGACGCCGGACGGCTGGCTCTTCGCCGAGCTCGCGGAGGGGACACCGCCGCCGCGCCGCTGGATCAATCCAGCGCAGGCGGTCGCGATCCTGCCGTGAGCCGCGAGCCCCCCCAACTCGAGGGGCCGATGGCCAGCAGGGTCCACTGACGGGTCGATGGTGGCCCTGTCGAGGCCTGCCTACGAGTGGGGACCCGCCGAGTCGCTGGAATCCCGGGGCTGAGGCGCTCGTGCCGGGCGCGCCTCGAGCGCCTCGAGGTAGGCCGCGGCGGCGTCGAGCTCGTCCTCGTTGAAGACGCGGATGCCGTGCTGTTCGAGCATCGCCGTCGTCACCCCTCGCCCGGCCCGCCGCGCGCCCGAGAAGCTTCGGTCGTGAATCACATGGCTCCCGCAGGAGGGGCTGGCGTCCTTGAGGACCGCGAGCTCGACGCCCGCGTCCAAGGCCGCCTCGAGTGCCGCGCTGGCGCCGCGCAGGTAGGCCGTCGTCACGTCCTGGCCGGCCCGCGTCACGACGCGGGCCGAGCCCGCGATCGCCTCGTCGCCGCCGCCTCCCACGATCTCCGCGGGTGCTCGTGGCACCGCGAGCCCCCCGGCGACTTCCGGGCAGAACGGCACGAGCCGGCCTTCCCGCGACCACCGCGCGAGCACCGGGTGTGCGCACGCCGCGTCGCGGCCGTCGTACCGGACCCTGTCGCCGAGCAGACAGGCGCTCACGAGGACGCGGACCATGGGGCGCCGCGATTCTCGATGGTCGCGCACCTGCCGTCAAGGTCGGGCGCGCCTGGCCGCGGCCGCCCGATCCTGCTCGACGTCACACGGGAAACTGCGGGCCCGCGCGCGGCGCCCCCGCCGCGAGCCACTCGCGGTCGGTCACGCCCCGGTCGAGCGGCGACCCCAAGCCGATGAAAGCTCGGACGAACGGGGACCTCCGGCTTCGTCGCAGCGGACCGGGTCGCCGCGCTCGGAGCGACTCGACCGGGCGACCGCCACGCCATCTCCGGCCCTCCGAATCAGTCCGGCTGTGGCTCGGGCCTGAACCACTCGGCGTGTCCCTGCAGCGCGAGCAGGTTGACGATGAGACAGCCGAGGGCGAATTCCGAGAGCAGCATGAACGCGATGGCGTGCGACCCGGTCAGGTCGCGCACCAGCCCGAGGACGATCGGCGGGAAGAACCCGCCCAGGCCCCCGGCGGCCCCCACGACGCCCGCCAGTGTGCCGGTTTCTCTCGGAAACAGCTCCGCGACCAGCTTGAAGACAGCCCCGTTGCCCAGTCCGAGCGCGCACGCCGAGCCGAGAAAGCCGATCGTGATACCGGCCATCCCCGGCTCGAACGCGAGGACGATGGCGAAGAACGCTTCCAGGAGGAAGACCAGGTTGAGCGTGTTCGTCCCGCCCCAGCGGTCCGCGATCCACCCGCCGACGGGGCGCGCCAGCGTCGCCATGATCACGAAGCCCGCCGTGCGTGCGCCGGCGTCGGCCGTCGTCAGACCGTAGCCCGAGACGAGGAACGCCGGGAGAAAGCTGCCCATCGCCACGAAGCCGCCGAACGTAACGAAGTAAAAGAGCACGAGCGCCCACGCCGCCGGGCGCTCGACGAGGACGCGCATCCGATCCGCCAGCGTCCCCGGGCGCGGCGCGAAGCGGGGACTCTCGCGCGCGACGAGCCAGAACAACGCGGCGAAGCCCAGCGTCAGGGGCACGAAGGCCCAGAAGGCGTACGGCCAGCCGGGCCCGGCCGCGAACCGCGGGGCCACGAGCGCCGCCACGGCCGTCCCGATGTTGCCTATGCCGTAGACGCCCAGCGCGAACCCTTGGCGCTCGGGTGGGAACCACGAGGCGACGAACGGGATGCCCACGGCGAACGAGGCGCCCGCCGCGCCGAGCAAGAACCCCGCCGTGAGCAGCCCCCCGTAGGAGCGCGACACCGCTGCGAGCACGAGCGGGACCGCGAGCGACGCCATCAGAAGGGGGAACACCACGCGGGCACCGTAGCGCTCGGTCAGGAGCCCGGCCGGGATGCGCAGCAGCGAGCCCAGGATGACGGGCACGGCCACCAGAAGGCCCACCCGTGTCGCCGACAGATCGTAGCTCTGGCGGAAGAGTGGGGCGAGCGGGGCGATGAGGCCCCACACGGCGAAGCATAGCGTGAACGCCAGCGTGCCCAGCACGAGGGCACGCCCGCTGCCGTCGAGCGACCTCGTCGTTGCGGTCGGGGGGGTCATGAGCGCTCAGCTCCTTCTGCGCCGTCGGCCCAGGACGTCGCGCGCGGGCCGCCGGGCCCATCGTCAGGCTGCGCGGAAGTCACGAATGATAGTGCAAACTCCAGGCGAGGCGAGGGTCGTTGACCGGCACGAGCGGCGCCTGCCCCACCGCCCGGCTCACGGCCCACCCGGCCGCGCCGACGAGGGCGAGGGCCCCGGCCAGATCCCACAGGGTGAAGACATCGCCGGCCGTCGGGAGCGGCAGGGGTCCGCCGAGGTGGCCGGCGGCTGGCGCCATCATCAGGTGCAGGTCGAGCCAGCGGCCGACGAGCACCACCAGGGCGACCTTGACGAGCAGTTCTGGCCGGCGCTTCGGTGATCGCCGCAGCAGCGCCAGAAACGGCACCACCCAGTTGAGCAGCACGTTCGCGAAGAAGAGGAGCTCCCACGCGCCGCGCGTGCGGGCGATGAAGTACGACGTTTCCTCGGGGAAATTGGCGTACCAGATGAGCATGTACTGGCTGAACCAGATGTACATCCAGAACGTGCAGAACGCGAAGAGCAGCTTGCCCAGGTCGTGCAGGTGTTCGTCGCTCACGACGAACCGCAAGGGGCCGCGCTGTAGCGCCACGGCTGCGACGATGAGGGCGGCGAGGCCGGCCGAGAACAGGCCCGCGAACCGGTACACCGCAAAGATCGTGCTGTACCACTCGGGCTCGAGCGACATCACCCAGTCGAAGCTCGCCAGGCTGTAGGTCAGCGCGAACACGATGAGGAACATGACCGAGAGCCGGATATTGCTCCTCGTATGTGCCGCCTCGCCGTCCTCGTCCTGACGCCGCGAGTGCGCGAGGATCGCTCGGGCGAAGCCGAGCCACAGCCCGAGATAGACGACGGCGCGCGCGACCGCGAAGGGCCACGAGAGCCACCACGCCTTGAAGGCGGCGAGCGGCCCCGCATGCTCGCCGAGGCCGTGGACCCACGGATACACATCGGGCCTGGCCAGCAGGACGAGGAGGACGCCGGCGCCGCCGACGGCGATGGCACTCGCCATGGCTTCGGGAATGCGGCGCAGCGCGACGCTCCACGCGGCGCCCGAGGCGTACTGGGTGGCCACGAAGACCAGGCCGAACAGGCCCAGGTCGACCAGGCCGATGCTGGCGAGGAGCCACGCGCTCCAGGCGCGCTCGACGCCCGCCAGGACGCCGGCGAGGAGCGCCACGACGCCCGCGGCACCGGCCGCGGCGAAGCCGCGCGCGTTCAGGCCCGCTCGGGCGACGTCGATCGGTGTGGATCCTAGGGTCGGGCGGCCGGCGAGGATGCCACCGATTCCTGGAGTGAGCGGACGTAGAGAATCACGCGCCATCGATCCTCCCGGGAGAGCTGCGAGGCGTAGGACGCCATGTTGTTCTGGCCGTACGTCAGGATGTGGAAGAGCTGCCCGTCGCGGAGCTCGAGGGCGCGGCCCGCCACGAGCGAGGGCGGCGGGGGCACGCCCCGCGACGCGACCGGCCCGTTGCCCTCGCCGCCGGCGCCGTGACACGGCGCGCAGAAATTCGTGAACACCGCTTCGCCGCGGGCCCGTGCCCGCACGTCGTCCGCGCTGAAGGGGTTGACGAGCTCTTCGCCGGCGCGGACCGCATCGGCCGCCGTCGCCTCGTAGCGGAGCGGGAGCCAGCCGCGGGGGATCGTCCCGGGGGGCGGTGCCTGTAAGGTCTTGCCGTCGGCAAAGACCCCGCTCGCGGCGAAGGCGTTGGCGCGCGGCGCGTGCGCCATGTCGGGGAAGATCTCCCAGTTCGGCTGGTGCACGTCGCGGCGCGACGCCCACATCAGGCCGAACGACCCGAGAAACGCCGCGGCGAGGATGGCGTTGAGCGCGCGCACCGACATGCTAGGGCACCTGCTCGAGGTCGCGTTCCTCGATCTCGACGGCGTGGTGGCGCTCGAGCAGCCGCCGGACGCGGCCGAGGTCGAACGTCGCGTCGCGCTGGTCGAGGAGCAAGACGAAGCGGTCGTCGGTGACGCGCGGATGGATGACGACGGCCTTGCGCCACGGCCGCAGGCCCGCGACGAGGAAGAAGGCGATGACCGTGCTCACGCCCGCGAAGAGCACCATCACCTCGAAGGTGACCGGCACGAACGCCGGCCACGAGTTCCAGGGCTTCCCGCCCACGTTGAGGGGCCACGACACCGCGGTGGTCCAGTACTCGAACCACACCTTGAAGGTCGCGCCGACCAGCCCGAGCAGGAAACAAACCCAGGGCAGCCGCGAGGGCTGGAGCGCCATCGCCTTGTCCAGTCCGTGCACCGCGTACGGGGTGTAGGCGTCGAGGATCGTCAACCCCTCGCGGCGCGCGGCATCGGTGGCGGCGAGGATGTCTTCCTCGCGGTCGAAGACGCCGATGAGCGTGCGTCTGGCCACGTGCGCCTCCGTCTCTACGTGAGTGGCGGGGACCCCGACACCCCGCCGGGCTCCTCGCTCGTGCGGGTCTTGTCGCCCCACCTCGCTCGTCGCGCCCGCGGCGCAGCGGACGCCGCTGGCTCGTGAGAGGGCTCGGGGCCGGGCGCGGTGCCCGGCGTTCCGATCACGCCCTTGACTTCCGCCACGGCGATGACGGGCACGAACCGGCAGAACAGCAGGAACGCGGTGAAGAACAGCCCGAAGCTGCCCGCGAGCGTCGCCACCTCGATGAGGGTCGGCGTATAGCTCGACCAGGCCGCCGGCAGATAGTCGCGGTGGAGCGACGTCACGATGATAACGAACCGCTCGAACCACATGCCGACGTTGATAAGTAGCGAGAGCACGAACACCACAGCGAAGCGACGCCGCACCCCGCGGAACCAGAGCAGTTGCGGGACCAGCACGTTGCAGCTCACCATCGTCCAGTAGGCCCAGGCGAGGGGGCCGAGCGCGCGATTCTTGAAGACGAACTGCTCGTACTGGTTGGCCGAGTAGAGCGCCGTGAAGAACTCCGTCGCGTAGGCGAACGCCACGAAGCCGCTCGTGAGGATCACCAGCTTCGACATCACGTCCACGTGGCGCTCCGTGATGTAGGCCTGCAACCCCATCGTGGCGCGGGCGATCAGCATGAGCGTGAGCACCATGGCCATCCCCGAGAAGATCGCGCCGGCCACGAAGTACGGCGGGAAGATGGTCGTGTGCCAGCCGGGAATGACCGAGGTCGCGAAATCCCAGCTCACGATGGTGTGCACCGAGACCACGAGCGGCGTCGCGAGGCCCGCGAGTAAGAGGTAGACGATCTCGTAGCGGAGCCACGTCCGGTACGACCCGTTCCAGCCGAGGCTGAGGACCTCGTAGACGCGCCGCCGGAGCCCCGGCGGCGTCCGGTCGCGCGCCGTCGCGAGGTCGGGGATGAGCCCCACATACCAGAACATCAGCGAGATCGTGAAGTAGGTCGCGATGGCGAAGAAGTCCCACACGAGCGGCGACCGGAAGTTGATCCACAGCGAACCGCGGGTGTTCGGATAGGGGAACATCCAGAAGGCCAGCCACGGTCGGCCCATGTGGATGAGCGGAAACAGCCCGGCGCAGACGACGGCGAAGATCGTCATGGCCTCCGCCGCGCGATTGACCGACGTCCGCCAGCGCTGGCGGAGCAGGAAGAGAATGGCCGAGATGAGCGTCCCGGCGTGGCCGATCCCGATCCAGAAGACGAAGTTCGTGATGTCGAACGCCCAGCCGACGGTCCGGTTGAGGCCCCACGTGCCGATGCCCGTCGCGATCTGGTAGCTCACGGCGGCGACGCCTATCCCCAGCACGGCGAAGGACAGCAGGAAGCCCGTCCACCACAGCGCCGTCGGCCGCGAGTCGAGCGGCCGGCAGATGTCCCGCGTCACCTGGCCGATGGTCTTGCCCAGGATCAACGGCTCGCGCGAGATGGGCACGGCGGTCTCATGCATGGTCGGCCTCGCCGCCCGTTGCCTCGCGGTTGCGCACCACCGCGAGATAGTGCACCTGGGGTCGCACGTTCAGCTCCTCCAGCACGACGAAGGCGCGCCCGTCCCGCGCCAGCCTCGCGACGCGGCTCGCCGGGTCGTTCAGGTCGCCGAACACGATGGCCCCGGCGGGGCAGGACTGCGCGCAGGCCGTTTGCACCTCGCCGTCTTTCAGCGCCTCACCACGGACGCGCGCCGCGATCTTGGCCTCCTGGATCCGCTGCACGCAGAAGCTGCACTTCTCCATCACGCCGCGCGTCCGAACTGCGACGTCGGGGTTGAGCACCAGGTTCTCCCGCTCGTCGGGCCGTGCGTAGGTGAACCAGTTGAACCGCCGCACCTTGTACGGGCAGTTGTTCGCGCAGTAGCGCGTGCCCACGCAGCGGTTGTAGACCTGCTGGTTGAGCCCTTCCTCGCTGTGCACCGTCGCGAGCACCGGACAGACGGTCTCGCACGGCGCGTGCTCGCAGTGCTGGCACAGCATGGGCTGGTGCACCACATCCACGTCCCCGGCAGATTCGCCGCCGTCGGCGTTCGTGTAGTAGCGATCGATGCGGAGCCAGTGCATCTCCCGTTGGCGCCGCACCTCGTCGCGGCCAACGACCGGAATGTTGTTCTCGACTTGGCACGCGACCACGCAGGCGGAGCACCCAGTGCAGGCATGGACGTCGATGACCATCCCCCAGCGGTGACCCGTCAGCGGATGGTCGGGGGGCCACAGGTCCTCGCGCCCGCGCTCCAACGGGCGCGCGAGGGACGCCTGGGCCCGCATGCGAGCGACCGTCGTCTCTCGCACGATCGGACGCGCGCCGGCCGATGAGATCCGGCGCGGCTCCATGATGGTGTGATGGCGCTGCGTGGTCGCGAGCTCAAGCCGCCGCCCCGTGGGCACGACCCGCACGCGCCGCACGTCGCCGCGCAGCGTGCCGGACTCGAACGCCAGCCACGAAGCGGCCCGAACGCCAACCCGCCCGCCCGGCCCGACGCTCGGCCGCGCGTCGAGCCAGTCGGGTCCGATCCCGGCGAATCGCTCCGTTCCCGCCCGGCCGTAGCCGAGCGCCACCGCCACAACCTCGTCATGCTGCCCGGGCTGCACGTAGACCGGCAGCTCGAGGGGCGCCGGCCCCGGGCCCTCGCCGGCCGCCGCGGGTTCGAGGCGCACGAGGTCGCCCTCGCGCAGACCGAGACGCGCCGCCGCCGCCGGCGACAGGCACGCGGCGTTGTCCCAGGTCAGCTTCGTCACCGGGTCGGGCAGCTCCTGCAGCCACGGATTGTGCGCGTGCCGGCCGTCGAGCATGGCGACCGTGGGGTAGACGACGAGGGCAAGCGCGCCGGGCGCCCGCCGAGGCGGCACCGAGGCGGCCGCCAGGCCGCGCAAGGCCTCGAGGCGGAACGCCACCGGCGGCCCGGGCTCCGGCGTCACCGCCGCGACGCCATCGTGCACCGCCGTGTCCCAGAAGCGGTCGAACGAAACCTCCACCGTCCGGCGCGCGTAGACCCGCTCGCGCCACGCGTCCCGCATGAGCTCATAGGCGGAACGGCGGTCGCCCATCCACGCCGCGAGCGTCTCGACGAGCGCACGGGTCTGTCCGAGCGGCGAGAGGACCGGCTGGCGCACCGAGATCGTGCCCGCCACCGCCTCGGCATCGCCCCAGCTTTCGAGGTAATGATGGTCGGGGCAGACATACGTGGCGAGGGCCGAGGTCTCGTCCGGCGCCCCCGCGAAGCTGACGACGAGCGGGATCTGCGGCACGAGCCGGGCGAGTTCTTCCGCCACCGGCAGGTCGTACGCCGGGTTGGCGCCCGCGACCAGCAGGACCGCGACCCTCCGGGCGCGCAGCTCCTCGATGAGGCGTTCGACGTCGGCGTCGCGGCCCCGGCGCTGAAACGAGGGCCGGTCGACATCAAGGGTGCGGCCGTAGTTGCCGAGCAGGTGATTGATGGCGTTGCAGGCGACCTGCACCTCGACATCCTGGCTCCCGGAGACGACGAGGCTCTCGCCCCGCGCCGCCCAGAGCCGATCGGCCAGCTCCGTCAGCACGGCGCGCTGGTCCGGCCCCAAGGCGGGCAGCGTCCCGAGATCGACAGCCGCACCTGCCTGCTCCGCTAGCCGCGCCACCAGGTGCATCACGATGACCCGCTCGTCCCCCGGGGCAACTCGGAGGCGCCGGTCAGCCTTCGTGCCGGTCAACGACAGCCTCGGCTCGATCTGGACGTGGTAGGAGCACCGCGGCGGATGCCCTTCGAGGGACCGGCCGGCCGCGTAGGCTCGCGTGAACTCCACCGGCGCGATCCAGGTGCCCAGGAAGTCGGCGTCGAGGCTGACGACGACCGTGGCGCGATCGAAGATGTAGTGGGGCAGCACGCGCCGGCCGTGCGTGCGCTCGTGGGCGTCGAGGATCGCCGACGCCGACAGCGCATCGTAGGTGACCTGTCGCGCGTCGGGCCACGTGCCTAGGAACCGGTCGATCGCGGCCTGCACGGTCGGGCTGCTGATCGTCCCCGTGACGAAGCGTACGGCGCCCCCGCGCTGTCGCACCGCGTCGAGCGCCGCGGTCACGTCGCGGTCGACCTCCGCCCAGCTCGTCTCCCGGCCGCGCTTCAGAGGGGCGCGGTACCGCCGGCTGTCGTACACGCCCAGGATCGATGCCTGCCCCACCGCGCAGAGGCCTCCGCGGGTCCACGGATGCTGCGGGTTCCCTTCGAGCTTGATGGGCCGGCCGTCGCGCGCCTTGACGAGCACGCCGCAGGCGGCCGGGCACGCCCCGCACGTCGAGGCATACCAGAGCGCCTGGCCGGGCGTGACCTCCTCGGGCTTGACGAGAAACGGAATCGCCTTCGTGACCGGCGCGCGCGAGCAGGCCGTGAGGCCGGCCAGGCCGAAGCCGGCCGCCTTCAGGAAACTCCGGCGGGCGACGGCGGTGCGCCCGGCCTCGGCTCCCTCGGCCGCGTGGGCGAACTCGGGCGCGGCGACCTCTCCCGCTGGGAGGTGGTCCTCGCGCTCGTCGAGCGACCGCCAGTATCGCTTCGCCTGCTCGCTCATCGCGTCGTGTCCATCCTCCGCCCCGCTCGGGCGGGCGACCGTCTCCCGACGGCCTGCCCGGGGCCGAACGATGTCGTGCTCAGTAGTGACAGCTTCCACAGTCGGTCGACGCGCGCACGGGTGTGCCGGCGACGCCCTCCGCGTTCGCCTGCCGATGGCAGTTCACGCACCAGCCCATCGATAGCGACTGCACCTGCCTGACGCGCTCCATCGTCTCGACGGCGCCGTGGCACGCCTGGCAGGTGACGCCCGCGGCGACGTGGGGCCGGTGGTCGAAGTACACGAAGTCGGGCAGGTTGTAGACCTTCACCCAGGCAATCGGGGTCGGGCGGTGCGCGGGAGCCGGCTGCAGATGCTCGTCGAGCCCGAGCGCCGCATAGAGCTTCGCGAGCTCGGGGCTGATCACCCGGCGCGGCGGCCGACCTTCTGCGCGCGCCTGTTCGTCCTCGGCGCGAACGGCGCCGAGGGGCGCCGTGACGAACTGGTGGCAGTTCATGCACACGTTGGCGGGCGGGATGCCGGCGTGCCGACTCTTCTCGGCGCCGAAGTGGCAGTAAAGACACGGGGTCTGCAGATCGCCGGCGTGAACGCGATGCGAGAAGGCGATCGGCTGCACCGGTTCGTAGTCCTGCTGGTCGCCCGGAAGGCGCCAGTTCGCAATCCGGGGCGTCACGGCCAGCAGGTTGTAGCCGAGGCCCACCAACAGCACAACCGTCAGGACGCGGCTCCCCATGAGACGCTCACGCGGAGCTGCCGCCGGCCGCCGCCGGCCGGCGATACCAGCGAACCACCTGCGGTTTGCGCCACAGGTACGGATTCGGCACGACCAGGATGTGCACGAGACGGGTGAACGGGAAAAAAAGGATGAGCACGAACGCGTTCGCGACGTGCACCTTCACCCAGAACGGCAGCATCGCCATGGCGGTCAGGTCGGGCGCGAGCCGAACCAGCGACCACAGATACGGCGCCGCGATCGAGGCGAACCAGGACGAGCCCCAGGGCAGCGCGATGGCGATGTAGACGCCGCTCAGCACCTGCACGAGCAGGAGCCCGAGCACCGCCCAGTCGGCCCACGTCGTCACCACCCGGACCGGCGGCTGCGTGAGGCGGCGGAGGATGATGAGGAGCAGCCCGACGAGCGTCAGCAGACCGAAGACGAGCGCCGTCGCCTCGAGGATATAGAGACGAACTGGCTGCGCGTTCCAGGCTAGCAGGCCGCGCGGTACGAGGAACCCCACGACGTGCCCCGCGAGGACCACGAGGATGCCGTAGTGGAAGGGCACGAGACCGTAGAAGTGCTCCCGGTTCTCCAGGAACTGCGACGACAGGCTGGAGTAGGTGAAGGCCCGGCCCCGGTAACGCTGGATCGTGACCAGCAGGAACGTGAACATCGACACGTAGGGCAGGATGCCGAACAGCAGCGTGTCGAGATACCCGACAGCACTAGGCATGAGCCACCTCGTCGACCGACGACCGGGTCCTCTGCGGCGCGCACGCCGTCACGAGGCCCCAGACGGCCTTGAGGAGCGGCGCGAACGTGTTCCCCACCGCCTCGAGCGGCGGGAGCATGCGCTCGACGGCCGGCCCGACCGCCGTCGCGGCCAGCTCGGCGGCTTCCCCGGCGGGCAGCCGGGCGAGCAGCACCACGAGCGACGCCAGGTGATCAGGCAGCTCGCCGGCTTCGTCTATCTCGTGGCGCCTCAAGCGCTCGCGCATGCGCACTAGGAATGCCCCCCGCTCGTAGTCCTCGCCGTACAGGTGCCAGCCCACCTCGAGGGCGGCGAGTGGGTTCAGGTCGAACGTGCGCGTGAAGAGCTCCTGCAGTTCGGCCACGGACCGACCCTCGATGGCGCGCGCGAACGCCGCCAGGTCCGCCGCGGCGGCGCGGAGGGTGTCGCGCGCCGGGTCTTGCGTTCCGGGTTCCGGGCTCGAGGTCCCCGGCGCTGGGGTCTCGGGTCCCGCTGGGCGGGCGGCGGCCAGCAGGGCCTCCGTCGCGGCGGCAACCGCCGCCGGGTAGTCGGCGTCCGGGTAGCGCAGCAGCCGGCCGGCCCGCGCGAGCGCCTGGCGAAGCGTCTCGGTCACAGGCCCCTCCTGGGTCCGCTCAGGAACCCGAAGCCGACGCCCTGCTTGTGGTCCATCGGGTCTTCGAGCATTTCGATGGCCTGCTCCCGATGGGCCGGCGGGATGACGAAGCGGTCGTCGACCGTGCAGAGCGACGTCAGCCGGTAGATCGCGTCGGCTTCCTCCGGCGAGCAGTCGGCCTCGCGGAGCATCCGCTCGGCCATCTCGAGGGAGATGTCGCCAACGGTCCGGGCCCGCCGGTACCAGCGGACGGCCTTCTGCTTGCGCAGCGCGTAGCGCACCTTGCCCTCGTGCCCGGCGCCGAAGAGATTCGCCAGGAACTTCATCGGGACGCGCGCCTGGTCGATGTCGTGGAAGAAGTCGCCGCTCGTGTGCTCGATGATGCCGTCGGTCTTCTGCGCCATGACGGGAGACATCGGCGGCACGTAGAACAGCATGGGCAGCGTCCGATACTCGATGTGGGGCGGCAAGGCGATCTTCCACACCTTGACGAACTTGTACACGGGCGACCGCTGCGCCGCTTCGACGACCGACTCGTGCACGCCATTCTCCTCGGCTGCCCGGATCACGACCGGGTCGAACGGGTCGAGGATGAGCGACCGGTGCGCGTCGATGAGCTCCTCGACGCGCGCCGCGGCCACTTCCTGGATCCGCGCCGCGTCGTAAAGCAGGACCCCGAGGTACCGGATGCGGCCGACGCACGAGTGGAAGCACGCGGGCGCCTGGCCGGTCTCGAGCCGAGGGAAGCACAGGATGCACTTCTCCGACTTGCCCGTCGCCCAGTTGTAGAAGGTCCTCTTGTACGGGCACGCGGGGATGCACGCGCGCCAGCCGCGGCACCGGTTCTGGTCCAGGAGCACGATGCCGTCCTCGCCGCGCTTGTAGAGCGCGCCCGACGGGCACGCCGCCACGCAGGCCGGGTTCAGACAGTGGTTGCAGATGCGCGGGAAGTAGAAGAAGACCAGGCGTTCGACCGCGAAGAGCTGCTGCCGTTGCTCCGGTGTCAACCCGTCGAGGTTGGGGTCGTGCTCGGCGTAGACGGGCGACCCCCCGAGGTCATCGTCCCAGTTCGGCCCGGCCTCGATGTCGATGAGCTTCCCCGTGATCATCGAGATCGGCTTCGCCGTCGGCTGGTCGGGCCCCTCGGGCGCGTTGAAGAGCGCCTGGTAGTCGTAGGTCCAGGGCTCGTAGTAGTCGTCCAGCGTGGGCAGCGCCGGGTGGTGGAAGATGTTGGCGACGATGCGCGCCTTGCCCGTCGAGCGGAGGCGCAAGCGTCCGGCCTTGACCTCCCACCCCCCGTGGTAGGCCTCCTGATCTTCCCAGCGCGTCGGGAAGCCCGTGCCCGGCTTCGTTTCGACGTTGTTCCACCACATGTACTCGGCGCCCTTGCGGTCGGTCCAGATGTTCTTGCAGGCGATCGAGCACGTATGGCACCCGATGCACTTGTCGAGGTGGAACACCATCGCGACCTGGGACCGAACGTCCATCACCGCCTCCTCGTCACCACGGCCTCATCGCGGCCTCACCACCGCAGCTCCGGCAGCTTGCGCACGAGCACGTGCGTGTCGCGGTTGCAGCCGATCGGGCCCCAGTAGTTGAAGTGGAACGTGAACTGACCGTAGCCGCCACACATCAAGTTGGGCTTGAGGCGGGTCCGTGTGAGGCTGTTGTGGCCCCCGGCCCGCCGGTAGCCGCGCAGCGGCGACTTCGGCACCGAGAACGTGCGCTCCGGCGAGTGGTACTGGATGCACACGCCCCGCGGAATGCGGGCGCTCACGACGGCCCGGGTGACCACGACACCGTGGTCGTTGTGCACCTCCACCCAGTCGTTGTCGTTCACCCCGATCTCGGCCGCGTCCCGGTCGTTCATCCAGAACGGCTCCACGCCGCGCGACAGCGTCGTCATCCGCTGATTGTCACCGTAGGTCGAGTGGATGTGCCACTTCCCGTGGGGCGTCAGGTAGTTGAGCATCTTGGTCGACCCGACGGGCGTGCTGACCCGGATGTCACCGTACTCGGTCGGCTTCGGCTTCGGCTTGTAGCACGGCAGGTGCTCGCCGAAGTGTAGGTACATCGGGTGGTCGAGATAGAAGTGCTGGCGCCCGGTGAGCGTCCGCCAGGGCACGAGGCACTCCACGTTGTAGGTGAACGGCGAGTAGGCCCGGCCGTCGGAGAGCAGCCCCGACCACATCGGGCTGTTGACGAAGCGCATGGGCCGCGCCTGCAGCCCCTTGTAATCGATGTGCGTGGCCCGCTCCCGCTCGACGAGGTGGGCGAGGGGCAGGCCGACGCGCGCTTCCATGTTCTTGTACGAGCGATACGAGAGCTCGCCGTTGGTTACCGACGCGAAGAGCAGAATGATGTTGCAGGCTTGCTCGTCCTCGGCGAGCGAGAGGTAGGTGCGGCCGCCCCACGTCACCGTCGGCAGCGTCTGCAGCGCCTGGTCGTAGAGGTCGTCGATCGCGTAATGGGTACCGTGCGCGCCGAGGCCGCCGTCCCGCGCCAGAGGTCCGAACGAGACGAACTGGTGGAAGACGTTCCGGTAATCGCGCGTCACCACTCGCAGGTTGGGCATCGTCTTGCCCGGCACCGCCTCGCACTCGCCCTTGCGCCAGTCGGCGAGTCTCGGCTGGGCGATCTCGGCGGGCGTGTCGTGCGCGAGCGGCGTCGCGACGAGATCCTTGACCGGTTCGGGGAAGTGCTTGATCGCCAGCTCCGTGAACTTCCGGGCGATGGCCTTGAAGATCTGCCAGTCGGACTTCGACTCCCACGCGGGCGGAACCGCCGCCGACAGGGGGTGGATGAAGCTGTGCAGGTCGGTCGAGTTGAGGTCGGCCTTCTCATAGAAGGTCGCTGCCGGGAGGACGATGTCCGAGTAGAGCGCCGAGGTGTCCATCCGGAAGTTGAGGTCCACGACCAGGTCCATCTTGCCGACCGGCGCCTGCTCGTGCCACGCCACTTCCTGGACGGCATCCTTGGCGAGCTCTTCGGCGATGGCGTTCGAGTGCGTGCCCAGGTAGTGGCGCAGGAAGTACTCGTGGCCCTTCGAGCTCGACATCAGCGCGTTGCCGCGCCAGATGAACCAGATGCGCGGCCAGTTCGACTCGGCGTCCGGGTCGTCGATCGCGAACTTGAGCTCGCCCGACTTGAGCCGGGCCACCACGTGGGCCACGACCTCCTCGGGCGTCTCGGCCCCGGCCGCCTCGGCCTGCCGGACGACCTCGAGGGGGCTCCGGTCGAACTGCGGGTAAAAGGGGAGCCAGCCACTCCGCACGGCGCGCGCCTGGAGGTCGATCGTGTGCCCCCGCGCGAGGGTGTCAGCCGGCTGTCGCGCGGGCACCGTGTGATAGTCGGTGAAGTCCTTCTCGTACCGCCACTGATCGGTGTGCACGTAGTGCCAGCTCGGCGCGTTCTGCTGGCGCGCGGCCGGGTACCAATCGCGGGCGAAGGCGAGCGCGCTCCAGGACTCCATCGGGGCGAGCTTCTCCTGACCCACGTAGTGCGCCAGCCCGCCGCCGTTCCTGCCGACGCAGCCGCAGAACATGAGCGCGTGGATCGCCGCGCGATACATCAGGTTGGCGTGGTACCAGTGGTTGATGCCCGCCCCGATGATGACCGTACACTTCCCACCCGTGTGCTCGGCCGTCGTGGCCCACTCGCGCGCGAAGCGGATGAGCGTCTCGCGGCCGATCCCGGTGCAGCGCTCCGCCCACGCCGGCGTGTAGGGCTGCGCCGCATCGTCGTAGCCCGTGGGGTAGCGACCCGGAAGGCCGCGCGCGACGCCGTACTGCGCCATCAGAAGGTCGTAGACCGTGGTGACCGTGGCCGTCGAGCCGTCGGCGAGGGGCACCCGCCGCACCGGGGCGCCGCGCCGTAGCGCGCGCGCCTCGGCGAAGTCGTCCAGCTCGACCTCGACAACCCCGTCGCCCGCGTCGAGCAACGTCAGCGCCGGGTCGATGTCGGCACCGTCGAGCCCGTCCTTGAGCAGGAGGTTCCACTTGCCCTTCTCCGAACCCCAGCGGAACCCGACGCTGCCCATCGGCATGCGCGGCCGGTTCGCCCGCTGGTCCCACATGAGGAACTTCCACTCGGGGTGCTCGATGCCCGCATACTCGGCGAGGCGCCCGGCGCGCAGCAACTGCCCCGGCCGAAACACGCCCGGCTCGACCTCCTGCAACTCGACGAGCAGCGGCGCGTCGGTGTAGCGCTTGGCGTAGTCGAGGAAGGCTGGCACCGGCCGCTGGTAGTGCGTCTCGGTCAGGAGCACGTGGTTGACTGCCATCCACCACGCGCCGTCCTGGCCGGCGTTGATCGCCACCCACTCGTCGGCATACTTGGCCACCTGGCTGAAGTCCGGGGCGAAGACCCACAGCTTCGTCCCGTTGTGCCGCGCCTCGGCCGTGAAGTGCACGTCGGGCGTGCGCGTCATGTTCAGGTTCGAGCCCATCACGGCGAGCAGCTTCGCGTTGTACCAGTCGGCCGACTCGTGGACGTCGGTCTGCTCGCCCCAGGTCTCGGGCGAGGCGCTCGGCAGGTCGCAGTACCAGTCGTAGAAGGACAGCGAGAGGCCGCCGATGAGCTGCAGGTAGCGCGCCCCGGCCGCGTAGCTGATCATCGACATGGCCGGAATCGGCGAGAAGCCGGCGATGCGGTCCGGGCCCCACTTCTTGATCGTGTAGATGTTGGCGGCCGCGATGAGCTCGAGCACGGTCTCCCAGTCGACGCGGCGGAACCCGCCCTTGCCCCGTGCGCGCTGCCACCGCTCGCGCTTGTGCGGGTCCTCCACGATCTGCGCCCAGGCCTCGACCGGGTCCTCGGTGGTGGCCCGGGCTTCCCGCCAGAGGTCGAGCAGGGCGCCGCGCCCGTAGGGATACTTCACGCGGAGCGGACTGTAGAGATACCAGGAATACGAGATGCCGCGCTGGCACCCGCGCGGCTCGTAGGGCGGCAGCGTCCGCTCAAGCAGCGGGTAGTCGAGCGCCTGCATCTCCCACGTCACGATCCCGTCCTTGACGTAGATCTGCCAGGAGCAGCCGCCCGTGCAGTTCACGCCGTGCGTGCTGCGAACGATCTTGTCGTGCTGCCAGCGGTTCCGGTAGAACTCCTCCCAGCTCCGGAGCGCGGGCCGCGTCTCGTCCTTGATCCAGGCGAGCACCTTCTCGTTCCTCATCGGACGCCTCTCAGGGTCACGGCTTCCACCAGCCGACGCCGCACGCTGCGGAACCGGCGCTGCCAGGCGAAGTCGAACAGGACGAGCGCGAACACGGTTCCGCCCAGGCCGGCGAGGAAGAACGTGAGCGGCGCGACGGGGTCCGCTTCGGCGCGGCGCTTGGCCGCGTCCTCGAAAAAGGCGAGCAGCGGCTCGACCTCTTCCGGCGCGAGCGGCGTCGTCCTAAAGACCGTTTGCATCGTCGGCGTCGCTGGTGCCGAGAGCCACGCCCCCAGACCCTTGCGCCCCTGGAGGCGCTCGTAGACTAGCGTCAGGTCGGGCCCCAGCTTGCCCCCGCCGAGCGCGCCGACCCCGCCGACGCTGTGACACGACAGGCACGGCGGGCCGCCGGAGGCCAGGCGGCGCCGGCCGATGAACAGGTCGTGGCCGAGTTGCACGTCCGCGGCGGTGAACGGCCGGTCGCTCACCTTCAGCCCCGCGAATTGCGAGCGGTCCTGTCTCGATTCCGCGTCGATCAAGTCCAGAAGGGCTTCAGCCAGCCCCTGGGTCACGCCCGGCAGCTTCGGCATCAGGACGCCGCCAGCTTCCTGCACGAGTCGCTTGGCGTAGGGATCCCCCGACCGGATCACCGCTTCGGGGTCCTGGACGAACTTGACGAGCCAGGGGCGGTCCTTGCGGGCCGTCACGTCCTTCAGGTCGGGACCGACCAGCCGGCCGCCGCCGATCGTGTGACACGCGGCGCAGTTCTGCCGGAAGAACTGCGCCGGCACCTGGGCCGCGGCGTCACGCGCACCGACGCCGGCCAGCGCGGCGAGCGCCGTGCCGACCGGCAGCCACCGGGACAGGAGGGCGAAGCCTCGCCTCACACCAGCCTTCCTTTCCGCCGCAGCGTTCTCGCTGAACCGAGAGTTCAGACGTCGCGTCTGCCTGCTGGCGTGAAGGTAGCCGGAAAACCGGCACCCCCCCTATGACGCGGATCATACGGGCCGCCGGATTACCGGCGGCCGGCGCCGTGCGAGCGGTCCGAGCCGCTGCACGCGCGGGGCGGACCGGCCCGCTCCGCCTTCAGCGGACTTCGATCCGCACCACGCCGGGCACCACCGTCGGGAAGCGGGCGAAGACCTTGGGGTCGTGGCCGGGGACGATGAGAGACGGCGGCGAGGCGAGCGTGCGCATCCGGTCCTGGGCCTGGAGGTTCGACGCGGCGTCGAGCGTCGGCGCGATGGGTACGCGGCGGTCGAGGTTCTCGTAGAGGTACACATTGTCGTCCGACGCGAACACCGCCGTCCCGCCGGCGATGCTCGGCCGGGTCGTGGCGGCGTCTCGCGCCGCCCGGTTTGGCCCACCCGCGCCCGCGAACCCCCTGGGCCCGGCGATCCCACCCGCCAGGCACACGGCCCCGGCGAGCGCGCGCGCGACCGAACCGCAGCGGCGCCGGGTGACGGCCCCCACGGCGGTGACCGTCACGACGCGGCGACCGGCGCCAGCGTCAGGCCGAGCCTGGTTAGCAGGTCGTCGAGGTCGGCGATGGTGCCCGCGTCGAGCTCGACTGCGGGAAACCGCGGGCAGGGCGACGCCATGGCGCCGCGCCGGTGGTAGATGTGCTTGCGGATCGCCAGGTTGATGCGCGGCTGGTTCTCGAAGCGCATCAGTGGACAATATCGGTAGAAGACGTCCGCCGCTTCGTCGCGCCGCCCCTCGAACCACTTGCGGCAAATCCGCACGAGAATTTCCGGGAACCCGAAGCCGGTCATGGTGCCGACCGCTCCCCGCCGGAGCTCTTCGAGCAGCATCACCGCGCCCAGACCGCCGAGGAGCCGGAGGCTCGGATTGGCCGCGAGCAACTGGCCGATCTTCATCGGCGACGGTTCGTCCTCCACTTTCACGACGCGGCAACGGGGCGCCTCGTCGCCGAGGCGCGCGAGGAACTCCACGCTCATGAACACGCCGCTGCTCGTCGGGTGGTCCTGCACGACGAGGGGGACGTCGACCGCCTCGGCGACGGAGAGGTAGTGACGCCGCAGCGCGGCCTCCGACGAGCGTTGCAGCTTCGGAGGTGCCACCATCACGGCGTTCGCTCCCAGCTCGACCGCGCGGCGGCTGAGCGCGACGGCCCCGTCAGTGCCGGCGTGCGACGTGCCGACGCAGATCGGGACGCGGCCGGCAGCCGCTTCGAGCGCGCCGGCGATGACCGCGTCGCGCTCGGCCTCCGTCAGCTTGTCGGCCTCGCCGAGCACGCCGAGGATCGTGATGCCGTCGACGCCGCACCCGATCGTGAAGTCCACGAGCCGCGCCAGGCTCGCCGCATCCAGCGACCCGTCGGACTGGAACGGCGTCGGCGCGATGTTCCAGACACCTCTCAGTCGCTCCGCCTCCATGTGCCGTTTCTCCCCGTGGACGCGCCCCGTGAGCTCGCGGCTTCAGGGGTCGCCGCGGAGCCCGGGACCCTCAGTACCTCCACGCGTACTGCAGCTTGACCAGGAGCTGGCTCGACTCGAGCCGCCACCGGTCCAGCTGGTTCGCTACGTTGTGATTGTAGACGACGAAGAGGTCACCTTGGGGGCGGAACGTCCAGCGGAGCCGCGTATTCGAGCCAACCGAGTCGCTCTCGTTGTCGTACTGGACGTAGCTCGCCACCGTGAGGTCGGGCGAGAGGTTGAACTGCGCCCGGATGCCCGTGAGCACCTGGACGAAGCGGCCCGAGGGCAGGCGGCCTGCGTTCCGCTCCGCCGTCACCTGGAGCGTGAAGAGCGCCGAGGGACTCCAGCGGCCCTCGAGCTCGAGCTGGTCGAGCCGGCCGTCGTAAAAGCCGCCGAACCACCACGTCGCCTGGAGGCTCAAGGGGCGCTTGGCGGCGGATTCAGCCTCCACCCGATACTGGCGCCAGCGGTAGGTGCCCGGTGGAATCACGACGCCGTCGGCGATCTCGAAGGGCTCGACGAGCCGCTCGCCGACGGGGTTGACGTTGAACTCGATCCGGTCGCCACTCTCCAGGCGGACGTTCAGTGGCGCCGTGAAGAGCCGATAGCTCTCCCAGCGTCCGCCGAGGTCGGTCACGACCGACGGGCGCAGTTCATAGAACATCTGGCGGATCCAGGTGTTGGGGCGAGGCGCGAAATTCACGCCGAGACTGTAACTGTGGATCCCTCGGCGGGGGACGAACCCGAGCGCGGGGTCGAAGTCACGCCCCACCCGGCGGTAGGTGAACGCCACGTCCCACAGGTCGTTGGGGTAGTCGATCTTGGCGCCCCAGGCGCGCCGGTCGCCGCCGAGACCGTCGCGGCCCGTGACGAGCCCCCACACCCCGATGAGGAAGTTCTTGTCGCCGCGCAAGCGCGACGTCGCGTAGGTGAAGTCGGCACCGCCCGTGTACGCGCCCGGCCCGCCGAGTGGGTCGCCCGCGGTCACGAGGCCGCCCACCCAGGATTCCGACCAGACGTTCTGCTTGACCCGGAGCGCGCCGAGCGTGGCGGGCGGTGCCAGCCCGCGGACTTCGTCGGTGCGCATCACGAGCGCCCCGAGGCTCGTGGCGCCGGCCCGCCCGCTCAGCTTTCCACCTGCCACGATCGGCACCTCGCGGCCCGACACGAGACCCACGCGGCGAGTGAAGAAGGGAACGAGGTCGCTGCCGAGCCCGAGGCCGAACTGAAACAGGTCGGCGCCCTCGAGGAAGACGGTCCGCTTCTCGGGGAAGAACAGGGGAAAGCGGGTGAGGTTGGTGCGCCGCGTATCGACCTCGGTCTCGGCGAAATCGGTGTTCACTGTGAGGGACCCAACCAGGTTCGTGCCGAAGCGCTTGGTGACGTCCAGGCTCGGGTCGGCGTCAGCGGTGGCCTGGGCCCCGGTCTCGGGAACGCCGCCGCCGGCGGTGAGGGCGGGGCGGACAGTGAGGCCGAGGCCAAGCTCGAACTCGGGCAGCCCGGTCAGGAGCCCCGCCCGGCTCGTCTGCGTGACCTCCCAGTCGCGTCGCGCGCCGGCCCACCGGTCCGTTTCCTGGAGGCGCTTGATGTGGCGCTGCACGTTGAAGTGCCACGTCCGCAGGCCGCGCTTGAAGGAGATCGAGGTCACCGGAATGCGGAACTCTACGCTCCACCCCTGGTCGGTGCGCGAGGTCGCGGCTTCCCAGATGGCATCCCAGTTGACGTTGACGTGTTCGCCGCCGGGTTCGATCAGGCCGTCGAACCGCGCCCCTTCAGGATTGACCGCGAAGACATAGCCCGAGCGCCCGTCGAAGAAGGGGTCGATCACGAATCCCACGTGGTCCTCGTCGTCGAGGTCGGGGTCTCGGGTCTTGCTGAAGCTGACGATCCCGCCGGGGTCTTTGTCGACGCACTCGATCCCGACCACGAGAAACCGGCGGTCGGCCAGCACGCGCACGCGCGTGGGCATAGCCGGCACCGCGCCCTCGCGCGGCTCGATCATCGTCAGGCGCTCGATGACGTCGGCCTGAGCCCAGGCGGGCTCGTCGAGCCGGCCGTCGACTCGCAGGTCGGGCGGGAGCGAGCCGGCGCGGAGCTCAGGGCGGTCCGAGGCCGCTCGCGCCTGCATCGCGCCCACGTCGACCGCGAGTGCCGCGATCGCCGCGGCGCCAGCCGCCACGAGCCTGCGAGCTGCCCGCGGAGCGCCCGGACGGTGCATGGGGCCTATTGTCTCGCGACCGCGGCCGGTTTGCCCAGCGCGTCGAGGCCCGCCCGCCGGGGCGTACAATCGACGCGGAGGTGGCGATGAAAGTCCTCGTGGACCTGTCGGTCGTGCCCCTCGGCGTGGGGGTGTCGCTCTCGCCGTACGTGGCGGCGTGTGAGCGCGTCCTCCGGGACGCAGGGCTGAAGACCGTGCTGCACGCGTACGGGACGAACATCGAAGGCGAGTGGGAGGCCGTGTTCGCCGCGATCAGGCGCTGCCACGAGGTGCTTCACGAGATGGGCGTCCCGCGCATCAGCACGACCCTTCGCGTGGGGACACGCACCGACCGCGACCAGACCCTGGAAGACAAGGTTCGCAGCGTGGAGGCGAAGCTGAGTGAGCGTCGCGTCGACTCGTCCACGGGCGCTGGCTGATCTCTTCCCTACGCGACCGCGGACGGTGCTCGCGGGCGCGACAGCCCCACGTCGCGCGCCAGCTCGCTCTGATTGCGGAGCTGGCCAAGAGGCAAGCCAGAGGCGCGCATCGGGCGGCGGAAGTCCGGGAGTGCGAAGATCGCAGCCAGGTCCCGGTGGCCCCACCGACCGGGCGGCCCGCCTCACGCCGCCGGTGTCAAGCTGCGGATGAGGCCGATGAGCATGTCGACGGCCACCGGGTTGTAGCCACCCTGCGGAACGATGATGTCCGCGTAGCGCTTGCTCGGCTCGACGAACTCGAGGTGCATGGGCCGAACCGTGCTCAGATACTGGTCGATGACCGCCGCCATCGTCCGACCCCGCTCCGCGACGTCGCGCTGCAGCCGCCGGATGAAGCGGATGTCCGGGTCCGTGTCGACGAACACCTTGATGTCCATGAGGTCGCGCAGCGCGGCGTCGACGAACACGAGAATGCCTTCCACGATGATCGCCGGTCGCGGACAGAGCGTCTCGGTGATCGGGCGGCGCGTGTGGAGCGTGAAGTCGTACACCGGGACCTGGACGGGCTCGCCCGCCCGGAGGGTCCGCAGGTGCGACACGAGCAGGTCCGTCTCGAGCGCGTCCGGGTGGTCGAAGTTGAGGGCGGCCCGCTCTTCGAGACGCAGGTCGCTGCGGTCGCGGTAGTAGCGGTCGTGCTCGAGGACGGTCACCTGGTCCCGACCCAGGCTCTCGACGATGCGGGCGACGACCGTGGTCTTGCCGGAGGCGGTGCCACCCGCCACGCCGATGACCACTGGACCGCGTCGAGCCGTTCCCGCGACGGCGCGAGGTTCCATGCTGGCGTTCGTGCCCGGGCCCGGGTGATCACCTCGTCCGCGTGTACTTCCAGTTGCGCGACCGGCCTTCGGCTAGCCACGCGACCGTGGTCTCGACGCGACGCTTCCGGGTCTCCGGCCGCTTCGCTTCGGTGATCCACTCGACGTACTCGCGCCGGTGGCTGGGCCTGAGCGCCTCGAAGGTTGCGCGCGCCCGCCGGTGGTGTCGGAGGGCAGCGGCCAGATCGGCCGGCGTCCGCGGCACCGGCTTCCGCCTGCGCGCCGTTCGCGGCGTCTTCACCCCTTCGGTGTTGAGGCGGGGGAAATTCCACTTCATGGTCTCCTCGACATCGGGGCAGCCGGCGTGGACGACGGCCCTGAGGTGCTCGAGGATGGGCCGAGCGAACGGCTCGGCTCGTTCGATGTACGCGTCCACGCGCGGGTCCCTCATGCCCATGGGTGGCCTCCTCGGCGGTCGACACCCAAGTATACCCGCCCGACGTGGTACGATGGGGCTGGTTTCCCGCGGGTGGACGACGGCGGCAGTTCGTGGCGCGGGCGACCGACGCGAGGAGGTTCCGTGGCCCACCGATCCCGACCCACTCACCTGAAACGCGAGCGCGAACGCGCCAAGCTGGCCAGGCGGCAGGCCAAGCTCGCCCGGCGCGAGGCGGCGAGGGCCCGCAAGGCGGCCGCGCCGCCGCCCGGCCCCGGAGAGGACCCCGATCTCGTCGGCATCCGCCCGGGGCCGCAACCACCGCGCGAGGACGAGTGAGCGTCGCGGGGGCGGGTCGCGTGGAGCCCGCCCCCGGTCACGCGCCCGTCACCACGAGAACTTCGCGCCGAGTCGCAAGACGCGCGGCGGGAGGATCGCCGACGGCCGCAGGTAGGTCGAGCCGCTGCTCGTCACCACGGTTACCGCCGCGTTCGAGTTCGCGATGTTGAAGCAGTCGACGAACGCGCTGAGCGTCGCCCCGGCCCGGAGCGCGAAGCGGCGCTCCACGCGCACGTCGAAGAGTAACGGCGCGTCCATGCGCCGCGTGCCGGTGGGCTCGACCAACACGGTCTGCGTGCCGTAGTTCATGCTGACGGCGACCGTTCGACCGAACGGCACGCCCGACTGGTAGCGCACGAGCGGCGACACGCGCAGCCCCCAGCCCGGCTCCACCGACCCGCTGACCTTGACGAACGTCATGCGCAGGTAGTCGCTCTGCGGCGCGCCGTTCGGATTGTACGGAATGGCGTTGAAATTGTTCCGCCACGTCGCCGCCCAGCTCGCCGTGAGCGACCAGCGGTTCGCGAACCGTCGGGTCAGCGTCGTGTCGATCGTCCACGCGTTCTCCGTGTAGTCCGGCACGTTGACGATCCGGTTGAACGTCTTGCCGACGAGCGCGGGGTCGAGGTTCCTGAGATGGAGCATTGCCCCGTCGTCGGCCGTCCCGGCGACGCCGTCCGGACCCGGGTCGCGGATTTCGACCGGGATCGTGTAGGCCTCGGGTGGGGTGAGGATGTTGCGCGTCTGGAACCGCCGCTCGTGATGTTTCAGCACTCCGCCCACGCGCACGCCGAACCGCTCGCCCAGCTCGCGCTCGAACCACGCCGACACCTCGTCGGTGTAAGTGTCCTTGAGGTTCGGGTCGAAGTCCTGCCTCGCGATGCCGCCGCGCGTCGCCAGTAGGGTGGTCTCCTCGCCGGGCTGCCAGAACCCGTCGCGGTTCGTGTCGGCCCACCGGTAGCGTCGCCACTGCGGCGCGTCGTTCGGGTTGACCGCCGCCGGCACCGTCCGGCTCGGGTTCCAGTAGTAGCGGCCGTAGTGGAGCTTCAGGACGTTGCGCGCCCGCCCGGTGATGTCCCACGAGACGCCGATCCGCGGCGCGAACACGTTCCACACGATGAGGTGCCGGCCGGGAATCTCGAGCGCATCGTAGAACCGGCTCGCCGGGCGCTTCTGGTCGGGATACGCTGAGTCATACCGATCCCACCGAAGGCCCGCGTTGACCGTGAGCCGGCGCCGCGTCCAGGTGTCCGTGAGATACACGCTTTGCCAGAAAAGCTGGTTGATGGAGTTGAGCCCGGAGGCCAGGAAATAAACCTCGCTGGGCACGCCATTCCGCAGCACGTGGACCACATTGCCGGGATAGGCGTCCTGCCAGAGCTCCCGGCGTTGGTCCATCTGGATCTCCCAGCCCAGCTTGACCTGGTGGCTCCCAGCCCAGCGATCGTTGTAGTAGCTCAACGCGCCCGTCGTCTGCGGGCGGTGCTGGTAGGCGACCCAGTTGCGGTTGCCGCCGTAGACGTACCGCGTAGACAGGTCTTCGCGCCGCGGCTCGTCGCTGCGGCTCTTCTGGTGCCAGTCGTCGAACCACTGGCCGACCCGCGCCTCGACGAAGAGGTTGTTGCCGAGCGTCTTGTTCCACTCGAACTTCCACACCCAGCCCGGGTTCCACTGGTTCCACGTGACGCTCGGGTCCGACTGGAAGCCCGTGTTGCCGAGCAAGAAGCTGTCGTGACGGTACGGCTGACGCTTCAGCCCCCACATCATGTACGCGATAAGCTTGTTGTTGCGCGGGAGCTGATACGTGAGCTTGGCCGTCCAGTCGAAGATCTTCGTGACGAACGGGGTCTGCGGCAGCGTCGGGTAGAGGAACTCGATGTCCTGGTCGCGAATCGACCCATACCACCAGAACTTGTCCTTGATGAACGGTCCGCCCGCGCCGACGTTCAGGTCGCGATAGCGGTAAACCCGGTTCGAGTCCTTCCGCACGCCGAGGGCAAGCTGCGCCTCGTCGATGTTGCGCGCCTGCAGCTTGTCGTTCTCGTAGTCGAAGTAAAAGTCTCCGTGAATCTCGTTGCCCCCCGACTTGCTCACGAAGACCGACATCACGCCGGGCGTCGCCATCTCGGCCCCCTGGCCCGCCGCCCCGATGCTGATCTCTTCGAACGAGCCGTAGTCGTAGTAGAACCCCACGGCGCCGGCGCCTTCGAGGCCGATGATGCCCTCGATCACCGGCTTCGTCTGGCTGGCCACGCCGTAGGCGGTGTAGCCGGTCTGCGTCCCCGCTGTGCTGCCGCCGACGTCGATCCGCGCCATCTGGACCGCCGGGGCCGTCGCCAGCAGCGTCCACATGTCGCGCGCCGTCGGCATCGACGCGAGCACCTCTTTCGGGAAGCTCGTCTGGACGCGCGTGTTGACCGCGTCGACCACCGGCGACTGGCCGACGACCTGCACGGTTTCCGCCACGGTCGAGACCTTGAGCTGCACGTCCACGGTCGCCGTGAACGCCGCCGGGACGTGAATGCCCTCGCGCACGAGCGTGGCGAACCCGAGCAGCGTGAAGGTGAGCTTGAAGTCCCCCGGCGGCAGGGACGGGAACCGGTAGACCCCCTGCTCGTTGGTGACCGCCGTCTGAACGCCCAAGAGCGCCGGGCTCTCGATCGTCACGGTGACGCCCGGCAAGACGCCGCCGGTCTCGTCCGTGACCTTGCCCCAGATGGATCCACTGGCCGCCGTGCCCGCCGCCTGGGCCCAGGCCGTCCGGCCCGCCCCCAGCGCGAGCACGAGCGTGAGCGTCGCGACGAGGGCCCTCCTGTACCGCATGAAACCCCTCCTCTCGCGATGATCCCGCGTGCCTCCGGGCCCGCGATCATGTGCAATGTAGGCTCGAGCGCTCGCTGCGTCAAACGCGTTCGGCGCGGCACGTTCGACCGCGAGCACCGCTGACAAGACTATCGACTGCAAGAGGATGAGGCAACGGCGCGTGGTCGAGCGCGCGGGGCATCGCGCACGCCGGCCTCGCGATGGACCGGGGTCTCGGCTGATGCCCCCGAGACAGCCGCGATGAGGCAACGGCCCGGCCAGCCGGGCCGTCAAGATCCGTGGTGCGGAAGCGGGGATTTGAACCCCGATGGGCTTGCGCCCACTAGCTCCTGAGGCTAGCGCGTCTGCCAGTTCCGCCACTTCCGCACGACAGCACGACGTGCCACCGGCGACGGCGCTTTCTCACTATAGCGCAGGGCGGTGAGCGCCGTCGAGAACGACGGCCTGCAGCTCCGGGGTGAGGGCCGGGCCCGAGCTCGTCGCCTCGACGACGGCGGAGCCGGCGCCTCGCCCGGCGCGAGGCGCCCTGCCGCCACAGGCGGCGAACGCGCGGCGCTGGGGTCTGCTCCCGGTTGTGTGCGAGAATAGGACGTTCATGGACTCGTTGCTCGACCTCTTCGTGCACCTCGACCGCCATCTCGCCGAGTTCGTGGCGCTCTACGGCGTGTGGGTGTACGGCCTGCTGTTCGTCATCGTCTTCTGCGAGACGGGCCTGGTCCTTACGCCGTTTCTCCCAGGCGACTCCCTGTTGTTCGCCACCGGCGCGCTGGCGGCCACGGGGGCGCTCGATGTCGGCGTCGCGTCTGTGGTGCTCGCCGCCGCCGCGATCGCCGGCGACGCCGTCAACTACAGCCTGGGGCGGTACGTGGGTCCGCGGGTGTTCCGCGCAGAGGACCGAGCGAGCCTGTGGCACCGGCTCCTCAACCGGCAGCACCTCGACCGCGCGCACGTGTTCTTCGAGCGCTACGGGGGCAAGGCGATCGCGCTCGGCCGCTTCGTGCCGATCGTCCGGACGTTCGTCCCCTTCGTGGCCGGCGCCGCCTACATGAGCTACCCCAAGTTCGCGTTCTACAACGTGGCGGGCGGCCTCGTCTGGGTCGGCGTGTGCGTCGGCGCGGGGTTCGGGTTCGGCAGCGTCCCGTTCGTCAAGCGCCACTTCTCGTTCGTCGTGCTCGGCATCGTGGCCGTCTCGCTCCTGCCCATCCTCGTCGAGTATCTCAGGAGCCGGCGCCGGGCCGTGCGGGCGACCGCCGTGCCGAGCGCCTGAGGATCCGTCCGGGTTCCCGGCGCCGCGTTGCGGCTTCGGGTTCGTCAATCGCAGAGACGTCGATCGTTCGCGACGGGGAGGTTGTCTGTGGCTGTTCGCAAGGGCGTCGGACTCGTGCTGGTGTTCGTCGCGCTCGCAATCCTCGTGTCGCTCGCCGGACTCGCCGGCCTCATCCTGTGGGTCGGTGGGGGGCCGGCGATTCCGCGCCAGGCGACGCTCGTGGTGCGGCTCGACCAACCGCTCGCCGAGACCGAGCCGCGCGGCGTGCTGCAGCCGTTCCTCGGGGCGCCGCCCACCGTGCAGGGCGTCATCGAGAGCCTGACCCGGGCGGCCCGCGACCCGCGCATCGCCGGGGTGGTGCTAGTGCCGGCCGCGCCACCGGGGCTCTGGGCCAAGACCCAGGAGCTTCGCGAGGCCGTGCTCGAGTTCCGCCGGTCCGGCAAGCCCATCGTGGCGTTTCTCGAGTACGGCGGGCAGCAGGAGTTCTACCTCGCGTCGGCGTGCGACAAGGTGTTCCTCGTGCCCACGAGCCCGCTCGACCTGACCGGGCTCGCGACCTACGAGGTCTTCCTGCGCGGCCTGCTCGACAAGCTGGGCATCGAGCCCGACCTGCTGCACGCGGGCGAGTACAAGACCGCATCCAACACGTTCACCGAGACGACCTTCACGCCGGCCCACCGGGAGATGGTCGAGTCGCTCAATCACGATCTGTACGAGCAGCTCGTGGCGGGCATCGCCGAGGCGCGCGGCAAGACGGTGGACGAGCTCGGTGCGCTCGTGGACCGTGGGCCCCTCCTGCCGCAGGAGGCCCTGGAGGCTGGGCTCGTCGACGGACTCGCCTACGACGACGAGGTATTCGCGAAGGCGGGGCTGCGGGGCGAGGCGTCCCACCGCGTGCGCTTCGAGGACTACCGACGCGCGGCCGGGACGCGCAGCCGGGGTCCGCGCGTCGCCGTCGTCCACATCGACGGGACCATCGCGACCGGTCGCAGCGTCCCGGGGGCGGCGGTGACGGGCGCGGCGACCGTGGCACGCTACCTCCGGCGCGCGGTCGAGGACCGCTCGGTCCGCGCGATCGTCGTCCGCATCGACAGTCCCGGCGGGTCGGCCGTGGCGGCCGACCTCATCTGGCGCGAGGTGCAGCGGGCGCGGGCGGAGAAGCCCGTCGTCGCGTCGATGTCCGACGTGGCGGCCTCCGGCGGCTACTACGTCGCGATGCCCGCCGACGCCATCGTGGCCCAGCCCGGGACGCTCACGGGCTCGATCGGCGTCGTGGCCGGGAAGTTCGCCTTCGGCGGCGCCTTCGACAAGCTCGGCATCAACGTGGAGGCCGTGGCCGAGGGCCGGTATGCCTTGATCGCGTCGCCGACCCGGGCGTTCACTCCCGAGGAGCGTGCGAAGATGACCGCGCTCGTCGAGGCGACCTATCGCACCTTCGTGCAAAAGGCCGCCGCGGCGCGCCGCGTGCCCGTCGAGCAGATCGAGGCGGTCGCCCGGGGGCGCGTCTGGACCGGTCGACAGGCCCGGGCCGCCGGCCTCGTCGACGAGCTCGGGGGATTCGCCCGGGCCTTGGCGCTCGCCAAGCGCCGCGCCGGCATCGACCCGGACGCGCCCGTCGAGATCGTCGTCTACCCGCCGCGCCGGTCGCTCCTCGAGACACTAATGAACCCGTTCGGCGAGTCGCTCGAGGCGGCGGCGTGGGGTCGAGCCGGCCGGGCGCGCCAGGCGCTCGGAGCGCTTGTGGCGCCGCTCGTGCTGGTCCGCCCGGCCGAGCCGCTCGCCCTCATGCCCAGCCTGCTCGTGCGTTAGCGCGGATTGTTCGTGACCGTCGCCACCGCGGCGGCTGGGCGTGACATCGGTGGGGTCCGGCTTCAGCCGGACCGACCAGCCCGCCGCGGTTGGGCGATCCATGGATGGGCCGGGCCAAACGGCAAGGATTGCCTAGACGGCAAGCATGACCTAAACGGCAAGAATCCCCTAAACGGCAAGGATCCCCCGAACCGCAAGGCTCACCCAAACGGCAAGCTTCGCCCAAACGACGAGGCTCACCCTAACGGCAAGAATTACCCAACCGGCAAGCATCCCCCAAGCGGCAAGGCTCACCCAAACGGCAAGCTTCACCTAAACGGCAAGGCTCACCATGGGGCAGCGTCTGGTGGCAATGCACGCCGCTCCGTGGCGTCTCGTCGCCATCGGGTAGATGGCCGAGCCGCGCGCCGCGGGCCCGCACGTCCGCAGACCTACGCGATGATCTGCTGGATGGCCTGCCGGTTGATCTCGATTCGCATCCGCTGTTTGGCCTTGGTCATGTAGGCGTTGAAGAAGCGGTTGCGACGGTCTTCGAGCAGTTCCTGCCGCAGGCCCTCGCGGCCAGCGCTGAGCTCCGCCTCTGTCACGTCCTTGCGGTCCACGACCTTGATCACGACGGCGGCCGTGTCGGTGACGATCGGGTCGCTGACGGCGCCGGGGGCGAGCGAGAAGGCCACGCGGTCGACCGCGGGGCTGAGTCCGACGCCGGGCAGCGCCGTGCCGCGCGTCACCAGGTCCGCCGTCGTCTCGACCGTCGCGTTCGCCACCTTCGCCGCGCGCGCCAGGTCACCCGTCTTCCTGGCCTCTCGAGCCAGCAAGGCCGCCTGCTGCCGCGCCGCGTCGAGCGCCTTCTTGACGGTGACGTCCTCCCGCACCCGATCCTTCACCTCGTCCAGCTTGGGCACGTAGGCGTCCTGCCGGCCCGTCACCGCGAGGATGACGAAACCCTGCGACGTACGGATGGGCGGGCTGACCTCGTCCGGGGCGAGCTGGAACGCCCACGCGCCGACCTCCGGCGCGAAGCCGATGTTGGCGATGGGCTCGTCGCGCTGGAAGAAGCCCGACTCGGCGACCTTGAGCCCCCGGGCCTTCCCGACTCGCTCGAGGTCGGCCGGCCGCCTGATCGCGCCGGACGCGCTCTCCGCGAGACGACGGGCCTGGGCCTGGGCGCGCTCCCACTTGATCTGATCCTCGATTTGCGCCCGCACCTCGTCCAGCGACCGCGTCACCGCAGGCCGCTTCTCGAGGACTTTGATGATATGGAAGCCGTACTGCGTTTTCACCAGGTCGCTGACGGTGCCCGGCGGCAGCGAGAAGGCGGCTTCCTCGAATTCCGGCACCATCGCGCCGCGCCCGAAGAAGTCCAGGTCGCCTCCTTTCTCCTTGCTGGCCTCGTCGTCCGAGTACTGGCGGGCGAGTGCGGCAAACTCCGCTCCCGCCTTCGCCTTGGCGAGAACGGCTTCCGCGGTCTTGCGTACTGCCGCCTCGTCCTTGCCTTCGGTCTTGAACAGGATGTGCGCGGCGTGGACCTGCTCGGGCGTGGAGTACTGGTCCTGATTGTCCTCGTAATACCGCTGGACCTCGTCCGGTGCGACCTGCACCCTGTCGCGCAGCGCCTGCAGATCGACGAGGACATAGCGGATCCGCCGCTTTTCCGGGATGCGATACTTCTCGCGGTCGGCGTCGAACGCCGCCGCGATTTCCGCGTCGGTCACGGTGACAGCCTGCCGGAACTTGTCCGCCGGGAGGGCGGCCAGCTCGAGCTTCACCTTCTCGTTGCGCCGCCGGAACTCGCGGTCGACGTCCTCGTCCGGGACCGTGATCCAGTCGGTCAGAGCCCTCCGCAGCTTCTCGACGACCAGGCTGCGGCGCAGGCGCGCCTCGAATTCGGCCGGCGACATCGGCGGCCGCTGGAGCTGCAGCAACTGGCGGTAGCGCTCGTCGCCGATGAAGCGCCCGTTCTCCTGGAAGGCCGGCATCGTCAGGATGCGCTCGCGCAGCTCGGCGTCGCTCGCCGCGATGCCCAGGCGCGCGGCTTCCGCGAGGGCCGCCTCCTCGTCGATCATCTGCTGCAGCAGCCGCTGGTCGAGCCCGAGCTGCCGCAGCATGTCGTCGCTGAGGTTCCCGCCGTACGCCGTCCGATACGCCTGCACCTGCTCGTAGTAGACGCGACGGAAATCGCCGGCTGTAATCTGGCGCCCCTCTACCTCCGCGACGACCTCCGTCGAGGTGATGCCGCCCTGGGGCGGCGCGAGAAAGTCGGGGACGTAGAGCCAGATGAAGGTGACGACCACCAGACCCAGGCTCCACTTGAGCCAGTTGCGGTGCTGGCGCATCCGGTCGAGCATCGTCATGGCGGGACGCGACCTCCCATCGCAAAAAGCCCATTATCCCACGAGGGCCCGCGCGCGCGCCGGTTCTGCCGCCACGCCCCGGCGCGAGGCGCGCCCTCGTCGGCGACCGGTGCCCGTCTCGGGATGCTGCCGCACGGCGGCGCCTGGGCCCGCGCCGCCCTATGATATATTTGCGCTGGAGTGAATGACTTAGAGGGACCTCGCCACAGCCGATGCCGGGACGACACGACCACACGTCTCTGCGCCGGGGCGGGGCCGATCGCACCGGGCTGGCGCTGGCCATCTACCACGCCAGCCGCGACGTCGACGCGCACGTCGCGCGGCTGCGCCGGTCGGCGGGCTTCCGAGTGACGTGCGTGCCGCAGCGGTCGGCCCGAGGCGTGCCGGCCGGGGGCGTGGACGTCGTGTTGTGGGAACTCGAGCCTGGACGGCCGCCGGACCGGCGTCGGCTCTCGGCGCTCGCGCGCCGCTACCCGCTTGTCTCGTATTCGGCGCGAGCAGGTCGTGCCATCGCGGATCTGTCGCGGGCGGCCGGCTTCGCCTCGCACCTGCGCGCGCCGCTCGCGCCGAGAGCGGTGGCGCGGGTGGCGGGCCGCTTGGCCCGTCCCGACGCGGCCGACCGGCTCCGTGCCGGGCAGGGGCGGCTCCGCGGGATCTTCGGGCGCGCCGGCACGCTCGCCGACCTGATCCGCGCGACCAACGCCTCGCTCGACCCCGCGCGCGTCGCGGACGCGCTCGTGGCGCGAGCGGCGGGATGGTTCGCGCTGCCCGCGTGGGCGGTCGTTGCCGCGGACCCGCAGACCGGCGTTCAGACGCGACTCGGACAGCGGCTGCTCGGTCCGGACCTCGAGTCGACGGCGCTCGCGGTCGGGGGCTGGATCCTCGCGCACGAGCGGATGTTCGCGTCGGCGGACCTGAGCGCGGACCGGCGCGTGGGCGGCGCCGGCGGCGCGGCCCTGGCGTTCCCGCTCGTCGCGCGGGGACGCGTGGTCGCGTCGCTCGTGGGAATCGACCGCGTCGCCTCGACCCGAGAACCTCGGTTGGCGCCGGCGACGCTCGCCGCGCTGGAGCCGCTGCTCGAGGCCGCAGGACTGGCGCTCGACAACGCCCTGCGCGTGCAGCGGGCCGAGGCGCTGTCGGTCACCGACGACCTGACGCAGCTCTACAACTCGCGGTATCTCGCGCAGGCGCTGCGCCGCGAGACCAAGCGCGCGTCGCGGAGCGGGCGGCCGCTGTCGCTGCTGTTTATCGACCTGGACGGGTTCAAGGCGGTCAACGACGTGCACGGGCACCTGTGCGGCAGCCGCGCGCTCGTCGAGGTCGCGGCCGTCATTCGGGCGACGGCCCGAGAAACCGACGTCGTGGCGCGCTTCGGCGGCGACGAGTTCGCGGTGGTGCTGCCCGACACCGGCAGCGACGGCGCCGTGGCGGTCGGCGCGCGCATTCGCGACCGGATCAACGAGCGCACCTTCCTGACCGGCGAGGGCCTCGCGGTGCGCTTGACGGCCTCGGTGGGCGTTGCGACGCTGCCCGACGTGGCCGCGTCGGCTGACGGGCTGGTGCGCGCGGCCGACGAGGCCATGTACTGGGTCAAGGCGCACGGCAAGAACGGGATCCACGTGGCCCAGAGCTGAGGCTCGGGGCACCGCGGAGGATGGCCACGAAGGAGTACGACGTTGGGTTTGCGCTCGCTGTTTTCGCTCTTTTCCAGTGACCTCGCCATCGACCTCGGCACCGCCAACACCTGCGTCTACATGCGCGGCAAGGGTATCGTGGTCAACGAGCCGTCGATCGTGGCGATCAATAAGGTCACCGGCCGCATCGAGGCGGTGGGCAAGGAGGCCAAGGAGATGCTGGGCCGCACGCCCGGCAACATCGTGGCCATCAAGCCGATGAAGGACGGCGTCATCGCCGACTTCGAGATCACCGAGAAGATGCTCACCTACTTCATCAAGAAGGCCCACAACCGCAACATGTGGGTGCGGCCGCGCATCGTCATCGGGGTACCGTCGGAGATCACCCAGGTCGAGAAGCGCGCCGTCAAAGACAGCGCCTACCGCGCGAAGGCCAGCGAGGTCCACCTGGTGGAGGAAGCCATGGCCGCCGCGATCGGGGCCGGCATGCCCATCACCGAGCCCTCCGGCAACATGATCGTCGACATCGGCGGTGGCACGACCGATATCGCCGTCATCTCCCTCGCGGGCATCGTCTACAGCAAGGCCGTCCGCGTCGCCGGCAACGAGATGGACGAGGCCATCATCCAGCACATGAAGAAGACCTACAACCTGCTGATCGGCGAGCGCACGGCCGAGCAGATCAAGATCGAGATCGGCTCGGCCTACCCGCTGGATCAGCGGTTGGCGATGGAGATCAAGGGGCGACACCTGATCGAAGGGGTGCCCAAGACCATTACCGTCACCGACGAGGAAATCCGCGAAGCCCTCGCCGAGACGGTCAACGTCATCGTCGACGCCGTGCGGGTGGCGCTCGAGCGCACGCCGCCGGAGCTTTCGGCCGACATCGTCGACCGGGGCATCGTCCTCACCGGCGGCGGGTCGCTGCTCAAGAACCTCGACCGGCGGCTGCGCGAGGAAACCGGCCTGCCCGTGGCGATGGCCGAGGACCCCTTGTCCTCGGTCGTCCTCGGCGCCGGCCGCATGCTGTCGGACTTCGGCCTGCTGCGGAAGCTCTCGATAGACTAGCTTCCTGCTGGCACACATCGACCTGGAGCGCGGAGCCCGACCGAGAACACCCACGATGCTCGATATCCGCCGGCACACCGGGTCGCTGCTGCTGGCCATCCTGGTGGGGCACGTGATCCTGATCTCGGCCCAGGTGCCCGCGCGGTCGGGGTCCCGGCTGCTCCAGGTCATGGTGCTCGGGGCGTTCGGCGAGGTCGAGCGCGCCGTGTCGGCGGTCGTCGACGCGGTCGCACACGTGTGGGGCCGGTACGTGGCGCTCGGGCGCCTCAGCGAGGAGAACGCGATGCTGCGGCGGCAGCTCGCCGACCTTCAGGTCCGGTGGCAGGCCGAGCGGGCCCTCGCCCAGGAGGCGGCGCGTCTGCAGGCCTTGCTCGATCTGAGAGCCACGAGCGCGCTCGCGACGGTCGCGGCCCGAGTGATCGGCGGCGACCCGACGCCGGGATTCCAGACGATCACGATCGACCGGGGCTCGGCTGATGGGGTGCGCCGCGATATGGCCGTGATCGGCCCGAACGGCGTCATCGGCCGGGTCGTCGGCGAGCCGGCCGCCCGTGCGGCCCAGGTGCAGTTGCTCATTGCGCGTCAAGCCGCGGCCGGCGCCATGGTCGAACGCTCCCGGGTCGGCGGCGTCGTGATGGGCGGCGCGGGCGACCCGCCCCTCACGATGGCGTACGTCTCGAACCTGGCCGACGTGCACGAGGGCGACCTGGTGGTCACCTCCGGGACCGACGGCATCTACCCGAAGGGATTTCCCATCGGGCGCGTCGAGGCCGCGGCGCGCGGCCCCAGCCTGTATCAGATCATCAAGGTGCGGCCGCTGGTGGACTTCTCGAGTCTCGAGCATGTGCTGGTCGTGCTCACGCCGCCTGCGTCAGAGGACGCGTCGTGAGGGCGGTGTGGACCGCGGCGGGCCTGGCGGTGGCTGTCGTGCTCCAGGCGACGTTGGCGCGGTTCGCTCTGGGACGGGCGGCGCCGTTCGACCTGGTGCTCGTGGCGGTCGTCTACGCCGCGCTCGCGCAAGGGCCGGTCGCTGGGATGCTGGCCGGGACCGCCGGGGGCCTGATGCAGGACGCGCTCTCGGCGGCCCTCGTGGGCGTGGGGGGGTTGGCCAAAACGCTGGCGGGCTTCGCCGCCGGCGTCGTGGGCTCGCGCGTTATCGTCACGGCGCCGCTCGTGCGGTTTGCCGTGTTCGCCGGGGCGACGGTACTGCACGGGGTGGTCTTTCACGCCGTGTACGCGCTGGTCGAGCCCCGGGGTCTGACCTTGCCGTTCGGGGCGCTCGGCTCGCAGGCCTTCGGGAACGGTGTCATCGGAACGGCCGCGTTCGAGCTCGCTGCGGTGGTGCCGACGCTGACGCGGCGGCGTCGGCACCGGCGGCCGCGGCGCCCGTGAAGGCGCGGCTCGACGGCGTCCGCCTCGGCGGGCGAGGATGAGGACAGGCACGTGGCCATGAACCTGGGAGCGCGGCGCGACGACTGGCAGGCGCTGGGTGTCCGGCTCGCCGTGATCCAGTCGCTCATCGCGGTGCTCTTCGGCGGCCTGGCGGTGAGTTTCTGGGTCCTGCAGGTCGCCGACCACGCCAAGTACGAGGAGCTGGCCGAGAACAACCACCTTCGAGCCATCCCGCTCCGGGCGCCGCGCGGCGTGTTGTTCGACCGCGACGGCCGCGTGCTCGTCGAGAATCGCTACTCCTTCACGATTTCGATCGTGCGCGAGCAGATCCGGGATCTGGACGAGTCGATCCGGCTGCTCGCGCGGGTCACCCGGGTCGACGAAAGTCGACTCCGCGAGACGCTGCGGCGCCGGCGCCGCGAGCCGAGCTTCCGCCCGATTCCCGTCATCGAGGACGCGACGCTCGACCAAGTGGCGGCGGTCGAGGCCCGCAAGCTCGAGCTCGCTGGGGTCGTCGTCGAGCAGGCGCCCACGCGCCGCTATCCGCCCGGCCTGGCGGCGCACGTCTTCGGCTACGTGGGCGAGGTCACCCCCACCCAGCTCGAGCAGCCCGAGTTTGCTGCGCTGCAGCCCGGTGCCATCGTGGGTCAGGCCGGCGTCGAGCTAGCCTTCAATCGCCTCCTCATGGGTACCGACGGCAACCGCTACGTCGTGGTGAACAGCCTGGGCCGAGAGATCGAAGAGGTCCGGAAAGACGAGGCGGTCGAGGGGCAGCGGGTTCAACTGACGATCGACGCGGACGTGCAGCGGGCCGTCGAAGAGGGCTTTCGCGCGACCGGGTTCCATGGGGCCGGCGTCTTGCTGGACCCGCGGACGGGCGAAGTGCTCGCGCTCGTGAGCGTGCCGGCGTTCGACCCGAACGCGTTCTCCGTGGGCATCGACCGGGCGACCTGGGCGGCGCTCAACGCCGACCGGCTGAGGCCGCTGCAGAACCGCGCGATTCAGGGACGTTACTCGCCCGGGTCGACCTTCAAGATCGTCGTGGCCGTCGCGGCGCTCGAGGAAGGGGTCGTCACGCCGGACTTCAAGGTCACCTGCCGCGGCGGCGCCGTCTTCTACGGGCGGTACTTCCAGTGCCACGCGAAAGGCGGCCACGGGACGGTGGACTTGCGGCATGCCATCGAGCAGTCCTGCAACGTGTATTTCTACACGCTCGGCAGCCTCCTGACGATCGACCAGATTCACCGGTGGGCGGAGCGGCTGGGTCTCGCGGGCAGGACCGGCATCGACTTGCCTCACGAACTCGACAGCCTCGTGCCCTCGACGGTCTGGAAGCTCGCCGCCACGGGCGAGAAGTGGTACCCGGGCGAGACGATCTCGGTCGCGATCGGACAGGGACCCGTGTGGGTGACACCGATGTCGATGGCCGTCATGATCGCCACCGTGGCCAACGGCGGCATCCGGCTCACGCCCCGGCTCCTGAAGGCCGTCGATCGAGGGCGCGGCTGGGAGCCAGTGGCTCCGCCGACCCGGGGGCGCCCGGTGCTCGCGCCGCAGACGGTGGCCGCCCTCCACGACGGGCTGTGGCTCGTCGTCAACGGGCGAGGGACCGGTGGGCGCGCGCGGCTCGACGGCCGGGACGTCGCGGGCAAGACCGGCACCGCGCAGGTCGTCTCGATCGAGGGCAAGCGGCGCGCGCGGACCACCGAGCAGGACCTGCGCGATCACGGGTGGTTCGTGTTCTTCGCGCCGAAGGACGACCCGCAGATCGCCGGCGTTATCCTGGCCGAGCACGCGGAGCACGGCTACCTGGCGGCGCCCATCGCGCGGCACGCGCTCGAGACGTTCTTTGCGAGGCGGGAAGGCCGTCCGCTGCCGGAGGTCCCGAAACCGCCGGCCGCGACGATCGTCGCGGCGGCCCGGACGGGAGGCCAGCACCCGTGACCGGACGCGAGGGGTGATCCGATGCTCGAGCGGCGCCTCTACGCGCACATGGACTGGACGCTGCTCGCCGCAGTGCTGGTGCTCGCCGCCGTCGGCCTGGCGATGATCTATTCGGCCACCTACGACGTCGTCCGCCAGGCGCCCGGGCCGCAGTTCCGCGTGCAGCTCTTCGCGTTGCTGCTCGGGCTGGTGGCGATGGCGGCGTGTCTGGCCGTCGATTATCGCCGGCTCGCGGATCACGCCGTGGTCTTCTACGCCGTCCTGCTGCTCCTGCTGGTCTACGTGTCGCTGTTCGGCGCGACGCGCGGCGGGTCGCGGCGATGGATTCCCCTGGGCCCGTTCAACCTGCAGCCCTCGGAATACGCCCGCCTCGCCGTCGCCTTGCTCGTGGCGGGCCTCTACGCCGAGACCCACCGCGGGGCGCGCACGACGCGCGACGTGCTCGTGGCCGGCGCCGTCGTGCTCGTGCCGCTGGCCCTCATCGCCCGGCAGCCCGACCTGGGCACGGCGGCCACGCTGCTACCGGTGTACGTGGGCATCAGCTTCGCGGCGGGCATGCGGCTGCGCTGGCTGGCGGGCTTGGCGCTGCTCCTGCTGCTCGCCGCGCCCGTGGCGTGGAGCTACGCCCTCGAGGACTACCAGCGCAGCCGCCTCGCGACGTTTCTCGACCCGGAGCGGGACCCGCGCGGCGCGGGCTACCAGCAGATCCAAGCGCGGATCACGGTGGGCTCCGGCGGCCTGACCGGCAAGGGCTTCATGCAGGGGACGCAGAGTCGGTACAAGTTCCTGCCGGTCGCGCACAACGACTTCATCTTTTCGGTGCTGGCCGAGGAGTTCGGCTTCCTCGGCGTCCTGGCGACGCTTGGCCTGTACTTGTTCGTCATCGCTCGCGCGCTCGACGCCGCGCGCGAGGCGCGAGACCGGCTCGGGGCGTACCTCGTGGTGGGAGTCGTCTCGGGCTTCGCGTTCCAGGTGCTCTACAACGTCAGCATGTCGGCCGGCCTGGTGCCGGTCAAGGGATTGACGTTGCCGCTCTTGAGCTACGGCGGCTCGTCGCTCGTCGCGACGCTGGCCGGCTTCGGGCTCATCCTGAACGTCCGGATGCGGCGGTTTACGAACTGAGGCCCACGAGCCATGAACAAGGAGATGATCATCTCCTCGACCGGCCACGAGACGCGCGTGGCCATCCTCGAGGACGACGAGGTGACCGAGGTCTTCATCGAGCGGGAGCGCTCGCGGGGCACCGTCGGCAACATCTACAAGGGCCGCGTGTCGAAGGTCCTGCCGGGCATGCAGTCGGCCTTCGTCGACATCGGCCTCGAGCGTGACGCGTTCCTCTATGTCTCCGACGTCCTCGAAACGCTGGACGAGGACGAGGCGGATGACGACGAGGGCGTCGTGGAGGGGAGCCGCGGGAGCGAGCCGCCGAGCGCCCCCCGCGGCGACCGGCGCGGCCGAGACCGAGGGCCGCAGCCGAGCATCACCGAGCTGCTCGCCGAGGGCCAGGAAATCCTCGTTCAGGTGGTCAAGGAACCCCTGGGTACGAAAGGCGCGCGCATCACCTCTCACGTGACGCTCCCCGGGCGCTTCCTCGTCTTCATGCCGACGGTTGACCACATCGGCGTGTCGCGCAAAATCGAGTCGCGCGAGGAGCGCGCGCGGCTGCGCGGAGTGGTGCGCGAATTCCTCCAGGAGCGCGGGATCGCCGGCGGCGTCATCGTCCGGACCGCGGCCGCCGGGCGGTCGCGCGAGGACCTGCTGAGCGACCTGACGGAGTTTCACCAGGTGTGGCAGGACATCCGCCAGAAGATGGACACCGTCCGGGCGCCCGCCGTCATCTACCGCGAGCAGAGTCTCGTGTCGAAGCTGCTGCGGGACTTCCTGACCGAGGACTACACGGCCATCCGGATCGATCACGAGCAGGAGTACCGGCGCGTGCTCACCCTAGTACAGCGGATCATGCCAAACCTCGCGCCCAGGGTGAAGCACTACGCGAAGGACTACCCGATTTTCGAGGAGTACGGCGTCCAGGCCGAGATCGACCGCGCGCTCCGCCCGAAGGTGTGGCTCAAGTCGGGTGGGTACATCGTGATCAACCAGACCGAGGCGCTCGTGGCGATCGACGTCAATACCGGTCGCTACGTCGGGAAGAAGACCGGGAGCCTCGAGGAGACCATCCTCAAGACCAACCTGGAGGCGGTGACGGAAATCGTCCGGCAGATCCGCCTCCGCGACCTGGGCGGCATCATCGTGCTCGATTTCATCGACATGGAAGAGAAGAAGAACCGCCAGAAGGTCTACCAGGCCCTCGAGCAGGAGCTGCGGAGGGACCGCTCGCCCTCGAAGGCCGTCCAGGTGGCGGACTTCGGCCTCGCCATCATCACGCGCAAGCGCGTCAAGCAGAGCCTGGAACGTCAGCTCACGGAGCCGTGTCCGTACTGCTCGGGCTCGGGCACCGTCAAATCGAGCGCGACGATCTGTTACGAGATCCTCGCCGAGATGCGCAAGGTGGCCGCCGACCTCGACGGCCACGGCATCGTCCTGCGGGTGAACCCAGACATCGCGCGCGCGTTGAAGGAGGAGGAGCGCGGCATCCTGCGCGAGATCGAAGCGTCAGTGGGGCGCGCCGTTACGGTCAAGCCCGACCCTTACCTCCACCACGAGCAGTTCGACGTGATGGCGGTATAGGGCTCATCCCACCGGCAAGTGGATGAGGTAGTGCGTCCCGGACCGGTTGATCCACACGCGAACGTACTCGTCGCCCTTGAGCAGCTCGACCCGCGACGCGCCGACGGCCGGCGGCCGTCCCTTGGCCACCTGCGAGATCGCGTCCTGGGGCACGATGGTCGCGACTTCGCGCCCCTTGACCTGGCCGCCCTGGATGAACTCGACCCAGCGCTCGAGCTCGTTCGACGCCCCGCGCGCCACCGGCTGCGCCGGCTGCGAGGTCAGGCGCACCTGATAGGTGCCGGCCGCGAGGGGCTTCCCATCCGCCAGGACCCGGCGGCCGAGCCGGATCGTTCCGAGCGTCACCTCTCCAGCCGGGATCGCGCCGGCCTGCAGCGCTCGGACCGTCGGCGTGTCACCCCGGCGCGGCCCGGCCGTCCCGACGGTCGCGACGAACAGGGCGCTCGCGGCTAGGAGTCCGAAAGCTCCGCGCGTCATCGCTGCCTCCCCGTGGCGACGGCTACCCAGCGCCCCACGCCCGCCGCGCTCGCCCGTCGCGCGCGTCCCGGTGCCGTTACGGTCCCGGCGACGCTCTCGATTATAGCGTGTCAGCGCTTCCGGATGATCACGTCGCCGCTGAACGTCGTGACGTCCACGAAGGCGCTGCCGTCGCCGTGGACGCCGCGTACCGACCGGCCGATCGTCCGGCTCGCCCGGCGCCCCCCGACGATCAGGGGCAGGTCCGAGGTGATGTCCCCGCTGAAGGTGCCGGCCTCGAGCTCGAACCCGACCGCACCGGCCACCGCGATCTCCACGTCGCCGGAATGCGAGCGGAGCTCGTATCGGCCCTCCGCTTCGAAGGGGCCAGCCCACTGCACGTCGCCGCTCAGGGACCGAGCCCGCATGGTCCGGGAGGTGCAGTCGACGATCCGAAGGGCGCCGCTCACCGTCGCCAGCTCGAGGCGGCGTGCCCGGACGCGCCGCACCACGACGGCCCCGCTCGTGCTCGACGCCTCGAGGGTGCCGTCCACGTCGGCGCCGTCCACGGTCACGTCGCCCGCGACCGTCTTGGCGCGCGAGACGGCTCCGACGTCCTGCAGCCGGACCGTCCCGCTGAGCGCCTCGACGTCGATCTCGCCTTTCACACCGGACACGTCGACGTCGCCGGCGACCGACCGTAGCGTCAGGCGGGTCGCCTCGGGCACCGCGATCGTGAAGTCCACGCGCGCGTCGTGACGGCGCGCGCCGTCGCGGGACCGCGTGCGCACCTCGACCCGCCCGACGCGCTCGGCGATCTCGACGTCCACCAGCTCGAGCTGACGCCGGGCTTCGGCGTCGGTCCCACCCCAACCGCGCTTGACCACCTCGATCGTGACTGCCTCGCCTCCACTGGCGCGTACCACGATGGCTCCGGTGACGTTGGAGACGTCCAGGTGCCCGTGTCGTCCCAGCGCGAGCACGCGCGTCAAGCGCGCGCTCTGCTCGTGCCGCGCGCGGTCACGACCGCGCTGCTCGCGGCGTCCCGTCACGTCGGCGGGCGAAGCGGCGGCCGTGAGCGGCATCAGCAACGCCGCGACGAAGACCCGTGTCGACCACGCACCCATGGTGACGTCTCCCTCCGAGGCCGGTGTCACGACGGTTTGAGTCCTTTGACGATCCGCGCGGCTCCGGCCTGGTTGCCTTTGCGCATCTCGTTGACCAGCGCGATCGTGTCCTGCACGAGCGTCACCTTGCGGCGGAGCGCTTCGAACAGGCTCTCGCGCGCCGGCTCGTTCTGCGGGTCGGCCGCGAGCGCGGCGCGCCCGTCGGCGATGGCGCCGTCGATCACGGTTGCGCTTCGCGCGAGCGCCTCCGCGAGTCGCGGATCGGCGCCGGCGACGCCGGCCGCGGCCATGGCCTCCAGCCGAGCGAGCGCGGCCTGGTAGTGCTCGTCGGCGAGCCGTAGTTCGGCCTCGACCAGAGCGATCGCCTCGCCCCCCGGGACGGCCGCGGCCGGGGTGGCGGCGCCGCCGGCCGGCGACGGGGACCCGCCCTGGCCCGACGTCGCGCTCGTCTCGTGACGCATCCAGACGAAAACCCCGGCGCCGGCCGCGACGACGAGCATCGCCGCCACCGCGAGCCAGGGCACCGCGCGGCGGAGAGGTCCTCGGCCAGTGGCCGCCACATCGGGCGCCCGCTCTGCAGCCAGGCGCGCCGCTAGGCGCTCCCACACCGCCGCCGGCGGCGCCTCGGGACCGAGCGCTCGGGCCACCTCCGCGATCCGGACCAAGTCAGCGGCGAGGCTGCGGCACGCGGCGCACACCGTCAGGTGATCGTCGAGCGCGCGCCGCGCAGGCTCGGGCAGGGCCCCGTCGACGCGTTCCTGCACGTCTCGACGCGCTTCGGTGCAGGTCATGCGCCCGTCCTCGGTTCCTTCCCACGCCCGCCGCGGAATCTCGCGCGCAGTCGCAGCCGCGCGTCATGCACGTGGGACTTCGACGTGCCCTCGGCGATTCCCAGCATCGCGGCCACCTCCCGGTGCTCGTACCCCTCGACGTCGTGGAGCACGAACGCCGCGCGGCACGCCGGGGGCAGCTCCGCGATGGCGCGCTCGAGATCCAGCCGCGTCACGACGAGTTCGGCCGAATCTCCACTCTCCGGCTCCATCCGGCGCTCGCCGATCGGCGCCGCCAAACGATCCCAGCGGGCCGAGCGGCGCCTCAGGCAATCGACGCACACGTTCACGGTCAGCCGGTGCAGCCACGTTCCCAGTGACGAGTCGCCCCGGAACGTCGCCAGCCGGCGGTAAGCCTGGAGGAACACCTCCTGCAGCCGGTCCTCGGCCTCCGTGGCGTTCCCTAGCAGGCGTCGCGCCAGCGCGTAAAGGCGGCCGGCGTGCCGCTCGTAGAGCGTCCGGAATGCCTCGGGGTCGCCCTGTCGGCAACGGTCGACGAGCTCGGCATCGCTCGCCGGCCGTTCGCCGCCCGACACCATGTTAGACGGTCTCATGAGGGCCACGCGTTGGCCGGTCGGTCCCATCCGGCGCCGGCTGCGTGTGAAGACGTGGGTCAGCGGCTCCGAGTTCGCGCCGGCGCGCCGCCCCGCCACCGTCGCCGGGTGAACTCCTTGATGCGCTGGTCGACGACCGGGACGCCCTCGGCCCGGAGGAGGGCGGCCTTGAGGGCAGGATCGCGCCCGAACCCGCCCAGGCGCCCGCCGGCAGCGATCACCCGGTGGTAGGGCACGCCCGGTGCACGAGCGGCCCGCAGGATGGCCCCGACGGCCCGCGCCGCGGAAGGTCGGCCCGCGCGCGCCGCGACGTCGCCGTAGGTGGCGACTCGTCCCGGCGGGATACGCCGAACGACCGTCAGCACCCGGCAGGCCAAAACGCGGTGCGGCGCGGGCATCGCAGATCGGACGCGCGCGGACTGCTCCGCCCTCAGAACAGCACCCTCAGCCCGGCGCCGGCCTGCCAGCCGCCCCCGCGCATGGCGACCGAGCGTCCTTCTCCGGGCTTCACGGTGACGTCCGCGCGCGCGTAACGCACGAGCGCCCCCGCGCCGAGGTGAGCGCCCAGGCGGACCGCGACGTCGGCGCCGGCGTTGGCGCCGACGCGTCGTTCGGTCGCCCTCGCCGTGTCGGCCCGGCGGAACGTGGCCTCGTCATAGGGGTACGCCTCGTCGTAGTCGACGGTCGTGACGAACGTCTGCGCGACGGCGATCACCGAAGGGCCCCCGCCGATGGTGAGCAGCAGGCGTCTCCCGACTCGCACGAACACCACGACCTGGCCGTGCACCCCGGTCTCCGTGTGAGTCACCTGGGCTTGACCTTCGATCGAGCGGTCCCGTTCGAAGAAGAACGGATGGGGCACGCTGCCGGCGACGCCCGCCGCGGTCCGGTCAGTGAACGACGACACGGCCAGGCCGACGCCCAGCGCGCGCCACAAGCGCACGCTGACGCCCCCCTCGTACACCGGGCCGGATCGCACCCGGTAGGCCACGTTCACATCGGCCGTTTCGAGGTAGCGGTCGAACGTGAAGGCATCGGTGAACCGGCGCTCGGCGGCCTGCCACCCGCCGTTGACGCTCGCCACGACCCGGACCTCGGGCGAGCTCGGTCGTCCGACGGGCTGGGCGAGCGCATCTGCCGCGGTGAGCGTCGCGATCGCGAGCGGAACGAGGGTCTGTCGCATCACGGGGAGCCTCCCGAGATTCAGTTGACGCCGACGGCCGCCCAGGCTTGCTGGACGGCGCGGAACGCCGCGCTCGACGCGCCGTACAGATCGCGTGCCGCCTGCTCGCAGGCGACGCGTGCCACCGCGAAGGTCGCGTTGGCCGGCAGCAGCAGCGTGAACGCCCGGTAGAAGACCTTCTCGATCTGCTCACGGTTGCCGCTGCCCACGCCGTCGACCCGCAACCCGGACGTGCGGTTGGTGCCGCCCTCGACGGCCAGATAGAAGGCGTGGTTGGCAATGCCCGAGTTGGTATGGACGCCGCCGTTGTCTAGCGTCCCGACGTAGCGGCGGCTGTAGTGGTCCGGGTCGCCGAACTGCGCGGGATTGGCCATCGACCGGATGCCGCCGGGCCGAATCACGTCTTCCCCGACGAGATAATCGGCCTCGCGCGCGCGGGATCCGGCCGGCTGGAAGAAGAACTCGACGCTCGTGCCCATGATGTCCGAGAACGCCTCGTTGAGCGCGCCCGACTCGTTGCGATAGATGAGGTTGGAGCTGTAGTCGGTGATGCCGTGCGTCAGCTCGTGCGCCACGATATCCAGCGCGCCGGCGAAGTAATCGACCGTCTGACGCGTCGACGCCAGGACATAGCCGGCGGGCAGGCCTTCCCCGTACACCATCACGCCGTCGCCTGCGTAGAACGCGTTCAGGAAGTAGGTGCTGACGATGGAGCTGGGGTAGGTCGACAAGTCCTGGCGGCGCACCGGGTGCACGACGCTCCGCATGCCGAGGTCCCGGTTGTCGAGCCCTCTGCGGCCGAAGCGCTTGAAATAATAGTCGTAGGTCCAGCCGGCGTAGGCGTGCGCGTCGACGGCGGCGCCGTCGTTCCACTCGTTGTCCGCGTCGGCCCCCAGGTCACTGGCGCCCAGGTCGAGGTGCCCGTTCAGGAAATCGATCACGCGCCGAAGGTCTCCCGCCAGGTCGTACGTCAGGATGTCGGGCGGACGCAGCCGGTCGCGCGTCACGAACTGCCCGCCCTGCGGGAAGACGCTCAGCTTCTTCGTGTCGCCCAGCACCCCCACGCCTCTGCCCACCGCCGACTGCGTCTGGAGGTCGCGGTACTCGAGCGCGACCTCCCCCGTGTTCGCGTTTAGGAAGAACACGGTCAGGTCCGCGGGCGTCGCGGCACGTATGCGATACGCCAGCACGTACCCACCTCCATCGAGCGGGAGCACTATCAACTCGGGAGTGCGCGTCGGTCCGAGCACCGCCCCGGTGCGTGCCTCGACGCGCCGTCGGGCCTCGGCGGGGCTCAGGCGCGGCGTCGGGTCGAGGTCGATGTCCGTGTAGAGCGAAGCGAACACCGAGACCGTTTGCCCGTTCCGGCGCTGCCGCACGACCTCGCCGCCGAAGACTCGCACGCCGGCGTAATACTGATCCGCCCGTTCGTGCTCGCGCCCGGGCAACAGCGTGTCTTCGAGCACACGCCGCACCCGCAGGTCTCCCTCGCGCAACCAGCGGTCGATGCGCGCGTCCCAGAGCCGCAGCTCGGGGACCGACGTGGCTTCGTCTGCCTGGACCCTGAGCGGGCCAGGCGGTCCCTGCGCCAGCAGGGCGGGTCTCGTCAGGGCCAGCCCGAAGAGGCCCGCCGCCAGCGTCCAACGTCTCGTCCGCATAGCGCCTCCTGGCAAGCTGCGCCGCCCATCATCGCGGGCGACGCGCCCGGCCTCCGCGCGCCCAGGTCCGCTCACCGCCGCGTGAGGTTCGCCCCCGGATCGATCGCCTCCGCCAGGACGCGGCCCTCGGTGGCCGACATCGTGACGCCCGCGAGCAACGCCAGCGTGGGCGCGATGTCCGCCGGCGACGCCGTCGTCAGGTACTCGCCGGGGCGGATCCCGGGTCCGGCGAAGATGATCGGCACGCGCGCGTCGTATTGGTGCGCGGTCCCATGCGTCGTGGCGTCGGGCGAGCTGAAGTAATAGTACGGCCGCGGCACGACGATGACGTCGCCGCTCCGGCCCTCGACGTAGCCGAGGGCCGCCGCCCGCTTCATCGGGTCGAGATCGGCGCCAGCCCCCGCGAGATCTTCCCTGCGGTACACCCGCGCGATCCCCTCGACCTCGGTGAGCGCGCGCACCACTGCCTGCATGGCTTCGGGGTTCGCCGCCACGCGTTCGTAGATCCCGGTCGCGAAGTAGACGTCCGTGTACACCGAGCGGGCGACGTACTTGCCCGGCCCCAGGTATGGTTCGAGCGCGCGATTGATCGCGTCGGCCAGTCGCCCGCCCGCGATGCGCCCGGCCGGCACGCCGCCTGCCTGCGTCTGCTCAGCGATGGGGGCCACGCCGTGGTCCGCCGTGAGCGCGACCACGTAGCGGTCCCGCCCGACCGAGCGGTCGAGATGGTCGAGCAGGCGGCCGATCGTGCGGTCCAGGCGGACGAGCGTGTCCTGGACCTCGTGGCTGCGCGGGCCGAAGCGGTGCCCGACGCGGTCGAGCGCGGAAAAGCTGACGCCGAGGAAATCCACGCCGCGCCCGCGGCCGAGCTGGAGCGCGTCGACGCCCGCTTCCGCCAGGCGTCCGAGATAGTCGTCGGAAAACGGACTGCGCTCCCACCGCTGGTACGCGGCCGCCGCGGCGCTGCCGTCGCCCCGGAGCGGGTGCGGGAAGGTCGGCGTCCACCCGGCTGGCGGCCGTTCGCCCGGCGCCAGGTCTTCGAAAAGGTATCGCGCCGGATCGAGCGCTAGCGTCCACGTGAGGTCCAGCTCGCCCTCGACAGGGTTCGCCCCGACGAACTGCTGGACGAAGGGCACGGGCGCCGCAGCGTACGGCGCGGAGGTCGCCCACGCGCCCTCGTCCGCGAACCACGTGACCGCGTCGGCCCGGCGGCCGGCCAGCATGATGGCGGTCCGGGCCTTGAGCGAGACGGTTACGATGCGCGGGGGAACCGGCTGCTGCAGGCGCAGCTCGTCGGCGAGCGTCGGGACCCGCAGCGCGGCGATGCTCGCGCCCCCGCTGAGGGGCCGGCCGTAGCTCACGAGGGCGGCCGACGGGTCGTCGGTGCACCCGACGAGCCGCCCGGCGCCGCGGTCCCACCACTCGTTCAGCACGACGCCGTGGGTGCGCGGATACGTGCCGGTGGCGATCGTGGCGTGGCCGGGGCAGGTCACCGTGTTGAGATAGGGGATGGCGGCGAGGCGGAACCAGGCGCCGTGGTCGAGCAGGCGCGCGAGCCCCGCGCTCCACTGGTGACCGTACCGATCGATGTAGTCGGCCCGCATCTGATCGACGACCAGGAGCACCACAAGGGTCGGTCGGCTCGATGCCGGCGATGCGGGCTGCGCACGCCGAACCTGATCGGCCAGACCGCCCGCGACCATCGCCACAGCCGGGACCAGCCCACCCACGAGAACCCGTCGCGCTCCGCTCACGGCCTATGTTCTCCTATGCCCTCACGACTCACAGCTCGAACCTCACGGCACCTTCAGCGTTTCACCAGCGGCAGGTAGCAGAGGGCGCCCATCGCCGCGTTGAACGTCGCGCAGCCGACCGCGTACCAGCGCGGGGCGGTGCCTGGCGGAAGCCAGCCGGGACGGTGCGCGATGTCCACGAGGGCGTGCGCCGCGAAAGCCACGGCCAGCGCGCCGAGCGCCTGGCGCGGGTCGCGCGTGAGCAGCGCGAAGGCGACGGCGACGAAGCCGAGCGCAAGGGCCACGTCCGCGGCCATCGCCGGGCGCGCGTCCTGCCACGCCGCGAAGCCGAGATACGCCCCGGCGACCAGCACCAGGATGAGGCTCCCGAGCTGCAGCAGGCGCAGTTCGCCGATGAGGCGTTCGCGCGAGTTCGCCGGCGCGCGCAGCGCGCTCACGGCCAGCCACGCGGCGGCCATGAGCAGCACCGCAGCGGCGACCCCGAGGGTGCCCAGCGGCTGGCTCACCGCGACCTCCCGGCGCCGTGCGCCACGCCGGCCGCTCGCGCAGATCCCCCGCTCGAGGTCACGGCCGACCGCCGCCCGACTCGGTGACCGCCACGGGACGGCCCGCGGCGGCCGGGCCGTAAAAGATCGAGTTGAAGAGCAGCTTGAAGGTGCCCCACGTCTGCGCCCGGTTCTGGACCTTGAACGTCAGCAGAATCACGCGGCCGCGACCGATCGCGGCCTCGACAACGGCGCCGCGGCCGCGCAGGCGATCTTCGCCGATGATCCACCCGCTCCGCAGCAGCGCCCCCTGCGGGTAGCGCGCCACGACGGCGGTCGAGACCGACGGGAACGCTGCCGTCGGGACGTAGGCTCCGTTGTTGATGAACATCGCGTCGGCTTCCTCCGGCATGCCGTAGCCGATGGGGTGCTGCGTGTCGACCGCGACCCGCAGGATCGAGCCGGGGCAGAAGAAGGTGTCGGCGTCGAGGCCCTCGAGCACGTTCTCGAAGGGCGCGCCCAGGTGCTCGACGGCGAACCGCGCGGCGTTGCCGATCGTGATGACCGTGCCCCCGCGCTGGACGAACTCGCGCAGGTTCCGCACGCCCTCGTCGCCGATGCCGCCGCGATACTCCGGCCGCACGTTCCGGCCCTGCAGCCCCCGGAGGATCTGGGCCGGGGTCATCTCAGCGAACAGGATCACGTCGAACCGGTCGATGAGGTTCGGCGCCCGCAGGTCGGCGTTGCGCGCCCAGGTGTACGGGAATTCGTGCTGCTCGAGGATCCAGCGCGTCCAGCCCGCGTCCATGTTGCCGCCCCAGGGTTCGTAGAGCGCGATGCGCGGCGCCGTGATCGGCAGCCGCGGGCCCGGCGGGAGCGTCCCCGCCTGGACGTCCAGCTTCAAATCCGCGGCGATCTTCGCCATCGTGGCCGGCGCCGCCTTCGCCACCACGATGGCGCCCGGGGCGAACTGCCGCCCCCCGACGGTCACGGCCTCGCGCGTCCAGCTCACCTGGGCGCCGGCCTGTAGCAGTCGGTTCATCGCCACGATGCTGGCGTTCGGTTCGTGCGGCAGCACGTAGACGGGGCCACTGCCCGTAACCCTGCCCGCCGGCGCCTCGACGTCGCCATCGACGAGCCTCAGCTTGGCCTCGAACGGCCGATCGATGGCGACCGTCTCGACGCCCATCAGCATCCCGAGCGACCACGCCGTCACGTCGTAAGGGCGGTCGATAGGGGCCGTCGGAAACGGCCACCGGATGTCGGGATAGCGCTGCGGCTCGAGCAGGTCCTTGATCCATCGACCGTGCGGTTGCGCGAGCAGCAGGACGTAGGTGCCGGCCGAATAGCTGCGGCCGCCGGCGGAAAACGGCGCCTCGGCGCGGTGCACCTCGCCCGCCTCCGCCTGGATGAGCTGGAGGAGCTTCGCCACCGCGCCCGGATCCCGCTGGTCCGCGGGGACGATGTACGCGTAGGGCGAGCCGTTGCGGAACCGCTCGATCGTCCGCTTGTTCATCAGGTAGTAGTTGCGCTTGAGCATCACCTTGTTGTTGGCGACGCCCTCGAGCAGCCCGAGCGTCGAGATGAGCTGGTACTCCACGACGTCGGCGAGCGTCCACGTGCCGCCGAGCCAGGGCTGCAAGTAGTTCATCCGGTACTGCACGTCGGTCGGCGGCGGCAGCGGCGCACTGGGGTCGCGCTCGCCCATTCCACCGGGGCCGCCGCCGCGGCCCGACGCGGGAACGGCCGGCGGCGGGCGGTCGGGATCGGCCAGCTCCTGGCGGATCGAGTGACCGAGCTGAGAGCTGGCCGTCTCGGTCAGGAGCGCGACCATATTGTGCCACCACGGATTCGTGCTGTTCGCGCCTTGCCAGAAGCCGGTGTACTGCTCGCCCCAGATAACGCCGGGTTTGCCGTGCTCGGCGAGCTTGGCTGCCATCGCCTGCCCGAGCAGGTTTACCTCGGCCCAGACCAGCGGGTCGATGTTCGGGTTCGGGGGGTTCTTGAACGGTGGCACGAAGATCCGCGCGCGAGTGCTGCCCATCTGGTGCTTGTCGAGGTAGACCTCGGGCAGCCAGTCCTTGTAGGTCACGCGGGTGAGCAGCTGGGTCTCCACCTGCGTCAGCATGTAGTTGTCGCGGTTGTTGTCGTGCCCGATGTACTTGTGGTACAGCTCCGGCAGCGGGGAGTTCTCGTACGGCGTCCCGAGGTTCTTCATGTACCAGTCGACCACCATCTGTTGGCCGTCGGGATTCTCGGACGGGATGAGCAGCAGGATGACGTTGCGCAGCACGTGGTCCATCCATGCCGACTGGTCCGTGGCCATCCGGTAGAGCAACGTGTTTACCATCTGGCTGTTGCCGATCTCGGTGGAGTGGACGTTGGTGCCGATGAGGAGGACCGCCTTGCCCTCCCGCGCGATCCGCTCGGCCTCCTCGTCGGTGGTCCGCCGCGGGTCGGCCAGCTTCTTCTGCATTTCTTGATAGCGAGGCCACTCGCGGATCGTGTCCGGCGACGACACGATCGCCATGATGTACGGCCGCCCCATCGTCGTCTTGCCCAGCTCCTGGACGAGCACCCGGTCCGAGGTGCGGTCGACGAGGTGGAAGTACTCCACGATCTTGTCCCAGGCGGCGAGCTTCTTCTCGGCGCCCATGGGGAACCCAAAGAACGCTTCGGGCGACGGCGGGGTCGACTGCGGCCAGGCGGGCGCGGCCACCAGCCAGGCGGCGGCCAGCAGCCGCAGCACGCGTCGTGACCGGACGTGAGCAGCTCCCATACGATTCCCTCCCCGTGGCGCGGCCGCGCCGGCCGCGCGGCGGACTAAAGAGCCCGCAGTATAGCCCGAAGCGCTCTCCCGTGGCCGGCGGCGTCCTCGTTCCGACCGGATGCGCCGCCGGAGGCGGGAGCATTCCAGGTCAGGACCGCTCACAAAAAACTCAGGGGGTCGACGCCGAACTCCGCCGGGTCGAGCGGCGCGGCGACCGAGTCGAGGCCGCCCGTGTCGGGCCGCGGCTCCCACAGGTTCCGATCGAGCGCTCCGGGCAGGCGGCGCCCGGCCGCGTCGAACAGGACACGCACGCGCGGGCGGAACGGATCCGGGGCGTGGACCTTGACGACGACGGCGACCTCGCCGGTGCTGAGGCGAACGAGGTTGCCGGGCGGGTAGATGCCCATGATCTGAGAAAAGCGCCGGACCAGGTGCTGGTCGAACTGGGTCCCGTCGTTGCGCTGGAGCACGGCGAGGATACGGTCGGTGGGAAAGGCCTGCTGGTACGCCCGCTGGGACCGCATGGCGTCGTAGACGTCGGCGATGCTGCAGAGTTGGGTGCCCAGATTGAGCGCCGGCCGCGCGACACCCTCCGGATAGCCGCTGCCGTCGATTCGCAGGTGGTGCTCGAAGGCGACGACCGGAGCGAGGATCGGCATCTCCGGTGTCCGCCGGAGGATTTCCGCGCCGTCGACCGTGTGGCGTTTCATGACGACGAACTCGGCGTCGGTGAGCTTCTCGGGCTTGTTGAGAACCTCCTTGGGCGTGCGAACCTTGCCGATGTCGTGCATGAGCGCCGACAGGCCGAACTCGCGCAGGAGCCGTCCTTCGACTCCGAGGGCGCGAGCCTGGGCCATCGTGAGGATCGACACGTTCACCATGTGCGTGAACGTGTAGTTGTCGTAGGTCTTCATCGCCGTGAGCGCCACGAGCGCCGTACGGTTCTCGGTCACGGCGTCGGCCAGCCCGTCGACCACCTGACGCGCCGCGGGCAGGTCGGGGAGGCCCTCGGTCGTCGCCGCGTCCCACGTCGCCTCGGCGACGGCCACGGCCTCCTGGTACAGCCGCCGGATCGTTTGGATATCGCTGGCGATGCCGTCGGCGGGTCGCTCGTCCGCGGCGATGCGGCTGGCACGGATGTGCGGAAACGTCCAGCTCGCGTACGGCGGGTCGGCGCCCGGGCTGGGTCGTGGAGCCAGCGACGCGAGGGCGCGGGCGAAGTCCGCGAGCTCGTCTGCCGTCGCGCCGCGATCGATCGTGATGCGCTCGATCTGGTGCGCCTGCAGGCGCGCCGCGAGATCGCCCATGAGCGGCGCGGCGCGCGCGAGCGGCGTGTCGCCGACCACGACCTCCTGGCGCAGCAAGCCGATGACGAGCGAGGGCTGCTCGGCGTGCTGCACGGCGAGGGCCTCGGCGAGGGCCTGGATGCTCCGCGACACCAGGGGATGGTCGGGGCGGTACAATTGCGCGGCGCGGACGGCCGCGGCGAAGCGGCGAACTAGCTCGTCGAGCGCGTGCGTGCGCGAAGTCGGCGACGTCACGGACGACCTCCCATCATCCGGCGAGCGCGGCTCGCGCGATGCGCCGCACGCCGAACGAGCCTCGCTCGGCCGCGCGCCTGAGGACCTCGGTGGCTTCCGCGGTGCCCACGCGCCGCAGCGCGCGCGCCGCCAGGCGCCGGTGGGCCCGTGTGCGGCGCGGCGCCCACCAGTCGCCGCGGTGCAGCGCGTGTTCGAGGGCGTCGACGGCTTCGGGCCCGCCGAAGACGCCGAGTGCCTCGACCGCCGTTTCGTAGATCGCCCGCTCGACCCCGCGGTCCGCGTGTCTGACCAGATAGCCGAACAGCGGTGCGGCGCGCGCATCCCGCAAGGTCCGGAGCTCGCGACCGAGGCTCTCCCGCAGGCGGGCGGGCGCCTGCCGGAGGACCCGCAACAGCATGGCGTACGCGGCGTCGTTGCCGTGAAGGATGACAGCCTGGATGGCCTCGCGCTGCACGAGCGGCTCCGAGTCGCTCAAGAGCGGCTCCAGCTCGCCGAGCGCCTCGGTGCCGCCGAACTCCCGCAGCAGATACGCCGCCGTCCGCCGGACCTCCCAGTTCGGGGCGTTCAGGAGCTGCTGCACGGCGTCGCGGCCGCGCGGCCCGTAGCCGATGAGCACGTCGCGCAGGTGCCGGCGCGCCGTCGCGTCCTGCTCGGAGGCGAGCGTCTCGGCCAGCACGGGAATCGCCGCCGGGCCGACGGCGTGGCATACCCGTGCGACGCGCGCGACCCGCGCGGCGTCTGCGCCCCGGAGCCGGGCGATGTGGCGCACGAACGCGCCGGCGGCCAGGCCTGCGAGCGCCCGCTCCGCGTGCTCGCGCCGCGCCCGGTCAGTGCCGGCCGTCGCTTCCTCGGCCAACCGGTCGGCGAGCGGCCAGGCGACGTCGTGCAAGCCGGCCCGCGCCAGGTCCTCGACGTGGCCCGCAACCATCGAGGCGACGTCGCGCCAGCGGGCCGGGTCCCCCTCGATCGTCAGGAGGTCGAGCAGCAGGTGCACGTCGAGCGCCCGCAACGCCGAGTCGCTCACGGTCACGAGCCAGTTCGAAATGCGCTCCGGCGGGTCGTCGGTCGTTTGTTCGACCTCGATCGCGTGGGCGCGCGCCGTCGACAGCTCCCGCCCATACTCGGCCGACACAAAGGGCTGGTCGCTGTACGACGTGAGCATCTCCTCGACGTGCGACCAGAGCTCCTCGAAACTCGCGTCTTGGCCGAGCGGCGATTCGGCGACACGTTCCTCGGCGAGCGACAGGACCCGACGCCGCCGGTCGACCTCGGGCACGAGCGCCTGGAATGCCTCCGCCAGCCGCGCGCTGGCACCGCGCTCGGCGATGACCGACTCGGCGACGAAGTCGACCACGGTCGCGTCCGTCATTCGCTCGACGATGGCCCCCACGACGTCGATGCCGCCGGCGGCCGCGCTCGGTGTGTGTCGCTGCGCGAGCAGGTCGGCGAGCGCGGCGGGTGGGAGCCGACCCGCGGCCTGGGCCAGCCGGCGGAACACGGGGTCGAACTGATCCGGAGCCGTTTCGGCGAGGTGTTCGGCGACGCGGCCAAGCAGCGTGAGGAACACGGCGCCAGTGGCCCCGGCGTGCCCAGCGCGCACCGCGTCGGCCAGCCGCGCCGCCACTTCGCCGACGCGCTCGGGATCCGCCAGGGCGGCGGCGAGGGCCTCCCGCGCCGCGTCATCCCACTCGGCGAGGGCGATCCCCTTCAGGCACGCCGCGAGGATCTCGTCGACGCCGACCGTGCTGCCCGGGTGCTCGCGCAGCACCTGGGCGTAGTCGATCTCCGCGATCTCGATGCTCGGCCCGCCGGCCGTCGCCCACAAGTGTCCGACGCCGCCGTCGGCGCGCACCTCCTCCGGAGCCCGCGCGAGCAGTTGCAGAAGCACCCGCCACGAGTCGGCGTCCGTGCCAGCGTGGAGCACCAGGCGGCCGATGGCGTGCTGGTGGAGCAACTGCGCCAGCTCGATGACGGCAGCGTCCGGGCGCTCGATTCTGGCGCCGTCGACCACGAGGTTCCGCGGATCGACGCGCACGTGAAGGGGCCCGCCCGCTGTCGCCCGCGCCGCGCACTCGACCAGTCGGGCGAGAGCATGACGGATGGCCGGGTGCGCGGCCGGGTACAGCGAAACCGCGCGCGCCGCCGCCTTGCACGCCCGCGCGAACTCGGTCACGCGCACCGCCTGCGCCGCGTCCAGGTTCGGCGCTCTCGTCGGTTCGCTCATGACACGCCCGTCACGACAGATGCGCCGTCGGGTCGATGCCGACCTCGTCCGGGTCGACCGCCGCCACCACCGATCGCGCGAACTCCCCGCGCGCGTCGCGCTCCCAGGTTTGGACGAGTGTGGGCTCCTCGAGCCACTCGCCCCGCCGATCGACGAGCACTTTGACCTGTGGCCGGAAAGGGTCGGTCGGGTGCTCGTGCGTCACGACGCCGATCTCCTCGGTGTCGAGTCGCACGAGCGTCCCGACGGGGTAGAGCCCCATGAGGGTGACGAAGCGGCGCAGCAGCGTCCGGTTGAAATCCTGACCGTCCTGCCGCGCCATGATCGCCTTGACCCGGTCGGTCGGCAGGCCCTCGCGGTACGGCCGCGTGCTCCGCAAGGCGTCGAAGACATCCGCGATGCTCACGACCATTGTACAGAGGTTCAGCTCTCGATGCCCGATGCGCTCCGGGTACCCGGAGAGGTCCTGCTTGAGGTGATGCTCGAACGCCACGATCGGGGCCAGCGCCGGTACCTCCGGCGTGCGGCAAAGGATCTGGGCGCCGTCGATGACGTGCCGCTTCATGATCTCGATCTCTTCCTTCGTCAGGCGGTCGGGTTTGTTCAGGATCTCGAGCGGGGTGCGCACCTTGCCGATGTCGTGCATCAAGGCGGCGAACCCGAACTCGCGCAGGCGCGAACCCTCGAGCCCGAGCGCCCGAGCCTGGGCCATCGCGAGCACCGACACGTTGACCATGTGCGTGAACGTGTAGTTGTCGTACTTCTTCAACGCCGTCAAAGCCATGAGCGACGTTCGGTTCTGGCTCACGGCCCGCGCCAGGCTGTCGACGATGCGCCGCGCGGCCGCGGGGTCGGGCGGGTCGCCGGCCCGCGCGGTGTCCCAGAGGGCCTGGGCGGTCTGGACGGCCGACCCGTACACGCGGCGCGCCGCAGCGAGGCCCGCGGCGTCCTCCGCCGGATCGTCGACCGCGATCCGCCCGAGCGTGACGTGGCGCGCGCCGCGCCGCTCGAGCCGCGTCACGACCGACTCCTCCGAGGGGCGCGCCGCCAGCTCCATCACGAGCGCGTGCAGCTCCTCCCGGGTGATGCCGCGCGCCACGATGATCTTGTCGACCTCCTTCGCCCGTAGCTCCCGAACGAACGGCGCCAGCGCCGCCGCCGACCGCGTCAACCGCTGGCCGTCGACGACCACATCGTCGCCGATGCACCCAATGACGATCGACTCGGCGCGGCGCAGGCGGTCCGCACAGAGGCGCGCGAGCTCGTCGACCCCGCGCCGGACGAGCGGGTGATCGGGCGTATAGAGCCCCGCCGCTCGTGTGGTCGAGGCCAGCCGCCGGGCGAACTCGTCGGCCTGCTCCAGCGTCCTCATGGAGTGACCCGGCGCGCCAGCCGGCGCAGCATCCGGTCGCCGGTCCGGGCGGCGTCCTCGATGGCGGCGAGGGCGGCCGGCGTCCCGATGGTGCGGAGGGCCCCGAGGGCCCGGCGCTTCACCTCTCGTGCCCGCCGCCACCTCCACAGGCTCCGCCGACGCATCAGCCACCCGATGGTGCCCACCGCTTCGTCGCGGCCGAGCGTCCCGAGGGCGTCGAGCGCCTCGAGCACGACGGCGTGGTCGGCCCGGAACACCTGGCTTTCCTTCAGGATACGCAGGAGCACGGGAACCACGCGCGGGTCGCGTTCGGCCACGAGCGCCGTCACGACCGCGCGACGCACGGCGCCCGAGGAGGCTCGCAGCACCGTGTGAATGGCCCGAGCCGCCGACGGATCGTCGATGCCCGCGAGCCCCCGGACCGCCTCCCGCGCCACACGGGGATCCGAACTTCGCAGCAGCGCCTGCAGGAGCGGGACGGCCTCGGCCGTGCCGATGCGACCGAGGATCGCCGCCAAATGACGCTGAATCGCCGACCGCTCGTCTGCGACGAGCGGCGCGAGTCGGCTGACCGCCGGCGGACCTAGCTCGACCACGACGGCCGTTGCCCACGCGCGGGCCCGCGCTCCGTCTTCCGTGGAGAGCAACGGCAGCAACGCGTCGACCACCGGCGGCCCGATCGTTCGGCAGAGGGCGGCGAGCGTTACGGTCTGGGCGTCGTCGAGCGCTGCGACCAGATCGAGCGTTTCGCGGAGCGCGGCCGACGAAGCCATGCGATCGAGCGCGGCGGCGCTCGCCGCCGAGGCGACTGCCTTTTGGTCCGCCGCCTTGACGGATAATGCCTCGACCACCCGGCCGGCCAGCGCGTACTCTCCGGCCATGAGGAGGTCCTCGCCGAGCGACGCCAGGTCGTGCGCGAGGTCGTCGGCGCGATCGGCCTGCGTTTCCAGATTGAGCAGGTCGATGAGCAGCGTCACCGACAGCCGGCGCACGTTGTCATGCTCCAGCGTCTGGAACCACTGGGCTGCCTCGGGCGGCAGGTCGACTGTGGCGAGGGCGCCGGCGCGCGCGTGGGTCGCGTCGAGGGCGGCCCGGTAGCCCGCCGAGACGAAGGGTCGCTCGGTGTAGCCGATGAGCAGCTCCTCGACCGACGTCCAGAGCGCCTCGAAGCGACTGGGTTGGCCGAACGCACTCTTCTCCAGCCGGTCGCGAGCGAGGCGCAGGACGCGGCGCTTCCGCTCGGCGTCGGGCGCCAGCGTCACGAAGACCTGCGCGAGGCGCGGCGTGGCCTGCCCGTCCAGGGCGAGTGTCGTGGCCAGGAGCTGCGCCACCTGGTCGTCGTCGAACGCCGCGGCGAGTCCCGCCACGCCGCCTTCCTCGGATTCGTCGGCGGTCGTCAGGATCTGCTGCGCGACGCGGGGCTCGAGCTGTGCGGTCGCCTCGGCGAGGTTTTTGAGGAGCGCGGCGCGGCGATCCGGGTCCAGCACGGCGACGGTCGCGGTCAGGTGGCGGTAGACCGCCAGGACCGCCGCCGCCTGGGTCGTGATGAGCGGCGATCCGTCGGGCAGTCGGGCCGGGGCCATCGCGTCCTGGGCCAGCTCGCCGATCGCCTCTAGGTCGCCCGCGATCGCGAGCAGGCGCTGCTGCATCGCCTCGTCCAGCGACGCGTGCCGTTTGGTCAAAGCCCGTACGATCGCGCGCCAGAGCTCGTCCTTGGTGACGGGCGCGCGGATGGCCCCCCGATCCTGGAGGATCTGCTCGTAGTCGACCTGGACGATCGCCACCGAGGCACGACCCCCGCGCGTCCAGATCGTCGCCGGGCCGCCGGCGCGCCGGAGCGCCTCGGGCGGCGTCGTGACCAGCTCGACCAGGGCACGTAGGGTGCTCGGCGGCACCTCCCGCGCGAACGTGATCTCGAGGATGTCCGCCGCGTGCAGCAGCGCCGCCGCCTCGGTCACTGGGCCGCCGTGGTCGGCGGCGGGGGCGCCCGCGACGAGCAGCGTGGTCGGCGTGACGCCCAGCGTCAGGCCGACCCCGCCCGTCGCCTCCGCGACCGCGTCGTGCAAGCGATCGAGCCCGGCCCGCGCTGCCGGATGGTCGGAGGGATAGAGGGTGAGGGCGCGACGCGCCGAGAGCAGAGCTTGTGCCAGCCGCTCCACGCGCTGGCGGAGCTCCGGGGAGAGCATGACCTCGGGCATCGCGGCCGCGCGGGCATTCTAGCAGAACTCCGCTATACTGGCTCGTTCATGCCCTCGGTCGACCTTATCCGCAGGAAGCGCGACGGCCAGCCGCTCACGCGCGAGGAGATCGAGGCGTTTGTCGCAGGGGTCGCCGACGGGACGTGGGCCGACGCCCAGGTCGGCGCGCTCCTGATGGCGATTGTGCTGCGGGGCATGAGCGACGAGGAGACCGCCTGGCTCACCGACGCGATGGCGAGGTCTGGGCGGCGCCTCGCGTGGGAGGCGCTCGGGGCCACGCCCGTCGACAAGCACAGCACGGGCGGCGTCGGCGACAAGACCTCGCTCGTCGTAGCGCCCCTCGTGGCCGCGTGCGGCGCGCCGGTGCCGATGCTCTCGGGCCGCGCCCTCGGTCACACCGGCGGCACCCTCGACAAGCTCGAATCGATTCCGGGCCTCCGGGTGGAGTTGTCCGAGCCGGAGCTGCGGCGCGTGGTCGCGCAGGTCGGCTGCGCGTTTTTCGGCCAGACCGCCGAGATCGTTCCGGCCGACCGGCGGCTCTACGCGCTGCGCGAGGTCACGGCGACCATCGAGAGCGTGGCGCTCATCACGGCGTCGATCATGAGCAAGAAGATCGCCGCCGGCGTCGGCGCGCTCGTGCTCGACGTGAAGGTCGGGCGCGGGGCGTTCATGAGAACCGACGCGGAGGCCCGAGCGCTCGCCGCCTCGCTCGTGGCCACCGGCCGGCGAACCGGCCTCCGGACCGAGGCGCTCCTCACCGGCATGGACGCGCCCCTCGGCCGAGCCGTGGGCAACGCCCTGGAGGTCGTGGAAGCGCTGGAGACATTGCGCGGCGAAGGCCCGGAGGATCTGCTGCAGCTCGCCCTCGTCCTGGCCGCGCGGATGTTGGTGCTCGCCGGCGCGGCGACGTCGCTCGAGGCGGCCGAGCGCCGGGCGCGCGCCGCCCTCGCCTCGGGCGCCGGTCTGGAGAAGCTTCGTCTGGTCATCGAGCGGCAAGGCGGGGATCCGCACGTCGTCGATCGACCCGACCTGATGCCGTCCGCGCCCGACCGGGAGCTCGTGACGGCCGCGCGGAGCGGTTACGTCGCCGGAATGGACGCCCGCGCAATCGGCTCGGCCGCGGTGCGGCTCGGCGCTGGCCGCAACCGCGTCGGTGACGCGATCGACCACGGCGTTGGCCTGCGACTGTCGGTCCGGCCGGGCGACCTGGTCCAGGCGGGACAACCGCTCGTCGAGGTTCGGCACCGCGGCGGGCGCGGTCTGGCCGAGGCGCTGGCGCTTGTCCGGCAGGCGATCGTCATCGCCGAGACGCCGCCGCCGCCCGTGCCGCTCGTCCGGGGCGTCGTGGCCGCAGCGGAGGCGGGTTCGCCGGACTCGCGGCAGGCGGCGGAGTGATCCGACATGACGACAGCTAGGGGACATGGAGGCTCGACCACCGACCGTCCGATCCGTCTGGGCGCGGCGCTCGTCGCGCTGTTCTTCATCGCCGGCACGTTCGTCTGGCGCGACGTCGTCAACCTGAAGGTGCAGGCGTTGTTCGGCGTGCTCTGCTTTCTCTCGATCGTCGTGGCGTGTTCGGCGGATCTCCGCGCGGTCAACTGGCGAACGGTCGCCTGGGGCTTTGCGCTGCAGGTGCTCTTCGCGCTCCTCATCTTGAAACTGGAGGTGGGCGGCGTACGGCCCGGGTACGCCTTCTTCAGTTGGGTGGGCGCGATGGTCCGGCGCTTCCTGGAATTCACGAACGCCGGTTCCCAGTTCGTCTTCGGCGGGCTGGCGGACCAGGCGGTCATGTCGAAGGTGTTCCCAGGTGGTTTCGTCTTCGCGTTCACGGCGCTGCCGACGATCATCTTCGTGTCGTCGTTCTTCACGGTCCTCTATTACTTCGGCATCCTGCAGGTCGTCGTCAAGGCGATGGCGCGCCTCATGATGTACCTGATGCAGACGAGCGGGGCCGAGACCCTGTCGGCGGCGGCCAACGTCTTCATGGGTCAGACCGAGGCGCCCATCATCGTCAAGCCCTACGTGCCGCGCATGACGCAATCGGAGCTCCTCGCCCTGATGGTGGGCGGGCTCGCGACGATCTCGGGGGGCGTCATGGCGGTCTACATCGCCCTCGGCGCCGACCCGATCGCGATCCTCACGACGAGCGTGATGGCCGCGCCCTGTGGCCTGTACCTGTCGAAGATCCTGCTGCCCGAGCGCGAGGAGCCCGTGACCCGGGGCGAGGTCAAGATCGTGGTGGAGCGGCAGCACGTCAACGTGATCGACGCGGCGGCGGCCGGGGCCTCGGATGGGACGGTGCTTGCCATCAACGTGGCCGCGATGCTCATCGCGTTTCTGGCGTTCATCGCCCTCATCGACTACCTGCTCGGCCAGGCGAGCCCCGGCCTGTCGCTGGCGCGGGTGTTCTCGTGGGTGTTCTCGCCGATCGCGGTCCTGATGGGCGTGCCGCCGGCCGACGTGCCGGCCATGGCCGATTTGCTCGGGACCAAGCTCGTGGCCAACGAGTTCGTGGCCTACGTGAAGCTGACCCAGCAGTACAAGGGCGCGATCAGCGAGCGGACGTTCTCGCTGGCGACCTACGCCCTCACCGGCTTCGCCAACTTCGCGTCGATCGGCATTCAGCTCGGCGGCATCGGCGGCCTGGCGCCCGCCCGGCGGGGCGACCTCGCACGCCTGGGCTCGCGCGCGCTGCTCGCGGGCTTCCTCGCGACGCTCATCAACGCGTCGATCGCCGCCATGCTGTTGTGAGGGACCGAGCATGACCGCGTATCACGACCAGGTCGTCGCGGCCGCCGAGTTCATCCGGGCGCACGCGCCGGCGACACCCCGCGTCGCCGTCGTGCTCGGCTCCGGGCTCGGCGGCTTCGCCGACCGCCTGGCCAGCGCCGTGGCAATCCCTTACACCCGGATTCCGCACTGGCCCGCCTGCGCCGTCGTGGGGCACGAGGGGCGGTTTGTCATCGGCGAGGTCGGCGGCCGAGCCGTGGCGGCGCTGGCCGGGCGGGTGCACTACTACGAAGGGCACGACCTGAAGACCGTGACGTTCGGCACGCGCGTGCTGGGGGTGCTCGGCGTCCGGACGCTCATCCTGACCAATGCTGCCGGCGGCATCGCGCCGCACCTCTCGCCCGGCAGCTTGATGGTCATCGACGATCACATCAACCTCATGGGCGACAATCCCCTCATCGGTCCGAACGACGAGCGCTTCGGCCCCCGGTTCCCCGACCTGAGCGAGGCCTACGCCCCCCGCTTGCGCGCGGTCGCGGACGAGGCCGCGCGAGCGTTGCGCATCGCGCTGGCGCACGGCGTGTACGCCGCGCTCGCCGGCCCGAGCTACGAGACGCCCGCCGAGATCCGCTATCTGCGCGCGATCGGCGCCGACGCGGTGGGCATGTCCACCGTGCCGGAGGCCATCGTGGCGCGTCACATGGGCCTCGAGGTGCTCGGTCTCTCCTGCATCACGAATATGGCCGCCGGCGTGTGGCCCCGGCCGCTCTCGCACGACGAGGTCATGGCGACGGCCGACCGGGTGCGCGACACGTTCGGCTCCTTGCTGGAGGCGATCCTTGTCCGACTGTGATTCGCGCGACAGACACCAGACGACCTTCGGGACGTGGCACGGCCCCGACCGCCGCCAGCCCGGCGACCGCCGCAGCGGCCAGGACCGCCGGAGCGGCCAGGACCGCCGCCAGCAGGACCTCGGGCCGCCTCCGGGCGAGCCCGAGCGGCGGAGCGGCGTCGAGCGGCGGCAGGGCGAGCGGCGGTCCGGCCGGGAGCGACGGTCGGAGGAAGGGTGGCTCGCCGTCCCGCTCGACGCGACGCCGTCGCCGGCGTTCGAGCTCGAGGATGTGCTCGTCAGCGCCGCACGGCAGGCGCGCCAACGCGCCCGCGCCCCGTTCTCGCGCGTCCGCGTGGGCGCGGCGCTCGAGACCCTCGACGGCCAGATCGTCACGGGCTGCAACATCGAGAACGCCACCTACGGGTTGACCCTGTGCGCGGAACGCGTCGCGCTCGTCAAGGCGCTCTCGGAGGGGCACGAGGTCTTCACGCGCATCGCGATCGTGGCCGACACGGCGCGCCCCGCGCCGCCGTGCGGCGCGTGTCGCCAGCTGCTCTGGGAGTACTGCGGCGACATCCAGGTGATTCTTGCCTGCGGCGACCAGGTGCGCGGTCGGTACCAGCTCGCGCGGCTGCTGCCGCTACCCTTCGACCGAACGCTGCTATCATCGGACTAGGTTCACGCATGCTGCCGACCATCGACTGGCAGGGGGATCTGATCGTGATGGTGGACCAGCGGAAGCTGCCCGCCCAGGAGGTCTACGTCCGCTGCCGGACGCCGCAGGAGGTCGCCAAGGCGATCCGCACGATGGTCATTCGCGGCGCGCCGGCCATCGGGGTCGCCGCCGCCATGGGGTTGGCGCTCGGCGTCCGGCGGAGCCGGGCGAAAGGCACGAGGCAGCTCGCCGTGGAGTTCAACCGCCTCTGCGACCTGATGGCCGCCACGCGCCCGACCGCCGTGAACCTGTTCTGGGCCGTCGACCGCATGAAGCGTGCCTTCGCCGAAGGGGTTCGGGCCGGCGAATCGACCGACGAGATCGCCGCACGCCTGGAGCGCGAGGCCAGGCGGATCCACGACGAGGACGTGGCAGCGTGTCGCGCGATGGGCCTGCACGGCGCGGCGCTCGTCCCCGACGGCGCGCGCGTCCTGACGCACTGCAACGCCGGGGCGCTCGCCACCGCCGGCTACGGCTCGGCGCTCGGCATCGTCCGCGCGGCCGTCGAGCAGGGCAAGCGCGTCACCGTGTTCGCCGACGAGACGCGGCCGTTTCTCCAGGGTGCACGCCTGACGGCGTGGGAGCTCGTCCGCGACGGCATCCAGACCACGGTGATTACCGAGAGCATGGCGGGTCCGCTCATGCGCAGCGGCGAGATCGACCTCGTGATCGTCGGGGCCGACCGGATCGCCGCCAACGGGGACGTCGCCAACAAGATCGGTACCTACACCCTCGCCGTGCTCGCCGAGGCGCACGGCCTGCCGTTCTTGGTCGCGGCCCCGCTCGCGACCATCGACCTCTCGACGCCCGACGGCGCGAGCATCCCCATCGAGGAGCGGGACGAGCGCGAGGTCAGCCACTTCGGCTCGGCGCGCGTGACGCCGGAGGGCGCGCTCATCCGCAACCCTGCCTTCGACGTGACACCACACCGCTACATCACGGCCATCGTCACGGAGCGCGGCGTCGTCCGCCCGCCGTACGCCGAGTCGCTCCGCCGCGTCGTCGAGGAGGCGCCGACGCCGGCATGAACGTCCTCGGCATCGAGACCTCGTGTGACGAAACTGCGGCGGCCGTCGTCGCCGAAACCGGGGAGGCGGCGCGCCCGTGGGCGATTCGATCGAACGTGGTTGCGTCGCAGGTGCCGATCCATCGCGAGTGGGGCGGGGTCGTCCCCGAGCTGGCCTCCCGCCAGCACCTGCGGGACATCTGCGGCGTCGTCGAGCGCGCGCTCGCCGAGGCAGGCGTCGGCTGGCCGGACCTCGGCGCCGTGGCCGTCACGCAGGGGCCGGGCCTCGTCGGGTCCCTGCTCGTGGGCGTGCAGTTCGCCAAGTCCGTGGCTCTGGCGCTCGACGTGCCGCTCGTGGCCGTGAACCATCTCGCGGGCCACATCGAATCGCTCGTCCTCGCGCACGGCGAGCTGCCCCTGCCCGCCACCGTGCTCGTCGTCTCGGGCGGACACACGAGTCTCTACCACGTGCCCGAGGCCGGCACGTACCGCCTCGTCGGTCGCACGCGGGACGATGCGGCCGGCGAGGCGTACGACAAGGTGGCCAAGCTCGTCGGGCTCGGGTACCCCGGCGGCCCGGCGATCGACCGGCTCGCGCGCCAGGGCGACGACCGGGCCTTTCCGCTGCCCCTGCCGCGCCTGACGCACGCCGACCGGCATCGGCCGGCGCCGCCGGCCGCGCGAGCGCTGCCCGAAGTGATGGCCTATCGCGCCGACTTCAGCTTCTCCGGCCTCAAGACCGCCGTGCTGCGCGCCGTGCGGGCACGCCAGGCCGAAGGCGGGGCGCGCCTCGAGGGCGCCGGCCTGTCTCCGCGCGAAGTGGCCGACCTCTGCGCGAGCTTCCAGCGTGTCGTCGTGGAGACGCTCGTCGACCGCACCTTCGAGGTGGCGCAGTGGCTCGGCGCCCGCAGCGTCGGGATCGCGGGCGGCGTGTCGGCCAACAGCCGGTTGCGCGCGGAGGCCGAGGCGCGCGGCGCCCGTCTGGGGCTGCCGGTCTTCGTCCCGCCGCTCGCGCTCACGACCGACAACGCCGCCATGATTGCCGCGGCCGGCCTGCGGCGCTTGCACGCCGGGCGGACGGCCGGGCTGGATCTGAACGCCTCGGCCATGCTCGCGATCGACGCCTGAGGGCCGCGGGACGCCGGCGGCCTGGCCGAGCGCGGCGGCGCGAGGCCGGCGCGCGTGGGGCGTCGGGCCCCACGAGTCAGGAAGAGCGGCGGGGTGGCAGCCCGGAGCTGCCGCGGCCCGCGAAGGCGGGCGCGAGCAGTGAGAAGTCACGATGAAGACCCATACCGACTATCTCTGGTTCCACACCGAGCGTCGCCAAGAGTTCATTTGCATCACCGGCGACGTCGCACGCATCGTCCGCGAGAGCGGAATCAAGGATGGATGCGTCCTGGTGTCGGCCATGCACATCACCGCGGGCGTGTACGTCAACGACCTGGAGAATGGCCTCATCCGCGACTTCCAGGAGTGGCTCGAGAAGCTGGCGCCCGCCGGTCTCCCGTACCATCATCATCTGACGGGCGAGGACAACGCCGACGCGCATCTCAAGCGCACGGTCATGGGCCATCAGGTGGTGCTTCCGATCACGGCGGGGAAGCTCGACCTCGGACCCTGGGAACAGGTCTTCTACGCCGAGTTCGATGGCCAGCGCCGCAAGCGCGTCGTCGTGAAAGTGATGGGAGAATAGCGGGGTGCCGGGGTGCAGGGGCCCCCGCGGATGGTGAGCCGCGAGCAGATGGATCCGTTCGACCTCGTGCGCGCGCATTTCCGGGCGGTCAACGCCCGCGACCTCGACGCCCTAACGGCGGCGTACGACGAGACCTGCATCGCCGAGCAGGTCCTGCCCGACGAGCCGGCGGGGTCGGTTACGCGCGGGCGCGACGCGCTGCGCGGGCAGTTTGCGCGGTTCTTCGAGGCGTACGACGGCGCGCTCGAGGGCGGTGCCTATTACCGGCCGCACCTGGTCGGCGGGATCGAGACCGGCTGGGGCTGGGCGTACGCGGAATGGACGGCAGCGGTGCGCCGACGGGCGGACGGGCACGTCTCGGCGTTCACAGGCTACAGCCATTTTCTGGTCGAGGACGGCCTGATCCGGCGGCACCGCGGCGTCGCGTCGCCGGCGGCGCCGGCCGACGTGGCTCGCGACGCGGCGCGCGCGCATGGGGCGCGCGCCTATCCCGAGCGTCCAGTCGTCGGCGTCGGCGGCGTCGTGTTCGCCGGTGACCGCCTGGTCCTCGTTCGACGGCGCCACGAGCCACTCGCCGGGCAGTGGAGCCTGCCCGGTGGGACGGTGGAGATCGGCGAGACGCTCGAAGCCGCCGTCGCCCGAGAGGTTCTCGAGGAGACGGGCCTGGCCGTCGAGGTCGGCCCCGTGGTCGAGGTGTTCGACCGCATCCTGGTGGACGAGAAGCGGCGCGTGCGGTTTCACTACGTGCTCATCGACTACCTGTGCCGCTCGGTCGGCGGCCAGCTCGGGCCCAGGTCGGACGCGAGCGAGGTGGCGCTCGTCGATCCCAGCGACGTCGGGGGGTATGGGCTCACGGCGAAAGCCGAGGAGGTGGTTCGCCGGGGGATTCGCCTGGCCCGCGTGTCCGGTTGGGTCTCGCCGGCGGTCGCAGAGCCGGTGCGTTGACAGGCCTTCGACCGGCGGGGTAACGTCTGGACTCGATGACAGAAACCCAGCTGTCCCGCGAAGCGGCCTGGGCGCTGCTGACCGAATTCACCCAGAGCGAGAACCTGCGCAAGCACGCGCTCGCGGTCGAGGCGGCGGTGCGCGGCTACGCGCGGCTGTGGGGCGAGGACGAAGAGGCGTGGGGGGTCGTGGCGCTGCTGCACGACTTCGACTACGAGCGGTACCCCGACCTGAAGGACCATCCGTTTCGCGGGGCGGAGATCCTGCGCGCGCGCGGGTATCCCGAGTGGGTGGTGCGGGCCATCCAGTCCCACGCCGACCATACCGGCGTGCCGCGCCAGACGCGCCTCGAGCACACGTTGTTCGCCTGCGACGAGCTGTGCGGCTTCGTGACGGCCGCGGCGCTCGTGCGGCCTTCGAAGAGCGTTCTCGACCTGGAGCCAACCTCGGTGATCAAGCGGATGAAGGAGAAGGCCTTCGCCCGTGCGGTCAGCCGCGAGGACCTGCGGCGCGGTGCGGAGGAGATCGGGCTGCCGCTCGAGGAGCACGTGGCGAACGTCGTTCGGTTCATGCGCGAGCGCGCCGGCGAGCTGGGCCTGCGCGGAAACCTGTGACGCGCCCGTCTCGTGAACCCAAGGCCCGACGCGTTCGTATCGAGTAGCGAAGCGCCGGGGCCCAGACCCCGCGCGAGGTCGAAGCCCGAGGCATGACCGACCCCGCCCGTGCCGACCTTCCCGACGCGGCCGTCGAGCTCGAACACGTGAGCGTGAGCTACGGGCGGACGCGCGCCCTGCGGGATGTGACGGCTGTCTTCCGCCGCGGCGCCGTGGGCCTGCTCGGGCCCAACGGCGCCGGTAAGAGCACCCTGCTCAAGGCGCTCCTCGGCTTCGTCGAGCCGGACGAGGGGCGCATGCGCGTGCTCGGTCTGGACGTGGCGCGCCACCCGCTCGAGGTGCGCGCCCGGCTCGGCTACATGCCCGAGACCGACGCGCACATTCCCGGGATGAACGCCGTCAGTTTCGTGGCCTATTGCGGCCAGCTCGCGGGGCTGCCCGCCGCCGACGCCATGCGGCGCGCCCATGAGGTGCTTTTCTACGTGGGGCTCGGCGAGGCGCGCTACCGCAACGTCGAGACGTACTCGACCGGTATGAAGCAGCGGATCAAGCTCGCCCAGGCCCTGGTGCACGACCCGGACCTGCTGTTCCTCGACGAGCCCACCAACGGCATGGACCCCAAGGGGCGCGAGGAGATGCTCGCGCTCGTGCGCGACCTGGCCCACGCCAAGCAGGTGAACCTGATACTCTCCTCGCACCTCTTGCCGGACGTGGAAGCCACGTGCGACCACGTCGTCGTGCTCGACAAGGGGGCGGTCGTGGCCCAGGGCCCCATCCAGGAACTCAAGGGGCCCGGTGGTCGCGTGTACGAGCTTCGTGTGAAGGGCGACGGGCCGGCGTTCGTCGAGGTGCTTCGGGCTGCCGGCCTGGAGTGTCACGGCACGGACGAGGACGTCATGCGGGTGTTCGTGCCCGACGGCCACGATCACCGGACCTTGTTCGGCCTGGCGGCGGCCCACGGCGTGCAGGTGCGCCACCTCCGGCCGAGCGTCCCGACCCTGGAGGACGTCTTCGCGAGGGCGGTCGGGGAGGACTGAGCGTCGATGCCGATTCACGACCAGAGCTACCGCCGCTACCGGGGCCAGCGCTTCCTCCCCGGGCGTGCGTGGCTGGTGATCGCGTGGGCGGGCATCACCGCGATGGTAAAGAAGCGGGCGTTCCTGGGCCTGCTGCTCTTCGCCTGGATCCCCTTCATCATCCGCGCCGTGCAGATCTACATCGCCGCCAACTTCCCCCAGGCCACGATGCTGGCGCCGACCGCCGAGACATTCCGGGAATTCGTCGAGCAGCAGGGCGTGTTCGTCTTCTTCGTGACGATCTGGGTCGGCGCGGGGCTCATCGCGAACGATCGCCGCGCCAACGCCCTGCAGATCTACCTATCGAAGCCGTTGATGCGCGTGGAGTACATCGCGGGCAAGCTGGCCGTCCTCATGGCGTTTCTGCTCGCGGTGACCTGGGTGCCGGGCATGCTGCTGCTCCTGCTCCAGGTGCTCTTCGCCGGCAGCTTTGCGTTCCTGCGGGCGCACCTGTTCCTGATTCCGGCGATCACGCTGGCCTCCCTCGTGCAGGTGGTGGTTTCCTCGTGCACCATGCTGGCGCTCTCGTCGCTGTCGACGAGCAGTCGGTACGTGGCCATCCTGTACGCTGGCGCCGTGTTCTTCACGCAGGCGGTCTACGGGGTCCTGTCTGCCATCACGGGGAACACCGCCATCGCCTGGATGTCGTTCGCTGCCAACATCGCCCAGGTGATCGACGTCATCTTCCGCCGGACGCCGCGCTACGAGACGCCGTGGACCGTCTCGGTCCTGGTCATCGTCGCGCTCGTGGTCGTGTCGGCGTCGGTGCTCGAGCGGCGGGTGCGGGGCGTGGAGGTGGTGACGTGAGCGACGCGGTCATCGTGACCGAGCACGTCTCGAAGTGGTACGGGCAGGTCATCGGCCTGAACGACGTGAGCGTGGCAGTCCCGCGTGGCATCACCGGGCTGCTCGGACCGAACGGCGCCGGCAAGTCGACGCTGCTCAAGCTCGTGACCGGCCAGCTCCGGCCGAGTCAGGGCCGCGTCGCCGTGCTCGGCGAACCCGTCTGGCGCAATCCGCGGCTGTTCCGCCGGGTGGGGTTCTGTCCCGACCAGGATGCGTTCTACGACCGGATGACCGGCCTCGACTGGGTGGCGGCGCTCGTGCGGCTCCATGGGTTCGCCGAGGGCGCCGCCGTCGAGGCGGCGCGCCGGGCCCTCGCCGCGGTCGACCTCCTCGAGGCGGCGGACAAGAAGATCGGCGCCTACAGCAAGGGCATGCGGCAGCGCGTCAAGCTCGCGCAGGCGATCGCCCACGACCCGGAGCTGCTCATCCTCGACGAGCCGCTCGGCGGGATGGACCCGCTCGCCCGACGGCGAACCATCCGCCTCGTCCGCGAGTGGGCGCGCGCCGGCAAGAGCGTGCTCGTCTCGAGCCACATCCTGCACGAGATCGAGGCCATGACCTCGAACATCCTGCTCATCCACAACGGCCGCATCCTCGCCGAAGGCGACGTGCACCAGATCCGCGAACTCATCGACGAGCACCCGCACACCGTGTTCGTGAGAGCGGCCGACCCGAGGGGCCTCGCGCGCGAGTTCCTCGCCTACGATGACGTCCTGAGCCTGCGCCTCGAGCGCGACGCCGTCGTGGTGGAAACGGCCCGACCCGACGCGTTCTACACGCGGCTGACCGAGCTGGCGTCCGCCGACGGCTACGGCGTCACGGAGGTCACCTCCCCGGACGACAATCTCCAGGCGGTGTTCCAGTACCTGGTGAAGTGAGCGGACTGCCGGAGGCCCGAGAGGGAAGAGGGAGAGGGGAGGAAGCGGAGATGCGAAACACGAGCGGCGGGACCCGTGCGGGGTCGACTCCTCTTCTCGCCTCCGCGGCGCGGATTCTCGATCTGTCGATCGGCCAGATGCTCTGGTCCCGGCGCACGGTGTTCATGGCGCTCATCGTGGCGGGTCCAGTCGTCATCGCCGGCGTCGTGCGTCTCGTGACGGCGCTCGGCTGGCCGCTCGAGGCCAGGGTGACCGGGCCCGGCGCGTTCGGCCTGATGATCTGGGTCTTCTACCTCCGCTTCACTGTGCCGGTCCTCGGCGTCTTCTACGGGACGTCGCTCATCGCCGACGAGGTCGACGACAAGACCATCACGTACCTGTTCACGCGTCCGATCCCGCGCGGCGCGGTGCTCGTTGGCAAATACCTGGCGTATCTCGTCGTCACGGCGTGCGTCGTGCTGCCCTCGGTCGTCGTGGTCTACCTCCTGATCGTGCCGATCCGCGGCTCGCTCGGCGAATCGTTCCTTCCGGCGCTCGTGGATCTGGGCCTTATCGCCGTCGGCCTGGCCGTCTACGGCGCGCTCTTCGCGTACGTGGGAGCGCAGTTCAAGCGCCCGCTGCTCGTCGGGCTCGTCGTCATTTTCGGCTGGGAGCAGGCCGCGCTGGCGCTGCCGGGCTATCTGAAGCGATTCACCGTGGCCTATTACCTGCAGGCCCTCGTCCCCCATGCCATGCCCGAGGACAGCACGTTGAGCTTGGTGCAGGCCATCTTTCGGGAAACGCCGGGGGTGGGGGTGAGTCTGGCCTGGCTGTTCGTCATCGGCGTGGCCGCGCTGGCGCTGGCGGCCTGGACCGTCGAGCGGCGGGAGTACGTGCTGGAGCAGTGAATCGGCGGTCCCGGAGCGCCGTCCAGATCGGGGTCCGTCCCGGGGAGTCGAGACGGCTCACCGGGAACTTTCTTCCCGGGGGGCCGGTATAATCCCCGCAGAGGGTGTGTCCATGACGAAGCGGACCCGCTATGTGCTGGTCGGTTCGGGGGCAGTCGTGGTGCTCGGCCTGGGCGCGGGTCTCCTGGCGTATTACGGTGGAGGCCTGCCGCTCCTGTCAGCGGCGCGGACCGGGCCGCCGGAGCTGAGCTACGTGCCGGCGGACGCAGCGCTCGTCGCGTATGCGGATGTCCGGAGCGTGATGGATTCCGAGTTGCGGCAGCGCCTCCGGGACCTCGTGCCGGAGGAGGACCGCGGGCGAGAGGCCTTCCAGCGCGAGACCGGCATCGACCTCGAGCGCGACATCGACCGCGTCGTGGCGTGCGTGCTGCCCGGAGCCGGCGAGGACGGCGGCCTTGTGCTCGCCTCGGGTCGGTTCGACGTCGGCCGGCTCGAGGCGCTCGCGCGCGCGCACGGCGCCGAAGCCGAGCAGTACCGGGGCGCGTCCATCCTCCTGATGGCTGGCCGTCGGTCGCGCGACGAGGCGGGCCCGGCGCCGTCCGGGGGGCGGCGCGGCGGGCTGGCGCTCATCGGGCCCGAGCTGGTCGCCTTCGGCGACGAGGTGTCGCTGCGACGGGCGGTCGACACGGCGGCCGGCGCGCCGAACGTGACGATCAACGACGAGCTGATGGGATTGGTGGCGGACATCGAGCCCGATGCGGACGCCTGGGCGGTCGGGCGTTTCGAGGCCCTCGCCCGCACGCGGAAGCTGCCCGCGGAGGTCAGTCGTCAGATTCCGCCGCTCAAGTGGTTCGCCGCATCCGGCCGGGTCGACGGCGGCATCGCTGGGACGCTCCGGGCGGAGGCCCGGGACGAGTCATCGGCGCAGAACCTGCGCGACGTCATCCGCGGGTTCTTCGCGCTGGCGAAGATGCAAGCCGGTTCCGATCCGAACCTGCAGGCCATGCTGAACGCGCTGCAGTTGAGCGGCGAGGGAACCACCGTGGCGGTGTCGTTCGCCCTGCCGGCCGAGGTCATCGAAACGCTCTCGCGCGCCGGCCGAAGCCGGCGGTAGCGAGCCCGACGCTCCGCCGTGAACGCTTTTGTCTTCTTCTATGGCACCCTGATGGCCGGATTCCACCGGCCGGGGCGCGAGCGGCTCGACCCGAAGCTTCACTACGTGGGGCGCGGTTCGATCGAGGCCGCGCTGTTCGACCTCGGCATCTATCCGGCCGCCGTCCCGGCGGCCGACAGTCGGGTGTTCGGCGAGGTATATGAGACCGAGGACATCGACGCCGTGCTCGCCGCGCTCGACGACATCGAAGGCTACATCCCCACCGACCCCGATCACAGCCTGTATCGGCGGGACCGGGTTCCCGTCGCCCTGCCCGGCGGCCGGGTCGTCGAGGCGTGGGTCTATTTCTACAATGCGCCGCTGGGGCACGCCCCACGGATTCCCTCGGGCGACTACCTCGCGCACGTGACGGGCCGCTGAGGCCGTGCGGCGGCCCGGTGAGTCAGAGCCCTTTTCGCGACGCCCGCAGGGCGTCGACGAACGCGCCGATGGCGAGGCGGGCGTGCTCCGAGAGCTCCACGAATTCGACGCCGCTCCGGTAGACCACGCGTTCCCCCTCGACGTCGCTGATGCGGCAGTGCACGACGCGCCCTTTCACCACGACGGAGCGGCTGCCGAGCGTGAGGCGGATGTCGTGGAGCGAGTCGAGCTGAAGGGGGAACGCCGTCTCGATCTGGGCGCCGCCCGCGCTGACCTCGGTGATGGCCATCGGCTGGAACACCATGATCTCGCCGCGAAGCTCGCCGAGGATCGGGATGCGCGGGCTCTCGCGCCGCTCGTCGACCATCGCGCGGCGACTATAGCACAAACGAACCGCCCTGCCGGAGCCTGGCGGCACCGACAGGGCGGTCGAGGGTCGCCGAGCGGGAGGCGACTCAGAAGATGAACTTCACGCCGAAACGCATCGACCGCGGCCCCTGGTAGCCGGAATCCTTGAGGAACCGCGGGTCTCCCGGGATGCCGGCCGCCCGGATGATCGCCTCGGTGTCGACACCGCGGTAGAAGGTCGCTTCGTCCACTGGGACGGCGTAACCGGCGGCGAGGCGCGTGCGGAAGCGCTCGACCGCGGTCTTCTGGTCGAAGAGGTTGAGGACGTTGAAGTTCACCTGCAGCCGCCGCGCGCCCGCCAGACGGAACTCGTGCTGGATGTAGAAGTCCGTCTGCGAGAAGACCGGCGTCCGGCCATCGCTGAGGCGCCCCTTGTACATCACCGGGAAGTTGTTGCCTTCGATGAACGCGGCCTCGCGGGTCACCGGCACGCCGCTCGCGACGAGCTGATAGAGACCGATCGACGAGCCGAACGGCAGGTCGTAGAGCAACTGCGCCTTGAACTGGTGCGGCCGGTCGGTCGCCAGCCGGCCCAGGACTGACTCCCCGCGCTCGTTGAAGGACATGAGCGGGTAGTCGAAGTTCCGGCCCACGTTGGGGCTCGTGCGGCCAGGCTCGTCCGACTGGGCGAGGCCGGAGTAGTTGCCGTACAGCCGGCTCCACAGGTAGCTGAGCGTCATCGCCCAGTTGTCCGACGGCCGCTTGCGGAACGTGAACTCGACGCCGTCGTAGTCCCGGACGGCTTTCGGGAACGGCTTGATCTCGCCGGTCCCGGCCACCGCGAACGTCGCGGCCGTGCCGTAACCCGGGTTGGCGATCTTGTAGATCTCGTTCTGCTGCGCGTCGAGCGCACCCACGTCTTCGATGGCCCGGTCGATCTGCTTGTGGACGTAGCGGACGCCCAGCCCGATGAGCGGCGTGAGCTCATGCTCGAAGCCGAGCACAGCCTCCTGCAGCCGCATCGGCTTGAGGTCGGGGTCGATCGTCTCCTCGCCCGGCGCGTTCGACGGGTGCCGGAAGTCGACCGGGCCGAGGATCAGCGTGCCCGGGCAGGAGGGCGGGCAGCTCGCGCTGGTCACCAGGTTCGGCCAGTCGGCCGTCTCGAGCGTGTACCAGTACTCGTACCAGTGCTCGCCGCCGAAGGATCCCCGCGGCAGCTCGAGCTTCATGATGTCGTAGAACATGCCCCAGCTGCCGTACGCCTTCCACCGGCCGTCGCCCCGGATGTCGTACGCGAACCCGGCGCGCGGCGCCAGCTTGTCGCCGAAGCTCCAGGTGATGGCGCTGCCGGGGAGGTCCTTCGCGAACGACGGCACGTGCTCGTTCTCGGTCCGGAGGCCCAGGTTGAGCGTCAGCCTGGTGTTCACCGTCCACGAATCCTGGATGAACAGCCCCACGTTCTTCGAGCTGACGTTGCCGAAGCGGATGAACCCTCGCCTCGGGTCGATCGCGTTGCTCCGCACGCGGTAGTAGCCGTAGGTTCCGCGCATCCCGCCGAACGAGCGGCCCCAGTACAAGAGGACCCGGTTGCCGGATTCCCCCGCGTCCACGTTGTTACCGATGTCGTCGAACTGGACGCCACCCTTGAGCGTGTGCTCGCCGCCCAGGTGGCCGTACCACGTCACGTCAGCCTGCACGAACGGCCGCTTCACCTGGTCCTTGCGTGTGTCGAAATTGGTGAGCGGCTGCGAAAACCCGGTCGTCCGCTGCAGGTCCGCGGGCACGCCGGCCATGCCCACGTTCGAGGTTTGGAAGATGAACCGCGGTCCCTGCGGCACGCCGTTGTTCCACACGTCCGCGAAAAAGTACCCGGCGCGCGCGCCGATGTACAGGTTCGGACCCACGACCCAGTCCACGTTGCCCGAGATCGTGTAGTTCTGCCGCAGGGTATCGATATCGTAGATCGTGCCGATGGCGTCGCTTCCGTCGAGCGAGGGCAACAGCCCCTTCGTCTTCGACGGATTGAAGTTCGCGGCCACCCGCATGCGGATGCTGTTGGTGAGCTGCGACGTGACGTTGCCCGAGAAGTAGTGGACCGTGTCCTTCTGGTTGCGCGTCAGGCTCTGGTTGTTCGCGCGCAACGTGACGGTTCGGTCCGTGGACTCGAGCGACGGGTTGTAGCTCCCGAAGAACCACGCCTTGTCGCGCGCAATCGGTCCGCCCAAGCCGAACCCGGGCTCCCACCGCGTCCAGCTGTCCTCGGGGTACGTGATGTACTCGGCGACGTCCGCGTTCGTCAGGCTCAGCCGCAGCGTCGGACGCCGCGAACTCTCGATCGCGTCGCCGCTGAAGTACGTGAGCACCGTCCCCCGGAAGTCGTTCGTGCCGCTCTTGGTGATGACGTTGATGACGCCACCCGTCGTCCCACGATACTCCGCCGGGTAGCCGCTCGACTTCACCTGAATCTCTTCGATGAAATCGGTCACGAGCCGCTTCCCTTGAACGCCCGTGATGACCTGGGTCGTGTCGACGCCGTCGATGACGTAGGCATTCTCCGACGCGCTCGAGCCGTCGATGGAGATCCCGCCGCCGAAGCGCCTCTCCGTGTTGGCGCCCGGCGCTTGGGTCACGAGCGACGAAAAGTCACGACCCTTCGGCAGCTTCTCGATGACCTCGTCGCGAACGTTGAACGCCTTCGTGCTCTGCTTGACGTCGATGAGCGGCGACTCGGCCGTTACCTGCACCTGCTCGGTCACCCCCGCGACGTTCAGGGTGAAGTCCACCTTCTTGATCTGGCCGAGCAGCACCTCGATGTTCTCGACCTTCGCGTCGGTGAACCCTTGCAGCTTCGCCGTCACCTCGTAGATCCCCGGCGGCAGGCCGGGGAACCGGTAGGCGCCGCGCTCGTCGGTCGTCGTGACCGCGACACCGATGAGCCGCGGGCTGCGCGCCTCGACGGTGGCCCCGGGCAGCACGCCCCCCGACGCGTCCTTGACGACGCCTTCGATGGCACTCCGCTGCTCCTGGGCGACCACCGGCCACGCCAGCAGCAACGTGCACAGCGCGACCAGAACCGTGAACCGAAACTTCATACGCTCGTCCTCCTGTTGATGACCTCGATGAACGCCTGAGGTCGAACGACCCGGCCAGCGCCGGATCGAATGGCCTTCGTTCGGCAAGAGTGTGCATCTTCCGTGCCCCAGCCCCGGGCGGAAAAACACGCGCAATCCGCGCGGCCAACTGGGACACGGGGCGAGATTCCCCCCGTTCACCCGCCCCGTCGTGCGACTATATCACCGGAGTTCAGGATCGCCAATCCAAGATTCCGAAGACCCGCAACGGCCGCCGGGAGGGTGCCGGCGCTCCAACGGCTGAGCTTCACGGCATCTGCTATGATGCTGCGGCGGTGCCTGGCGCGGCGATTTTGTCCCACACCGACATCCTGATCGTCTCCGCAGCGCGCACGCCGATCGGCCGGTACGGCGGCGCGTTCCGCAGCGTCCCAGCCGTGGAGCTCGGTGCCGTGTCGGCGCGCGCCGCCATCGACCGCGCGGGTGTCGAGCCGGCCACCGTCGGTGACGTCTGGTTCGGGCACGCGCGCCAGGCGGGCTCGGGGCCGAATCCCGCGCGCCAGGTCGCGTATCGCGCCGGCGTGCCCGCCGAGACGCCCGCGCAAACGGTCAACAAGGCCTGCGCCTCGGGTATGCAGGCGGTGGCGAGCGCCGCCCAGGCGATCCTGATGGGCGAGTCCGACGTCGCACTCGCCGGCGGCATGGAGTCGATGAGCCGCATGCCGTACTTCGTGGACGCGGACGCTGCGCGGTGGGGCCACCGCATGGGCGACTTCCGGCTCGTCGACGGCATGTATCGCGACGGGTTCCTCTGCCCGCTCTCGAACCTGATCATGGGGCAGACCGCGGAGGTGCTCGCGCGGCGCTACGGCATCACGCGCGAGGAGTCCGACGCGTACGCCCTCGAGAGCCAGCGTCGCGCGGAAGCCGCGATCACGAGCGGGAAGTTCGCAGAGGAGATCGTGCCGGTCTCGGTGCTAGGGCCGACAGGCGAACCGGTGGTTGTCACGCGCGACGAGCATCCGCGGTTCGGCACGACGCTCGACGCGCTCCGCCGGCTGCCGGTAGTCTTCCCGGAGGTCGACGGCCAGCCGGGCATTATCACGGCTGGCTCTTCGTCGGGAATCACCGACGGCGCCGCGGCACTGGTGCTGGCGAGCGCCGAGCGGGCCGCGGCGCTCGGGCTGAGGCCGCTTGCCCGCCTGGTGGGCTGGGCGAGCGCCGGGGTCGACCCGCGCATCATGGGCATCGGGCCGGTGCCGGCGGTGCGCGCACTGCTCGCGAGGAGCGGGCTCGCGCTCGACGACTTCGGCCTGGTCGAGCTCAACGAGGCGTTCGCGCCGCAGGTTCTCGCCGTCCTCCGCGACCTGCCCATCCCGCGGGAGCGCCTGAACGTCAACGGCGGCGCCATCGCCCTCGGCCATCCCATCGGGTGCACGGGCGCGCGTCTCATCGTGACGCTCATCCACGAGATGCACCGGCGGCGGGTCCGCTACGGCCTGGCCACGCTCTGCGTCAGCGGCGGGATGGGCATGGCGATGGCCCTCGAACGATGCTGACGACACCTGCCGGAGCTCCCGGCGCGCGAACCTTCCGCGTCGCCGTCATCCCTGGCGACGGCATCGGGCCGGACGTCACGGCCGAGGCCATGAAGGTGCTGCGAGCGGTCGGGGAGGTGTTCGGCCGTCGGTTCGAGCTCGAACACCTGCCGTGGGGCGCCGACCATTACCTCCGGACCGGCGTGACCGTGCCGGCCGGCGGCTACGCGATGCTCCGCGACGAGTTCGACGCGGTCTTCGTCGGAGCGCTGGGCGACCCGCGCATTCCCGACATGCGGCACGCGCGCGACATCCTGCTCGGGATCCGCTTCGAGCTCGATCTCTACGTGAACTACCGGCCGGTGAGGCTGCTCGATGCGCGGCTCTGCCCGCTCAAGGACCGCGGGCCGGCCGACGTGAACTTCGTCGTCTTTCGCGAGAACACGGAAGGGCTGTACGTCAACGTGGGCGGGCGCTTCAAGGCCGGCACGCCGGACGAGGTCGCCGTCCAGGAGGAAATCAACACCTACAAGGGCGTGCACCGCATCATCCGGCACGCGTTCGAGTGGGCCCGCGCGCGCGGCCGGCGCCAGGTCTGCATGTCGGACAAGAGCAACGCCTTAACCATGGGGCACGCGCTGTGGCAGCGGGTGTTCGCCGAGGTCCAGCGCGAGTACCCGGAGATCGAGGCCACGCACCTCTACATCGATGCGCTCGCGATGCAGTTGGTCAAGAACCCCGCGCAGTTCCAGGTCATCGTCACGAACAACATGTTCGGCGATATCATCACGGACCTGGGCGCGCAGCTTCAGGGCGGTCTGGGCATGGCGGCGTCCGGGAACCTGCACCCAGGCCGCACCTCCATGTTCGAGCCCGTGCACGGCTCGGCGCCGAAGTATGCCGGCAAGAACGTGGCGAATCCCCTCGGCGCCATCCTTTCTGCGGCTCTGATGCTCGACTACCTGGGCTGCGCCCGGGAGGCAGAGGCGATCGAGCGGGCCGTCGAGAGGCTGGTGCGCCGCGGCGAGGGCCCCGCCGAGATCGGCGGATCCCTCGGGACGCGGGAGACGGGCGACGCCGTGGCGGAGGCGATCCGGGCGGCGCGGGAGAGCCAGGGCGCGCGGGGATCCCGCGGCGCGGCGCCGGGCGCCGCCGGCCATACGTGAGCCCACCGATCGGGTGACGCAGGGCCGAGGTCCATATCGGGCGACGGCCGCGCGCCGCCGCGGGACAGGACCGGGCGCGTCGGCCGCGCGCAGGAGGCCAGGTCATGGCATCGTCGGACGTGTTCATCATCGGCGGGGCGCGGACCCCGATGGCCGAGTACGTCGGCGCCCTGAAAGACGTTTCGGCGCTCGAGCTCGGCGCTATCGCGGCCCGCGCGGCCTTCGAGAAGACGGGCGTCGAGCCCGCGTGGGTGGACCATGTCGTGTTCGGCAACGTCCTGCAGACGAGCGCCGACGCGCTCTACGGCGCCAGGCACGTGGGCCTCAAGGCGGGCGTCCCGGTCGACGTGCCTGCGCTGACGGTCAATCGCCTTTGCGGGTCCGGTATTCAGGCGGCCGTGAGCGGGGCGCACCTCATCCTGCTCGGCGAGGCCGACATCGTGCTCACGGGCGGCATGGAGAACATGACGCAGGCGCCGCACGTCATCCGCGGCCTGCGCTCAGGCTTGAAGCTCGGCCAGGGCAAGCTCGAGGACTCGCTGTGGGAATCGCTGCTCGACCCGTACTGCGGCTGCACGATGGCGGGAACGGCAGAGAACTGCGCCCGCAAGTACGGCATCTCGCGCGAGGACCAGGATCGCTTCGCCGTGCGGAGCCAGCAGCTCGCGCACCGCGCGTGGAGCGAGGGGCGGTTCGCCGACGAGGTGGTGCCCGTCGAGATCAAGACGCGCCGCGGGACGACCGTGTTCGCCAGGGACGACCACTTGCGGCCCGACACGACGCTGGAGGTCCTCGCGGCGCTCCCGCCTGCGTTCTCCAAAGACGGGTGCGTCACGGCGGGCAACGCCAGCGGGATCGTCGACGGCGGCGCGGCCCTGATTCTGGCGTCGGCCGGGGCGGTCCGCGACCGCGGTCTCCGGCCGATCGGTCGTCTCGTGGGCTGGGCGGTGACGGGCGTGGAGCCGTCGCTCATGGGGATGGGGCCGGCGCCGGCCACCCGACGGCTCCTGGCGCGGCTCGGGTTGACGCTCGACGACCTCGACCTCATCGAGGTAAACGAGGCCTTCGCGGCGCAGTACCTGGCCGTCGAGAAGGAGCTGGGCCTCGACCGCGAGAAGGTCAACGTCAACGGCGGCGCGATCGCACTCGGACATCCGCTCGGCATGACCGGGACGCGCTTGCTGCTGACGCTGCTCCTAGAGCTCAGGCGCCGCGGGAAGCGGCGCGGGCTCGCCACGGCGTGCATCGGCGGCGGTCAGGGGATCGCGGCGCTCGTCGAGGTCGTCTAGCGGTCCGCAGGCGTCCCGGGGCCTGCGGCGTCAGGCGGTGAGCGGCCCCGGGCCGGAAGCGGGCCGGGCGGGAGTGCCGCACGCGAGTTCATCCGGGGCGCAGGCCCATATCGGGCGGCTGCAGCCCGGCGGCCGTCCGGCGCGAGGACAGGGCGGGTCGCGGAGCCTCTGTATCTGGGTGCGCCGACGAGCGGTGGGGTGTGACGTCGAGGAGGAAGGTTATGGAGATCAAGACCGTGGGTGTGCTGGGGTGCGGGCTCATGGGGGCGGGGATCGCGCAAGTGTCGGCCCAGGCCGGCTACACGACGATCGTCCGGGAGGTCAGCGATGCGCTCCTGCAGAAGGGGCTGGGGCGCATCAGGAAGTTCCTCGACGCGGGCGTCCAGAAGGGGAAGGTGACGCCGGACGCGCGGGAGACGGCGCTCGCCAACTTGACCGGCACGACGCGCCTCGACGATCTCGCCGGCTGCGACCTCGTCATCGAGGCCATTATCGAGAACCTCGACGAGAAGGTGGCGGTCTTCACCGCGCTGGATCGCCTGGCCGGCGAGGCCGCGATCTTCGCGTCGAACACCTCGTCGCTTTGCATCACCGAGCTGGCCTCGAAGACGCGGCGTCCTGATCGGTTCGGCGGCCTGCACTTCTTCAACCCGGTCCCGATCATGAAGCTCGTCGAAGTGATCCGCGGCCTGGCGACGAGCGAGCAGACGTATCGCACGCTGTACAGCTTCGCGCAGTCGCTCGGCAAGGAGCCGATCACGGCCCCGGACAAACCGGGCTTCATCGTCAATCGGCTGCTCGTGCCGTACCTGCTCGACGCCGTCCGTGCCTACGAACGCGGCCTCGGGACGGTGGAAGACATCGACAAGGGGATGACGCTCGGGTGCGGCCACCCGATGGGCCCCTTCACCCTGCTGGACTTCGTGGGGCTCGATACGACCTACTACATCGCCAACATCATGTTCGAGGAGTATCGCGAGCCGGCCTACGCGCCGCCGCCGCTGCTCAAGCGCATGGTGCTCGCGGGACGCCTGGGGCGGAAGAGTGGGCAGGGGTTCTACAGATACTGACGCGCGCCGAGCTTCTGGAGCAGGGCCCGCGCCTTCGCCTTGAACTCCCGGTCCTCCGGCGCCCACTCGGGGTCGAGCGGCGCCTCGAGGACGCGCTGCAGCTCCTCGCGCGCTTCGGCGGTGCGGTCGAGCTCGAGCAGCGTTTCAGCCAGGAAGTAGCGGGAGGCCGTGCTGTTCGGGTTGTAGGCGAGCGAGCGGCGCAGGTGCACCTCGGCGAGGCGGTCGTTGCCACCGAAGAGCCGGGGTACTCGCTGAAACCACCGGCCCAGCGCCCGGTCGGCCGAGCCCTGCTGGAACGCGGGGTCGATCTTCAACACCGTCTCGAGCTCGGTCCTGACGGCGCCGCGATACTTGAGGCCCTGGCGCAGGCCCAACGACTCGGCGAGCGCCCCCATGTTCGCCGCCAGCCAGAAGTGTCCTTCGGGCCGGTCCGGCCGCGCCGCGACAGCCGCCCGGCCCGCCGCGATCCCGCGCTCGTAGGTCGCCTGGCGTTCGCGCGGTGGGACATGGCCGCCGAGCCAGTAGCACGCGCGCGCGAGCTTCCAGGCCGCCTCGAAGTCGCGGACATCGGCGACCAGGCGACGCTCCCAGATGGCGGCGGCGCGTCGCGCGGCGTCGAGCGATTCGCGCCTCGCGTACAGCGCGTCAGGGTCATCGTCAGGCGCCTGGTGGGCCACCGCGCGTGCGATCGGCATCCCGGCGGACCGAGCGACGGCACTGCCGAGGCCGGTCGACAGGCGTCCCGCCTGGGTGGCTGACGCCATCGGAGCGAAGAGAGCGGTGAGGTACAATACGCCCATGCAAGACATCATCCGGCGGCTCCTGGCGGAGCTGGGGGAGGATCCTTCGCGCGAGGGGCTCCGCGAGACGCCTCGGCGCGTCGAGAAGGCGCTCAAGTTCCTCACGAGCGGCTACGAAGCCGACGTCGACCGCGTGCTGAACGGCGCGCTGTTCACCGTCGACTATAACGAGATGGTCATCGTCAAGGATATCGATTTTTACAGCCTGTGCGAGCACCATCTCCTGCCGTTCTTCGGCAAGTGCCACGTCGCCTATCTGCCGAAGGGAAAGGTCATCGGGCTCAGCAAGATTCCGCGGCTCGTCGAGGTGTTCAGCCGGCGACTCCAGATCCAGGAGCGGCTCACCAGCCAGATCGCCGAGACCATCCGCGACAAAATCGAACCCCACGGCGTGGCCGTCGTGATGGACGCCACGCACCTCTGCATGGCGATGCGCGGCGTCGAGAAGCAGAATGCCTTCGCGGTGACGAGCGCCATGCTCGGCATGTTCCGGGACGACGCCCGCACGCGGATGGAGTTTCTCGAGCTGATCAAACACCGCGGCGCGTTGCCCCCGATGGGGGAACCCGCCGCCGCACGCGTCGCCTGCGTGACCGACTAGCTTCCGACTCCGCCGCGCGCCTCGGCCCGGTCGCGCGCGGGGGCCGCCCGCCGTGTCGGCGCGCCCCCACGGCTCGGTCACGCGCGTGACGGGACGCGCGTGGCGACGCACGCGGCTTCGCTATACTGGCTGGGATGCGGCTCGGTGCCGACCGGTCGGTTGCGCGCGCGGGACTCGGCCTGCTCGCCGGCCTCGGCCTGGCTGGCCTAACGACGGGGTGGCCGCAACTGCGCCGGGTCGCGAAGCCCGTGCAGGCACCGGCCGAGGTCGCCTGTCCGGCGGAGCTGGGCCGAGGCATCAAGACGGGACGATCCTTCTGCGACGTCATGACCGGGGGCGCGCCGGGCGACGGCATCCTGGTCAAGATTCCCCCGCATCGCGGCGCCGCGTGGCTCGCCTTCGACCTCCATGCCCGCCACGTCTATTCCGCCGAGCGCGAGCGAGCCGGGAAGGCGTACGCGCGCTACACGGCGAGCGTAGCCGTGCTGACGCTGGCGGGCGAGCTACTGGGCCGCGCCGTGATCGACGCCGAGTTCCGGACCCTGGCCGACGCCTTCGACCGCGTTGGCGGCGGTGCCGGGGCGAACGGCCTGAAGGCGGTCGTGCCCGTGTCGGTCGAGCCCATCCGGCTCGAAGTACCCGAGAAGGTGGACCAGGTCAGCCTCGTCGGCGAGAGGCTGCGGGTTGTCCGCGCGGACGGCACGGCGACTTACACGTTGCCGGGTTATGCCGTCGCGATGGTGAGCCGCGTGATGGTGGAGTACCGCCCGGCACCGGTGCGGCGGCGCTGACGCGGCGGCGTCGGCTGCTCGTCGAGGTGGGACCCCGCCGTCAGTGGACCGTTCGCGTCTTGCGCGTCAGATAGTCGACGAGGACGTAGCGGCCGAGCGTGTAGGGCGTCGTGAAGTAGGCCTTGCCCCGGCAGATCGCGGCGACCCGGCGGACGAAGCTCACCAGGTCGTCGTCGCGCGCCAGCATGAACGTGTTGATGAGGATGCCGGCCCGGCGGCACCGCGCCACCTCGGCGAAGGTCTCCGCCACGATCAACGGGTCGAGGCCGAACGCGTTGCGGTAGATCCGCCCGTCGGGCAGCGTGAGGGCCGACGGCTTGCCGTCGGTGATCAGAACGATCTGCCGCATGTCCTTCCGTTCGCGGTCGAGCAGCCGGCGTGCCAGCCTGAGGCCTTCGCAGGTGTTCGTGAAGTGCGGGCCGACGCGGACGCGCGCGAGCCGGGCGAGCGGGACTTCCTCGGCCGAATCGTGAAAGAGCACGAGCCGCAGAGTGTCGCCGGGATACTGCGCGCGGATGAGCGCCGTGAGCGCAAGCGCGACGCGCTTGGCCGGCGTGAACCGATCCTCGCCGTAGAGAATCATGCTGTGGCTGCAGTCGAGGAGCAGAACCGTCGCGCACGACGACTGGTACTCGCTCTGCGCGACCACGAGGTCCTCGTACTGCACGTCAACGATGGCCCGGCCGTGGGGATCGCGGCGGCTCGCGACCCCCTGGCGGCGCACGGCGTTCAGGATCGTCTCGCTCGCGTCGAGATTGAGCGTGTCGCCGAAGGCGTACTTCTTGGGCGGTCCCGAGGCCTCGATGCCCGTGGCGAGGTCGCGCGTGTCGTGCCGGCCGAAGCTGCTGCGCCCGGTCGCGCCGAGCAGGTCGCGCAACGCGCGGTAGCCGAGAAAGTCGAGGCCCTTGTCGGTGATCTCGAACCGGACGCGGCCCGAGCCCGGCGCCTCGGCGCCGCCCCGCGCGGCGGAGCTCCGCCGCGGGTCCGTGGCCTCGCGACGACTCGCGAGATACCCGTCGTGCATCAGACGATCGATCAAGCGCTCGATGAGCGCCTCGATCTGCGGCTGCGCCTCGCCGTCCAGGTCCGCCGGGTCGCCGAGGAGCCGGCCGAGGGCCTCGTCCGAGAGCACGCCGCCGTTCAGCAGCGCGTCGAGGATGGCGTCGTGCAGCACCTGCCGCGTGTGGCCCTCCGGCTCGTCGCTGTACGGATCCCACGACCCGCTCGCGAACCCGCTGGCGAGCAGCAGCGCCGACAGCCTCGAGAGCAGGGCCTCGAGGTCGATCTCGTCCGCCAGGTCGCCGGTGAAGCGCGTGTAGCGGTAGCGCATCAGCCGCGCGTCAGTTGTAGTACTTCTTCTTGCCCGCCGACGACGGACGATCCTCGAGGATCGGGTCATCGACCACGACGCGGGGCCTGGGCCGCGGTGTGTCGACGGCGCGGTACGTCCAGGTGTCGGAACGGCTGATCCGCTTCATCGCCCAGAGCCCTTCCAGGAGAAAGTCGACCGCCGAGGCCAGCAGGCCGGGCGCCGCCTCGGCCTGCGGGTCGAGGTGCACCGCTGCCTCCCGGAGCCCGTCGATCGCCGAGGCCCGGGCGAGGAGGTCGGCGGCGGACGCCGTGTCGTCGAGCTGCAGCGTCCCGCCCAGGTCGAACCACTCGACGATCGGCTGGAGGTCGAGCCCGTGGCTGTAGCCATCGAACACCGTCGCCACCGCCCGGCGCACGATCTCCTGCGCCACCTGTTCGGCGCCCTTGAGCTCGCCCTCGTACTCGAGCTCGAACTTGCCGGTGATCGAGGGCAGGGCCGCGGAGATGTCGCTCACCCTGGCAACGGCGGCCGGCTCCCCCGACACGAGGGCGCGCCGCTCGGCGTTCGACACCGTGTTCTCGAGGACCGTGATCGGCAGCCGTTGACTCACACCCGATCGGCGGTCGACCTTCGGATCCCGCCGGGCCTCGAACGCGAGTTCCTCGACGATCTCGCGAACGTAGTCGGGCACCACGCGGTCGATCTGGCTCGCGGACGAGCCGTTCGATCGGTCGAGCCAGGCTTCTTGCGCCGTGATCGCCATCGCGTCGCGCCGGGTCCGCGGGTAGTGCGTGCGGATCTCCGACCCCAGGCGGTCCTTGAGCGGCGTGATGATCTTGCCCCGCGCCGTGTAGTCCTCGGGATTGGCCGTGAAGACCATCAGGACGTCGAGCGGCAACCGCACCGGGTAGCCCTTAATCTGGACATCGCCCTCCTGGAGGATGTTGAAGAGGCCGACCTGGATCTTGCCGGCGAGGTCGGGCAGCTCGTTCACGGCGAAGATGCCGCGGTGCGCGCGGGGCAGCAGCCCGTAGTGCACCGTCAGTTCGTCGGAGAGCTGGCGGCCGCTCTGCGCCGCCTTGATCGGGTCGATGTCGCCGAGCAGGTCCGCGATCGTGACGTCGGGGGTCGCGAGCTTCTCCACGTAGCGGGCCTCGCGCGGGCGCCACGCGACCGGCAGGCCGTCGCCCTCGTCCCGCAGCCGCGCCCGGCAGGCGGCGCAGATGGGCGCGAGCGGGTCGTCGTTGATTTCGCACCCGGCCACGACGGGAATCGCCTCGTCCAGCAGCGTGACGAGCGCGCGAAGAGGCGGCTCTTCGCCTGCCCCCGCAGGCCGAGCAGGATGAAGTGATGCCGCGAGAGGATCGCGTTGACGATCTGCGGCACCACCGTGTCGTCGTAGCCGTGGATGCCCGGGAACAGCGTCTCGCCCGCGCGCAGCTTGCGGATCGTGTTCTCGCGGATCTCGTCGCGCACCGAGCGGCGGACCACCTGGCCCGCTTCCAGCGCGCGGCGGAGCTCGCCGAGGGTCGTGGGTCGGGGCATGGGTGTCAGCGGCGCGCGTCCCGCGCGCGTCAGCGGCCCGACGGGCAGCTCGCAGCGGGAGGCTGGCCGCCGCAAGCTGCGACGTGGCACCTGAGCGCGCGGAGCGGCGATGTCGCTCCATTGTAGACGGCCCAGGCGGAATCGGCAACGTGGCCGCGGGCTTCAGCGCCGGCCGCACCTGTGGCACCATGGCGGTCGTGGACGCGTGCCTCCACCCGGCGTTCGCGCCGGGCGCCTCGGCCGTCTTCGCCCACCGCGGGGGTGCCGCCCTCGCGCCGGAGAACACGCTGGCGGCTTTCGACCAGGCGCTCGCGCTCGGCGCCGACGGACTCGAGCTGGACGTGCGCCTCTCGCGCGACGGTGTCGTGGTCGTGCACCACGACGCGACCGTGGACCGCACCACCGGGGGCACCGGCGCCGTCGCCGACCTGACGGCCGACGCGCTCGCGCGCCTCGACGCCGGGTACCGCTTCGGTGCGAACGGAGGCTACCCGTTCCGCGGTCGCGGCGTCGGCGTGCCACGGCTCCGGGAGGTGCTGGCGCGCTACCCCGACGTGCCCATCATCATCGAGTTCAAAGTCGACGACGAACGGCTTGCCGCGCGCACGGTCGCCGAGGTGGAGGCCGCCCAGGCCGCCGGTCGGGTCGCGCTCGCCTCGTTCAGCCAGTCCGTGCTGGAGGCCGCACGGCGGCTGGCGCCCCACGTGCCGACGAGCGCCTCGACGCGCGAGGTGCGCCGACTGCTCTGGCGCGCCAGGTTCGGCGCGACCGTGGCGCGCCCGGCGTACCGGGTGGTGCAGGTGCCCGAGCGAAGGGGGACCACCCGGATCGTGACACCGGCGTTTGTCCGTGCCGCGCACCGCGCGGGCGTCGCCGTGGAAGTGTGGACCGTCGATCGCGAGGAGGACATCGTGCGCCTGCTGGACTGGGGCGTCGACGCCGTCATCACGGATCGGCCGGATGTGGCCGTCGAGGTCATGCGCGCGCGGCGCCGCGGGGCGACCGGCGCAGCTCGGAGGCTGGAGACGCGTGGCTGACGCGCTCCGCCCACCGACCCTCCACGACGTCTACCTGGCGCGGGCCAGGCTGCAAGGGACCCTCCGGCCGACGCCGCTCATGCGCCATCCGCTGCTCGCCGAGGCCCTGGGGTGCGACGTCTGGGTGAAGCACGAGAACCACAACCCGACAGGCGCCTTCAAGGTGCGCGGCGGGATCAACCTGATCTCGAGCCTCGACGCGGAGGCGCGGCGGCGGGGCGTCGTGACGGCCTCGACCGGCAACCACGGGCAGTCGATCGCCTTCGCGTGCCAGCGAGCGGGCGTGCCGTGCACGGTCTACGTGCCCCGCGGCAACAACCCGGAGAAGAACGCGGCGATGCGCGCCTTCGGGGCGGCCGTGGTCGAGCGCGGGCGCGACTTCGACGAGGCCCGCGAAGAGGTCGAGCGGGTGGCCGCCGCCCGCGGCCTGCGCTACGTCCATTCGGCCAACGAGCCGCTGCTCATCGCCGGCGTCGCCACCTACGCGCTCGAGATCTTCGAGGCGCTCGACGCCATCGACGTCGTCTTCGTTCCGATCGGCGGAGGCAGCGGCGCGAGCGGGCTCGTGACGGTGCGCGACGGGCTCGGCGCGCAGACCGACATTGTGGGGGTGCAGGCGGCCCGCGCCGACGCGTTCGCGCGGTCGTGGCGGGGCCCGACACGCCTGGTCGGCGCCTCGGCCGACACCTTCGCCGAAGGCCTAGCGACGCGCGTCACCTTCGACCTGACCTTCGGCATTCTCGAGCACGGTCTCGCCGACGTCGTGACGCTCAGTGAGGAGGAGCTGGCCGAAGGCGTCCGCCTCGCGCTCGAGACGACGCACAACCTGGCGGAAGGGGCGGGAGCAGCGGCGTTGATGGCGGCGTGGACCCGGCGCCGCGCCCTCGCCGGCCGCCGGGTCGTGGTGGTGATGAGCGGCGGGAACCTGGACACGACGACGCTGCGGCGGATTCTCGGTGCCGTCTAGGCCGCCCCGGCGGTGCAAGTCCCGAATGGTCCGCGTGAGGGGCGTGGGGTCTCACCGGCGGGGTCCGACTTCAGCCGGACCGGCCGACCTTGCGTCCGTCGCGGCCGATCCAGCGCCCGTAGCGGCCGGTCTCAGACCGGCCGTCGCTGGCCGGCCGGCGCTGACAGCCCTCACTGACACACGTCGCGCCGCGGGTTCGCGCCGGCACCCGGTTCCGCAGGTCGGAAACACGCGCCTCCGGCCTATCGTCCGGGGCACGCGGCGCGCCGCCATTGAGGCCGGCGCGCCCGGTCGCGGGCCTGCGGCGCGTGTTTCGTGCGGGCGGACAGCCTGCTCCACACGGGTTCCTCGGCGAACGCGCGGCCTGACGCTCGGAGCGCGCCGTGACGGAGCGGCCGGTCTTCAGCTGCGCCACACGGTGTTCTGCGCGAACGGGCGGCAGCGAATGTGTGATTCATGAATGATCCGCGCTAGCCATCCGGGGTCCTGTGGGCAGAGCGGAGCGACGGCTCGCGGCCCTCGAGACCGTGACGAGGTGGTGCGGGAGGGGGGCGCGCAGGAGGCCGGCTATCGCCTTCGGCCTGCGGCCGACTAGAATAAAGAGACCCACGGTCACGGGACTCCACGGCCTCCTGTGCGGCCGGCGCCGCTCGGGGGGTCACGACGAGAGCGATGAGGCAGTTCGCCACGAGAGAGGACCAGGAGCTCGAACGGCTCGAGACGCGCGAGTGGATCGAGTCGCTCGACTACGTAATCGAGACGGGCGGGCCAGCGCACACCTCGCGCCTGCTCGCGGCGCTCGAGGCCCACGCCAGGCGCCGCGGCGTCGAGCGCCCCTTCACGGCCAACACGCCGTACGTGAACACGATCCGGGTAGAAGACCAGGTGCCGCTGCCGGGCAGCCGGGAGATCGAGCGGCGCATCAAGAGCCTGATCAGGTGGAACGCCCTCGCGATGGTCGTGCGGGCGAACCGCCAGTCGGAAGGCATCGGCGGCCACATTTCCACCTACGCCTCGGCGGCGACGCTCTACGAGGTCGGGTTCAACCATTTCTTCCGCGCCAAGGGCCCGTCGGGCGGCGGCGACCTCATCTATTTCCAGGGGCACGCGTCGCCGGGCATCTACGCGCGGGCGTTTCTCGAGGGGCGCTTGACGGCAACCCAGCTCGAGCACTTCCGCCACGAACTCCGCCCGGGCGGCGGGCTGGCGTCGTATCCCCACCCGTGGCTCATGCCCGACTTCTGGGAGTTCCCCACGGTCTCGATGGGCCTCGGTCCCATCATGGCGATCTACCAGGCGCGCTTTATGCGCTACCTGGAGGATCGGGGCTTGCGCGAGCCGTCGGGGGCGAAGGTCTGGGCATTTCTCGGCGACGGCGAGACCGACGAGCCGGAGGCGCTCGGCGCGATCACGCTCGCCGCGCGCGAGAAGCTCGACAACCTGATCTTCGTGGTCAACTGCAACCTCCAGCGCCTCGACGGGCCGGTGCGCGGCAACGGTCAGATCATCCAGGAGCTCGAGGCAGCGTTCCGCGGCGCCGGGTGGAACGTCATCAAGGTGATCTGGGGCAGCGACTGGGATCCGCTGCTCGCCAACGATCGCGAGGGGCTGCTCGTCAAGCGCATGGGGGAGATCGTCGACGGCCAGTACCAGAAGTACGCCGTCGAGTCGGGCCGGTACATCCGCGAGCACTTCTGGGGCGCTGACCCGCGCCTGCTCGACATGGTGAAGCACCTGTCGGACGAACAGCTCGGGCGGCTGCGGCTGGGCGGGCACGACCCGATCAAGGTGTACAACGCCTACCGCGCGGCCGTCTCGCACACCGGGTCGCCCACCGTGATCCTCGCCCGCACGATCAAGGGCTACGGCCTCGGGGAGGCGGGCGAGGGCAAGAACATCACGCACCAGCAGAAGAAGCTCAACGAAGAAGAGCTCCGCGCGTTCCGCACCCGGTTCGGCATCCCCATTTCGGACGAGCAGATCAAGGAGATGCCGTTCTACCGGCCCCCAGACGACTCGCCCGAGATGCGGTACCTGCGTGAGCGCCGCGCCGCGCTCGGCGGCGACGTGCCGGCACGGCGCGTGCTGGTCTCGCCCGTGAGGGCGTCAGTCGAGCCGCTCTTCGAGGAGTTCTCCAAGGGCACCGAGGGCCGCGCGGTCTCGACCACGATGGTGTTCGTCCGGATGCTGGCGAAGCTCCTCCGCGACAAGGACCTCGGGCCGCTCATCGTCCCGATCGTGCCGGACGAGGCGCGGACGTTCGGGATGGAGGCGCTCTTCCGCCAGGCCGGTATCTACTCGCACGTGGGCCAGCTCTACGAGCCGGTCGACATGGACACCCTCCTCTATTACAAGGAGGCGAGAAACGGCCAGATCCTCGAAGAGGGCATCACCGAAGCGGGCGCGATGTCGTCGTTCATCGCCGCCGGCACGGCGTACGCCTCCCACGCGGTCAACGCGATTCCCTTCTTCATCTTCTATTCGATGTTCGGGTTCCAGCGGGTCGGCGACCTCATCTGGGCCGCGGCCGACGCCCAGGCGCGTGGCTTCCTCGTCGGCGGCACGTCGGGCCGGACGACCCTGGCGGGCGAAGGCCTGCAGCATCAGGATGGCCACAGCCACGTGCTCGCCTGGGGCGTACCCAACCTCAAGGCGTACGACCCGGCGTTCGCCTACGAGATCGCCGTCATCGTTCAGGACGGCATCCGCCGCATGTACACCGAGCAGGAGCGCCTCTTCTACTACCTGACGGTGACGAACGAGCCGTACGAGATGCCGCCCATGCCGGCCGGCTCGCGCGAGGGCATTCTCAAGGGGATGTACCGCTTCCGGCCGTCGGGAAACCGGAAGACCCCGCTGCGCGCGCAGCTGTTCGGCAGCGGCGCCATCTTGAACGAAGTTCTGAAGGCCCAGGAGCTCCTGGACGAGCGCTACGGAGTCGCGGCCGACGTCTGGAGCGTGACGAGCTACAGCGAGCTCTACCGCGACGGGCACGAGGCCGAGCGGTGGAACCGCCTGCATCCGAGCGAGCCGCCGCGCGTGCCGTACGTCGCCGAGTGTCTCGCGGACGCCCCGGGGGTCTTCGTCGCCGCGACAGACTATCTCAAGCTCCTGCCCGATGCGATCGCGCGCTGGGTGCCGCGCCCGATCGCGGCCCTCGGCACCGACGGCTTCGGCCGGAGCGACGACCGCCGGGCGCTGCGGGACTTCTTCGAGGTCGACGCGCGGTTCGTCACGCTCGCCGCCCTCGACGAGCTCCGGCGGGCGGGCCAGGTCGACGCCGCCCTGGTCGAGCGCGCCATCCGGGAGCTCGAGATCGACCCGGAGAAACCCAACCCGGCGACCGCGTAGGTGCCCCCATGCCGACCGAGTTCCGACTGCCCGAACTGGGCGAGAACATAGCGACCGGCGACGTCGTCCGGGTCCTGGTCAAGGCGGGCGACGTCGTGGCGAAGGAGCAGCCGATCCTCGAGCTCGAGACCGACAAGGCCACCGTGGAAGTCCCGTCCGGCGTCAGCGGCCGCGTGACCGCCGTGCCGGTGAGCGTCGGCGAGCGGGTCCGGGTCGGACAGGTGGTACTCGTCGTCGACGACGCGGGAGCCGGCAGCCCGGCCGTCGCGCGCCCGGCGGCGGAGGCGGATGCGCCTGTGCCGGCGCGCGAGCGCGCGGCGCCGACGCGCGAAACCGAGTCAGCCGAGGCGCCGCCCGGCCGGGGCC
>FWPU01000565.1_pt1 | contig 120032 bp, 111 predicted proteins | sample 2228361 | NCBI WGS metagenome assembly FWPU01 (sample SAMEA103939777, study PRJEB20133) | metagenome | reverse complement strand
TCTGGCCGCGCGGCGCGTGCCGGCATGGGTGCGCCCATAGTGCGCCCAATGCGGGCCAGGTGGCCCGAAAATGGGCCCGCAGGGGCCGCCACAGCGAGCAAAATCATGCCGCCCAAGCCCGTACAGCCCGCATCGCTGCCCCTGCGGCAACTTGATCAGCGTTTCCTTAGGTAATTCTCAATAGATAGGGAGTATAAGCATTCAGACCTGCGGGCGGAGGCCCGGCGACAGATTCTCTATGAACACGCTATGAAATTAAAGGCAAAGGAATTTTCATCCCTAGTGATCGACTATCTACGCACAGCTCAGCACACGATAAGGGGTTACGGGAGAATCGGATCAGCAGAGCTCTCGTCCAGCTTACGCTCATTCCTGAGTTTTCGATCACTGCATGCGAAGGGTTCAAAACACCTGTTAATTCTTGCATGGCAATTTCCCCCAATGATCGCTGGAGGCGTGTACAGACCTGCAGCCTTAGCCCGATACGCGAGTACCAGTGGGTGGAATGTTACGGTGTTTGCGGGCCCTGCTCCAAGCCAAATTACGGAAGCTGGTCTACACATGAGCCGTTATATCCCCAGCAATGTGGTCGTAAGACGCATAAAAAATACGGCCGTATTGCGTACCAGCCATAGCTATTTCCCGCGCGTGGATGGAGGTTTTCTCAATGCTTTGGAAACCGTTCGCATTGGGCGGCTCGAACTTAAAGAATCGCCCCCTCACATAATCCTCGCCTCCGGTCCTCCATTCCACTCTTTCATTGCAGGCTACTACCTAGCGCGTTACTTTAGTAGCAGGCTTGTTTTAGAGTATCGAGACGAGTGGACAGAGTGCTCCTTCCCTTTTATAGAGCGTGGAAACACCGATCGCTATTGGGAACGACGCTGCCTCGGGGCTGCAGACGCCGTGATTTTCACGACCAAATCCCAGTTGAGGCATCAAATCGGGAAATTCCAGAATCTTGATCCAGGTAAGTGCCTCGTTATACCGAATGGCTGGGAGCCAGCAGATGTTATTTTGCACGAAGATCCAGTGTTGCCGGACACGAACTCAAAACAATGGCTGACACTAGCATTCGTGGGAGTTTTAGAAGACCACACATTGCCAGGGCCTTTTTTGACCGCACTAGAAGCGCTTATAAGGACAAAACCCATTTGGAGTAGCCGATTGCGGATTATTTTCGCCGGAAGGCAATCAACACAGGCCCGATCCCAGCTTCTAAAGTTTGAATACCAGGACATGCTTGAACTAAAGGGGGAGGTACCTCGGCCAGTAGCTATGAGCATAATGCGTCGTGCCACTGCGTTGGTTATTTTCAACACATCGCATTTTCATCGTTACCTCCCAGGGAAACTGTATGACTATCTAGCGTCGCGCCGTCCGATACTCGTGTATGGGGCGGGCGGAGAAATTGAAGAGCTGGTAAATGCACTCCAAGCGGGAGTTGTTGTCGAAGAAGGCAACCTTGATGAGCTAGAACACGCTTTATATAAACTTTCAGATCCCGCTGGGCTTAAATTCTCTTCCTCGATCGAGGATTGGCTCCAGGCCCATACGCGCAAGGCCCTGTCCATGCAAACGCTTTACGTACTCGACCAGCTTTGATTAACGAGCTTTTAGTCTTTCCTCACATCGAGCAAGCCGCGTCGCCTTACGCCCAACCATACCGCCCACAGTTCTGTGCGCAGCACGTGCTGAAATAAGAACACCCCGGCAATCCACCCAACTGCAGTCCAGCATGCGACCCATAACAGCCGAAACAGGGGATTCGCGGAAAGCACGGGGACAAGCCAAGCTGCGCTAATCGAAGTGCCCAGGCATACGCTTGTGACTGCTGCGCTGATACGGCAGGCGTTGAAGATGTCGCGCAAACCCAGTCCGATCACTTTCCTCAACTGAGCCCGATACAGTAAAAACGCGACGGTAGAGGAAAGGATGCTCCCATAGGCCACGGCCTCCAGCGAATGCAATGATGCAAGCACGATGATGCTTATTGAAATGGGTGTCAGAAAGACCTGAACCCTTAGCTTGCGGCGCGCTTCACCAAGGGCGCCAAGCAGGGTCGGCGCAAAAGCCCAGGTGCAATAGATCATCGAGCTGACCGCAAGAATCCTGGCCAAGGGGGCCGCTTCCAACCACTGGTGGCCGAACAGGACCTCGATGATCTCGCGCGACATCACTGCCACGAAAGCGAAAAACGGCCAGGCGATGCCTGTGAAATAAGCAAGGGCACGGGTATATTCCGGTACCATGTCCAGGCCGCTGCGGCTCGTTGCGGCGAAGCTTGGGTGCGCGACCCGAATGATGGCTGAAGTAATGTTCTGATGAAACTGACTCATCAAGCCGATGGCGCGATTGTAAAGCCCCAAGGCCGCAAAGCCGAGCATCCTGGCGATTATGAATTCATAAGCGTTCCTGGAAATCTCCTGCAGCAGAAGCGCGCCGCTTACCCGCGAGCCGTAGTCCCACACCCGTCTCCACTCTTTGAAGCCCGGCAGCAACCAAGCCTCCCGTGGACGAAAAATGGCCGTGCCAAGGATTTGTACGACGTTAGCCGCCACGCCCGCCCAAGCGAGGCTCATGTAGCTAAAGCCTTGCCATGCGAGCGTGACCGCTGTTGAGGCTTGCGTCAGTGCGGCGGCGGTTTGAATGACGAAGATGGCAGAAAATTTCATCTCCCGCGTGAGAACCGCGAATGCCGGAGACGCTAGCGGTAGTAGCAGAAAGTTCAAGGTGAGCACCGCTAGTACTGCTTGCAAGCCGGGCTCGCCGTAGTATTCGGCTAGAGGCCAGCGGGACAGAAAAACGACGAGCGCAAGCAGCCACGCCGTTAAGATGGCAAGCCCATAAGCCGCCCTGAGGCGGTCCCGGGTGAGTTCCCGCTCTTGGATGATGTACTCCCCGACCCCAAAGTCGCGCAGGGCGCCGGCAATCGCCGTGACCGCGGCACACAGGGAAAAAATCCCGATTTCCTTGGGGGTAAGAAGCCGCGCCAGGATCATGGTGCTGACGATGTAGATCATCAGCCCCACGTAGCGCTGGGCGAGGGAAAGGAGAAGGGCTCTGCGGATGCTTACCAAAAGGTGTTCACTCGAGAGAAATCTTTCTTTTCAAGATGCGAATCGGTTGCCCTTCTTCTCTATAAGTGGAGGTGACCCACGGCAATACACCCTCGTTTTGCAGCCCTTTCGCTAGTCTTCTCCCAACGCAGCAAAGGCAGTGTGCTAGCAGGGGCGATGCCGGCGGCCAGGTTCCCCCTCTTCCGAAACATGGGGGCGTCAAGCCGTTAGCGCCCAAGGGAAAACAGCTTAGGAAGAAGTCTCATGGACGACTACACCCTCCACCTAGGAACACCCACTCCCTGCCGACATTCCAGAAGAGCCCAGAGATGTGACCCCAGTCCGATGGACGCTCGCGCGCGCTGATTTTGTGGCAGACGTCACACTGATCGAGCTTGACATCGAAGGCAAGGACTACAAAGGGAGCACGAATGGCGCGACCGAAACTGAATAGTAGAGCTAGTAGAGCGTGCATTACACCTCCGCTTTAACGACTCGCGCGACAGCGGGAGGGAGCCGCACTGAAGTGGAATGGCCCCAATCGGAGCTCCCTCAGTATTTTCTGGGAAATACGGCGTTGTCGGAGCATGGAGAAGCGCTTCGCGATGGGCTTGCACGGCGCCTATCGTCCCCCACAGACATGTGACACAGCATCGCCTAGCCTGTCCAATCCTATCGACGTTGATTTCCGCGCTCAACCGCTAACGGAGTGCATCCGCTTGAAAACTCGGCCTGAATTCTTCTTATAATCTCTTTACGCTGGAAGCGAGACGAAACCGCCTCCCTCAAGGCATTTCCCAGCCGTTGCCTGGCAATCTTGTTTTCTAGCAAATGAATACACGACTCGGCGATTTTTTCTGGACTATCCGCTAATAGAATTTCGTCGCCCGGAGCCAACTCGAGGCCTTCGGCTCCGATCGTCGTAGAAACTACCGGCACACCATATGAACCCGCTTCCAATATCTTGATCCTCGTGCCACTGCCGGACTTTATTGGACAACAGACTACGCTAGTTTGGGAATAAAGATGATCGAGATTTTCCACAAAACCAGTGAACTCGACATCAAGAACGCCGGATTTATAACTCGGAATAAGCTCCGGATTCCCTCCCGCAATGAGCAATTTTGCACTGGGCCGGCTTCTCTTAATTAGCGGCCATATCTCGCGGATCAGGCACTCAGCTGCAGCTACATTCGGAGGATACGTATAAGATCCGATGAATAGAACTGTCTCGACGCCTGGATCGATCCGAGGCGCGGGAGGTAATTCGACCGCATTGGGAATCGTAACTATATTGTGACCATTACAAAGCCGTTGTAAATGCTTTTTGTCTGAGTCCGAGCAAACAAAAGTCTTTTTGGCAATGGAAGCAACCTTTAATACGCCGAACATAAGTGCTGGGACTTGCAGCAGCCTGAGTCTCTCTAGAGGCCAAGACGGAGCATTAATCAAATGCCTGGCGAGCGAGACATGTTCTACGTCATCGAGATCAAAGTATATCGGCGGCAGGTCTCGCAAGCTTCTCTCGAATGCGCAAGCGACCCACAGGCGATGTAGAAAGATAAAGTCCGGATGACTCTCCAAACATTTGGCGAGAGCGTTCGACTGCTCGGGTCCGGCAGCCTGCCTATAAACGTACTGCTCGCAGTAGTTGAATATGCCACGAAAGTAATAGTCAAATCTGCTCTCTTTCCGTGCGCTCGATCCGCCTAATTTCGCCAAGGAAAGATCAATGTTTACCGCCCAGTTAGCACGTAAACTGTCCTCCAGGCGGGTTATGCTATCCGGAGAAATTTGGAAGGCAGGCGGAGTGAAAAAAAGCATGTGCACCCGCTCGCATATGGCGGCGGCAGCCTCAACGAACATTCGCAGACGCTTGAATACACCATAAGGCGCACGGTCGGGCGGGTTTGGGAAATGCCGCGATACGAACAGTGCTCTCATTTTTAGCCAACGCCCCGAGGTCGAAATAGCTGCGGCTTACCGTTTGCCAGATCTGCCCAAAAAAAGGATCGTAGCGCCGGAACTTCTTTGAACCGACCCCAGCTTCCGTTTCTTGAACCATTAGACGCAGGGACGGCGTCCGCGTAGGGCGTCAAGGTTTCGTGAGTTAACACATACGGTCCACGAAAAGGATCCGAGGGGACCAGCAACTTATAAACAACATGGCTACCCATACCTTGGTAGCCTATGCCGCAATTCAGAAGTCCAGACCAAGTGATTCCGAGCTTGAATAGCTCTGCTCGGCCGCTGCTCTTGAGCGGAAAGGGTCGAGGCGTACCTGGAGTGATTTCGAGGGGAACCATGCTACGTCGAGAAGGTGCAGCTAGATCGATTACGTAAACCTTCTGTAGACGGGGATTGGCATCATCCCAATCGCTCACCCCAATCATCACATCCGCTCTCGGGTCGATCAGCCAACTGGTGGAACGGTTGTTCGGAATATCATGATAGGTGATCTCTCCTTTCGCATTTAAGAACGCCATGCGCCATAAAGTGCCGTAGCAGGCACCGACCCACCAGCCTTTACGTTTCTGGTCCATAACGGTGGACGGATACGTTCCCAAAAGGCCGTCAAAATCGATTGTCAACCATTTCCGGACCCCTAGCTTTTTCTTGCTCAAATCGAATCGCAAAACCCGGTTTCGGATTCGGGCGCCAGCGTGGAAAAATTGCAATAGCTCGCCTTTCGGGGAGGCGCCTCCCCATGAAGCAGGGAGGTACTGAAGTCCCAGATACGTATGGGGAGTGTAGTAGGTTCCGTCTTGGAACATTCCATCTTCATTAAGGGGTTGCCCTTCAACGTTTGGTTTTAGCGGTTCGTTAATTGAGTGCCATCGCAGCTCATCTAAGTCAAAGCACAGCACCGGCTGGAAAACCGCCGTGCCCTTAGACAGGTGTCCACTCGAGTGATAAAGAATCGCTCCGCGCGTACCCCATTCGAACGCGTAGGCACCGCCTCCCCACTGAATAAACGGGTCCAGCGCTCTCCGCCTGTCGTAGAATTCGGGGATGGCCTGCTCCGGGGTATTGCGTGCAGGTATATCGGCAAAAGTCCCCTCTGGGGGTACCCAATCAGGCAACTGAGTTTGACGATTCGCGGGAGCTATAGGCACGGTTTCCGCCCCAGGACATCAACTTCGAGCCTTTAAATACGCAACTCTCGCTAAGGCGCGCGCGACAAGCTTGGGCAGAGTCCATATCGTTTGAGGGTCTTGTCTATATTGAGACCAGACTACAGAGAGGGGAACTTTCTTGGCGCTGAGAATGTATTGCGCCAAGCAACGCAGGAAGTTCTCGCGTAACTCGGCGATTTTCCCATCGACAAAGGCCTGCTGTACCTCATTCAAACGCACCACCGTTCCGATACTCTTGCGATACTCCAATTCATTCTGGATCCGTCGGAGAAGTTCTAACGAACCCCACTTGGCCCCCGAGTAGACATTCACTCCCTTGCCGTAAATGGCTTCTTGACGTGTAGAGAACACAAATCGAGCACCGCGCTTCGCGAACTCAATCCAAAAAAGATAGTCCTCCCCCGCGCTTTTTAGATCTGCCCTGAAACGGATGGTGGGGAATTTATTGAAGTTGAACACTACCGTGGATGTGCCAATAATATTCCCCGTGATAATTTGATTGACCATGTCTCCTGTATAAGCAAACAAATAGGATTGTCCTTCTAGCGGTTGATGGTCTGCAATGAGGACCCGGCCAGCCCTAGCAAAAGCGCTCACCTTTTGCTCGAGTTGATAAAAATCAGAAAAATAGAAGTCCTAGCCGCGCGCCAGTGCCGTTATGGCATTCTGAAGATGGTCTCGAGTCCATTCATCGTCGGAGTCGAGGAAAGCCACGTATCTTGTTTGTGGCGGAGCGCTCTCTAGCCCTGTATTTCTCGCTGCCCCCGGGCCCCCGTTAGATTGGCGAATTATTCTTAGAGAAACATTGGCCGGAAGCTCAAGGCAAGCTAATTCGCTTTCTGCGGAAACAGGTGACTCGTCGTCGACGACAACCACGGCAATCGGCTCGGTTACCGACTGCGTTATGACGGAGCGAATCGCTCGGATTAATATGCCTGGAGTCCTTTGGTAGTACGGGACCACAACCGTAATCATTTTAGTTAAACCCTCGTAGAGATACCCCAGGCTAATTTAGCGCGAAGGAAAGCGACTAAAACAAATCAGGCAAAAGAACCTGCGGGAACTATTCTTCGATCCAGGCCCATTCTGGGACATCAATCAAACGACACCGGCTTTGAACAAATCGTGCATGTTGAATGCACCGATGAGCCGCCCCTCCCCGTCCACGACAAGCAGGCCGTTGATGCGAAACTTTTCCATATACTTGACGGCTTCGGCAGCCAACTGCTCGGGCCCGATGGTGTGGGGCTTGGGATGCATGACCTGCTCGATCCGGGTCGTATGAACGTCGATGCGCTTTTCCAGCGCGCGGCGGAGGTCGCCGTCGGTGAAGACCCCCAGCAGGCGGTCGTCAGCATCCACCACCGCCGTCATGCCCAGCCCCTTGCCGCTCATTTCCAGGAGAGCCTGCACCACCAGGGCGTCCCGCGGCACCTTGGGCAGCCGCTCGCCTTGGTGCATGACGTCCGAGACCCGCACCAGCAAGCGCCGGCCGAGGCTACCGCTCGGATGGGAGCGGGCGAAGTCCTCCGCGCTGAAGCCCCGGGCCTTGAGGAGCGCGAGTGCCAGGGCATCGCCCATGGCGAGGGCCGCGGTGGTGCTGGAGGTGGGCGCGAGCCCCAGGGGTCCCGCTTCCCGCTCGACCGCTACATCCAGGTGCACGTCCGCCTGCCGGGCGAGGCTGGAGCGGGAATTTCCGGTCATGGCGATGAGCCTGGCGCCCTGGCGCTTGAGCATGGGGAGGATAAGCAGGAGTTCGTTGCTTTCTCCGGAGTTGGAAATGGCGATGATGACGTCATCGGGCGTAATCATGCCGAGGTCCCCGTGGCCTGCCTCCGCCGGGTGAACGAAAAAGGCCGGGGTGCCGGTGCTCGCCATGGTGGCGGCGACCTTGCGGGCGATGTGGCCGGATTTGCCCATGCCCGTGACCACTACCCGGCCCTTGCATTCCAGTATGGTACGCACGGCCTGGACAAACCCTCCGTTCAAGCGCCCGATCAGGCCGGCGACGGCCTCCGCTTCCGTGCGCAGCACGTCCTGGGCGACCGCCAGCAGTTCCTCGTCCTTCAATGCAGGAATGTGCGAGTCAGGGTTCATGGCGAGAGCTTTTTCACGCTCAAGAAACGGCGCCCCAGCGGCTAGCGGTCGGGGGAATCCCTCCCCACCCGGGCTCGTCCTCCAGGCCGGGCCGGCTCCGCGGGCGGCGCAGCGAAGGGCACCTGGCGAGGACTCCGCTCCCCTCAAAGGGCAGCCCGCCCCTCGCTACTCCTTTCCCTTCCAGGGAGAGGCCGGGTGGAGAAAGGGGATATGCGAACGCCAGCAAACAGGAACTCCTCCAAAAAAAAACGCTATGGACCTGCTCTCGCCGCCTCGGGCGCCTGGGCTTCCCGCGCGCCGCGTCGGCCGCTCCACCAGGCATGCAGCCGGTTCACCAGCGGCCAGCGGTAGACGTTGATATGGTATAGAGTACGCACCCGGTCGGTCCAACGGGTGTGCCATTCCATGCATTTTCCGTAAAACTCCACCCGCTGGAACCGCTTCGCCTCGAACAGCCGGCGCAGGGCTTCCTGGCGCATCAGGAAGGCCGGGGAAAGCGTCTTGTAGGATTCATCGTAGGTCGTCTTCAGCACCACCTGAATGCCGGCGCCTTCGATGCATAGATCGACCGCCACCACCTTGTCGTCGAAGCGATAGCGATAGATGCGGCCGGCGCCGTTGCGGCAATAGGCTTCCAGCATGCTGCGGTAGAAGCGACCCTGCGCGTTGTCGGGGTGGATGGCGGTGCCGGTCGCTGCCTTCCACCCGGCGCTCTCCAGCAAGCCATAGTCCCGGATCGCCTCCGCCACCTCCTCCGCCCGGGTGAGTTCCTCGAGGGTCGCTCGAATTCCGTCCGCCTCCAGTTTCGCCCGTTGCCGTTTCATGTTGTGGCGGAGGTTTTTGCCCCGGGCCGCCCAGTATTCGTCGAAGGTGCCCGAGATGTCCACCCAGGCGGTCTGGATGTAGTCCAGGGTCCTCATGCGCTCCGAGTCGTCCGGCCGAGGGACGAGGTCAGGGTCCTGCTGGGTGATCCCGAGCAGCAGGGGCGAGCCCGGGAGGCGCCGGATCAGCTCCGACGCCAACGCCTCCAGCCGCCCATTCGGGCGCACCACCCAGGCGCCCAGGGGAAGCTGGGAGGGCTGGAAAGTCCGCCATGCGCCCGGGTGCAGGCGGGTGAGCACCCCCATCGCCACGGGCTCGCCCTTTTCCGTGCAGACGGCGATCGTCTCGCGGCCAGTGCCGAAATGGACGAGGGCCTGGGCGATGAACGCCGAGCCCAGGAACGGCACCGCGCGGTTGGACGCGTTCAGACGATCCCAAGCGTGCGCGATCTTGGGAAAGTCGTCCGCCGGCAACAGGTCCCATTCCATCAGTGGGCATCCTTATTCATGGCCGGCGCGCAGGCGGCTCTTCCTGGGGCACCGGGGCGCGGGCGCTTGCGGTCGAGGCCACTTGATCCAGCACCTGGGCCAGCTCCCGCGTCCGCTCGAAGCGGGATGCGCTCTTCACTTCCCCAGGATCCGCCACGGGGAGGGTTCCTTGGGCGAGCCGGGCGAGGAAATCCGGCAACGCCCGGGCGATTTCTTCCTTCGACTCCATGCGGGCCACCATGCCAGCGTGGTAGCGGCGGACGAGGCTCGCCGTGTCCCCTTCCGGGTCGGTCAGGGCGAGGACCGGTTTTCCGCACCGGAGGTACTCGTAGAGCTTGGCCGGGATCTGCTCGTTGCAGCCCCGGGACTGCAGGATGAGAAGGGCGTCTGCCCGCAGCATCTCGGCGAGGGCTTCCCGGTAGGGCACGGGGGGCAGGAGCTCGATGCATTGCTCCACCGAATATTTCGCTGCGAGCCGCTGGAGCAGCGCTTCGTGCACCGCTGCCCGGAAGCGCAGGCGGAAACGGTTGGGATCGATCCGGCCGCCGGCCACAAGCTTGCCGAGGGCGGCCAGCAGGGGCTCGGGGTTGCGCTCGGAAGGATACATGACGCCGCTGTGCAGCAGAGTGACCACGCCGGGATTGAGCGGTTGCGTCCGGTCCGTTGCCGCCTCCACCGCTGCGAACGTATCCTCGTCGTAGCCGTTTTCGATCACGAACACACGGCTTGCCTCGATGTGCGGATAGCGGTTCTGGTACGTGCGAGCGGCGCCGGGGGCGACGAAGACGAAGGCCGCCCCCCGATCGAAAGCCCGCTCCTCCACCCGTTTGAAGCTCTGCCAGGTTTTCGGATCGCTCGGGTAGCCGTCCTGGGCCATCGGGTCGCGGAAGTCCGCGACCCATGGCAGACCGGTCAGTTTCGCGAGGGTGGCGCCGATCAGGTGGGCGGTGGCGATGGGGTAGGTGGACCAGATCACGTCCACCCCGTGGCGCCGGATGAGGCGCAGCCCTGCCGGTACCGCCCCCAGCCACCAGCTTACCCAGCGGTCGGGCCGGGCGAGGAAGGCGGGATAGCGGCGCCAGAGGGACAGATGCCGGGCAGTGTTGAGGGCGAAGGCTCGCTCGACCACAGTGTCCCGGGGGACCGCCGCGAGCTGATCGTCGCTTACCGCTTCATAGGCGCGCGGATGGGCCGTCAGCACCAGGGGCGACCAGCCGAACTTGGGCAGGTAGCGCACGAAATTCAACGTGCGATGGATCCCGCTCGAGCCCATGAGGGGCGGGAAGTGAAAGGCGACCATCAAGACTTTTTTCAAGGCTCCGCGCGTTCGAATATCCGCCGGAGGCGGTCCACCAGGACATCGACATCCTCCCGGGACAAATCCTGGTGGCATGGCAACTGGAATACATGCTTTGACCAGAGCAGCCCGTGGTCGCCGGGAAGGGCCGGCGTGCCTGGCCACAGCCAGTCCCACCGAAAGACCGGGAAGCGCTCGGCCTTGAGGGCCGCGTAACGGCGGTCGGGATTTTCCACCCACAGGGGGAATACGTAGGGCACGGCGGCGGGCGGCAACTCGGGCAGGAGGGGGCGTGCACCGGAAATATTCTTGAGCCGCTCCGCGAGATGAGCGTAGTTTTCCCGCCGTCGGATCACGATGCGCCCGCGACTCGCCCGGCCGACGAGCCAGCGGCAGACCCGGGTGGGCCGGTGATCCGCGAGCCGGCGGTCAAACTGGGCCAGCAGCTCGCTTTCGCTCGTGCAGGGGGGATCGATCCCGTTCGGGGCTTCCCGCCTGCGGGGAAGCAACCCCTTCCTCAGCCCGAACGCCAAGGAGAGCACCGTGTTGAGCCCCCATAGCCGGTCATGGTCCACGCCCATCTCCACCATGTTGGCGAGGCTGCGTACCTCCGCCAGGGCTTTCCGGGGTTTCAATCCCACCCCGTTGAGCGGGCGCCGGGCCGAGACGAGGCAGCCGCCCTCGGGCACGGGGAAAAACTTCGTGAAGCTTCCGATGGCCAGATCGCCCCAGCTTCCCACCGTGCGCCCGTCGGTTTCGCCGAAGAGGGCGTGGGCGCAATCTTCGATGATGGCAATGCCCCGCCGATCACAGAAGGAGCGCACGTCCTTGAGGGGTTGGGGAAAGCCGAAGAAATGCACCGCCAGCATGGCCCGCACGCCGGTCGTATCGAGGCCCTCGAGGGCCGCCAGGTCCGCGCCTCCCGATCCCGTGATGGGGTAATACACGGGACGGGCCCCTGCGGCGACCGCCGGCGCCACCATGGTGGTGCAATGGTAGGTGGGCAGCAGGACCGGGTCGCCGGGTCCCACGCCCAGGGTTTTGAGGGCGAGGCCAATGGCCGCCCGGCCGCTGGTGGTGAAGACGAGACCCGGCAGGTCCAGCAAGCTCGGCAGCGGCGCCGGGCCGTCCCCGGCAAAGGTCTGCCAGCCGAACACGGGCAGCTTGGGGATAGGAAGGGTATCGGGAACCGAGGGCAAAGGATCCGGCCTCGCAGTTGCAGCACTCGAGCAGGGTTCAAACGGGTCCAGGGGCAATGATAGAGGGCTTCCCGCCGGGACGAGTTTAAATTTTATTAATCCTGGCTGCGCGACCCGCCGGGCCGGGCCCCCCGCCCACCGGCTCGCCTATAATACGCCATCCGAAAGACGGCTTCGCGACCCATTCCTCGATTCTGCCACGGGGTTTCCAGCTCATGAGCGTGCCTCCCTATGATTCAGCGAACGCAGGCGTTCAGCGCCAGGTACTCCAGGTCCTCGATCAGGTGCTAAGCCTGCGGGGGCGCGCGGCGACCTTCACGGCGTCCACCCGGCTTTTGGGCAACATCCCCGAGTTGGATTCCATGGCAGTGGTGGCGGTTATCACGAGCCTGGAAGAGCATTTCGGTTTCGCCGTCGCCGATGACGAAATCGACGGCTCCACTTTCGCCACCGTGGGGAGCCTTACCGCCTTCGTCGAAAGCAAGCTCACCCAAGGTTGAGGCTTGTCTCCCAGCGAATCCCGGTGCCTGTTTGCCCCCCTCGCCACCGGGCCCCGCTTTTGCCTTTTGCACCGTCCCACGGCGGGACGCCTCCAGGGAGTCGTCCTCTACCTGCATCCCTTCGCTGAGGAGATGAACAAATGCCGCCGCATGGCGGCCCTCGGGGCCCGGGCCCTGGCAGCGGCTGGGTTTGCAGTGGCCCAGGTGGACCTTCTGGGCTGCGGCGACAGTCCGGGCGATTTCGGCGACGCGACCTGGGACGCCTGGAAGGAGGACGTCCAAGCAGCGGCCGATTGGCTCGCGCGAGAGCAGGGGCTGTCCGTGGGCTGGCTATGGGGCATGCGCGCCGGGTGTCTCCTGGCCGCGGAAGCTTCGCGCTGCATGCAAAGCGTGAACGGCTTGTTGTTTTGGCAGCCGGTGGCGAGCGGCGCCCAGCACCTGGCCCAATTCCTGAGGCTGAAGAGCGCGAACGAGCTGCTGACCTCGGGTACAGCCTCCCGTCGCGACGATCTGAAGCGCACGCTTCTAGAAAAGGGCGACCCTGTCGAGGTCGCGGGGTATACCCTCCCTGCCGCCGTCGCCCGCGGACTGGAGCGCGCGACCCTGGAGACTGGGACCCAGGTGAACCGGATCGTCTGGCTCGAAATTTCCCCGGGGGCGCCGCCTGCGTTGAGCCCCGCCGCCCAGCAGCGCATCGCCCGATGGCAGGAGAAGGGATTGCGGGTCGCGGCCCGCGCCGTGGCGGGGCCGCCTTTCTGGCAAACGGTGGAAGTGAGCGAGTGTCCGGCCCTGGTGGAGGCGACGGTGGAGGCCTTGCAAGGAGCGGGGTCGTCGCAGAACACGCCTTTCCTCGACAGCGCCGGGCTCGAGCGTGGGTGATCGGTGCACTGCGCAGCGCTCGTTGTGCTTCCGAGGTTGAGAACGAGGGGCCGTTCGCGCCGCGCCATCCCATGAAGAGGCCCTCGATCATTGGCGAACCCCTCACCTCGCCGGGTGCCCAGGGGAAATGCTGGCGCAAGTTTGGCCCATGAGCATCGAGGAACTGCCTTTCTTTTTCCCCTGCGGCGGCGAGTCGCTGCTCGGGATCGTGGCCCGGCCGTCCCGACCGGCGCGGGTCGGGGTGCTCGTGATCGTGGGCGGCCCCCAGTACCGGGTGGGCAGTCACCGCCAGTTCCTACTCTTGAGCCGCAAGCTCGCCACCCACGGGGTGCCCTGCATGCGTTTCGACTACCGGGGCATGGGGGACAGCACCGGGCCCGCCCAGGGCTTCGAACAAGCGTTGCCCGACGTGAGTGCCGCCATCGATGCCTTCATGGAGCGACTGCCCGGGCTGGAACGGGTAGTGCTGTGGGGTCTATGCGACGCCGCTTCCATCGCCTGCCTGTACGCGCCCACAGATTCCCGGGTGGCGGGGCTCGTCCTGGCCAATCCCTGGGTACGCACCGAAGCGACCGCGGCAGCCACCTACTTGAAGTACTACTACGTCAACCGGCTGTGGGATCGGGAATTCTGGGTGAAACTCGCCCGGGGAGAATGGCGACCGGCGAAGTCGCTACGCGGGTTCGTCCAGCTCGTGGGCAAGGCGCTGCGCCCCCGCGGGCGAGGCGGGGGAGGCGGCGTCTCCCAGGAGCGCGCTCCGGATCCAGAGCGGCTTCCCGACCGCATGGCCGAGGGGCTTGTCCGGTTCCGGGGACCGGTGCTTTTCGTGCTGAGCGGTAACGACTACACCGCCAAGGAATTCACGGAGGTGGCCCGAATGTCCCGGCGTTGGATCAAGGCCCTCACCGCGTGTCGGGTCGCCTGGAAGGAGTTGCGGGAGGCGGATCACACCTTCTCTACCGCCACCCACCGGGATCAAGTGGCCGAGTGGACGCTGGCCTGGGTTCAGGGTCTCGAAGGGCGGCATGCCGAACCAGGCGAAGCAGGAAAGCCATAGAGACACGGGGGTCCGGAGACCGAACGGCCTTCAGATGCTGGGGGAGCATGAATTCGTGCCCATTGACGCCGGATGGACGCGATCGCATAGTGGTGTGGTGGCGTGACGGAGCGAGCACCGGAAAAGATGCTCGACCACGCTCGGCCGCATCCCGAGAAGAAGAAAAGGGCTGACGTTGACCGGCCGCGCTCCCGTCACGGACCCGCTGGTCGATGCCGGCAGCAAAGCTGCCGCCGCCGAGCCTGCCCCACGATTCGCCGCCGCGATCCCGGACTATGAGTCAACCCATCGGTCCCGAGCCGAGGCGTGGGCCGCCCAACTCTAACCCGTCGATGCCCCAGCGAGAGCCCAAGACCAGGCGAATTCTCGTCACTGGAGCCACGGGATTCATCGGTCGCGCGCTGATCCCGGCCCTTGTCGCCGCAGGATATGGGGTCAGGGCCGCGGTGCGAGGACCTCTTCCCGCTAGGGACAAAGACCGGGGCAGGGACTCGTCTGCCGGCACGAGCGCCTTCCCGGAAGAGCAGGGGCACGGGTGGCACGGCCCTTCTTCGCAATCCCTCGCTCCGGGGGAAAACGGAGCGGCCGCGCCGCATTCCTTAGCGCGCTCTTCCCCCTCCCCGGATGAGGTGTTAGGAGCGAGGGCCGAGGAAGAGCCCCGGGTGGAACACACCCAGGTGGGTGACATCGGGCCGGGGACACGGTGGAACGGAGCGCTGCGGGACGTGGGCGCCGTCGTCCACCTGGCGGCGCGGGTACATGTGATGGCGCAATCGGGGTCGGGGGCCAGCGCCGAATACCAGCGGGTCAACACGGTGGGCACTGAGCGCCTTGCCCTGGCCGCCGCGGAGACGGGGGTGCGCCGCTTCGTCTTCCTGAGTACCGTCAAGGTGCACGGGGAGGCGACCGGGGCGCGGGCTTTCACCGAATCCGACCCGCCGTTGCCGCAGGATGCCTACGCCCGCTCCAAGTGGGAAGCAGAGCAAGCGCTGCGGCGCATCGGCGCGAGGACGGGGATGGAGGTGGTGATTCTGCGCCCACCGCTTGTCTACGGTCCCGGGGTAAAGGCGAACTTTTTTTCCTTGCTCCAGGCGATCGCCCGTGGCCTCCCGTTGCCCATCGGCGCGATCGACAACCGGCGCAGCCTGATCTTCGTGGGCAATCTGGCGGACGCTATCGTGAAATGCATCGAACACCCCGCCGCTGCGGGGGGGACTTTTCTTGTGCGGGACGGGGAAGACCTGTCCACGCCCGAGCTGGCGCGCCGCCTGGCCCGCGCCTTGGACGTGAGACCGCGGCTGCTCTCCGTGCCGCCGTCTTGGCTTTCCTTCGGGGGATGGCTAACCGGCCGCCGGGACGCGGTGGACCGGTTGATCGGATCCCTCGCGGTCGACGACAGCAAGATCCGCGCGGCGCTAGGGTGGGGGCCGCCGTACACGCTGGACGAAGGGCTTGCGGCCACTGCACGCTGGTTTCTTGCGCGCACTCGATAGCATGAGCATTCGCTGTCGGAGAGACCTCCGTTTCCGATAGGCCTTGGACCCGCCCAGGCTGGACCGGACTGGGCGCAGTGCCGGGCGTTGACGGCAACGGGCCGCCAAACCACAATGTGGCGTCGATTACGGCATGTTATCTACCATGAGAGGCGTGACCGCTGCCGAAGGCCAGGCGTCAGTGCCGCAGCGGTCATGGGCCGTCGGCGCAGGCGCCGATTCTGCGTTCAGTCGACCCCATCGAAGGGGCGAACGCCACCGGGAGGTTATTGCAATAGGTCGATGTCCCGAGCGCAAGCCATCATGCCCAGTTCCAGAACCTTTGCTCGTTTCAGTGCGCGCAGTACGCCGTCCTGGGCGGCTTCTGAGCGAAGATATGCAGTACGATTCTAATCGGCGAGGGCTGACCATGGCGAACCCCTCTCGCTTTTGCGGCGGTGCGCCGTTGCCCTGGACGGTGCTGCCGGCCTGATCAAGCGTTGCCGATCCCCTACCTCGCCCCGCCCCTCGCATTCGCGCTCTCCTTCGGCGCCATCGTCTGGCTGCTCCGGGAGAGGCGGCTACAGATCCTGGATCATCCCAACGAGCGCTCGCTCCACGCCGCGCCGACCCCTCGCACAGGCGGGCTCGGGTTGCTCGCCGGCGTTGTTGCTGCGTGGCCGATCACCGCGCCACCCGGCACGTGGCCGGCTTTGATCGGCGCGCTCGTGCTCGCGGCTGTGTCGTTCCTCGACGACCTGCGCGGGCTTCCGGCCATCGTGCGGCTCATGTTCCAGCTTGCCGTCTCGATGGCGTTGGTCGCGTGGCACTGGGGGGCCTTCCCGGGCCCAGCGTGGGCCATCGTTGCAGGGCTGGCGATCGCCTGGATGTGCAACCTCTACAACTTCATGGACGGCGCCGACGGCTTGGCCGGCGGCATGGCGGTGGCCGGCTTCGGCGCTTACGCCATCGCCGCATGGCTTGGCGGCGCGATGGAGCTCGCTGCCCTCTCCGCGGCCATCGCTGCCTCGGCGCTGGCGTTTCTTGTGTTCAACTTTCCTCCCGCGCGGATTTTCATGGGCGACGTGGGTTCGGTGCCCTTGGGCTTTCTCGCCAGCGCGCTAGGCCTGCTGGGCTGGCAGCAGGCGCTGTGGCCGGCCTGGTTTCCCGTGCTGGCGTTCTCCCCCTTCATCGTCGATGCCACGGTGACCCTGTTGCGGCGGGCGCTGCGGGGCGAGCGGGTCTGGCAAGCCCACAAGGAGCACTACTATCAACGGGTGGTGCAACTCGGCGCGGGACACCGGGGCACGGCGCTGGGAGAGTACGCCCTGATGCTCGCGGCCGGTGCCTCGGCCCTCACGCTCTTGAAGGCGCCGGCACCGGTTCAATGGGCGGGCGTCGGTGTCTGGATAATCGTCTATTGCGCGGTCATGCTCTGGATTGACCGTCTGTGGCGCGGCCAATAAAGAACCGCAGTCACTGACCTCGGGCTTCAAGCGCAGCGAGGGTTTTGACGCGCTTGCTGCGGCGAGCAGCCCTGGCCAATTCGACGACCCGCGCGTCGTCGGTCACCAGCGTCGCCGAAACCGAGTCGGCGAGCGCGAGGTAAAAACAATCGTAGGCGGGGTGATCGAATTGCCTGGCAAGCTCCAGGGCGCGCGGAGCCAGTGGCGCGATCTCGACGAGCTTCTCGAACGACAAGGGAAGGGCTTGCACCAGCGCTTCCGCCTGCGCCCATGAGATTTCTCCGCGCCGGACTTTCTTCCATGCCGTGTTGCAGACTTCCGGAACGATGAGATCGGGTGCGATGATGGGCTCACCCGAAGCGAGCACCGTTCGGGCAGCCATTGAACGGGCTTCCTCGACGAACCATTTGACGGCGACGCTCGCGTCGACTACCCAAGTCATCGATCCCGGTCCTCGCGCACCAGTGCCGCGGAGTCGGTCTGGGCTTTTCGCGGCGTCATGGCACGGATCCGATCCGCGAGCGCCAGGCGCTCCTCGGGCCGGGGGCGCGCCGCTTCGGCTAGAATCTCGCGCAATTCCTGCTCCAGCGAATTCCCATGCAGGGCCGCCTTGGCCTTCAGCGCCGCGATGGTTTTATCGTCGAGGTTTCTTACGATCACCTGTCCCATGTTGCCCTCGTCGGGTGCTATCATTATTGATAGCATCGCTCATGGGCTGGCGCAATTCCCGGTAGCCTGGGCGTTTCCATGCCGCTTCGTTCGGTGCGTTTCGCTTGCCCGCCGCGACCCGTGCAGCGCAGGCAAGCTTCGCTCGACGCCCCCACAGCCTTGGCGCTTGACCCCCCTCTCCCGCGGGGAGAGGGGAAATGGACTGCCGTGAATGGTTTGTCAACCATTTACCGGAGACGCCATGGTGGTACGCTATAGCGCCGTGACGGGCCAGGCCCGGCTGCCCATAGCGCACTCAAGGAGGATCTACCCTGTTGATCGGCAGTGATCGCCAGTTGACGCAAAGCTTCCTCGATGGGACTATCAAAAAATTCGGCTGAAAAAAAGAAGAATCATGACGGATTGGCGCTCGATCATCACCTTAGAGCCCGGCAAGCGGGGCGGCAAGCCTTGCATACGGGGCCTTCGGATAAGCGTACAGGATGTCCTCGGCTGGCTGGCGGCAGGCATGTCCGCAGAAGATAATGTCAGGGAGTACCCGGAACTGACAAAAGGAGACGTGTTGGCTTGTCTCGCCTACGCCGCCGATAGGGAGAAGCACTCTGCCTGGGTGCGGGCAGCGGCGTGAAGCTGGTCATGGACGAGAAGACCCGCTACGTACTTTCCCGGTTCAAGCGCAGGCTCGAAGAGCGTTACGGGCTCCGACTCAAGAACGTTTTTTTATTCGGCTCCAGGGCAAGGGGAGATTTCAGATCTGACAGCGATGCGGACGTAGCTGTCTTCCTGGATCACGTCTCTGACCCGATTCGGGAGCAAATGGCTCTTTGCGATGACGCCTATGATATTTGGATGGAGACCGGCATTCGCATTGAACCCTGGGTGTTCGAGGACGCCAGCTTGAAGGACCCGGATAGGTACAGAGCCTCCCACATTGTCAAGATCATACGGCAGGAGGGGGTGCGCGCATGATTGAGCAAGAGCTGAGAAAGGCTCGGCGCGCACTCCAAACTGCAAAGGTGGACCTCCAGGCAATGGATGGTGCGGCCTCGGTCAATAGAAGCTACTACGCTATGTACTATGCGGCTCGAGCGATCTTTATGGCCGCAGGTGCAGATGTTCCAAAAACTCATTCAGCGTTGGTCGGCGAGTTTTCCCGGCGATTCGTCGAGTCTGGGCTGCTTCCCAAGAGTCTTGGCCGGGATTTCAACAAGGTTGAAGAACAGCGTCGCTACGTGGACTACGTAGCTGACGAGGAAATACCCTTGGACGTGGCATCCGAAGTCCTAGACAAGGCGGTAGCTTTCGTAAGCACCGTAGCCGCTTATCTAAAGCGGGAGAGCGATCCTGCGCCTGATTTGTAACAGGAAAGAATTCGTGACAAGAAATCAGCTCGCAGATTTTGGTTTGGTCAAGCGTTCTCATTGGGTGGTACTCAAAATAGTGCCGGGATGATCTGAGTCGATCTCCCATGGCGTGCCTACCAGACTCAGCCGTCCTGGCCTGGCCTTGTGACACGCTTTTTTGGTCGTGCATAAGGGAATGGGATTACCAGACAGGAAATGCATGGCTCTCGCATCCAGGGAAGCGCTGTCAGCAGGCGATGGGAATAAGGTGGTGGCCCATTAACCGATGCTCAATAACCCCAAGACCGCTTTAGCGATTGCCCACGATGTGGTGGCCTGTGGTGTGGCTTGGCTGTTGGCGTACCTGCTCAGGCTCAACCTGGACTACACCGACCCCTTTTTCGTCGGCGCCTGGAAGACTCTGCCCTGGGTGATCCCAACCCAGACGGCCGTGTTCCTCGCCTTCGGCCTCTACCGCGGGATCTGGCGCTACGCGAGCCTTCCGGATCTCAAGCGCATCATGCTTGCGGCGGCCGTGGCCACCATGGCGACCGCATTGGTCCTCAAACTCTTGCAGGCGCCCGTGGTTGTTCCTCGTTCGGTCTTCATCCTGGATCCGATCCTGCTTGTCATGTTGATGGGGGGAAGCCGGCTGGCCTATCGTACGTGGAAGGAGCGGCGGCTCTTGAGCCTGAACGCCCTCGAGGCCCAGCCCGTGCTGGTATTGGGGGCGGGCGACGCGGGCGCCAGCCTGGCCAAGGCCCTGGCGCACAGCTCTGAGTGGCGGGTGGTGGGGTTCCTGGACGACGATCCGGGCAAGCGCGGGCGCCTGGTGCACGGGCTGCCCGTGCTCGGACCCATCGAGACGCTACCGCGCTACGCCGCCCGCTACGACGTCAAGCACGCGATCGTGGCGCTTCCCTCCGCCTCCCACGCCGTGCGGCGCCGGGCGGTCGAGGTGGCCACCCGGGCGGGCCTGCGCGCCCTGACGGTGCCCTCCTTCGACGACCTGGTCAGCGGGCGCGTTAGCGTCTCTTCCATCCGGCAGGTGGAGCTGGACGACTTGCTAGGGCGGGACCCGGTCCTGCTGGATACGGCTGGGCTGCGCGAGTGGCTAAGCGGGCGAACCGTGCTGGTGACTGGCGCGGGAGGATCCATCGGTGCCGAGCTGTGCCGCCAGATCGCCCGCTTCGCACCGGCCAGGCTGGTCATGCTGGAGCTCAGCGAGTTCGCTCTCTACCGGATGGAGCAAGAGTTCTCCGAGCGATTCCAGGACGTACCCACTGCATGCTTGATCGGCGACGTGAAGAACCGCCAGCGCATGGAGCAGCTCCTCGACGAGCATCGCCCGGACGTGGTGTTCCACGCTGCCGCATACAAGCACGTGCCTCTCATGGAGGAGGAAAACGCCTGGGAGGCGGTGCAGAACAACGTGCTCGGCACGCTGGTCATGGCCGAGACGTGCCGGGACCGGGGCGTTAGCAAGTTCGTCTTCGTCTCCACCGACAAGGCCGTGAACCCGGTCAACGTGATGGGGGCGACCAAGCGTCTCGCCGAGATGGTGTGCCAGGCGCTGCAGAGGCCTTCGCCCCTGACCCCGATCCCCCCGGGGGAGAGGAAGAAAGGCGCGACCCAGTTCGTCATGCTGCGCTTCGGTAACGTCTTGGGCAGTGCGGGAAGCGTGATCCCCAAGTTCAAGGAGCAGATCGCGCGGGGCGGACCCGTAACAGTGACTCACCCGGAGATCAGCCGCTACTTCATGTCGATTCCGGAAGCGTGTCAGCTCGTGCTGCAGGCGGGGCTGATGGGGAAAGGCGGCGAGATCTTCGTTATGGACATGGGCGAGCCGGTCAAGATCGTGGATCTGGCCCGGGACCTCATTCGGCTTTCCGGTTTTGCAGAAGACGAGATCAAAATCGAGTTCACGGGGTTGCGGCCCGGCGAAAAGCTCTACGAAGAACCCCTGGCCAGCGATGAGACGACGCTGCCCACACCCCATCCCAAGCTGCGCATCGCCCGGGCCCGCAGCGTGGATGCCGGCTGGCTCGACGAGCTACGGGTGTGGCTCATGATCCCCCCCGTGACCCCGGAAAAACTGCGCTCCGAGCTCGCCCGCTGGGTGCCGGAGTACCGGCCCAACGGCGAGGAGGCCGCGGGTAGAGAGCGCGCCCACGCGTGAGGGCGCCACGCCGCAGCGAGCGTCCCCAAGCGCACCTCGAAACAGGCGGAGCGGGACTGCATTGATGAAATGTATATGACCATGGTAATATGACCATGGTTCAGACTGAATTCCTCATGGAAAAGATCGTCTCGAAGTCCAAGTTCAAGCCCAGGGTCCTCGAGCTGTTTCGCGAGGTTCAGGAAACGGGACAGGAGCTCATCATCACCGATCACGGTCGTCCCGTCCTGAAAATCGTGCCCTACGCGCCCAAGCAAGACGAGGGGCTCCTGCGGTTGCGCAATTCCGTCCTTAAGTACGAGCAACCCACTGAACCGGTGGGCCTGGAAGACTGGGAAGCGCTCGGGTGATTCTCCTGGATACCCACGCCTGGGTATGGTGGGTGTCGGACCCTCGAGTACTTTCCAGGCGGGCCCGAACGCGGATCGACGAGGCGATAGAAAGTTCGGGCGTCTACGTGTCGTGCATAAGCGCCTGGGAGGTCGCGATGCTCGTTTCACGGGATCGCCTCAAACTCACCATGGCCGTGGAAGAATGGATCGGCAGATGCGAGGCGTTGCCGCAACTCAAATTTGTCCCGGTCACCAACGCAATCGCCGTACGTTCGGTTCGACTACCTGGTAATTTTCATCCGGATCCGGCAGACCGCATTATCGTAGCCACAGCGCTCACGCTGGGCGCAACGGTCATCACGAAAGATGCCAGAATCCGTCGCTACTCCCATGTCCAGTCCCTGTGGTAAGCGCAAAGTGCCGGCGCTAGGTTGCAAGCCGGGCCGCAGGGTTACGGAAGAGCGTTCACGGACCAGCCCTGCATGAGCTCGGCAGAACCGCCTTTGGGCTGTAGCCTTTGGCAAGACCGCGCCGAAACGGCCGCCCGCTGGATGGCCCTTGCCCTCGGGCTTTCGATCCCGATCTCCACCGCCCTGGACAATGTTCTGGTTCCGTTGCTCGTGCTTTTTTGGCTCGCGAGCGGCAGGTTTGCCGAGAAGTGGACCATAGTCCGGCAGAACCCGGTCGCTCTGCTGGCGATCCTGTTGTTCGTCTGGCTCCTGATCGGCATGAGCTACGCCGCCGTGCCCTTCGGCGAGCGGCTCGGCATGCTCAACAAGTACCGCGAGCTGCTGCTGATCCCGGTGCTTATCACCCTGTTCCGCACGCCACAAGAGCGCACTCTGGCGCTGGCGTTCTTCGCCGTCGCTATGGGCGTCACGCTATTCGCGTCTTATGGGATCGCGCTGGGTGTGCTTCCGCCGTTCGTGGTTTCGGAAGCCACGCCGGAAAATCCGGTGGTGTTCAAGCTTCAGATCACCCATAACTTCTTCATGGCGTTCGCGGCGTTTTTATTCGCCGCGTGGGCGCTCGGGGCCGCGACTCCCGCCCGGCGCGCGCTCCTGTGGGCCGGAGCGCTGCTCGCGGCGGCCAACGTGCTATTCATGGTCCAGGGGCGCACGGGTTACGTGGTCATGGCCGCGCTCACCGCGCTTCTATTCTTCGAGCGGCTGCGGTTCAAGGGCGTGATCGCCGCGGCGGTCCTGGTCGGCGTGCTCTTCACCGGCGCCTACGGGGTGTCCCAGAACTTCAAGAATCGCATCGACCTGACGGTGCAGGAGGCCTTGGCTTGGCGGCCCGACGAGGCGCAGTCGAGCTCCATCGGCTGGCGCCTGGAATACTTGATGAACTCGGTGGCCGCCTTCGCCCAGCATCCGATACTGGGCGTGGGCACCGGTGGCTTCCATCAGGCTTACGCCGAGCAGGTGGCCGGCACCGAGAAGGAACGCACGCACAACCCGCACAACGAGTACCTGATGATCGCGGTGCAGGTGGGCCTGCCTGGCCTCGCGCTGCTTCTGCTGCTCTTCGGCACGCAACTGCGCTTGGCCGCCCGGCTTCCCGGCACGAGCGACCGCCTCCTGGCGCGGGGCGTGGTCCTCGCGGTGGCTACGGGCTCGCTCTTCAATTCCTTCTTGCTCGATCACGCTGAGGGGCTGTTCTACGCCTGGGCGAGCGGGATCCTATTCAGCGCCTTGGGACAGCACCCGCGGGACAGTGCAGCAAACGCCCTCGAGAGCCCTGAAGATGCGGTTCGCTGTACTTAACGCACCCTGCGGCCTGCCGGGAGATTTTGAGCGGCGACGCCTTCTCCCGGCATTTGATCGCCAGCGTTCTAGCTTGACGGGCCCTATTGACAAAGCCAGAATGGCTACATGAAGACCGCCTCCGTCACGGAAGCCAAGAACCGGCTGAGCGCTTTGTTGGAGCTCGTAAAACACGGCGAGACGGTCCTGATCATGGACCGCGGCCGCCCGGTGGCGCGCCTGGAGCCGATCAGGGGGTCCACCGCCGGTCATGAAGAGGCGTGGATCGCCGAGCTGGAACGCGCCGGGATCGTCAGCCGCCCCAGGGCGCCGGTAGGCCGGGAACTTCTCAGGACGCCCCCGCCTTCTTTGCCGAAAGGGCTCAGCGCCCTGCAAGCCTTGCTTGACGAGCGCGAAGAAGACCGGTGAAGTTCTGGGACAGTTCTGCAGTCATGCCGTTATTGGTCAAGGAGCGCGCCACGGATTTTGTGACCTCGCTTCTGGAGCGCGATCCCTTGATGGCCGTGTGGTGGGGAACGGAGGTGGAATGCGTCTCCGCCTTGGCTCGGCTGGAACGGTCTGGCGCGCCGATCGAGCCGTTGTCCCAGAGTTTCGAGCGCCTGCGGCGATTCGCCTCCGCATGGATAGAGGTGCGGCCAAGCGAGCTTCTCAGGGAGACGGCGAAACGTCTGCTGCGCGTTCATCCGCTGCGCGCGGCGGATTCGTTGCAATTGGCGGCGGCCGTGACCGTTCTGCGCAGCCGCTCCTCCAACGGTGGTTTCGTTTGCCTGGACGCCCGCCTCTGCGCCGCCGCCCACCGGGAGGGCCTGAGCATTCTCTCGGTTTGAGTCCGGCGCGCCGAACCGATCCTTTCTCTTGCTCCGGCTACGTTGACCCTCTCTGTTATTGTCATCACCAAGAACGCCGAAAAGACCATCGAGCGCTGCCTCGCCTCGGTCGCCTGGGCCGATGAGATCGTGGTGCTGGACTCGGGCAGCCGCGACGCCACGGTGGAGATCGCCCGGCGCTTAACCGACAAGGTCGAGGTCTCTCCCGACTGGCCCGGCTTCGGGCCTCAGAAGAACCGGGCTCTGGCGCGAGCTACCGGCGACTGGGTATTGTCCCTCGATGCGGACGAGTGGGTGCCGGAAGACCTGCGGCAGGAGATCGAGCGAGCCCTTCAGGCCCCCCGCGACCGGGTCGCCTTCCGGATACCGCGGCTATCCAGCTTCTGCGGCCGCTACATGCGCCATTCTGGCTGGTGGCCGGACTACGTGACACGGCTTTTCAAGCGTGGAAGCGCCCGTTTCAGCGAGGACCTGGTCCACGAGCGGCTGCTCTGTGACGGCCCGGTGGGTACCTTGAAGCATCCCCTGCGGCACGAGGCCATCCAGGATCTGGAGGAGATGCTGGAGAAGATGAACGCCTATTCCACCGCCGGAGCCCTCATGGCGCACCAGCGGGGCCGACGGGCGGGCCTGGCCACCGCCGTCGGGCATGGCCTATGGACCTTTATCCGCACTTACTTTCTTCGGGCGGGCTTTCTCGACGGGAAGGAAGGCTTCATGCTGGCCGTGTGCAATGCGGAAGGCGCGTACTACCGGTATGTCAAGCTCATGATGCGTACGGACAAACCGCGATGATGTCCATCGCCGTGATCGTGACCACCTACAACCGGCCCGACGCCCTTGCGGCGGTCTTGGAAGGCTATGCGGCCCAGACCGACCAGGGGTTCGAGGTGATCGTGGCCGACGACGGCTCGACCGAGGAAACGCGGCGGTTGGTGGAGGGCTATCGCGCCCGGGTCCCTTTCCCGGTCACCCACGTGTGGCAGGAGGACCGAGGCTTCCGAGCGGCGGCCATACGCAACCGGGCATTGGCGGCCACGGAGGCAGCGTACGTAATTTTTACCGATGGCGACTGCATACCGTTGCCGTCCTTCGTGGCATGCCACCGGTCCCTCGCCGAGCGCGGTTGGTTCACCGCGGGAAACCGCGTGTTGCTGTCCGAGGGTTTCACCGCGCGCGTGCTGCGGGAGCGGTTGCCGGTGCACACGTGGCGCTTCGGCCGGTGGGTGCAGGCGTGGCGTCGGGGCGACATCAACCGCCTGGCGCCCCTGGTGCCGCTTCACCTGGGCGGCGCCTGGCGCAAGGGTGCGCCGCGCCGCTGGAAAGGCATCAAAACCTGCAACTTCGCTGCTTGGCGGGATGACCTGCTGCGGGTCAATGGCCTCGACGAGTCCTACTGCGGGTGGGGGCTTGAGGACTCGGACCTGGTGGTGCGGTTGATCCGCTCCGGCGTTCGTCATAAAAGCGCCCGCTTCGCCGCGCCGGTGCTCCATCTTTGGCATCGGGAAAATTCGCGGCACACCCTGGAGGAAAACCAGCGGCGGTTGGCGGAAGTGCTGCGTTCGGAGCGCATTGCTGCAGCGGTGGGAGTCCACCAGTATTTGAAGCCATGAAGTCTTTAGCGGCAGCGCCATCGGGCCTGCTCGCGTCGCTTCCCTTCCCCAGCGAGAGGCGTTTCCTCACCGCCGTGCTCAAGGAGGCGACAGGGCGGACGCCTGGGTGGGCGCGGGACGCTTCTATCGGTTAGGCCTTCGTGCAGGCGCCGCGCTACGTCCTCGTCGTTGTCACCCGCCGCATCGGCGACGTGCTTCTGGCGACGCCTCTCATCCGGTCGCTGAAGCGGGCCTGGCCCGAGGCACAGATCGACGCCCTGGTGTTCCGGGGTACAGAAGGCGTGCTGGCGGCGAACCCGGATATCCACCGGATCCTCACCGTCGCCGAGCGCCCCGGAGCGGCGGAGCACGCGAGGCTCTACGCCGGGCTCCTGCGGCGCTACGACATCGCCCTGTCGGTCCTCACCGGCGACCGGCCGACCCTGTACGCCTTCGCCGCGGGACGCTGGCGGGCAGGGCTGCTCGACCCCCGCCCCAAGGAAGCCTGGAAGCAGCGGCTGCTGCACCGCTGGGTTCCCTTCGACGACCTGGATACCCACACGGTGCGGATGAACCTGAAGCTGGCGGAGCTCTTGGGAATCGCCCCGGTCGCGGAGGTGGTGGTCGGCTGGACCGCCCGGGACCAGGCGCTCGTGCAGGCGCTGACCCCGGACGCCGGTTCAGGTCATTACGCGGTCCTGCACCCCTATCCCAAGTTCAATTACAAGAAATGGCACGCCGCCGGATGGAGGGAGCTGGCAGCCTGGCTCCACCGGCAGGGGCTGCGCATCGTTCTGACGGGCGGCGCGGGCGCCGAAGAACAGGCCTACGTCGCGGCCATCGCCGAGAGGCTCCCTGAGGGAACGCTCAACCTGGCGGGGCGCTTGAGCCTCGCCATGCTGGGAGCCCTGCTGGCCAGCGCCGCTGTTTACGTGGGGCCCGACACCGCCACCACCCACATGGCCGCCGCCGTGGGAACGCCTACCGTGGCCTTGTTCGGTCCCTCGAACCCGGTGAAGTGGGGGCCGTGGCCCAAGGGCCACCCGGCCGATCGAAACCCCTGGCAGCGGGTCGGGAGCCAGCGGGTCGGTAACGTTTTTCTCTTGCAAGGGATCAAGCACTGCGTCCCCTGCATGCTGGAGGGCTGCGACCGCCACGTTCAGAGCTACAGCGACTGCCTGCAGGCGCTGCCCGCGGGGAGAGTGATCGAGGCGGTGGAAGCGTTGCTCGCCCATTGAAGGCGGGTGGGCAACCCAGGACCGTCACAAGCGCTCGTGGTGGGGCGCCTTGATCGTGGCAGCCGTACCGCCTCACACGCCCGAGGCTTCCAGGACCTCGCCGAACTGGATACTGTGGAGCCGCGCGTACAGGCCGCCTGCCGCGAGCAGCGTTTCGTGGGTGCCCGTCTCCACGATCCGCCCCTGGTCCAGCACCACGATGCGATGGGCCCTCTCGATGGTGGAGAGGCGATGGGCGATGACGAAGGTGGTGCGGTCCCGCATCAGCGCCTCCAGCGCCGCCTGGACGTGCCGCTCCGACTCGCTGTCGAGGGCGGAGGTGGCCTCGTCCAGGATCAGGATCGGGGCGTTCTTGAGGATCGCCCGGGCGATGGCCAGCCGCTGGCGCTGGCCCCCCGAGAGCTTGACCCCGTTCTCGCCCACCAGGGTCTCCAGCCCGTCAGGGAGCTGGCGGATGAAGTCCATGGCGTGGGCCGCTTCAGCGGCGGCAATGATCTCCTTCCGCGACGCTCGGCTGTTGACCCCGTAGGCGATGTTGGCAGCGATGGTGTCGTTGAACAGCAGCACTTCCTGGGAGACGAGGGCGATGTTGGCGCGCAGGCTCGCGAGCTTGAGCCGCTCGATGTCCTCCCCGTCCACTAGGATCCGCCCCTGCTGGGGATGGTAGAAGCGCGGGATCAGGTTGACGAGCGTGGTCTTGCCGCTGCCGGAGGGACCCACCAGGGCCACCGTCTCGCCCGGCAGCACCTTGAGCGAGAGGTTTTCCAGCGCGGGCCTCGCCGTGCCTTCGTAGGCGAAAGTGACGCGCTGGAATTCCACTTCGCCGCGGGCGCGCTCCAGTACGATGGTCCCCTCGTCGGGCTCGGGCGGCTGGTCCAGTACGGAAAATACGCTCTGGGCTGCCGCCAGGCCCCGCTGGATGTGCTCGTTCACCTGGGTGAGGCGCTTGATGGGGGCGAGTAGCATGGCCATGGCGGTGACAAAAGAGACGAATCCGCCGACGGTAGTTTCCCCCACGTTGGATTGGAGCGCCGCGATGTAGACCACCCCGGCGAGGATTCCTGCGGCCAGCACCTGGGTGATGGGAACCGTCGCGGCTGCCGCGGCAGCGTGCTTCATGGCGAAGCGGCGCACCCGGTTGGCCGTGTCGTGGAAGCGCCGCGCTTCGTACGCCTCGCCGCCGAATACCTTGACCACGCGGTGGCATTCGATCGCTTCCTGTACCACCTGGGTCATGTCCCCCATCGCCTCCTGGGTGCCCAGGCTCGCCCGCCGCAGCCGCTTGCCGGCCACGTGGATCACCCCGGCGATGGCGGGCCCGATCACCAGCATCAGCAGGGTGAGCTTCCAGTTGAGATAAAGGAGCCAGGCGAGCAGCCCCAGGACCGCCAGCGAGTCCTTGACCATCACGGTCAGGGCATGGGTCGAGGCGGTGGTCACCTGGGCCGCGTCGTAGGTCACCCGGGAGATCAGCACGCCGGAGGCCTGGTCGGTGAAAAAGCGCGTCGGTAGCGCCAGCAGCCGGTCGAACATGGCGTTGCGCAGATCCATGACCACCTTGTTGCCCACCCAATGGATGCAATAGTCGCCGAGGTAGGACGCAAGGCCGCGAATGAGGAACACCCCAACGATGGCGAGCGGCACGAGCCGCATGAGAGTTTCGTCTTTTTGAACGAAGCTGCCGTCCAGCAGGGGTTTCATGAGGGCCGGAAGCGCCGGCTCGGTGGCCGCCACGACGATCATCCCCACGATGGCCCCGGCGAAGGCCTGCCAGTAAGGCACCACGTAGCGCAGCAGGCGAAGGTAAAGCTGGGGAGCGCTGGACTGGGGGTCGGACACTAGCGCGGAACCTTCATGGGAAGCGCCCGGAGCCCGCGAGCCCTCCCGCGGCCGGCGGTTCGGGCGTGGAAGAAGGAGGCGCAAGTATATACCGGATCGGGGCTCATCCGCGGCTTCCGTCGGGCGCATCGGACCTCGCCGGGCGGTCCGGGCGGCGGGCCGCGCCCACCCGTTGCAGGCGCCACGGGAAATCGGGCGAAAACATGAAGCGATTTCTCAGAATGCTTTGTTAGCGGTTGATTTTTCGTGCTTTTGCCTCTATATTGCAAGTATGGACGCAGAACTCACCGCCCTCGACCAGAAGATCGCTCAACTCGTTGAATTGTGCCAACGTTTGCGCGCTCAGAACAGCGAGCTGCGGCAAAAGGTGGCGGCGCTGGAGGACGAGAACAAGCGGTTGCGCGATCGCGTGACCAAGGCCCGTCTCCGGCTGGAGGCGCTGGTGGAGAAGCTGCCCGACGAGAGCCCATGAGCAGCGCCGAGCTGAAGCCTTTGGATGTGACCATCATGGGGCGGGAATTCCGCATCGCCTGCAAAGAGGAGGAGCGGCAGCAACTGCTGGACGCGGTCGCCTTTCTCGAAAAACGCATGCGGGAGGTGAAGGAGACCGGCAAGGTGGTGGGCACCGAGCGCATCGCTCTTATTGCCGCTCTGCAAATTGCCCACGAACTCCTCTCGACCCGAGTCTCGGACAAGTTTGACTTGGGGGAGATTCGTCGTAGAATAAATTCGATGCAGGAGACGCTTGATCGCGCGCTCTCCGAGCAGGATGAGTTGTTCTAGCCCTGAACCCTGTTCGGGCTTGAACGCCGCCGTAATGTCCCCTGCGGTGTTCGTTGATCAGGCCAATATTCTTGGAACCTACTTGTTGCGATTTGGTTGCGGACTCAAGTAGCGTTGGTGTGCGCTTCCCAAGCGGAAGCGCCTGATGCGCTCGGAAAGCGACCACCTTGAACCTCAGGGTTCAGGATGAAGGCCGGACGGCATTGGCGGGGGGCTCCCATTTGATGCGGGCAAGGACCCGCGGCAGGAAGGGGGGTTTCGGGAGACCGGAACCCTCCTTCGTTTTGGCTCCGTCCGCAGCTCAAGATCGGGGTCCTCCGGAGAACAGTCGGCGGTGCACTACTGGCTCATGAAATCCGAGCCGGACGAGTTCAGCGTCGACGATCTCGCCTCGGCACCGCGCCGTATCACCCCTTGGACCGGGGTGCGCAACTACCAAGCGCGCAACTTCATGCGGGACGTAATGAGGGTGGGCGATCTCGCTTTTTTCTACCACTCGAGTTGTCCCGAGCCGGGCATTGCCGGTATCGTGGAAGTGGCCTCGACTGCCTACCCCGACGCCACCCAGTTCGACCCGGCGAGCCCCTACTACGACCCGAAAGCCACGCCGGAGAAACCCCGCTGGTTCAATGTGGACGTGAGATTGAAGTGCAAGACCCGGTTTCTTCCCCTCAAAGAACTCAAGGCACATCCTGAGCTCGCCTCCATGCAGGTGCTCAAACCCGGCAACCGGTTGTCCATCACGCCGGTCACCACTCGCGAGTGGGACTTCATCACCCGGCGCCTGCTCGGACTGACTGCGTAGGGGATGGGGTTTCGTCATCACCCGTGCAGCCGGCGATGATCGCGCTCTACCATGCCTGGTCCTCGATGGACGCCCAAAGCGTGCGGCTCGCGCTACGCTACAAAGGCGTGGCCCACGAGGCGATCCCCCTCGACGACGAGCACGATAGCCTCTTCTTCGAGCTTGGGGTCGCGATCGCGCCGTTGCTGCTGAGGCTCGATGACGAGCGCGTATGCACCGATCCGACCGTCGCCCTGGAGCGGCTGGATGCTTGGGTCGGCGGCCCTCCCTTGTTCGAGGGCTTGGTCAAGCCGCACGCCTGGAACCTGCTCCAGGCGTGGCTCGAGCGCAGCGGACCGCTTCTCGCTCGGCTCAGCGCAGCCGCGTTGCCCGCCTTCGCCGACGTGGGCGCAAGCGCCGAGCGGCTCGCCCGCGCGGCGGCCGAGGTGGAGCGGCGCTTCGGGATGAGCATCGAGGCCCTGGCGAGCGACCGCTACGAGGGCTACCGGCAGCTCGAACGGGTGGCCGACCTGCGCGGGCTGGCGGGCCACCTCGCCCGTCACCGCTACTTCACCGCGGGCACCCTCACCGCGGCCGACCTGGTCCTGGCATGCCGGCTTTTTCCGCTACAATTGCTGGACGGGGTGACGCTGCCCATCGACCTCCTGTACTACATCGACCGGGTCGAGAAAGCCTGCGGCGCGAGCCCCCGGGAGGGACTCCTGTTCAAGACCCCATGACCTTCGCCGAGCTGCTCGCCTATCTCGACGCCCATACGCCCGGGGGCCTCCTGGACGGAACGCCCGAGGAAACCCTGGCCAAGGCCCGCGCCGGATCCCACCGCCATCCGGTGGCCGGCGCCATCGTGGCGAGCCTCTTCGAGGGCAGCGGCCTGCAGGCCGCCGGCGACCCCATTGCCCGGGAGCGGGCGGTGGCCGCCCTGGGGCCGCTGCGCCTCACCTACATGAAGGACGACGCGCCCGTGGAGGGCCTGCGCATGGTGGAGCGAGTCGTGCACACCATCGACCGGGCCTTCGATGAAGAGGCGCTGCGCCTGAAAGGCAAGCCGTGAGCCGCGAACTCCCGGCTGCTGGAGTGCGTCGAGCGATGCAAAGCGCACCGGGCGCGGCGTGAGGCCCCGTCTCGAGGGGTGCGCTGAAGCGCACTCCACCCATTCTCCGGATTAGCACAGAGCCTCTCCAGTCATGGAATGGTGGCTCGCGTACCTGGCACTCGGCGGTTTTGTCGGTTTCTTCGCCGGCATGCTGGGCATCGGCGGAGGGATGACCATGGTGCCCTTCCTGGTGTTCCTGTTCGAAGCCCAGGGTTTTCCGGCCGAGCACATCATGCACATGTCTTTGGGTACGGCCATGGCCAGCATCCTGTTCACCGCTGTCTCCAGCGTGCGCGCCCACCACGCGCGCAAAGCGGTGGACTGGAGCGTCGCGAAGGCCATGGCCCCCGGCATCCTGATCGGCACTTTCAGCGGCGCGCTGATCGCCGGCGCCCTGCCCACGCGGCTCCTGGCGGTCTTTTTTGCCCTTTTCGTTTATGCAGCAGCCACTCAGCTCCTGCTGGGCATCAAGCCCAAGCCGACGCGCCAGTTGCCGGGACGGGCTGTGCTGTTCCTCCTCGGAGGGGCGATCGGTGCGATCTCGAGCTGGGTGGCAGCGGGTGGAGCGGTAATAACCGTCCCGTTCCTGACCTTCTGCAACGTGCCCCTGCTCACGGCGATCGGCACTGCGTCGGCCCTGGGCCTGCCCATCGCCGCGGCAGGCACGGTGGGCTACGTACTCATCGGGCTGGGGAGCGAGCGCCTGCCCTCCTTGAGCGTGGGCTTCATCTACCTGCCGGCCTTAGCGGGGCTGGTGGTCGCCAGCATGGCGACCGCCCCCCTGGGCGCCCGGGCTGCCCATCGTATGCCGGTCAACCTCCTGCGCCGCATCTTCGCCCTGCTCCTCTACGCCCTGGCCACCCGAATGCTCTTCAGTCTGCTTTGAGCCTCGGCGTGTCGGCGGCGCTTCAGCGCACAGCGCGAGGCGGGCGCGGAATGCCAAGAGTTCGATAATGAATTTCCCAAGGAGATGACAGCCGTTTGTAGGCGTTGCCCCTCTCCCCCGACCCCTCCTCCAGGGATGGGAAATCTCCGCCTGCACCGGCCCCGAGCTTGCCCCGCTTCAGTCAGGCCGAGAGAACCACTCCCGTAACAGGTTTTTCTGCACTCTGCCCAGGGTGTGGAGGGGCGCGGCCGCGACACGGAAGCCGCGCAAGCGGTTGGGAGCGGGAGCGGCCGCAAGTTTGCCCCGCCTCAGTCGGAACTGTAGAACCACTCCCGTAGCAGGTTTTTCTGTACTTTGCCCAGGGTGTGGAGGGGCGCGGCCGCGACACGGAAGCCGCGCAGCGGTTGGGAGCGGGAGCGGCCGCAAGTTTGCCCCGCCTCAGTCGGATCTGGAGAACCACTCCCGTAATAGGTTTTTCTGTACTTTGCCCATGGTGTTGCGGGGCAACCCCTCCACGAAGTACACCCGCTTGGGTACCTTGTAGCCGGCAAGCCGCCCCTTGAGAAATTGGATGATGGCCTCCTCTGTGAGCCCCGCCCCCTCCTGGCCCCGGACCACCACTGCAGTGACCGCCTCCCCGAAGTCGGGGTGAGGAACGCCGATCACCGCGGACTCCAGCACGCCGGGAATCTCGTCGATTGCGAGTTCCACCTCCTTGGGATACACGTTGTAGCCCCCCGTGATCACCAGGTCCTTGGCGCGCCCCACGATGGAGAGGTAACCGTCACGGCTGAACACGCCCACGTCGCCGGTGCGGAAGAACCCGTCGGCGGTGAACTCCTCCCGGGTCTTGTCCGGCATGCGCCAGTAGCCCAGGAACACATTGGGCCCCTTGACCTGGATGCCGCCGATTTCCTCCGCCGGCAAGGGCCGGTCCTGCTCGTCGGCGACGCGCACGTGGATACCCGGCAGGGGAAAGCCCACTGTGCCGGGACGGCGCTCGCCGTCGCAGGGGTTGGAGGTGATCATGCCCGCTTCCGACATGCCGTAGCGCTCCAGGATCGCGTGGCCCGTGCGCTCGCGAAAGGCCCTATGGGTGTCAGCGAGCAGGGGCGCGGAGCCGGAGACGAAAAGCCGCATGCCCCGGCAGGCGTCCCGCGTGAGCCCCGGCTCGTGGAGTAGCCGGGTGTAGAAGGTGGGCACGCCCATCAGGACGGTGGCTCGGGAAAAATCCTCGAGCACCGCCTTGGGGTCGAATCGGCGGTGGAAGCGCATGCAGGCGCCCGCGAGAAGGGTGCAGTGCACCGCTACGAACAGGCCGTGCACATGGAACAGGGGCAGCGCATGGATCAGCACGTCGGAGCCCGAGAAGCGCCAGTAATCCCGCAAGGTGAGCCCATTGGAGGAGAGGTTGCGGTGGGAGAGCATGGCGCCCTTGGACCGGCCCGTGGTACCCGAGGTGTAGATAATGCAGGCGAGATCGTCTTCCTTCGCCTCGGCCGTCTCGAAGCCCCCCGGCTGGCCGGCGGCGGCGTCCATGAGGGTGCCCCGGCCATGCTCGTCCAGGGTCAGCACGTGGCCAGTTCCCGCGCGGCTCGCCAGAGGATCGATCCAGGGCTTCGCCTGGGGGCGGCACACCACCAGGGCCGGCTCGGCGTCCCCCAGAAAATGCCCGATCTCGTGCTGCTGATAGGCGGTGTTGAGGGGCAGATACACCATGCCAGCGCGCACCGTGGCGAGATAGAGGAAGAGCGCCTGGGGGGACTTCTCCACTTGGGCGGCCACCCGGTCGCCCGGCTTGAGCCCGAGGCTCACCAGCAGGTTCGCCAAACGGGCGGTTTCCCGCTCCAGGTCCTCGTAAGTGTAGGTCGCGCCTTCCTGGTCGATGAGGACCGGCACGTCGGCTGGCCGGGGAAAGCAGCTAGAAATGACGCTATAGAGGTTGGCGTTCATAGCAGGGACCGATCGAAGCAGGCTCGACCCGCGCGGGCAAACTCCTCCGCGGACAGTACCCGGTCTACCACGCCCAGGGAGCGCAGCCGCTCGGGGCTGCGGTCCTCCTCCGGCGCCGCCCCCAGCACCTGGGCCACTGCTAGGGGTGGCAGCTCCATGACGCTGGCATGGGGCAAGGCCCAGACCCGGTCGGCGGGACAGGCCAGGCTCACGTAGATCCCCCCCGCTGCGGCCCCCGTCACCAGCAGGGTGAGGGGACAGCGCCCGGCGACATGATGCAGCACCTGAGCGAGGTGGGTCAGGTACGCGGATAGGATAACCCGCTCGTCGGCGCGGCGGACCGCGTGCCCGGGTGCGTCCATGAGCAGCACGAGGGGAAGACCCGGATGGGCTTGGCAGAAAGCGAGGGCCCCTTCCGCCAGGAGCCAGGCCCGGCGGGCGCCCACTGGCTCGCCGCCCAAGAGCCCGAGGATACCCACCGGACCGGCTTCCGTGGCGGCCGTGCCCCAGAGCACTCCCTCCCGGAATCCGGCGTGATAGCCCCGGGGAAACAGGGCCTCCAAGGTGCGGCTCAGCTCCTCTGGCACCGGGTCCGCCGGGGACGGGGCCACGGGCTCGAGCCCGAAGGCCGCAAGTCGAGCCTTCAAGTCGGCGTGTCGCGGGGCCAGGGCGGGCGGCCCTCGCTCCTCGATTTCCCCCAGCCAGCGCAGGGTCGCCGCGCGGAAAGCTTCCGGTGAGTCGGCCACCAAGTGCTCCTCTGCCCCGTGGCGACATCGGGATTTTCCCCCCAAGAGTTCCCGGACCGCGTCCCGATCCCGGGCGTTCAGCGAATCCCTGCCTCCCAAGGCCTGGAGGATGGCGGGGCCGGACATGGCGAGCAGGGTGCGCTCGCTGTAGATCCGACGCTCGCAGGCGAAGGCGAGCATGCTGGCGCCGCCGAAGGCGTGGCGCGGCAGCAACGCCAGCAGACGCCCGCCCCTCGCCGCCAAATCCAGCACCCGGCGGTACAGGCGGCGAAACGCAGCCAGGGCTTGCAACCCCTCGGTCAGACGGGCCCCGGCCGAGTCGATCACCAGGAGCAGGGGCCAGCCCTCCCGCCGGCAAAGCTCGCAGGCTTCCATCAGCCGCTCGGCCTCCTGCGGGCCGATCGAGCCGCCGGCGTCGGCGGAGTCAAAGGCGGCTAGCACCGCCGGCTCCCCCCCCACGCAGGCGGGACCGGCCAGCACCGCCGAATCGGGTCCGGGCAGCGGAGCGAAACTGCCCGGGTCCGCCAGGGCGTCGATGCGCTCCCGGGGCCCCATCGCCGAGAACATGGTCCAGCGCTCCATCGCTTCGTTGCCGAAAATTCCGGAAACCCAGGCGCAGCCCGCTCAGGCCATGACCTGCCTCGCCCAGTGGAGAAGCACCAGGGCTACGCCGCCGGTCAGGACGCAGTAGAAAAGGTTGCGCCCGCCGAAGAAGAAGACCGCCGCTGCAGCGGCGCAGGCGAGGAGCCGATCGGCGAGCAGGGTCTGCTCCAGGGTACCGCTAGGCATCAGGAGGATGCGGGCGATCAGCCCGGCGATCATGGCGTAGGCGACACACCCCACCCAGACGAAGATCGGGCTCTCGGTGCGTAGGCCTCCAGAGAGCAGGACCCCCAGCGCGCGCCAGAGATAGGTGGCCAGGCCGCAGAGCAGCGCCACGAGCCACGCCGGGACTTCGCTCAACTCAGCCACGCCGCTCCCCCGTGCGCAGGGCAAGGTAGGCCAGGCTGCCCCCCGCAACACCCCCGGCCAGCACGCTCCAGTCCGGGACCACCAGGTGGGCCACGGGCCCCGCCAGGGCACCGCACACCAGGGCCAGCACGGTCGCCCGCGTGCGGGCAACGCCCGCGAGGATGAGCAGGAAGTAGACAGGGCTCAGGAAGACGAAGCCCAGTTTCACCAGGGGCGGCAGACCGTCGGCGAGCAGATAGCCGATGGCGGTGCACAGAAGGCTTGCCCCCCAATTGGTGAGGGCGAACCCGGCGAAATAGGCAAGCCGGGCGCCCGGAGGAAGTTCCGGACAACGCCGCATGGTCGCCGCCCATCCGGTCATGGCCACCAGATGAGCGGCCAGATAAAACGTCGTCTTGGAGTACCGGGGGTCGCGAAGCAGTGGCATCAGGGCCACGGTCATCGGGAGAAAACGGGCACTGGTGAGCATCACCGTGACCACGATGGCGACGAGGGGAGCGCCCGCGGCATGCATCTCCACCAGGACCACCTGACCCGGCAGCGCCCAAATGGCGGCGGTGGAGAGCAGTGCGGCGAAGAAGGAAAAGTCGTGCCCGGCCGCCAGGGCGCCGAAGCCCAGGCAGCCGGCACCAAGGACCGCGGAAGGCACGCCGAAGGACTCTTGCGCCCCGTTTCGGAAGGCTGCGGCAGCGGACGAGGGGGCGATCGTGCTCAACGGGTGGCTCCCTTCGGGTTACAGCTTGATTTTGGGGTCGAGCCAATCCCGCAGGGAGTCGCCGAACAGGTTGAAGGCGAAGACCGCCAGGCTGATGGCCACCCCGGGAAAGATGATCATCCACGGGGCCTCCCGGTAGAAGTCGGCCGCCGAGCCGGAGAGCATCAAGCCCCACGCCGGCGTCGGCTCGGTGACCCCAAGCCCGAGGAAGGAGAGGGACGCTTCCAGCAGGATAGCCTGGCCGACAAAGGCGGTGAGCATGATGAGGAAGGGGGCCACCACATTGGGCACGATATGGCGAAAGATGATGCGGGTGTGGGAGAAGCCCGCGGCGCGGGCGGCGTCGATGTAGGGCAGTTCCCGGATCGCCAAGGCGGAAGCGCGTACCACCCGCGCCACCTTGGGCACCATGGGAAGCCCGATGGCGAAGATCAGGTTCAGGTCGATTCCGAACACGATGTTTTTGCCGAGGATGGCCACCACCGCCAGCGCCAGAACGATGATCGGGAAGGAGAGCAGCACGTCCATGAAGCGCTGGATGATCATGTCGGCCTTGCCGCCGAAATAAGCCGAGACGACGCCGATGACGGCCCCCACCACGGAGCCCCAGAAGGAGGAGAGGAAGCCTACGGCGAGCGCCGTCTGGGCGCCGTAGATGACGCGCGAGAGCACGTCGCGGCCGAAGTTGTCGGTGCCTAGCCAGTGCTCCCACGACGGGGGCGCCATCAGGTTGGCGTAATCCACGGCCAGCGGATCGTAGGGCGCCACCCAGCGGGCGAAGGCGGCAGCGAAGACCATGGCCAGGATCACGGCAAGCCCGAACGCGCCCATCGGCTGGTGAACGATAAAGGCGAGCACCGGGTGGTGCTGCTTGGGCACGCGGTAGGTGACGACGGGGGCGGCGTCGCTCATTTTCTCACCGGTACCGGATGCGAGGATCGAGCACTGCGTAGAGCAGGTCGATCACGAAGTTGATCAGGATGAAGAAAGCGGCCACCAGCAGCACCAGTGCCTGCACCATGGTCATGTCGCCGCGGGAGACCGCCTCCACGAACAGCTTGCCGATGCCGTTCAGGTTGAACACCTGCTCGGTGACCACCAGGCCGCCGATCAAGAAAGCGAACTCCAGGCCGATCACCGTCACCACCGGCAGCATGGCGTTGCGCAGGGCATGGCGCCGGATCACGAGGCGCTCGAACACCCCCTTAGCCCGGGCGGTGCGGATGTAGTCCTCCTGCAGCACCTCCAGGATGGTGGAGCGCATCATCCGGGTGGCCACCGCGGAGTAGCGGTAGCCCACCGCCAGCGCTGGCCAAATGAGCTGGGACAGGTTGGCCTTGGGGTCATCGAGGAAAGAGGTGAAAGTGAGCGGCGGGTGCCAGTGGAAGAAGGAGAGCAGGAACAGGATGATGATCATGCCCAGCCAGAAGGAGGGCACCGCCAGGCCGGCCACGGCGAAGACGCGGATCACGTGATCGATCCAGGAGTCCTTGAATAGAGCCGAAATCGTGCCGAGAGGGATGGCGATCAGCACCGCCAGGACGGTGGCCATGATCGCCACCTGCAGGGACAGCTCCAGCCGGATGCCGATCTCGTAGGTGACCGGCTTGCCGGTCCACATGGAGTAGCCCAGGTCACCCTGCAACACCCCCCCCATCCACTTTATGAACTGAACGTGGATGGGCTGATCGAGCCCCAGCCGGGCCCGTTCCGCGTCGATGACCTCCTGCGGGACGTGGCCGCCTTCGCCCCGCAGCATCACGTCCACCACGTCCCCGGGCATCAGGCGCATCATCAGGAACACGAGGATGGCGACGCCCAGCAGCGTCGGGATCATCAGCAGGATGCGGTGAATGGTGTATCTGAGCATTGTCGGATCGAGGGATAGCAAAAGGCGGGCCGGCGGGGCGGGCGCTTCGCCGCCCGCCCCCGGCCGCCGCTAGGCCACGCTCACTCGTCCAGCCATACGCCGGCTAGGTCCTGGTTGAGGTAATGGCTCGGCGTGATGTGCCAGCCCTTCATCTTCTTGTGTTGCACGATGATCCGGTGCCACCAGATGGTGGGGATGATGTAGGACTTCTCGAGCACGTACTGCTCCAGCTCCCGCAGGAGCTTGTAGCGCTCCTTCTTGTCCAGCTCGCCCGACTGCTTGTCGTAGAGGTAGTCCACCTTACGGTCCACGTAACCCGAGTAGTTGATGGTGGAGCGGTCCGCCGACAGGTACTTGAGAAGCTGCAGGTTGGGCTCGTCCATGAAGTCGCAGTTGAAGTCCAGCGCCGCGTCGTAGTTGCCCTCCTGCTGCCGGGCGAGGTAGAGGCGGGTTTCGAGCTGCTCGTGCTCCACCTGGGCGCCCACCTGCCGCCACTGGTCGATCAGAAACACGCCCACCGGAGTATAGGGCATGGGCACGTTGCGGTTGGTGAGCTTGAAGCGAAGGTTCTCCGCGCCGGCCTCCTTGAGCAGCCGCTTCGCCTCCGCGCGGGACTTGTTGATGTCCTTCCAGAAGCCCGGATAGGTGACCAGCTCCTTTTCGCTCGCCGCCAGCTCGTATCCCGGCCGCAGCAGGCCGCCCACGTGGCGCACCAGGGCGACCCGGGAAAGGGCCTCCGCCCCACCCCAGCGGTCGATTGCCAGGGAAAGGGCGCGGCGCACCCGCTCGTCGTCGAAGGGCTTCTTGTGGGTGTTGAAGCTCACCACCAGGGCACACACCCACGGGGATTCCTGCACCACCGCGTCCTTGCCCAAGGTCTGGACGATACGGTCCCGGTCCGCTGGGGAGTGGCCGCGGAACTCGGCCAGCACCTCGCCCGCAGCAAGGGCGTTCACCATCGCCGCCCCCCGGATGAAGATCGCCCGGTAGCCGTCCAGGTAGGGCTTGCCCTTGTCCCAGTAGCCGTCGAAGCGCTTACCCACCCAGTGGGAGCCGGCCACGTGCTCGACGAAGGTGAACGGTCCCGTGCCGAGGATGTTGCGTTCGGGAAACTTGGGGTCCTGCTTGAGCTTCGCGGCGCTGTAGATGCAGTCCCAGGGGCTGGCGAAGTTGGACAGCATGGAGGCGTTGCGCTTCTTGAGCTTGAACACCACCGTGTGCGGGTCCGGCGTGAGGATGGTGTCGATGTCCTCGTAGGCCGCCTGGCGCAGCGACTTCACCCCGGCCGGCGGCTGGCGAATGCGGTCGTAGCTCGCCTTCACGTCCTCCGAGGTGAAGGGAGAGCCGTCGTGGAACTTGACCCCTTTCCTCAGTTTGAAGGTATAGGTCAAGCCGTCCTGGGAGACGGTCCAGGACTCCGCCAGATCGCCCACGATCTTGGGATAGTTGGCCGGGTCGAACTTGAGCAGGGTGTTGTAATGGGGCCGCACCGGGTGGATGAACGCGAATGAAGAGTTGGCGTGGCAGTCATAGTTGGGCGGCTCCGCGGTCACGGCGAACTTGAGCTCGCCGCCGCGCTTCGGCGCTTGGGCGTAGGCCCCGCCGGCGGCCAGGACCGCCGCCACGGCTCCCGCGAGAAACAACACTGGTGCTCTCATGCTCTTTCCTCCTTCGTTGGTGGTTGGCGACTTTGTCCGTTAGCTCTTCCGGCCGCCGCCCGCCCCGGCACGGCCGAGGATGCGGCATTGTCGGTGTTGTCCGTTCCACTACAGCTTGATGCACGCGGCAAAATGGTTGTCCTTCACCTCCTTGAGCTCGGGCACGATTTGCCGGCACTCCTCGCTGGCGAGAGGGCAGCGGGTGTTGAACACGCAGCCGGTCGGCGGATTGAGGGGGCTCGGCACCTCGCCGCCCAGCAGCCGCGTGGAGCGCCGGCGCTCCAGGGAAGGGTCGGGGACCGGCACCGCTTCCAGCAACGCCTTGGTGTAGGGGTGTTGCGGCTCCCGGTACAGGGCGTCCCGGTCCGCGACCTCCATGATCCGCCCCAGGTACATGACCACGACCCGATCGGAGATATGGCGCACCACCGCTAGATCGTGGGCGATGAACAGGTAAGTGAGCTTGAGCTTTTCCTGCAGTTCCTCCAGCAGATTGATGATCTGGGCCTGGATGGACACGTCCAGGGCTGATACCGGCTCGTCGCAGACGATGAACCGGGGCTCGAGGGCCAGCGCCCGGGCGATGCCCACCCGCTGGCGCTGGCCGCCGGAGAGCTGGTGCGGGTAGCGGTCGGCCATGTAGGCGAACAGCCCCACCTGCTGCAGCAACTCCGCCACCCTTTCCTGCGCGGCTTTTCGATTCGGCTGCAGCCCGTGGACCCGCATGGGCTCGGCAATGATTTCGCCGACGGTCATGCGCGGGTTCAATGAGGAGAAGGGGTCCTGGAAGATGATCTGGGCGCTGCGCCGGTAGCGCTTCAAGTCCTGGCCGCGGGCCCCAAGCACATCCAGGTCCTCGAACCGCACTTCGCCGGCGGTGGCCTCCTCCAGGCGGATCAGGGTCCGCCCCACGGTGGTCTTGCCGCAGCCGGACTCGCCCACCAGCCCCACCGTCTCGCCGGGAAAGATATCGAAGGAGACGTCGTCCACCGCCTTCACGACCGCTCTGCGGGCGGAAATCAGCTTGAGCCCCGCCGAGACGTGGAAATAGGTCTTGAGGCGGCGCACCGAGACCAGGGGCTTGCCGCGGTCCACCTGCTTCACCAGCGGCTCTTCCACCGCCGCGCTCACCAGGCCCAGCGCCTTGGGACCTCGGCGCTCCATCTCGTCGGCCCGGAAGCAGGCCGCCCAATGGCCGGGGCGCACGTCCACCGGGGGCGGCAGCTCGTGCTCGCAGCGCTCGATCCTGGCCAGACAACGGGGAGCGAAGCGGCAGCCGGGAGGCGGGTGCATCAGGTTGGGGGGCATACCCTCGATGGTCTCGAGCTTGCGCCCGCGGGGCCTGTCCAGCCGCGGCACCGAGCGCAGCAGGCCCGCCGTGTACGGATGGCAGGGCCGGGCGAAGATGTCCTCGGCGGCGCCTTGCTCCACCATGCGCGCCGCGTACATCACGTTCACTCGGTCCGCGTAGCGGGCGACGATGCCCAGGTTGTGGGTGATGATCACCAGGGCGATGCCAAGCTCGCGGGAGAGCTCCTTCATGAGCTCCAGGATCTGGGCCTGGATGGTGACGTCGAGGGCAGTGGTAGGTTCGTCGGCGATGATGAGCTTGGGGTTGCAGGCGAGGCCGATGGCGATCATGGCCCGCTGGCGCATGCCGCCGGAGAACTGGTGGGGGTACTGGTCGAAGCGGCGCGCCGGATCGGGGATTCCGACCATCTTCAGGAGCTCCAGGGCTCGGGTGCGCGCTTGCTCCTCGTCCATCTCGAGGTGAATAAGGAGCGGTTCCATGATCTGGAAGCCGATGGTGAGCACCGGATTCAAAGAGGTCATCGGTTCCTGGAAGATCATGGCGATGTCGCGGCCGCGAACCGCACGCATCTCCTCCTCCGAGAGCCTGAGCAGGTCGCGACCCTCGAACAGGATACGCCCGCCCACGATGTGGCCGGTGGGCTTGGCGAGCAGCCGCATGACCGCCAGGGCGGATACCGACTTGCCGCAGCCCGACTCTCCCACCAGCGCCACCACCTCGCCAGCGCGCACCTGGTAGGAGATGCCTTCGACCGCGCGCACCACGCCGCGGGTGGTAACGAAGTGCACGTGCAGGTTCTGCACGTCAAGCAGCACGTCGCCTGCGTGACGGATACCGCTCAGTTGCGGATCAAAAACGGCGGCGGTCGCGTTCACGAGGGCCTCGACTCAGGCCGGAACGCGCATACTGCGGCGCACGGTGGCATGCCTCCTCATCCGCGGGCGGGGCGCTAGGGCGCTCTGCGTTTTTTTATTGTGGTGCGGAACAAGCGGTCATTGTGTTGAATGCTCGTGGCCTAGTCAATGCGCCAGGTCAAGGGCGCGCTTTTTCGCCGGCGGCGCGCTCGCGGTCCCCCGACGCTCTCAAGGAACCACCGCCCCCTCTTCGTCCGCGGCGACCACCGCGCCTTCGTGCACCAGCGCTTCGATCTCCGCCTCCGAGTAGCCGTGCTCGCGTAACACTTCCCGGGTATGCTGGCCGAGGACCGGTGCGCTGCGGACAACCGCGCCCGGCGTGGCGGAGAGCTTGATCGGGAAGCCCAGGCTCTTTACTTTTCCCAGTCGCCGGTGTTCGGTCTCCACCACCATCTCCCGCGCCTGGGTCTGGGGATGAGAGAGCATTTCCGGAATACTCAGGATGGGTCCCACCGGCAGCCCCGCCGGCTCGAGCAGTTGCAGCCATTCCTCGGTGGTGCGCTCGACGAAATAGCGAGTGAGGATCTCCGCCAGCGCCTCCCGGTGGGCCATCCGGTCCCGGTTGGTTTTGAAGCGGGGATCGTCTGCCAGCTCGGGAGCGTTCAGCACCGAGATCAGCCGCTCCCAGTTAGCCTGGTTGGCCGCGCCGATGTTGATCCAGCCGTCCCGGGTCCGGAACGCCTGGTAGGGGGCGCTGGTAAGGTTGCCCGACCCCATGGGGGGAGCGGCCTGGCCGGTCGCCAGGAAATAGGCGGTGTGCCAATAGGTCTGGGTGATCCCGGCTTCGAAGAGGGACGTGTCCACCCGCTGGCCTTCACCGGTCTTGAGCCGGTGCACATAGGCGGCGACGATGCCCAGGGCCGCCAGGATCCCGGCGTTGATGTCGGTCACCGGACCCCCGCACTTGACGGGGGGGCGCCCGGGCTCTCCCGTGATGCTCATCAGCCCCGACATGCCTTGCGCGATCAGATCGAACCCCGGTTTATCGGCCCACGGGCCGGTGCGCCCGTAGCCCGAGATCTCGCAATAGATGAGCCCCGGGTTCAACCCGCGTAGCCTCTCGTAGCCGAAGCCCAACTTCTCCATGGTGCCCATGCGGTAGTTCTCGGTGACCACGTCCGCAGTCGCGAGCAGGCGCCGGAGCACCTCCTTGCCGCTTTCGGTCTTGAGGTTGACGGCAATGCCGCGCTTGTTCCGGTTCATGATGATGAAGGCGGTGGATTCCCCGTTGATCTCCGGGATGCCGAAGCGGCGCGTGTCGTCTCCCCCGGGCACTTTCTCCACCTTGATCACGTCCGCGCCCAGGTCGGCGAGGAGCATTCCGCACATGGGTCCGGACATGATGTGGGCGAGCTCGATGACCTTGAGTCCCGCGAGGGGACCCGGACGCTTATCTGCCATGGCGCTTTCCTCGTGTGGCGAACATCAACAACCCTTGCGGCGGGCTCTAGCGGCCCTTGAACTCGGGCTTCACCTTGGCCAGGAACGCCCGGTAGCCGATCTGGAAATCCTCCGTGTCATAGCAGCGGAAGCCCTCGTCCAGCTCGGCCTCGGTCAGCTCCCCGCCCCGCTCCAGGCGGCGGATGAACTGCTTGTGCCAACGCGCCACCAGCGGTGCACCCTCGGCGATGCGCTGGGCCGTGGCGTAGGCCTCCGCCTCCACCTGGTCGTCGGGGACGACCCGGTGCACCAGGCCCTTTTCCTTGGCCTCCCGGGCGCCGAAGACGCGCCCCTCCAGCAGGATTTCCAGGGTGGCGGCCCGACCCGCGAGTCTGAGCAGGGCGCCGATCTCCGCATGGGCCATAGTGAGGCCCAGCTTGTTGATGGGAACGCCAAAGCGGCTCGATTCGCCGCAGACGCGGATGTCGGCAAGGGCCGCGATCTCCAGCCCGCCGCCCACGCAGATGCCCTTGATCAGCGCCACGGTGGGAATGGGGCAGTCCGCGAGCGCCGAGAGCGCCTCGTGCAGCACGCGCCCGTAGGCCTTGCCTTGCTGGAAATTGGAGCGCTCGGTCTCGAACTCGCCGATGTCGTTGCCCGGGGAAAAGGCTTTTTCCCCCGCGCCCCGGAGCACGATACAGCGCAGGCCCTCTTCGGCCGAGAGCTGGCGCACCGCCTCACCCAGCCGCTGCCACATGCCTTTCGTCATAGCGTTCAGCTTCTGCGGGCGGTTGAGCACCACCGTGGCGATGAAGCCGTCCCTGTGCACCAGAATGTCATCCTGCATGGGGTTCACCTTCAGTTAACGGTAGAACAGATCCACCAGCGACAGCGGGATCGCCGGTACGTACGTCACCAGGATCAGCACCAGCAGCAGCACGCCGATGAAGGGCAGATTGGCCTTGGTCACGTCCCAGATGTTTTCCTTGGCGATGGAGCAGGCGGTCATCAGCACGCTCGCCACGGGAGGCGTCTGTTGCCCGATGGCCAGGTTGAGGGTCACCACCAGCCCGAAGTGGACCGGGTCGATGCCCACGGCGTTCACCACCGGCATGACGATGGGCACCACCAGGATGATGGCCGCCGCCGAGTGCAGGAACAAGCCCACCGCCAGGAAGAACAGGTTGAACAGGGCCAGGATCAGGTACTTGTTGGTGGTGAGCTCAGCGATGGCCTGGGCCAACCGCTGGGGGACCTGCTCCTCAGTCAGGTACACCCCCAGCAGGGCCGAGGATGCCACCAGCAGCATCACCACTGCCGTCTGCACGGCACCATCGAGGATGGCCGCCCGGAGCTGGGGCCAATCGATCTCCCGGTAGTAGAGGGCAATGGCGATAGCCGCCACCACCGCCAGCCCCGCACCCTCGGTGGCGGTGACCAGGCCCCCGAAGATCCCCCCTAGGATGATCAAGGGCAACAAGAAGGCGAGGGAGGCGTCCTTGAAGGTGGTCCACAGGTGCTTCCACTGGAAGGCTTCCTCCACCGGCCAGTTGTACTTGCGGGCGTAGTAGTAGCAAAGGGTCATCATGAGCAGCCCCCCTAGCACGCCGGGGATGATGCCGGCCACGAAAAGCTGCACCACCGAGCTTCCGGACATGACCGCGTACAGGATCATGGGGATGGAAGGGGGGATGATGATGGCCAGGGAAGCGGAGGAGGAGGTGATGGCGGCGGTGAAGGGGCCGGGATAGCCCTTCTTTTTCATGGCCGGCATGAGCACCGAGCCGAGGGCCGCCACGTCGGCCACCGCCGAGCCCGAGATCTCGGCGAAGAACAGGGAGGTGCCCACGTTCACCATGGCGAGCCCCCCGCGGATGAAGCCCAAGAGGGCGGAGGCGAAGGCGATGAGCCGCCGGGAGATCCCCGAGGTGTTCATAATCGCCCCCGCCAGGATGAACAGGGGTATGGCGATCAAAGGGAAGTTGGTGGCCCCGTTGTACATGACAATAGCCAAGTTGGGCAGAGACTCCACCCCCTGGCTCGCCACGATGGCCACGGTAGCGGCGATGCCCAAGGCCACGGCGATGGGAACGTTGATCAGCACCAGGGCGAGGATGCCCAACACGAGGAAGGCGATCGCCATCAGGGATTGACCTCCACCCGCTGCACCGGGCGCCCGCCCTCCAGCGCCGCTCGCAGGGCGTCTGGCACCACCAGGAGCTCCGCGATCACGAAGAGCGCCGCGCCGATGGGGATCACCGACTGGGTGTACATCACCGACACCTGGGGCAGGCTCACCAGGGAGTCGGTGGCCAGCACCTCCAGCACGGAGGCGCCCACGTAGGCCATGAGCACGAAGAAGCCGATCACCAGGGCCTCGGCGGCGAGCGTCACCGGCACCCGGAGGGAAACCGGCATGGCCTCCACCAGGCCGGGAAAGCCGATGTGGGCGCGCTTGAGGGCCGCCAGGGCGGCGCCGTAATAGGTGAGCCAGGCGAGCAGCACCGAGGCGATCTCGTCGTACCACACCAGGGACATGCCGGCCTTGCGGTAGACCACGCCCAGCGTGACGATCACCGCCAGGGCCAGCATCAAGATGATCACGATGAAATTGAGCAGCCGCTCGAGGGCCCGCCGGAGCCTGTGCAGCGTCATGGGTCTCCTCCTCGTGTATTCGATCGGGGCGGGGATCCCGCTCCCCGCCCCTCGTGGGACGCTCCTCAGCGCTTGCCGAGGGCGATGGCGCGGTCGATCATCTCCTTGGCGCCCTGCACCTCCTTGCCGAACTCCTCGTAGACCGACTTGCTGGCGGCGATGAAGGCGTCCTTGTCGGGGGTGTTCACCTGCATGCCGGCCGCCTTCAGCTTCTCCAGCAGCTCGGTGTCGAAGCGCTCGGCGGTCTGGTAGACGAAGGCCTGGGTCTCCCTGGCCGTCTCCTCCAGCACCATGCGCACGTCCTCCGGCAGTTGCCCCCATTTCTTGAGCCCCACGGTCACGTAGGCCGGGGTGTACACGTGGCCGGTGAGGGAGAGGTACTTCTGCACCTCCTGGAACTTGGCGCTGTAGATCTGGGCGAAGGGGTTTTCCTGCCCGTCCATGACCCCGGTCTGCAGGGCGGTGAACACTTCGGAGAACTTCATCGGGCTAGGATTCGCCCCGTAGGCCTGGAACATCTTCACCCGCCACTTGCCCTCTGGCACCCGCAGCTTGATGCCCTGCAGATCTTCCGGTTTGTTGATCGGGCGCTTGCTGTTGGTGATGTGGCGGTAGCCGTTCTCCCACACGGCGACGATCTTGAGCCCCTTCTTCTCCGCGAGCGGTGCGAGGTTCGGCCAGACCACTTCCTTCTCGATGCGCTTCATGTGCTCCCGGTCTTTGACCAGGTAGGGCATCTCGAAGATACCGAAGGCGTCCACTTCCGAGGACATGACGGTGGAGGGGAGGGCGAAGTCCACCGTCCCCAGCTTGAGTTTCTGCAGGAGTTCCTTATCGCCGCCCAACTGGCTGGAGCCGTACACCACCACCTTGTACTTGCCCCCCAGCCGGGCGTTGGCACGCTTGGCGAACTCTTCGGCAGAAAGGGCGAAAAGGGAGCCTGGTTCGCCCACGTGGCCGAACTTGAGCTCCACTGGCTCCGCCCGCACCGGCGCAGGCGCCATGGCGGCGAAAGCGAACAAAACGATGAGCGGCCTCAGGAACTTCATGGTTTTCCTCCTCTCTCGGTTGTCATTCCTACCGCGCCCGGGCGGGCGCGGACTCACTGCACGAATCCGGGGCGCGGCTACGCGGCGCTGCGCGCGTCCCGCTTGACGGCCACCTCCGCCTGCTGCGCCAGGTAATCCAGGGCTGCCTGCACGCCGCCTTTGCGGTGGGGCACACCCGCCAGCTCGAGCCCCATCTCCACGCCGGAGAGGGTGCCCGCCAGCATGAGATCGTTGAAGCTGCCCAGGTGGCCGATGCGAAACACCTTGCCCCTGAGCTTGCCCAGTCCGCTGCCCAGGGACATGTCGAAGGCTTCGAGGATCACCTGGCGCAGGCGCTCCGCGCTATGCCCTTCCGGCATCAGAACGGCGGTAAGGGAGCTGCTGTATTCCGCCGGGTTCTGGCACAACACCTCGAGCCCCCACGCCTGAACCGCCCGGCGAGTCGCCTCGGCGTGGCGGTCGTGGCGGGCGAATACGTTCTCCAGCCCCTCCTCCAGCAGCATGGTGATGGCTTCCCTGAGGCCATAGAGCAGGTTGGTGGCCGGCGTGTAGGGGAAATAGCCGCTCTTATTGGCCTCCAGCATCTCTTCCCAGCTCCAGAAGGCGCGGGGGAGCCGGGCGCTGCGGGAAGCGGCCAGGGCCTTGTCGCTCACCGCGTTGAAGGAAAGCCCCGGGGGCAGCATCAGGCCCTTCTGGGAACCCGCCACGGTCACGTCCACTCCCCACTCGTCCATGCGGTAGTCGATAGAGGCGAGGGACGAGATGGTGTCCACCAGGAATAGGGCCGGGTGGCCCGCCCGGTCGATGGCCTGGCGGATCTCGCCGACGCGGCTCGTCACACCGGTGGAAGTTTCATTGTGCACCACGCACACCGCCTTGATGGTGTGACCCTTGTCCTCGGCCAGCTTCGCTTCCACCAAGGCGGGATCAACCCCGTGGCGCCAGTCCCCGGGCACGAATTCGGCTTGCAAGCCCAGACGGGTCGCCATACGGTGCCACAGGGTGGCGAAATGGCCGGTCTCGAACATCAGGACCCGATCCCCCGGCGACAGGGTGTTCACTAGGGCCGCCTCCCATGCGCCGGTCCCCGAAGCGGGGTAGATGATCACCGGATGCCGGGTTTTGAAAATGCGGCGGATCTCTGAGAGGACTTCCCGGCCCAGGCGCCCAAACTCGGGCCCTCGATGATCAATGGTGGGGCGATCGATGGCCCGCAGCACCCGATCGGGGACATTGGTGGGTCCGGGAATTTGCAGAAAATGGCGGCCGCTGGCATGACGCATGGCAATGCTCTCAACGATGGGGAAGGCGCAGCCTGCCCGAATTCCTCCGGCGACAATACCGGCGGCAGGCGCTTTAAAAAACTTTAGCTTACTTTGGGCATTTTTGTATACAAAATTTTCTGTGCGAAGAGGGCTACTCAATAAGTAATTGCCTCATAAAAGATTTATCCTATCCTGCTTTGCCTTTTCCCCGACGGTATTGTATTATGCATGCAAACGCTTCGGTCGCAGCCACCCCTCTCCGCCCATGAGCGCTCAGGTCACCCCCTTCCCCCATCTCGATAAAGTGATCGACCGCCGGCCCCTGCACCACGAGGTAGCCGCTCGGCTGCGGGACATGATCATCCAGGGAGAGCTTGCTCCGGGGGCGCGCCTCAACGAGCGGGTGTTATGCCAGCAGCTTGGAATCTCCCGCACACCCCTGCGGGAAGCGCTCAAGGTGCTCGCCACGGAGGGGCTGGTGGAGCTGCTCCCCAACCGGGGGGCCGTGGTCACCCAGCTCACCCTGCAGGCGGTGCGGGAGATCTTCGAAGTCATGGGCGCCTTGGAGCGCCTGGCCGGGGAGCTCGTCTGCCGTAACGCCACCGATGCGGATATTGCCGAGGTTCGGGCGCTCCACTACCAGATGATGGTCCACTATGCCCAGGGCGACCTGGCGGGTTATTTCCGCTACAACCAGCAAATCCACATCAAGCTGGTGGAATCCACGGGTAACGCTACCCTGGCGGCCACCTACCGCAACCTGAACGCCCACGTGCGTCGCGCCCGCTACATGGCCAACCTGTCCCGGGAGCGGTGGGACAAGGCGGTGCAGGAGCACGAAGAAATCCTGGACGCCCTGGTGAAGCGGGACAGCGTCCGGCTGCAGGGCCTGCTCCAGGACCACCTGGGGAATAAGATGCTGGTGGTGCTGGAGGCCTTGACCGCCCAGGGCGCACCCGCCAAAACGGCCGCGCCGTGAACGTTCCTCCCTTCCCGCCGGCCCGCTCCCCCGCGGGGATGCACAGCGCCTTGGCCGAGCGGTTGGCCCGGGAAATGGAGGGAGAGGTGCTCTTCGATGCCTTCTCCCGGGGCCGCTACGCCACCGACGCCTCGATCTATCAAATCGAGCCGGTGGGGGTGGCGGTGCCCAAGAACGAGGCCGACGTGGCCCGCGCCTTGGCCGCCGCCGCGGACCTGGGCGTGCCCCTCCTCCCCCGGGGGGCGGGTACCTCCCAGTGCGGCCAGACCGTGGGCGAGGCCCTGGTCATCGATTACAGCAAGTATCTGCGGGAGATCGTCGCATTCGATCCCGAGGCGCGCACCGTCACCGTGCAGCCGGGGGTCGTGTTGGATCACTTGAACGCCTTCCTGCGCCCCCACGGTTTGTGGTATCCGGTGGACGTATCCACCGCCGCCCAGGCCACCCTGGGCGGCATGGCGGGCAACAACAGTTGCGGGGCCCGCTCCCTCGCCTACGGCAACATGGTGCACAACGTGCTCGAGGTGGAAGCGCTTCTGCCAAGCGGGGAGCGCTTGACCTTTGGCCCCGTGGAGGAAGCCGGCAAGCCCGTATCCGGGCCGCCTGCCTATCGGCGGCTCGTGGACACTGTGCGCGCTCTGTACCGGCGCGAGCGGGAGGAGATCGCCGCTCGGGTACCCAAGGTGATGCGCCGGGTAGCAGGCTACAACCTGGACATGGCCGCCGACACGGGCCCCTTCAACATGGCCCATCTGCTGGTCGGCTCGGAAGGAACCCTGGCCTGCTTCCAGCGGCTAAAGCTCAAGCTCTCCCCCCTGCCGCCCCACAAGACCCTGGGGGTAGTGCACTTCGCGAGCTTCTACAAGGCCATGGAGTCGCCCCAGCACATCGTCAGGCTCGGGCCGGCGGCGGTGGAGCTGGTGGACCGCACCATGATCGAACTCTCCCGGGAGATCGCCCAGTTCCGGGACACGGTCAAGAAATTCATCCGCGGCGAGCCGGAGGCGATCCTGCTGGTGGAGTTCGCGGGCGAGGACCGGGAGGAGCAGCTCGCCAAGCTCCAGCGGTTGGGCGAGCTGATGGGCGACCTGGGGCTACCCGGGAGCGTGGTGGAGGTGATCGACCCGAGGCTACAGAAGGACGTGTGGGAGGTGCGCAAGGCCGGGCTCAACATCATGATGTCCATGAAGGGCGACGGCAAGCCGGTGTCCTTCATCGAAGACTGCGCCGTGCCCTTGGAGCACCTGGCTGACTACACCGATCGCCTGACGCGGGTGTTCGAGAAGCACGGCACCCGCGGCACCTGGTACGCCCACGCCTCGGTGGGCTGCCTCCACGTGCGGCCGGTGCTCAACATGAAGAGCGAAGCGGGGGCAAAGAAGATGCGGGCCATCGCCGAAGAGGCGTGCGCGCTGGTGAAGGAATACAAGGGCTCCTACTCCGGCGAGCACGGCGATGGGCTAGTGCGCTCGGAGTGGATCGAGCCCGTCTACGGCCCGCGGCTCGTGCGAGCGTTCGAGGAGCTGAAGCAGGCCTTCGACCCCCGGGGCCTGATGAATCCCGGCAAGATCGTGCGCCCTTTCCGCATGGACGACCGGACGCTGTTCCGCTTCAAGCCGGGCTACCGCACCCAGCCTCTGGAGACGGTCCTCGACTGGTCCGAATACGAAGCGGGGCCCAGCCGCGGCCCCGGCGCCGGCTTTGCCGCAGCGGTGGAGATGTGCAACAACAATGGCCATTGCCGCAAGTTCGATGCGGGTGTGATGTGCCCCTCCTACCGGGTTACCCGGGACGAGCAACACCTGACCCGGGGGCGAGCCAACACCCTGCGCCTCGCCCTCTCCGGCCAGCTCGGCCCCGACGCCTTCACCTCCCCGGCCATGTACGAGACGCTGGCCCTGTGCGTGTCGTGCAAGGGCTGCCGGCGGGAGTGCCCCACGGGCGTGGACATGGCGCGGATGAAGATCGAGTTCCTGCATCACTACCACCAGCGCCACCCCCGTTCCCTCAAGGACCGGCTTGTGGCGTACCTGCCCCGCTATGCGCCGTGGGCGGCGCGGTTCGCTCCGCTCATGAACCTGCGGGATCGCCTGCCCGGCCTGCCGGCCCTGAGCGAGCGCCTTCTAGGGTTTTCCGCCCGCCGGTCGCTGCCCCGCTGGCGGCGGGACGTCTTCCGCCCAGAAGAGGCCGGACCTGCGGGAGCGACTTCGGCGGCGGGGGTGGTGCTCTTCGCCGATACCTTCAACACCTACTTCGAGCCGGAGAACCTACGCGCGGCCCTGCGAGTGCTCGCCGCCGCCGGCTACCGGGTCACCGTCGCGAGCCCGGCGGACGGGGGACGGCCCCTTTGCTGCGGACGTACCTATCTCGCCTCGGGCCTGGTGGCGGAGGCACGGAGGGAGGTGCGGCGGTTGATGGCGGCGCTTCAACCCTTTGTCGCGCAGGGTGTCCCGGTGGTGGGGCTGGAGCCCTCCTGCCTCCTCACCCTGCGGGACGAGCTGCCGGCCCTGCTCCCCGGGCTCGAGGCGCAAGCCTTCGCCCGCCAGGCGCTGCTCTTCGAGGAGTTTCTCGTGGCGGAGCGGAAGGCGGGCCGGCTCGACCTCTCCTTCGGCCCCGTTCAGGCTTCCCGCGTCCTGGTCCACGGCCACTGCCACCAGAAAGCCTTCGGAGCCCTGCCTGCGGTGGTGCAGGCGCTGGGCCTGATCCCGGGGCTGCAGGTCGAAACCCTCGAGTCGTCCTGCTGCGGCATGGCGGGCGCCTTCGGCTTCGACGCCGCCTACTATGACATTTCCATGAAGATGGCAGAACTGTCCTTGCTGCCCGCGGTGCGGGCGGCCGGGCCGGGAACGCTCATCGCCGCCGACGGCACCAGCTGCCGCCACCAGATCCGGGACGGCGCGGGGCGCACCGCGCTGCATGCCGTGCGGGTGCTGGAGCAGGCGCTCCCCGCTCCGCAGCCCTAGGGGCGCGCGTCCTGTGAAGGGCTTCGGTGCGCTAGCCCCAGCGTCATGAAGTAGCTCTCTCCTTCGGGCAGCGGCCGAACCGTACAAGTCCCCCGTTCTCGGCTATCATTCCAGCGAGCACGGTGGGAGGAGGCGACCATGGGTCTTCTGATCCATGCCCACATCGAGGTGACCGGGGACCCAGGGGCGCTCCAACGCTTCCGGAACCGTCTGGCGGAGCTGCTGGCCGAAGAGGTGCTCGAGGGCGACATCCAGGAAGAGGTCGGCGCGGACCGGCTGCGCTACGATCTCAAGGTGAGGGGCGGCATCCCTTTTCCTCCCTTCGTCACCGCCTCCCAGGAAGCGCCTGAGTTGCGCATCAGCGTGGAATGGTTTTCCGCCGCCGAGGCGGCCCGGGGCAGCGCCGTCATCCAGGGCGGCAAGCTCCTGGAGCACAGGACAGGCCCGGCCGGAGGGGCGCCCCTCGTGGACGACCAACCCCTCCATGTGCGCGTGGGTCCCGACGGGACGCTGGACCTGGCCCTCGCCTTGTTGCCTTTGTCCCCGGACACCTTCCTCGGCTACGCCGTCACTGCAGAGCGGGACGCCTTCCTGCGCCTTACGCGTCACGGCAGAACCGTCCAGCTCCAGACCACGGCCGGGGCCGAGCCCCGGTGGGTCGAGGCCTGGACCATCGACCTGGAAGAAGAACGCTACGAACACGAGGCTCCCCCCGCGCCTCCGCCACCCATCGAGGAGCGGGAGCAGCAGGCCCTGTTCACCCTGGCGGAGCGCTTCGTCGCCGAATGGATCTGGTTTCGCGACGGGCCCGAGGAGGAAACGGTGCTGGAGCGGGATCGCTACGCCCGGCTCGGCTACTCGGTGCGGGAGGCGAATGTGAGGAGCGGAAGACTGCGCCTGCTCGAAGCGCGGGCAAGCGGAGTCCGGGTGGCGGATACCCTAGGCCCGGAACTCGCGTGGATAGAAGAGGTGCTGACCCAATGCTGGTTGGAAAGCGGATCGGCGTCTGGGCGCTAATCGCCTGCCTTTGCGCGCCCGTCGCCTGGGGCGCTGCGGACTACGCCCGGGAGAAGAAGTGGGCCGAGGAGATCCTGCCCGGAATCGTGGTGGGGGAACCCGTGACCTTGACCGACGCCGGGGGACGCCGCTTCCTCGGCCTCTACACCGAAGCCCAAGGCGCCAAAGGTGCGGTGGTGGTGGTCCATGGCATGGGAGTCCACCCCGATTGGGGACTCGTGGGTGTACTGCGCAGCCAGCTCGCCGACGCGGGCTATACGACCCTTTCGGTCCAGATGCCGGTGCTGGCCGCGGAGGCGAAGCCCGAGGAGTACGAGCCGCTGTTCCCTGAAGCGGCCGAGCGGCTGGCAGCGGCAGTGGCCTACCTCCAGGCGAAGGGCTACCGGAAGATCGCCCTCGCCTCCCACAGTATGGGCGCGCGCATGAGCGGCTATTACCTGGTGAACCACGTGGACCCCCCCGTCGCTGCCTGGGTGGCCATCGGTCACTCCGGCCGGTTCAGGGAACCTCAAAACCTCAAGATTCCAGTGCTGGATCTCTACGGGGAGATGGATTTCCCTCAAGTGCTGGAGGCAGCGCCCCGGCGGGCGGCCGCCCTCAAGCGCATTCCCGGCTCAGCCCAGGTCGCGGTGAAAGGGGCGGACCACTTCTTCAACGGCCAGGAAGGGGCCCTCGTCGCCCAAGTGCGGGGCTTCCTCGACCGCACCCTTGCCGCTTCCCCTACGCGATAGGGGTCTCGCCCTCTGGCGTAAGGTCCTCGACGCACTTCTCTTTTGAAGATTGGCTTCAAGCCGCCTGGGGCGGCGAGCCGGCTGCGGCGCGGGCGAGCCGGTCCAGCACCGCGTCCCATTCGGGCGTCGGCGGGGGTTTTTCCACCAGGATCACGCTGCAGCCCGCCCGGTCGAGCTGGCGCAGGTGGGCGTAGAGTTCTCGGGCGAACCCGGCCGGGTCTTCTGGCGCCTTGACCCAGACCAAGTGCGGTGCGCCGTGGGGCGGGTCGCAACGGGCCAGGACCGCGACCCGCTCGGTCGCCGTGCGCGCTGCAAGCCCCACCAGGGCTGATGAGTCCACCAAGGCCAGGGGAGTCGTGGGGGCATAGTGGGCGGGGAGCCGTCCGGGAGCCCGCGGCGACCCGGGCCCCGGCGCCTCCACAGCCATCCCCAGGATTTTCTCCAAGGCTTCCCGAGTCACCTGGCCAGGACGCAACAAAGTGGGCCGCTCGCCGGAACAGTCCACGATGGTGGACTCGATCCCCACCGGACAAGCGCCCCCATCCAGGATGAGGTCCACCGCTGCGCCCAGCTCCGCCTCCACGTGCTGGGCGGTGGTGGGGCTCAAGCGGCCGAAACGGTTGGCGGACGGGGCAGCGATGCCGCCGCCGAACGCCTTGAGCAGCCTCTGGGCCACGGGGTGGGCAGGGACCCGCAGGCCCACGGTGGGCTGACCTCCCGTGACTGCGTCGGGAACGCCGGGGGCGCGCCGCAGGATGAGGGTCAAGGGGCCGGGCCAGAAGCATTCCGCGAGCCGTCGCGCTCCTGCAGGAATCTCCTCCGCCCAGGCGTCGAGCTGAGCCGCCTCCGCCAAGTGCACGATCACCGGATGGGTCTGGGGGCGGCCTTTGGCGGCGAAGATTTTTCCCACCGCCTCCGGGTTGCGGGCGTCCCCCCCGAGCCCATACACGGTCTCCGTGGGGAAGGCCACCAGCCCCCCCGCCCGCAGAATGTCCACCGCTCTGGCGATCTCCCGCTCCAGCATGGTGGCCAGTTTACCGCGGAAGCCCGGCGGACAGATCTTCAGCCGGTCAACCGCTGCAGCGCCTCCTGGTACTTCTCGGCGGTCTTGGCCAGGATTTCGGGCGGCAGGGCCGGCGCTGGCGCTTTCTTGTCCCAGGGCTGGGTCTCCAGCCAGTCGCGCACGAACTGCTTGTCGAAGCTGGGCGGGCTTGCGCCCGGCCGGTACTGGTCCCGGGGCCAGAAGCGGGAAGAATCCGGGGTGAGGACTTCGTCGATCAGATACAGCGCGCCTGCCCGGTCCAGCCCGAACTCGAACTTGGTGTCGGCGATGATGAGGCCCCGGGTCTCGGCGTACCGGGCCGCCTCCGTGTAGAGGCGAAGCGCCACGGCGCGCACCTGTTCCGCCCGCTCGCGGCCCACCAGGCGCGCCATTTCATCGAAACTGATGTTCTCGTCATGGGCCCCGGCCGGCGCCTTGGTGGCCGGCGTAAAGAGGGGCTCGGGAAGTTTTTCCGCTTCCTGAAGTCCCCCAGGCAAGGCAATGCCGCAGACCCGCCCCGTCGCCCGGTAGTCTTTCCAGCCGGAGCCGGCGAGATAGCCCCGCACCACCGCCTCGATGGGCAAGGGCTGGAAGCGTCGCACCACGAAAGCGCGACCCTCCACCTGGGGGCGTTCCTCCGGGGCCACCACCGAAGCCGGGTCGATATCGGTCAGGTGATGGGGAATGATGGTGGCGAGCTTTTCGAACCAGAACCTGGACAAAGCGGTGAGCACCCGCCCCTTGCCGGGCACAGGCGTGGGCAGCACCACGTCGAAGGCGGACAGCCGGTCGGTCTGGATCACCAGCAGCTTGTCCTCTCCCACCGCGTAGAGGTCCCGCACTTTCCCTCGATGCAGGAGGGGCAGGCTCTTGAGGTTGGACTCGAAAAGTGGTGGGGTCGCCCCATTCATCGACCGTGTTCCCGTCAGATTCAGGCCCCGGCCGCCTGGGCCGGGACACAGGCTTGCTCTAACTGCGCCTTGATGGCGAGCGCCGTCTCAAGGGCCGCCTCGACCCGGTCGGCGAGCACCGTGTAGTGGCCCATTTTGCGCCGCGGCCGGGCTTCCCGCTTGCCGTAGAGGTGGAGTTTCGCCCACGGATGCTCCAGCACCCGCCGCCAGTCGGGCTCGCCCCGAGCCCACAGGTCTCCCAGCAGGTTCACCATCACGGCGGGACAGCGCAACCCCGGGTCCCCTAAGGGCAGCCCCGCCAGCACCCGAACCTGCTGCTCGAACTGGGAGGTAATGCAGGCGTCCAGCGTATAGTGGCCGCTGTTGTGGGGACGAGGCGCGATTTCGTTAACCAGCAGCCGCCCGTCCTCCAGCACGAACATCTCTACGCACAGCACGCCCCGGTAATCCAGCGCCTCGGCCACAGCGATGCCGGTGTTGCGGGCCTGCGCCGCGAGGGTGTCCGGCACCCGCGCCGGGACAATCGACACGTCCAGGATGCCGTGCCGGTGCCAGTTCTCCGCCACCGGAAAGGTCACCACCTGGCCGGCGAAATCCCGGGCCACCACCACCGAGACTTCGGTCGCCAGGGGCAGGCGTTTTTCCAACACGCAAGGCTCGCCCCCGAGATGGCGCCAGGCCGCCAGGGCTTCCGCCGGGTTGGCCACAGACGCCTGGCCTTTGCCGTCGTAGCCGAAGCGGCTCACCTTGAGGATGCCGGGATAGAGGCTGGCGGCGCCCGGACTCGCCAGCTCGGTTCCGTCCCGCACCACCACGAAGGGAGCGACGGGAAAGCCCGCGCCGGCGAGGAATTCCTTTTCGTGGATCCGGTCCTGGGCCACTGCCACGCTCTCGGCGGTGGGGCTCACCACGCAGTAGCGGGCCAGAAAGCTCAGGGCCTGCGCTGGCACGTTCTCGAACTCGGTGGTGGCGGCAGCACAGGTGTGGGCGAGGCGGGCGAGCGCCGCCGGATCGGCATAATCGGCGCGAATGTGCTCCTCGGCCACATCGCCCGCCGGGCTGTGCAGCCCGGGATCCAACACCGCGACGCGATAGCCCATGCGCTGAGCCGCCATGGTGAACATGCGGCCGAGCTGGCCACCGCCCAGCAGTCCGAGCGTGGATCCGGGAGCGATCATGGCGGCGGCAGCGTCATGGCCCGCACCGCTTTGGCAAGCTCCTCCCGGTGCTGGGCGAGCCGTAGCCTCACGGCCTCGTCCCGAGTGGCGACGATGGCGGCGGCGAAAAGCCCGGCGTTGGCCGCCCCCGCCTCGCCGATGGCGAAGGTGGCCACGGGAACTCCTTGGGGCATCTGCACAATGGAGAGGAGGGAATCGAGACCTTGCAGGTGCCGGGAGGGCACGGGCACCCCCAGCACGGGCAAGGTGGTCTTGGCGGCGATCATGCCGGGTAGGTGGGCCGCGCCCCCCGCGCCGGCAATGATGCAGGCGAGCCCTCGCTCGGCAGCGCGGGCGGCATAGTCGAACATGTCATCGGGAGTGCGATGGGCGGAGACGACCCGCGCCTCGAAGGGCACAGCCAGCGCCTCCAGCATCCGGGCGGCGTGTTGCATCACTGCCCAGTCGCTCTGGCTGCCCATCACCACCCCGACCAGGGGTCGGTCCATCGGCGGTGCTCTGAAAAAGGCGTCATTATAACGAACCGCCGCAAAGGCTGGCGGGCCCGAGGACCCAACGATCAGAGGTGGCGGCCGGGCACGGAAGCGGCGCCGTGGGATGCTCGGCGCGCTGGGCCGCGCCCAAGCGCCTTGGGGAAAGGGCTCTAGCGCTCCAGCTCGAAATCCAGGGTGAGCCGGTCCGGGGCGTGGGGGCGAAACCGCCCGTCGGCGTAGGCCAGGTGCTCCGGGTGTCGGGCGTAGAGGTTCACCACCTCCCGCGCGGCAAAGCGCACGAACCAGGCCCAAGCATACCGGGCTTCGGAAGCGAGGGCCCGGCCGGCCTCCACCTGTCGCACCCCGGGAACCCGGGCAAGTCTGTCCTCGCCTTCGGCGAGGAAAGCGTCCATTTCCCCGGGGGCGAGTCCCTGGGGATTGAAGAGCACCACATGGACCACTTCTCGCCAGGGGCGGCAGGCGGCGAGGGCTTCCTCGGCACGCCCGGCGGCACCAAAGACCGTATTCACCCGCGCCACCTCCGACTGGATGGCCCGGCGCACCCCGGCGAGGAGCCGGGGATAGCCGCCTCGGGGATCCCGCGCCACCGCCTCCCGCACCGCATTCGCGGCGGCATCCGACAGGGCCGTGTAGTAGTTGATCTTGGCGACGCCCCGCTCGATCAAGCGCCGGAACTCCCCGTCCTCCAGGCCCGTGCCCCCATGGATCACGAGGGGAATCCCTAGGGCCGCGTCGATGCGCTCCAGGCGCTCGAAGTCGAGCCGCGGCCGTCCCCGCAGGCGACCGTGAACGGTCCCGATCGACACCGCCAGGCAGTCCACCCCGGTCTCGTCGACGAAGCGGCGCGCCTCCTCCGGCGAGGTGTAGATCGGCTCGCCGGGATGCTTTTCCGCGTCCTCGCCTTCCACGCCGGCGACGTAGCCCAATTCCCCCTCCACCGGCACGCCGCAGGCGTGGGCCAGGGCCACCACTTCCCGGGTACGGGCAGCGTTTTCTGCCAAGGGCAGGTGGGAGGCGTCCACCATCACGGCGTTGGCCCCTAGCCGGATCGCCCGCGCAGCGGACTGCGGTCCCGAACCATGGTCCAGGTGGATCGCCACCGGCACGGTGGCCCGGCGGGCCGCTGCCACCACCGCCGGCATCAAGGTATCAAAGTCGTAGTGCTCGAAGTGGGATTCGGCCAAGGACAGGATGACCGGCGCGCGGGTGGCCTCGGCCGCCGAGAGCACGGCCTCCAGGAACTCAAGACCCACCAAATCGAAGGCGCCCACGGCATAGCGCTGGCGGTAAGCGTGAGCCAGCAGGTCCGCGAAGTGGACGAGGGGCATGGGTTCAACTCTTCATGGGTGAGACACTGTCGGCGCTTCTTCCCCGCCCCCGCCTGGAGCGTCCAAAAGAAAAGACCCTTCCGCGGTTGCGGTAAGGGTCTAAGTCCAACGGACGTGCGCAGTGGTACAACGAACCGTCAGAGTGGAGGAAAGCCGTTTTCCCTACGCCCACAGGTCTTGCCTTTTCCTGCCGAGCGCCTGGATAAGCCAGCCGCCACTATAGCGGGGCCGAAACTCCGGCAACAAATCGATCTTTTTATCGTTACGATAAGACGTCTTTACCATTCGCGAGCGCCTCGGCGTGCCATACCCGCAGCAAGCCGGGATCCGCCCTACGCTTGCCGTGGGCGCTGCCACGCAGCACCCGAAACGGCTGCTGCGGCTCGCCGAATCCGTCCAGCACCGCCACCGCCCCAGCAAAGTCCTGGCGCCCGGTGTAATCGTTGACGACGACCAAGGTTGGAAGCCCCGCCTGCAGGCTCGAGCGCAACCCGTTCTCGGAGTCCTCCACCGCCAAGCAGTCTCTGGCCTTCAGATCGAGCCGGTCCAGCACCCAGGCGTAGATGTCGGGCGCCGGCTTCTTCGCCGCCACCACGTCGCCCGCGCCGATCACTTCGAACCACGCTGGGCCCTCCGATCCCAGGTTTGCCTCCAAGAGCGCCTGAACGTTGTCTGGCGTCGTCGTGGTGGCGATGGCCAGCCGCAGTCCCTCGGCCCGCAGCGCTTCCAGGAGCGCCCTGACGCCGGGGCGCAGCGCAATGCGTCCTTGGGCCACGAGGTCCGTATAGATGCGAGTTTTGCGCCGGTGTAGCCCCTGCACCAGCTCGGCAAAATCGGGGCGCTGGGCGGTGGCGGGATCGAACCGCTCCGCGTAATGGCGAATGCGTTCTTTGCCCCCTGTCACGGCCAGCAGTTGGCCGTAGAGCGCCGCATCCCAGTGCCAGGGTAGACCCGCCTCGGTGAAGGCGGCGTTGAACGCGACCCGATGCCCGTCGCGCTCAGTATCGGCCAGGGTACCGTCCACGTCGAAGATCACCGCCTTCAGCGCCATGGCGATGGGGATGGTAACAGGCCGCGAAGCGCCCCGCTCATCACCCGGGGGGCTGCACGGTCTCGCGGAAGATGCGGCTCTGCAGCAGGTCCGCAGGCTCGATGGTCATGATCTGCTCCCGAGTCAGGGGCTTGCCGCGGCTCGCGAAAAGGCGGTTCGCCTGGCGCAGCCGAGCCCGGTCTAGGGCATTGCGGATGGAACGGGCATTGGCAAAGTGGGGCATCTGCATGCGCCGCCGGATGTAGTCTTTGAACACCTCTTCAGCCTCGGGGCTCAAGCGGTAATTCTGCTGGGCCAGCATGAGCTTGCCAATGGCGAGCAGCTCTTCGGGCGTGTAGTCCGGGAAATCGATGTGGTGGGCGATGCGCGAGCGCATGCCCGGATTGCTTTGGAAGAAGCGATCCATCTTGTCCTTGTAGCCAGCGAGGATCACCACTAAGTCGTCCCGCTGGTTCTCCATCACCTGGAGCAGGATCTCGATCGCTTCCTGGCCGTAGTCTCGCTCGTTTTCCGGGCGGTACAGGTAATAGGCCTCGTCGATGAATAGCACCCCGCCCATGGCCTTCTTCAGCACCTCCTTGGTCTTGGGGGCGGTGTGGCCAATATACTGCCCCACCAGGTCGTCCCGCGTGACCGCCACTAGATGGCCCTGGCGCACGTAGCCGAGCCGATGCAGGATGTCGGCCATGCGCAGGGCCACCGTGGTCTTTCCGGTGCCCGGATTGCCGGTAAAACACATGTGCAGGGTGGGCGTCTCAGAGGTGAGATTGAGGCGCCGTCGCACCCGGTCCACCAGGAGCAGGGCCGCGATCTCCCGGATGCGCGTCTTCACCGGCCCGAGCCCCACCAGCTCCCGGTCGAGCTGATCCAGGACTTCCTGGACGTTGGAAGCGCGGAATTCCGCTTCCAGGTCGACGGCGTCGGGAACCGTGACCTCGGCTTTTTGCGAAGCGTCGCCGTTCATGGCTTCTGCCGCCTCCACAGTCGCTCTGCGGTTGCTCTCACGCGGGAAGGACGAGGCCAGCCTCCACTTCCTGGCGCTTGGCCGCACCGGCAAGGCGCTCCACCAGGGCCAGGGCAAAGGCGATGGAGGTGCCCGGCCCACGGGAGGTGATCACATTGCCGTCTTCCACCACCGCCTCTTCCCGATAGCGCACCGAACCTAGAGCGACCTGATCCTTGAACTTGGGGTTGCTTGTGGCCTGCTTGCCGTCGAGGTAACCGTAGGCGGCTAGAATCGACGGCGCGGCGCAGATGGCGGCAAGGCAGCGGTTTTTCTCGCGCATGCGCTCGAGCAATCGCCGGATGCGCTCGTCTTGCCGCAGGTGCTGGACGCCTAGCATGCCCCCGGGCAGGACGATCATGTCGAAGTCCCCGTCCAGCAGCGCGTCAAGGGCTGCGTCCGGATGCAGCAGCGTGCCGCGGGATGCCCTGACCGGCCCCTCCTGAAGACCTGCCACAACCACTTCGACCCCGCCTCCAGCTCCTCGAAGCCTTCCGCGAGCGGTATCAGAACACGTGTCATGCCTGGCTTACCCCCTCAGGGTCGTGCTGCCCCGGCGGCCGACGAGTCAGCGGTAGCGCTCGCCCTTGGGCTTTTCGGTGGCGTAGGAATGAAGGGTGTAGCGGATCTTGCGCCCCTCCGCTTCCTGGCGCCACAGGTGGAAGCCCGGCTCCTCCTTGGGCCGCTGCACGATGAAGGACAGGCGCGGCGTCTCCCAGCCCCGCGTGGAGTCATAGGCCGTCACCCGGATGTAATGGTCGGGATAGGCCTTGCGGCAAGCGTTTACCTCGTACAGGATGCCCGCCGGATCCTTGAGATCGAACATGGGGAGGCCCCACATCTCCCAGTAGGTATTGCGGGGATGGGGATCGTCGGTGAACTCGACGTTGATCGCCCAGCCCTGTCGCAGGGCGTACTCGATCTGCTTTCTGATCTGCTCGTCGGTGAGGTCGGGCAGGAAGGAAAAAGTGCCTTGGGTCAGTCTCATGGCGGCTCCTCGATTCAGGCGACGGGGGTTTCCAGGGGCACGAAGTCCGGCGTGTCGGTGGAGGCATAGTTGAAAGTGATGTCCTTCCACACGTCCAGGGCCGCCCGCAAGGGCTGGCACCACTTGGCGGCCTGTTCCAGAATCTGAGGGCCTTCCTCCCAGATGTTGCGTCCCTCATTGCGCGCGAGCACCATGGCCTCCAAGGCCACCCGATTGGCAGTGGCGCCCGCGGCGATGCCCATGGGATGGCCGATGGTCCCACCGCCGAACTGCAGCACCACGTCCTCGCCCAAGTAAGTCAAGAGCTGATGCATCTGGCCCGCGTGGATGCCGCCGGAAGCGACCGGCATCACCTTGCGCAAGCCCGCCCAGTCCTGCTCGAAGAAGATACCGCGGGGCAGATCCACCGTGTTGTGGGGCTCGCGCAGCACGTTGTAGATGCCTCGCACGGTATTGGGATCGCCCTCCAGCTTGCCCACCACCGTGCCGGCATGGATATGGTCGACTCCGGCCAGGCGCATCCACTTGGCGATCACACGGAAGGAGATGCCATGGCTCTTCTGCCGCGTGTAGGTGCCGTGGCCCGCCCGGTGCAGGTGCAGAATCATGTCGTTCTTGCGCGCCCACTTGGACATGGACTGGATGGCGGTGTAGCCGATGACCAGGTCGATCATGATGATGACCGAACCCAGCTCCTTGGCGAATTCGGCCCGCTCGTACATGTCTTCCATGGTGGCGGCGGTGACGTTGAGATAATGACCTTTCACCTCCCCCGTCTCGGCGCTGGCGCGGTTGACCGCTTCCATGCAGTAGAGGAAGCGATCGCGCCAATGCATGAAAGGCTGGGAGTTGATGTTCTCGTCGTCCTTGGTGAAGTCGAGCCCCCCGCGTAGCGCCTCGTATACCACCCGGCCATAGTTGCGCCCGGACAGTCCGAGCTTCGGCTTGACGGTGGCCCCGAGCAGCGGCCGGCCGAACTTGTCGAGCCGCTCGCGCTCCACCACAATGCCTGTCGGTGGGCCGTCGAAAGTCTTCACGTAGGCGACGGGAATACGCATGTCCTCCAGCCGCAGGGCTTTCACCGCCTTGAAGCCGAACACGTTGCCGATAATGGAGGCGGTCAGGTTAGCGATGGAGCCGGGCTCGAACAGGTCCAGGTCGTAGGCGATGTAGGCAAAGTACTCGCCGGGGCGATTGGGTACCGGATCGACCCGGTAGGCCTTAGCGCGGTACAGCTCGCAGGCGGTGAGCCGGTCGGTCCATACCACGGTCCAGGTGGCGGTGGAAGACTCGCCCGCTACCGCCGCGGCGGCCTCCTCCGGCTCTACCCCCTCCTGGGGCGTGACCCGGAAGAGAGCGATAACATCGGTGTCCTTGGGCTGGTAGTCGGGCTCCCAGTAGCCCATGACCTTGTACGGGATCACACCCGCCTTGTAGCGTTGCTTTGGATCGGTGATGGTGCCCATGGCTTCCTCCTCGGGCTGAACGTGGAAAACGGGAGAAGTTTAGCCCTAGCTAACGATAAGCAAAACTTGTATCTTTTGATTGTAATGATAAGCTAAAGCTTAGGCCTGCACCGGAGGCAACCCTGACCATGCTGCACGTGACCCTGCGCCAATTGCGGGTGTTTGAGTCGGTCGCCCGGCACTTGTCTTTTTCCCGGGCGGCCGAGGAGCTGTTCCTTTCCCAGCCGGCCGTCTCCATGCAGATCAAGCAGCTCGAAAACCAGGTGGGCCTGCCCCTCTTCGAGCAGATCGGCAAGAAGATCTATCTCACCGAGGCCGGCAAGGAGCTGTACCACTACAGTCGAGCCGTCGCCCAGCAGCTCTCGGACATGGAGCACGCGCTGAACGAGCTCAAGGGCTTGGAGCGCGGGCGGTTGTCGATCGCGGTGGTATCCACGGCCAACTTCTTCGCGCCCCAGCTCCTCGCCCGCTTCGTGCAGCAGCATCCGGGCGTCCAAGTGAGCCTCTCCGTGGTGAACCGGGAGACCGTGTTGCGGCAACTGGCGGAGAACGAGATCGATCTGGCCATCATGGGACTGCCCCCGGAAGGGCTGGACGTGCGCTGGCAGCCCTTCATGGAAAATCCTCTCGTGGTGATCGCGCCTCCCAGTCATCCCCTCACGCAAGAGCGGCGTATCCCCATGAAGCGGCTTGCCGAGGAGGTGTTCGTCATCCGCGAACCCGGCTCGGGTACCCGGGGCGCCATGGAGCGCTTCTTCGCCGAGCACCGGGTACAGCTCAAGACCAGCATGCAGATGGGCACCAATGAGGCGATCAAGCAAGCGGTGCAGGCCGGGATGGGGTTGGGGGTGGTGTCCTACCACACCATCGAACTGGAGCTGGAAACGAAGCGGCTGAAAGTGCTCGATGTGGTGGGTTTTCCCATCCGGCGCAACTGGTATCTGGTGCACCGGCAGCAGAAACGCCTGTCCAAGGTGGCTGAAGCGTTCCGCGAGTTCCTGCTCAAGCAAGCCGAGCGCCTGATGCAGAGCAAAGCGCTGGACAAGGTCCACGCCTGAGGCGTGCGCTCGAGCAGGAGCGCTCCTCGCTGAAGGAGCGCCGTGTCCACCTGTCGGCCTGGAAACGGCGGCCGCGCCGGGAGGACCTGCCCGAGCAGACGGCGGCCGTACGGCCGCCTCTGCCGCGACAAGCTCGCCCGAGGAGCAGGGGCGAAGCCGTCAGCGCACCACCTGCTTCAACTCTCCTTTGGCGTACATCCGGGCCATGGTCTCCAGGGAAATCGGCTTGATGCGGGAGGCCTGGCCCGCGGTACCGAAGGCCTCGAAGCGCGCCTTGCAAATCTCCTTGGCGGCGAGCATGGCCTCCTTCAGGAACTTGCGGATGTCGAACTCGCTCTTGTTCTTGGCCATGGAACGGCGCATGGCGCCGGTCATGGCGAGACGGATGTCGGTGTCGATGTTCACCTTGCGCACGCCATGGCGGATGCCCTCCTGGATTTCCTCCACCGGCACGCCGTAGGTCTCTTTCATCTCGCCGCCGTACTCCCGTATCACCTGAAGCCACTCCTGGGGCACGCTGCTGGAGCCGTGCATCACCAGGTGGGTGTTGGGGATGCGCCGATGGATTTCCTTGATCCGGTCGATGGCCAGGATGTCGCCGGTAGGCGGCCGGGAGAACTTGTACGCCCCATGGGAGGTGCCGATGGCCACCGCCAAGGCGTCCACCTGGGTCTCCCGCACGAACTCGGCCGCCTGCTCCGGGTCGGTGAGGAGCATGTCGTGGGTGAGGGCACCCTCCGCACCCGATCCGTCCTCTTTGCCGGCGGTCATGGTCTCAAGCGACCCTAGGCAGCCGAGCTCGCCTTCCACCGAGACGCCCACCCAATGGGCCATTTCCACCACCCGACGAGTCACTTCCACGTTGTACTCGTAGGAAGCCGGCGTCTTCATATCCTCCTTGAGGGAGCCGTCCATCATGACGCTGGTGAACCCCGAACGGATCGAGGCCTGGCACACGGCGGGGCTCGCCCCGTGGTCCTGGTGCAGTACCACCGGGATGTGGGGATATTGTTCCACCGCCGCCAGCACCATATGGCGCAGGAACGCTTCCCCCGCGTACTTACGCGCCCCGGCGGAAGCCTGCATGATCACTGGGCTATCGGTTTCGTCGGCGGCCTGCATGATGGCCTGGATCTGTTCCAGGTTGTTAATGTTGAATGCCGGCACTCCGTAGCCGTGTTCCGCGGCGTGGTCGAGAAGCTGGCGCAGTGCGATCAGAGCCATAGCAACCTCCTTATGTGGGAAACGAGAAGCACTCAGGCCTTCCTCCGCCGCGGCTTCGCCGCGGCCTGGGCGAGGCCTTGGTTGATTCGATACTCGCCCACGCGCACGACCTTTAAGGTATTGGTATGTCCGGCAAGGCCTACCGCCTCGCCGATGGTCAAAACGATCAAGTCCCCTTCCCGCACTGCCCCGCGCCGCAGCAGCTCATCCTCCGCTGCCCGCAAGGTCTCCTCGCGATCGTGGGAGGGGGGATTGAAGCGAATCGGGTGCACTCCCGAGAACAAGGCCATCTTGCGCCGCGTCTCCACCACGGGTGTCAGACCGTAGATCGGCACCCCCGAGTTCATGCGGGACATCCACAAGGCGGTGGAGCCAGACTGGGTGAGCGCCCCTATAGCTTTGGCCTTGAGGTGGTAGGCGGTGAAGAGGGCTGCCATGGCGATGGATTGGTCAATGCGGGTGAACACCTGGTCCATGAAGTCACGGTCCAGGTGGATTTCCATTTGTTTCTCCGCCTCGAGGCACACACGGCTCATGGTTTCCACCGTCTCCACCGGATACTGGCCCACGGCGGTCTCGGCAGAGAGCATCACCGCGTCTGTGCCATCCAGTACGGCGTTGGCCACGTCCGACACCTCGGCTCGGGTAGGCACGGGGTTGGAGACCATGGACTCCATCATTTGGGTAGCGGTGATCGCCAGCCGGTTGCGGGCACGGGCCATCTTGATCATGCGCTTTTGCAGCGCCGGTACCACCGCGTCGCCGATTTCCACCGCAAGGTCGCCCCGCGCCACCATGATAGCGTCCGACTCGTCCAGGATCTCGGGCAGGGCGTCGATGGCCTCCGCCCGCTCGATCTTGGCCACCAACAACGATTTGCCCCCCGCCTCTTGCAGTAATTCTCGGGCCGCCCGCATGTCCTGGCCCGACCGGGGGAAGGAGACCGCCAGGTAATCGGCCTTGAGCGCCACCGCGGTCTTTAAGTCCTCCACGTCCTTTTCGGTGAGGGCCGGCGCGGTCAGCCCCCCGCCGCGGCGGTTGATGCCCTTGTTGTTGGACAACACCCCGCCGGCGATCACCCGGGTGTAGATTTCATGGCCCTTGACCTTCTCCACTTCGAGCACGATGCGCCCGTCGTCCAGGAGCAGGATTGCGCCCTTGGACACGTCGTTGGGAAGCTCCTTGTAGTCCAGGCCGACCCGCTCCTCGTTGCCCAGTTTGCACTCGGCGTCCAGGATGAAGGTCTGGCCTGGCACCAGGGTAACCTTGCCCCGCTCGAATTTGCCGATGCGGATCTTGGGGCCTTGCAAGTCGGCGAGGATGGCCACGGTGCGGCCGGCGCTGCGGGCGAGGGTGCGCACGAGTTCGGCGCGCTTGATGTGCTCTTCCACGGTGCCGTGGGAGAAGTTCATGCGCACCACATCCACCCCAGCGTCGATCATGCGCTCCAGCACCTTGTGGTCGCTCGAAGCCGGTCCCAGCGTGGCGACGATTTTGGTGCGACGTAGCATATGGGGTTCCATCAAATGGGTTGGGAGCTTTAAGTTTACTCCCTGAACCCATATGACGGAACCCGATTTCATGATCCGGAAGCGCGTTGCTCAAGAATTTCGACTGCCGGCAGCTTTTTGCCCTCGAGAAACTCCAGGAACGCCCCACCCCCGGTGGAGATATAGGAAATCTTGTCCCCGACCCCATACTTGGCAATGGCTGCCAGGGTGTCCCCGCCGCCGGCAATTGAGAAGGCTGAAGAATCGGCGATGGCCTGGGCTAGCCGCCGGGTGCCTTCCCCGAAGGGCTCGTACTCGAACACCCCCAAAGGGCCGTTCCATACCACCGTGCCTGCCCGGCGCACGAAGGCTTCCAGGGCGCTCGCCGACTGGGGCCCGATGTCCAGGATCAGGTCATCGTCGGCCACTTCACTGGTCGCTTTGAGCTCGGCCTTCGCCGTGGGCGAGAATTCCTTGGCGCACACCACGTCGATGGGAATGGGCACCCCGCCGCCCCTATTCTCCATGATCCGCATGATTTCTTTGGCTTCACCCACCAGCTCCGGCTCCGCCAGGGACTTCCCGATCTTCCCGTCCGCCGCCAAGATGAACGTGTTAGCAATGCCGCCCCCCACGATGAGCTGGTCCACCCGCGCCGCCAGGTTCTTGAGAACGGTGAGCTTGGTGGAGACCTTGGAGCCGCCCACGATGGCCACCAGGGGCCGTTTCGGGTTCTCGAGGGCCTTGCCCAGCGCCTCCAGCTCCGCCGCCAGCAGGGGCCCGGCGCAGGCCACTGGAGCGTACTTTGCGATCCCGTGGGTGGTCGCCTCAGCCCGGTGGGCCGTTCCGAAGGCGTCGTTCACGTAGACGTCGCACAGGGCCGCCATCTTCCGGGCCAGGGCGTCGTCGTTTTTCTTCTCGCCCTTGTTGACTCGGCAGTTCTCCAGCAGCACCACCTCGCCGGGCTTCACTTCTACCCCGTCCACCCAGTTGCGAACCAGGGGCACTTCCCGTCCCAACAGCTCGGACAGCCGCTTGGCTACCGGGGCGAGGGAATCCTGGGGCTTGAGCTCTCCTTCGGTGGGCCGGCCTAAATGGGAGGTCACCATCACTGCCGCCCCCTGCGCCAGCGCGTGGCGAATGGCGGGCAGGGATGCGCGGATGCGAGTGTCATCAGTGATGCGACCCGCGTCGTCCATGGGCACGTTCAGGTCAGCGCGGATGAACACCCGCTTGCCCCGGAGATCCAGGTCGGTCATCTTCAGCACCACCATGGCGCGCCTCCTGTGACCCGAATGGGCCGTCCTTCGAATCCCTTCATCTCGCGTTCATCCAAGCCACCGTGGTATCCAACATCCGATTCGAAAAGCTCGCGGCGGTTGTGGCTTCGGCCGCTCGCCTTCGCTCGCTTCACGGCGCTTCGCGCCATGAGCCTGCGCCCCAACGCCTCGGGCCGTCCTTCGAATCCCTTCATCTCGCGTTCATCCAAGCCACCGTGGTATCCAACATCCGATTCGAAAAGCCCCACTCGTTGTCATACCAGGCGAGGGCTTTGACGAAGGTGCCGCCGGTCACCTTGGTGAGCGTCGCGTCGTAGATACTGGAGGCCGGGTCGTGGTTGAAGTCCATGGATACCAGGGGCTCGTCGCAGACCTTGAGGATGCCCTTGAGCCCGCCCTGGGCCGCATCCTTCATTGCTTGGTCGATCTCCTCTTTGGTGGTGGGCCGCGCCACCACGCAGGAGAGGTCCACCAGCGAGACGTTGACGGTGGGCACACGAATGGCGAATCCATCCAGCTTGCCGGCGAGCTCCGGCAGTACCAGACCCACCGCGGCAGCGGCGCCGGTCTTGGTGGGAATCTGGGACATCGCGGCCGCACGGGCGCGCCGCAGGTCCTTGTGGTACACGTCGATCAGCACCTGGTCGTTGGTGTAGGAATGGATGGTGGTCATCAAGCCATGCACCACACCGATCTTCTCGTGCAACACCTTCACCAGGGGCGCCAGGCAGTTGGTGGTGCAGGAAGCGTTGGAGATCACGGTGTGGCTCGCCTTGAGCACGCCATGGTTGACCCCGTAAACCACCGTGGCATCCACGTCCTTTTCTCCGGGAGCAGAGATGATGACTTTTCTCGCCCCGGCGGCGAGATGCGCCGAAGCCTTTTCCTTGCTGGTGAACAGTCCAGTGCACTCGTGTACCACGTCCACGTTCAATTCTTTCCAAGGCAGATCCGCCGGATTCCGGACAGAGAGCACCCGGATGCGATCCCCGTTCACCACCATCGCATCGCCGTCTACCCTGACCTCACCCGGGAACTTACCGTGTACCGTGTCATAGCGGGTGAGGTGGACGTTGGTTTTGGCGTCGCCCAGGTCGTTCACCGCCACGATCTGGATGTCCCGTTTGCGGTCGGATTCGTAGAGGGCGCGCAAGATGTTGCGTCCGATGCGGCCGTAGCCGTTAATAGCGACTCGGATAGGCATGAAGATTCTCCCCTGGCTGAAGCGTAAAAATCTTTATCTTAGCGCAGCATGGCGCTGGCCGCGCCGGCGCCTCAGAGGACGCTTTTCACCGCTTTGACCGCACGCTGTGCAGCATACTGATTGACGCACCTGGTAACGGTCCCCGCACAGCACCGACTTCACGGCTTTGACCACGTTTTAGCTCCGGCCTCACCTTGGCCTCACGGCAAAGGTGAGCCTGCGCTGAAACTCAACTGCCGCACCCACGCACTCGCGGCGAACGCCAGCCTCGCTCATAATACCGACTTCACGGCTTTGACCACGTTTTCAACGGTGAAGCCGAAGTGCTTGAAGAGATCCCCGGCGGGTGCCGATTCGCCAAAAGTGTCGATTCCCACCACCGCGCCCTCGGTTCCCACGTACTTGCGCCAGTAATCGGTGACTCCGGCTTCCACCGCGACCCGCGGCACGCCACGGGGCAGCACCGCTTCCCGGTATTGCGGATCCTGGCGGTCGAAGATGGAAGTGCACGGCATGGAGACGACTCGCACCGGGATGCCCTCGCCGGCGAGCGCCTTCTGGGCGCCCATGGCCAGTGCGACTTCTGACCCGGTGGCGATGAGCACGCAGCGGGGCGCCCCCCCGGGCGCCTCCGCAAGCACGTAGCCGCCACGCCGCACACCTTCTAAGGCAGCCGCGTCGCGAGCCTGGAACGGAACGTTCTGCCGGGAAAGGAGCAGCGCCACGGGCCCGTCCCGGCGCTCGACGGCCCGCACCCAGGCCACCGCCGTCTCCACCGCGTCGCAGGGCCGCCACACCTCCATGTTGGGGATGAGCCGCAGGCTCGCCGCGTGCTCGATGGGCTGGTGGGTGGGGCCGTCCTCGCCGAGGCCGATGGAGTCGTGGGTCAGCACGAACACCGTGTGTGCCTTCATCAGGGCCGCCATGCGCAAGGCGTTGCGGGCGTAATCGGAGAAGACGAGGAAGGTGCCGCCGTAGGGGATGAACCCGCCGTGCAGGGCCAGCCCGTTCATGATGGCGGCCATGCCGAACTCCCGCACCCCGTAGTGGATGTAGTTGCCGCCGTCCTGGCGGGTAACCGGCTTCGAGCCGGACCAGTTGGTGAGGTTCGACCCGGTGAGGTCCGCCGAACCGCCGATCAACTCCGGCAGGAGCGGCGCCAGCCCCTCGAGGGCGTTCTGGGACGCTTTGCGGGTGGCGATAGATTCGGCCTTCTCGTGGACTCGCTCGAGCAGCGCCTCCACGTGGGCGCTCCAGCCTTCCGGGAGCTCACCCCGGACGCGCCGCTCGAACTCGGCCGCTTCCCGGGGATAGGCTTTCCGGTACTCGCTGAACTTGGCGTTCCACTCCCCCTCCAACTTCGCCCCTTTTTTCCTGGCATCCCAGGCCTCGTACACCTCTTTGGGAATCTCGAAGGGTCCGTAGTGCCAGCCGATGTGGGGCCGGGTGGCGGCCACCTCGGCTTCCCCCAAGGCCGCCCCATGTACGTCATGGCTTCCAGCCTTGTTGGGCGCGCCCATGCCGATCACGGTCTTGCAGCAGATGAGGCTGGGCTTGTCCGTGATCGCCTTGGCTTCCTCGATGGCTCCCTGGATGACTACCGGGTCGTGACCGTTCACGTTCGGCACGACGTGCCAGCCATAGGCCTCGAAGCGCTTGGGGGTGTCGTCGGCGAACCAGCCCTCCACGTGTCCATCGATTGAAATGCCGTTGTCGTCATAGAAGCAAATGAGCTTGCCGAGCCCGAGGACGCCCGCCAGGGAACACGCCTCGTGGGAGACACCCTCCATCAGGCAGCCGTCGCCCAGGAACACGTAGGTGTAATGGTTGACGATATCGAAACCGGGTCGGTTGAATTCTGCGGCCAGCACTTTTTCCGCGATGGCCATGCCCACGGCGTTGGCCAATCCCTGACCCAGGGGGCCGGTGGTGGTCTCCACCCCGGGCGTGACCCCGTACTCCGGGTGGCCCGGGGTCTTGGAGTGGAGCTGACGGAAGCGCTTGATTTCCTCCATGGGCAAGTCATAGCCCGTGAGGTGCAGCAGCGCGTAGAGCAGCATGGAACCGTGTCCGTTGGACAAGACGAACCGGTCCCGGTCGGGCCACTTGGGATTGGCCGGGTTGTGGCGCAGGTGATGGATCCACAGCACCTCAGCAATCTCGGCCATGCCCATGGGCATGCCCGGATGGCCGGACTTGGCCATCTCCACCGCGTCCATGGCCAGCGCCCGGATGGCGCTGGTCAGGTTCTTGAAAACCGGTGCCTCGAAATCCTTGAAGCGCGCCTTGGCACTCATGCCTTGCTCCTTAGCTTTACAGTGAGGGGTGCGACGGCGCCCGGGCTCCAAGTCGCGCTCCGGCCGGCCCAGGCCAGGATTCGCGCCGAAGGGCGCTGATTATCGCCGACCCCTCGCCCCTAGGCAACGACATCCCCTTGCCGCATCCCGCGTGCGCGAGCAATTATGGGCGGTGGGCTCAGGGGTGAAAATCGAATGTTTTTATGGTGGGTATAACAGCCCGGAGTGAAGGCGGTTAGTCCTCGCCGCGGCCGGGAATGCGGATCCCCAGCTGTTTCAGCTTCCGATAGAGGTGGGTGCGCTCAAGCCCCACCTTGTCCGCCACCCGGGAAATGTTGCCTTCTTCCCGGGCGATGTGGTGCTCGAAATAGATCTGCTCGAACCGTTCCCGGGCCTCCCGCAGGGGCAAATCCAGGGGAATCGGAAAGGGCTGCGCCGGACCATCCGGACGAGGAAGCAGGCGCTCGATCTCCTCCGCGGTGATCTCCGGTCCGAGGGCGGCATGGGCGGCGGAGCGGATGACTCCGTTCAGTTGCGCCAGGTCCCCGGGCCAGCGGGCGTTGCGCAGCACGTTAAGCGCCCCCGTGGACAGGCTGCGCACGGGCACTTCCCCCGCCTCCACGCATTGGGAGAGCAACATGCGGGCGATCTCGGGGATATCCTCCCGGTGGTCCTCCAAAGCGGGTACCGGGATGGTGAGGGCTGAGAGGAGCTCGTAGAGCTTGGCGTCGAACTGGCCCTGCCGCACCAGAGCGGGCAGGTCCCGGGCGCTGGCGCATACCAGCCGCACGTTGTAGCGCTCCAGCTTGGCCGCGTGGATTACTAGCCCCTTCTGCTCCAGGCGGCTCAGATCCGCCACTTCCCGCAGGAACAATACCCCGTCCCGGGCCTCGGCCAGCACGTCCACGGCCGGATCGATGAGGCGGGCACCGTTCTCCAGCGCCACCCAGGGGGTATTGGGGCGGTGCAGGAACTTGGCGCACAGCTCCACCGGCGAGCCCGGCGGCCCCAGAAGCAAGACCGGCGCCCGCAGGTTGGCCACCTGTTCCAGGCGCCGGCGCAGCTCCGCCACCACGGGGGAGCGGCCCAGGGCCAGCAGGGACAGGGACGGCGCGGGTTTACTCTGGCCGCGCTGCAGCGCTCGCCCCACGGTGGCGAGCAGCTTCTGCATGGCGATGGGTTTTTCCAGGAAGTCGAAGGCGCCGATGCGGGTCGCCTCCACCGCCGTGTCGATGGTCGCGTGCCCCGACATCATGACCACCGGCATGGTGAGCAGCCCCCGGCTGGCCCACTCCTTGAGCAGCGTCACCCCGTCGGTATCGGGCATCCAGATGTCCAGCAGCACCAAGTCCGGCCGCATGCGGTTGCGAATGTCCCGAGCCTGGCTGGCGTTCTCCGCCAGGCGCACCCGATAACCCTCGTCCTCCAAGATCTCGGACAGGAGCTCCCGGATGCCCACCTCATCGTCCACGATCAGGATCTGGCTGGGTCCCATGGCTCGCCTCAGGAGGCTACCCGCCCCACGGCCATGCCGGCTTCTCTAGCCCCGAGGGCTGGCAACTCGATGGTGATGCGCGCCCCCCGGGGAGCGAGGTTCTCGATGCGCACCCTGCCGTTGTGGGCTTCGACGATTCTCTTCACGATGGCAAGCCCCAGTCCCGTGCCCTTGGGCTTGGTGGTGACGTAAGGTTCGAAGGCGCGGCGCACCACCTCTTCGGGGAACCCCTGGCCGTTGTCCAGCACCGACAGGGTCACGGTACCGTCTTGCACCCCGGTTGCCAGGGTAATCTGGGGCCGCGTCGCCTCCGCCGTCGCGTCCTGGGCGTTGCGCAGCAGGTTATGGATCACCTGCCCCAACTGCTCCGCGTCGCCCATCACCAGGGGAAGCTGCGGCGCCAATTCGACCCGGATGGCGGGTCCCGCTGCCTCATAGAGGGGCAGAATGTCGTTGACCAGCCGGTTGATGTCAAGGGGCGTGCGCTTGATCTCCGGAAGCCGGGCGTAGCGGCTGAAGGCATCCACCATGGTCTTCATGGCCCCGACCTGGGCGACGATGGTGCGGGTCGCCCGGGCGAGCACTTCCGCATCCCGCCCGGTGAGCTTGTCCGCCAGCTTATGCTGGAGCCGTTCGGCGGCAAGCTGGATGGGAGTCAGGGGATTCTTGATCTCGTGGGCCAGCCGACGCGCCACCTCGCCCCAGGCCGCCTCTCGCTGGGCCTGGATGAGGTCGGTCACGTCGTCGAACACCACCACGTAGCCGCCCGCCGCCACTTCCGGGAGCCGCGTGCCCCGGGCGAGCAGCACCTGGGTGCCAGCGGCAAGGGGGCGCTCCACCTGGCGTTGCCAGCGCTCTTCCTCGGATTGGGCGAATTCCTGGGCCACCGTCTCGACGAGGGGCGCGAGCTCCGGAAAGCGCGCGGCGATCTCGGCGTAGGTGAGCCCTACGAGAGCCTCCGCGTCCACTCCCAGGATGCGCGCCGCGCTACGGTTGGCGGACCGCAGCCGTCCCTCCTTGTCGAAGGCCACAACGCCCGAGGACAGATTGGCAAGCAGGCTCTCCAGGTAAGCCTTGGCGCCTTCCACCTCCGCCTGCTTGCGCAGGGCCTCCGCCCGGGCCTCGGCAAGCTGCTGGGTCATGGCGTTGAAGGAAGCCATGAGGATGCCCATCTCATCGCGGCTTTGCACCGGATGGCGGCGGCTGAAGTCCCCCTGGGCCACCGCCCGGGTGCCCTCCGCCAGCAACCCCAGGGGCGCGGCCAGCCGCTCGCTCAGAATGAAAGCCAAGGCGAGCGCCGACAGCAACGACAGCAGCAGTGAGAGGGTCAGGGTCACGCGATACAGGCGCTTCAACCCGGTGCGCGCCAGCAGCAACTCCTGGTAATCCTGATAGACCGCCTGCACCGCTTCCGCATCCTGCCTGAGCTGGATGGGCACGGGTTGGATGAGCTGCAGCACCCGCACATCCTCCCCCGGCAGGAGAACGTTCACCGGCACCAGCACCCGCAGCACCATGCCCCGGTCGGGTAGCCGCTCCACCGCCGAATACGCCTTCTGCAGCCGCACCTGCCGCAGCACGGCGGCATCGGGGAAATGGGGCAGCAGGGCCGCACTGGTGCCGGTGGAGAAGGCGAGGAGCTTGCCCCGCTGGTCGAACAGGGACACTTCGAACAATCCCGTCTGCTCCCGCAATTGGTTGAGCAGCTCCAGGGGGTCACGTCCGGGCTGCTCGGCAAGCACCAGGGAGAGATTCACCGCCGCCGCGTTCATGTCCTTGAGCATGTTGTCCAAGGCGGTGCGGCCCAGGTTCAGGCCGCCTTCCAGCGCCCGCTCGACCCGCACGTCGAACCAGGACTCGATGCTCTTCGTGAGGAACTGGACCGATACCACGTACACCAGCGCCCCTGGCACCAGCGCCATAAGGGCGAAGAGGGCGAGCAGCTTGAAGGCAAGCCGCGAGCCAAACACGCCCCGACGCAGCTTCCTCACGAGCCGCACGAGCTGCGTGCCCACCACCACCAGCAGCAAGATCACGAGGGCCCCGTTCAGCGCCAACAGCAGCGGATACTGGTCGGCGAAAAGGGCGCTGTTGCGACTCGCGGTGGCGAGCAAGTAGAGCAGCACCGCGCCCAACCCGACGACGATGATCACCAGGTACTTCACAGGCGACTCCGGCGGTCGGTTGTATGGGTCACGGCATAAACCTCCACTGGTACCAGTCGGACTCGATCGCCCAGTCTCGAGTGGTCAGGGAGCTCACTTGAAACGGCGGCGGCAGCCGCGCAGGGTCCAAGCGCATGCGCACTGCGGCCCGGTACACCACTCCGCGCTCGAGGGCACGGCTGTCCAAGATCCGCCAGCCTCGTATCCGCCCCGCCCAGCGCAGAGCCGTCTCCAGACTGTCGGCCACGTGGGTGCCCTGATCGTCGGACACCTCGTACTGGCGCGTAAGGGGAACGTAGGAGAGCCGCACCGAGTGCTCGCCGCTCGCGATGCGCTTGCCGAACCAGTACTTGCGCGGGCGCGATACCTCCGCGTCCACCACGAAGTGGACCGGCACGCCCTTGCTCAGGGCGGTAATGACAACGGGATTGAGGGAGATGGCGAAGTCCGCGTTCAGAACGTAGCCATCGCCCGCTTGCACCAGCTCGGCCGAATTCACCTCGATCGCCTCGGCGCGGGCTGAGGCGGCGGCAAAGAGGAGGCAGGCCGCAGCGAGGGCCCCGCGCCACGGGCGCCACTCAGCCCGAGGCTGGTCCAGCGGTTCCCTTAGCGAGCAGGGCATAGAAAAATCCGTCCTGGGAGGCGTCGGGGAAAAGCTGCCGCATGCCGGATGCGGCGCCCGGCAGCGGCAGGAGCCGAGCGTCGCCGTGCCGCTCGAGGAACGCGCCAATGACGGCCTGATTCTCCTCAGCGAACACGGAGCAAGTGACATAGAGCAATTTACCACCACTATCCAGGACCCGCCACACGCCGTCCAGAATGCGCCCCTGCTCGGCGGCGAAGCGGGGAAGATCAGCCGCTCGCCGCAGCCACTTGATGTCGGGATGGCGTCGCACGACCCCCGAGCCGCTGCAGGGCACGTCTGCCAACACTCGCTGGAAGGGCTTGCCGTCCCACCACTGTTGCGGGTCCGCGCAATCGGCGCACTCCAGGCTTGCCGCAAGCCCCAGGCGGGCGAGGTTGGACTCGACCCGCTTCAACCGCTCCGGGTCCCGATCCAGGGCGACCAGCGTCACGTCCGCGTGCTCAAGGAGATGAGCCGCCTTGCCCCCCGGGGCGCTGCAGGCGTCCAGCACCCGCATCCCGGGCTGCAGGTCCAAGAACCCGGGCGCGTGCTGGGCTCCCAGGTCCTGTACCGATACCCAGCCCTCGAAGAAGCGGGGAAGCCGCTCCACCGGCACCGGCCGCTCCAGGAGCACGCCCGCGGGTGGCACTGGGTGGGCTTTGAGGCCCGCCTCCACGAGCAAGCTCAGGTATTGCTCCAGGGTCGTGCGTCGCAGGTTTACCCGCAGCCCCATGGGCGGATGGGCATTGCCGGCTTCGAGCAGTGCCCGGTATCGCCCGGGATACTGGATTTTCAGCGCCTCGATCCACCAGCGGGGATGGGAGTAGCGGGCGGTCTCGTCGTCGGCCATGGCGCTTGCCACCAACTGTGCCGAACGGCGCTGGAAGCCGCGCAGTACCGCGTTGGCGAACCCGCGCGCGCCTTGCCCTGCCAGCTCGCCCGCCAGCCCGACCGCCTCGCTCACCACCGCGTGGGCCGCGGCCTGGGTGGCATGAAGCTGATATAAGGCCACTAGGAGCAGGGCACGAAGCCGCTCCGGCCGGGGCAGCTTGGGCGCGAGCCGCCCGAGAACCGCAGCGATGAGCCCGTAGTGACGGAGGGTACCATAAGCGAGATCCTGGATTCGCGCCCGTACGGGCGCCGCCAGATCTTTCCGCTGCTCCAGGGCGTGGGGCAGCGCCGTGGCGAGACTCTCGCCCCCGAGGACTCGCGCCACCACTTCGGCAGCCACCCGCTGGGCCTCTCGCATGGTCCCGGAACCTCCGCTTCAGCCGCCCAGCCGCTCCCCGGGCTGGAGGGGGAAACCCCGCAGGAATTCGGCCGCGGGCAGGCAGCGCCCGCCCGGGCGCTGCAGTTCCAGGATCCGCAACGCCCCTGTGCCGCAGCCCACCACCAGGCCTTCCGCGCCCGCTTGAAGCACTTGGCCGGGGCCCCCCCCTGTAGCGTCCACCGGCCGGGCCCGCCACACCTTGAGGGCGGTGCCTCTAGCGGAGGTGGTGGCTCCCGGGTGGGGGTTGAACGCCCGCACTTGGCGGTCGATGAACGCGGCGTCCCGGCTCCAGTCGATGACGGCTTCCTCCCGGGCGATCTTGGGGGCATAGCAGGCCCCCGTCTCCTCTTGCGGCCTGGCAGATAACCGCCCCGCTTCCAGGGCGTCCAAGGCTTCCACAATGCATTGGGCCCCAAGGGCGGCCAGCTTGCTGGTGAGGCTGCCTGCGGTATCGTCCGGGGCGATGGGCAGGGCCCGCTGGAGCAGCACTGGGCCAGTATCCAAGCCCTCGTCCATACGCATAATGGTGATGCCCGTTTGCCCGTCCCCGGCGAGGAGAGCCCGGACAATGGGGGCAGCGCCTCGCCACCGGGGAAGGAGGGAAGCATGGATGTTGACGCAGCCATGGCGCGGGATCTCCAGGACTCCGCGGGGCAGGAGCAGGCCGTAGGCTGCCACCACCAGTACATCCGGTGCCGCTTCCACCAGCGCTTGCCGAACCCCCTCGTCCCGTAGGGTCTGGGGCTGCAGCACCAGGAGCCCTGCCTCGCCGGCCAGCCGCTTCACCGGGCTTGGAGCGGGCTTGAGACCCCGGCCGGCCGGCCGGTCCGGCTGGGTCAACACCAGAGCCACTCGATGGCGGGACCGCAGCAGCGCCGCCAGGGCGGTCGCCGCGAATTCGGGCGTGCCGGCGAAAACGAGGTTCACTGGGACTGCTCCCGGTCCCGGACCGGGGACGGGTTCACATGACCTTGCGCTGCTGTTTGCGCAGCTTGGTCAAGATGCGGCTTTGCTTGAGGCGCGAGAGGTACTCGACGAAGACCTTGCCTTGCAAGTGATCCATCTCGTGCTGGATGCATACAGCGAGCAGGCCCTCTGCGTCCAGGGTAAAAGATTTGCCCTGGGAATCCAGCGCCCGCACCGTTACCCGCTCGGCCCGCTGCACCCGCTCGAAGATGCCGGGCACCGAAAGACAGCCCTCTTCGATCTCCGACACGCCGCTCTTCGCCAAGATCTCCGGGTTGATGAGCACGAGCAACCGATCCCGGGTCTCGGACACATCGATAGTGATCACCTGCAAGTGCACGTCGATCTGGGTGGCGGCCAGCCCGATGCCCGGTGCCGCGTACATGGTCTCTGCCATGTCCTGGACCAGGGCCCGGATGGAATCGTCCACCAAGGCGACCGGTGCCGCTTTCTTGTGCAGCCGAGGATCGGGGTACTGTAGGATGGGCCGGATCGCCATAAAATCTTGCCGATTGAATGGACTATATGGAGAATTTAATCTAAAGTGTCAACTATGAGGCGGCCGCCCGCCTCGGCCCCTTTCAACGGCGGGGCAAGTGCTAGCCCATCAGAATAAAGGCCCAGCGCTATGCGTAAGAGCATTATATCCCTGTTTTTGTTTCCTTGTTTCCTCCCGTGGCTGCCCGTCGGCGTCCACGCCCAAGGCCTGCAGCTCGCGCCTGACGCCCCGGATCGGTACGTGGTCCAAAAGGGCGACACCCTGTGGGCCATCTCCGGCCGCTACCTCCAAAGCCCCTGGCGCTGGCCCGAACTATGGGGGATGAACAAAGAACAAATTAAAAATCCTCACTTGATTTATCCCGGGGACGTGCTGGTACTGGATCGCCGCGGCCCGGTGCCCCGGCTCTCCAAGGAAATGGAGACGGTCAAGCTCTCTCCCCGGGTCCGGGTGGAGCCCAGCACCCGGCAGGCCGTGCCCACGATCCCGGCGAGCGCCATCCGGCCGCTCCTCGTCAAACCCCTGGTGGTGGACGCCCAAGCACTGCAAGGCGCGCCCCGGATCGTCGCCATGCAGGAGGGGCGAGTGATCGCCTCCGCCGGAGACCTGCTGAGCGTCGTCGGCCTCCCCCAAGGACAGGGCCTGCTGTGGGATATCTACGACCTCGGGGACGCGCTGAAAGACCCGGCCACCGGAGAAATCCTGGGCTACGAGGCGGTGCACCTGGGCACGAGCCGGATCGTGCGCCATGAGCCCGCGGCCACGGTGTTGGAGGTGATCGATTCCAACCAGGAGATCCTGCTGGGGGCCCGGCTGGTCAAGGCCGTCGAGATGCCTCACATCAATTTCGTCCCCAAGGCCCCCCAGCGCCAAGTCTCCGGTTTCGTTATCTCTACCTACGGCGGCAGCACTGAAGCGGGCCCCACCGCCGTCGTGGCCATTAACAAAGGCAAGCGGGATGGCTTGGAGCTCGGGGACGTGCTAAGGGTGCGGGCGGGCCAAGGCCGGGCGACGGTGGAGCGGGGACGCTCGGCGCAAACCGCCCCCGACCAGAACATCGGATTGATCATGGTATTTCGCACGTTCGAGCGCGTGTCCTACGCCATGGTGATGCAGGCGAACCGCCAAGTGGCGCCCCTAGACACGATCGAAAACCCTTAGAGGGTCAGGAAGGCCGCAACCGGGCGAGCTTCGCCCATGGCGCTGGATCCCCGTACCGAGGCCTGGGTTCGGCTGAGCCTCGTCCCCGGATTGAGCGGCAAGGTTCTGCGAAGTCTCCTTGCCGCTTGCGGCGGGCCGGAAGAGGTGTTGGCCGCCTCCCGGAACCATGTCGCCCGCATCGCTGGAGAAGCCGTCGCGGCCCGCCTGCAGACGGGCCCTAACCCGGCCCAGGTGGATGCCACCTTGGCCTGGGCCGAACTCCCCGGCCACCACCTGGTGGCCCTGGACGATCCCCGCTACCCGGAGCCACTGCTCCATGTCCCGGACCCACCCGGGCTCCTTTACCTCCTGGGCCGGGCCGAACTCCTGGGGCGGCCGGCCCTGGCCATCGTGGGCAGCCGCAACGCCACGCCCCAGGGGATGGCCAACGCCGAAGCTTTTGCCAAGGCCTTAAGCGACGCTGGGCTGACCATCGTGAGCGGCCTTGCCTTAGGGATCGACGCCGCGGCCCACCGGGGCGGCCTCGCGGGAGCCTCCAGCAGCGTGGCGGTCACCGGGACTGGGCTCGACCGGGTCTACCCAGCCCGCAACCGGGCGCTGGCCCAAGCCCTGGCGGAGCAAGGAGCCCTCGTGTCCGAGTTTCCCCTGGGAACCCCCGCCCGGGCGGAAAACTTCCCCCGCCGCAACCGGCTCCTGAGCGGCCTGTGTCGGGGTTGCCTGGTGGTGGAGGCGGCGCTCCAGAGCGGCTCCCTTATCACCGCCCGGTTGGCGGCCGAGCAAGGCCGGGAGGTCTTTGCCCTCCCCGGATCCATCCATTCGCCCCTTTCGAAAGGCTGCCACGCCCTCATCAAGCAGGGAGCGAAGCTGGTGGAGACGGCTCGGGACATCCTGGAAGAGCTGGGCTTTCAACCGGCAGGCATCCAAGTCGCCTCGGACCTCGTGCCGTCTTCCCCTGCCCTCGGCCCGGAGGGGCTGGCACTCCTCCTAGACCACTTGGGTTTTGACCCGGTGGACCTGGATACCCTGGCCCAGCGCAGCGGCCGGCCACCCCAGGAACTCCTGGCAGAGCTGGTGACTCTGGAGCTAGAGGGCCGGGTCGCGAGCCTGCCCGGTGGCCGATATCAAAGAATCAAATAACTTACCAATCAATAAATTATTAGTTAGTGAGTGCTTGCAATACGGGGGCTCGGGCTCCCCGCCCGACTTGTAGCGCCCGGGAATAGCTCCTATCATCAACCGCTTTCTTTTTCCGGCGCGAACGCTCCCAGCGGTCTCATCCATGGGCAAGAAATTGATCATCGCCGAGAAGCCTTCCGTCGCCGCGGACATTGCCCGGGCGCTCGGAGGCTTCACAAAACACGGTGACTACTACGAGAGCGATCAGTACGTGCTCTCTTCCGCCGTGGGCCACCTGTTGGAGCTGGCCGTCCCCGAGGGCCACGAGGTGAAGCGGGGCAAATGGTCCTTTGCCCATCTGCCGGTGATCCCGCCCCACTTCGAGCTCAAGCCCATCGAGAAATCCGAGGAGCGGCTCAAGCTGCTCCTGCGCCTGATCAAGCGCAAGGACGTGACGGGCCTGATCAACGCCTGTGACGCCGGGCGCGAAGGGGAGCTCATCTTCCGCTACATCGTCCGCTACGCCAAAACCCGCAAGCCGATCGAGCGGCTGTGGCTGCAGTCCATGACCCCGGAGGCGATCCGGGAAGGCTTCGCCCAGCTCAAGAAGGACGAGGAGCTGCGGCCCCTGGCGGATGCGGCCGTGTGCCGCTCGGAGGCGGACTGGCTAGTCGGCATCAACGGCACCCGGGCCATGACCGCCTTCAACTCCAAGGATGGGGGCTTCTACAAGACCACCGTCGGTCGGGTTCAGACGCCCACCCTGCGCATCCTGGTGGAGCGGGAGGAGCAGATCCGCAACTTTGTGCCCCGGGACTACTGGGAGGTGCACGCCACCTTCGCCTGTGCGAGGGGCGAGTACCCGGGCCGCTGGTTCGATGAAAAGGCGGCCAAGGCGGGAGCCGAGGCTGACCCGGAGGCGCGGCCCGAGCGGCTGTGGGATGCGGCCCGGGCGGAGGCGATCCGCGCCAAGTGCGAGGGCAAGCTCGGCACGGTCAGCGAGGAGGCGAAACCCTCCACCCAGGCGGCGCCCCTGCTTTTCGACCTCACCAGTCTGCAGCGGGAAGCCAACAGCCGGTTCGGTTTCTCGGCCCGCATGACCCTGTCTCTGGCCCAGGCCCTGTACGAAAAGCACAAGGTGCTCACTTATCCGCGCACCGACTCCCGAGCGTTGCCCGAGGATTACCTCGCCACAGTCAGGAAGACCCTGGAGATGTTGCGCGGGAAGAAAAAAAGCGACGCTTCCCCCTACGCCCCCTTTGCCGACCAGATCTTGAAGCAGGGCTGGGTGCGGCCGAACAAACGGGTCTTCAACAACGAGAAAGTCTCGGACCATTTCGCCATCATCCCCACCCTGCAGCCCCCCAAGCACCTGAACGAGGCGGAGGCGAAACTCTACGACCTGGTGGTACGCCGCTTCCTGGCGGTGTTCTATCCAGCCGCCGAGTACCTGGTGACCACCCGGATCACCCGGGTGGCAGGGGAAGCGTTCAAGACCGAGGGACGCGTGCTGGTGAACCCCGGCTGGCTCGCGGTCTATGGCAAGGCGGCCGAGGAGGACGCCCAACGCCTGCCTCCGGTCCAGACGGGGGAGAAGGTGCGCACCGCAGCGGTAGAAGTGCGGCAGAACCAGACCAAGCCCCCTCCCCGTTACACCGAGGCCACCCTCCTCTCCGCCATGGAGGGAGCGGGCAAGCTCATCGAGGACGAGGAGCTACGGGCCGCCATGGCGGCCCGGGGTCTGGGGACTCCCGCCACCCGCTCCCAGATTATCGAGGGCCTGATCCAGGAGGAGTACGTGCACAGGAATGGGCGGGAACTTGCGCCCACCGCCAAGGCCTTCTCCCTACTCTTCGCCCTGGACCATTTCGGGGTCAACGAGCTCACCTCCCCGGAGCTCACGGGCCAATGGGAGTACAAGCTCAAGCAAATGGAGCAGGGCAAGCTCCAGCGCAGCGAGTTCATGGACCACATCGTGGACCTCACCCGCGACATGGTGAAGCGCATCAAGGAAGGGGAGATCCCGGACGAGGCCTTCCGTACCCTCAAGACGCCCTGTCCCAAGTGCGGCGGCGTAGTGCAGGAGAACTACCGCAAGTTCCAGTGCCAGGGCTGCGACTTCGCCATCTGGAAAGTGATCTCCGGCCGGGAACTGGAGCCGGAGGAGGCAGAACAGCTGATCGCCCAGCGCAGCGTGGGGCCCCTCACAGGCTTTCGCAGCCGCATGGGTCGGCCGTTCTCGGCCGTCCTGCGGCTTACCGACGAGCTGCGCACCGAGTTCGACTTCGGCCAGGCAGGCGCCGAAGGCGAGGAGGAGGAGGCGGACTTCTCCGGCCAGGAGCCCTTGGGCCCCTGTCCCAAATGCGGCGCCAGCGTTTATGAGACGGCGGCGGCCTATCTGTGCGAGCGCTCGGTAGGCGCCCAGCGTAGCTGCGACTTCCGCACCGGCAAAGTAATCCTGCAGCGACCCCTCGAGCGGGAGCAGATGAAAAAGCTGCTGATCCAGCGCAAGACCGACCTGCTGCACCGCTTCATCTCCCGCAAGAACGGCCGGCCGTTTTCCGCCTTTCTCACCCTGTCGGGCGACGGCAGCGTAGGGTTCGAGTTCGCCCCCCGCGAGACCAAGAGCGCCAAGCAGAAGGAAGCGGGAGAAGTCAAAGCGGCGCCCAAGCCCGAAACCCGCCGCCGGGCGGCGGCCAAATGATCCCGCTCGAAATCGCCTCTAGACGTCCAGGTTGCGCACGCCGAGGGCGTTTTCCTCGATGAACGCCCGCCGCGGCTCCACCTGATCTCCCATCAGGGTGGTGAAAATCTCGTCGGCGGTGATGCTGTCCTCGATCTGGGCTTTGAGCAGCCGGCGCTTGGCTGGGTCCATGGTGGTCTCCCAGAGCTGTTCCGGGTTCATCTCCCCCAGACCCTTGTAGCGCTGAATGGAAGCGTGGGCCCGCACTTCGGCGAGGAGCCAATCGATGGCTTCGCGGAAATCGGCGACCGCCCGCTTGTGCTCGCCCCGGGCCACGTAGGCCCCCTTGTGCAGCAGCCCCGAAAGGGCCTGAGCCGTCTCCCGGATCTGGGCGCAATCGCCGCTTTGCAGAAACTCTTGGTCGATCGAGCTCACGCGGACGACGCCGTGCTCCCGGCGCACGACCATCAGCCGCAGGGCATCGGTCGCCTCGTCCACGCCGACTTCCACAGTGAGCGCTGGATCATCCATCGCCGCAGCCAGGACCCGGGCGCTTTCCTCCGCCGCCCGGCTGGACAGGTCCAGCGTCACGCCCTTGAGCAACGCGCGCAAGGCGTCCCGGTCCACCCCGCGGCTCAATCGCTCGATTACCGCTTCGGCGAGGAGATACTGCTCCGCGAGCCTCTGGAAAGCGGCGAGCGGCAGTGCCTCCGCTTCCGCCGAAGGGTACAGGGCCGCATCGGCCAGGGCCTGCTTGAGCAGGAACTGCTTGAGTTCTTGATCGTCCCGCAGGTAGGCCTCCTGGCGCCCGAGCTTGATCTTGTACAGAGGCGGCTGGGCGATGTAGATGTGGCCTCGCTCGATCAGCTCCGGCATTTGGCGATAGAAGAAGGTGAGCAGCAGCGTGCGAATGTGGGAGCCGTCCACGTCGGCGTCCGTCATGATGATGATGCGGTGGTAGCGGAGCTTGTCCGGGTTGTACTCGTCCTTGCCGATGCCGGTGCCCAGCGCCGTGATCAGGGTAGCGATCTCCTGAGAGGAGAGGAGTTTGTCGAAGCGCGCCTTCTCCACGTTGAGGATCTTGCCCTTCAACGGCAGCACCGCCTGGAAGCGCCGGTCCCGCGCCTGCTTAGCCGAGCCGCCGGCGGAGTCCCCCTCCACCAGGTATAGTTCCGACCGGGAAGGGTCCCGTTCCTGGCAGTCGGCGAGCTTCCCCGGCAGGCCGAAGCCGTCCAGCACCCCCTTGCGGCGGGTGAGTTCCCGCGCTTTACGCGCGGCTTCCCGGGCGCGCGCCGCCTCGATGATCTTGTTGCAGATGATCCTGGCATCCTGGGGATGCTCCATCAGGAAGTCGTGCAGCTTGGCCGAGACGATCTCCTGCACCACCGGCTGGACCTCCGAGGAGACCAACTTGTCCTTGGTCTGGGAGGAGAACTTGGGCTCGGGTACCTTGACCGAAAGTACGCAAGTTAACCCTTCCCGCATGTCATCGCCGGTAGTCTCCACCTTGGCCTTCTTGGCCAGCTCCTCCTTCTCGATGTAGCTGTTCAAGGTGCGCGTGAGCGCCGCCCGTAGCCCGGTGAGATGGGTGCCCCCGTCGCGCTGGGGAATATTGTTGGTGAAGCACTGGACTGACTCCTGGTAGGAATCGTTCCACTGCATTGCCACTTCCACCGTGATCCCGTCCTTTTCCCCCACGGCGTGGAAGATATGGGGGTGCAGCACGGTCTTGGTCCGGTTCATGTACTCGACGAAGCCCTTGACCCCGCCGCTGTGGGCGAAGTCCTCGCTCTTGCCGGTGCGCTGGTCGATCAGCTGGATCTTGACCCCGTTGTTGAGGAAGGAGAGTTCCCGCAACCGCTTGGCCAGGATCTCGTAGTGGAACTCCACCTTGCCGAAGATCGCCTCGTCGGCGAGGAAGTGCACCTCTGTGCCGGTCTTTTCGGTCTTGCCGATCACCTTGAGGGGCGCCACCGGCACGCCGTGATCGAACTCCATGGCGTGCACCAGGCCATCGCGCCGGATGATCAGGCGCAGCCATTTGGACAGGGCGTTGACGCAGGACACCCCCACCCCGTGCAGCCCGCCCGATACCTTGTAGGAATTGCTGTCAAACTTGCCGCCGGCGTGCAGCTCGGTCATCACGATCTCCGCCGCCGAGCGCTTGAGCTCGTCATCCTCCTTGATCCCGGTGGGAATACCGCGGCCGTTGTCGATCACCGACACGGAATTGTCCGGGTGGATCACCACCTTGATGTCGTCGCAGTAACCGGCCAACGCCTCGTCGATGGAGTTGTCCACCACTTCGAACACCATGTGGTGTAGCCCGGTGCCGTCGGAGGTGTCGCCGATGTACATGCCGGGACGCTTGCGCACCGCCTCCAGTCCCTTCAGCACCTTGATGCTGCTGGAGTCGTAGCTGGAGCTCGGACGTTCCTTTGCCGCTATTTCAGTCACCGGATTCACTCTCGTTAGATGCGCATCGGCATGACAACGTACTTGAACTGGTCCTCTCCCGGCACCGTCACCAGGCAGCTCGAGTTGGGATCTTTGAAAGCGCAGCGCACAGTTTCGCTGGCAAGGTTGCCCAGCACGTCCAGGAGGTAGGTCACGTTGAAGCCGATATCCAGCGGCTCGCCGCTATAGGCCACCGCCAGCTCTTCCTGGGCCTCCTCCTGCTCGTTGTTGGTGCAGATCACCCGCAGGCTGTCCGCCGTCAGCACCAGACGCACGCCGCGGACCTTGTCGCTGGAGAGGATGGCGGCACGGCTCAGCGCCTGCAGGAAGGCGAGGCGCTCCAGCTCGACCACCTTGGGATGCGCCTGGGGAATCACCCGCTGATAATCGGGAAACTTACCGTCCACCACTTTGGAGACCAGCACTATGTCGCCGAAGGCGAAGCGCACCTGGTTCGGCCGCACAGTGATCTCCACCGCCTCCTCCGAGTCCGTGAGGAGCTTTAGCACCTCCAGCACCGCCTTGCGCGGTACGATCACTTCCCGCGCTTCTTGGGCGGCAGGAAGCCCCAGCGCGGCGAACGCCAGGCGGTGGCCGTCGGTGGCCACCAGCTTGAGGGTTTGGTCGCCCAGCACCAGGAGTAAACCGTTCAGGTAGTAGCGGATGTCCTGCTGAGCCATGGCGTAATGGACCAGGGAGAGCCCCCGCCGCAGCTCCCTTTGCGGCAGCCGCACGCGCAATTCGTCCCCTGCGGCCTCAGCGAGTCGGGGAAAGTCCTCGGCGGGCAGGGTTTGCAAGCTGAAGCGGCTGCGGCCAGCTTTGACCTGGAGCCGCCCGTCCTCCTGGGCGAGCACTACCCGGGCATCCTCCGGAAGGGCCCGCAGGATGTCGTGGAGCTTGCGCGCCGCCACAGTGAGAGAGAAGGGTTTCGCGCTCTCCTGGAGCCCGTGGGCCGAGGTGGAAACCTGGATCTCCAGGTCGGTGGCCATGAACCGAGTGCCATCCTGGTCGCGCTCGATCAGCACGTTGGACAGGATCTGGAGGGTATGCCGCCTCTCGACGATTCCAGTCACCGCCTGGAGGGGCTTCAAAAGCGCGTCCCGGTCGGCTTCGATCAGTAACATGATTGTCCTTCTGGTAAGGATAAGTAAGGCCGTCGAAAAGCCCTCGAAATACAAAATTTATTAATTATAACAATCTCTTGTTGTCATGGAAAGGCTGGGTATAAACCTTCGTCTAGCTGTGGACAGATTGTGTACGAAAACCCGGTTGGGACGCGCCGCGGGGGTTATCCACAGGCTGTCCATACCGGGTCAACCGCGCAGGATTTGAATCAGGGTCTTGAAATCCCGGGAAATCTCGGGGTTCGTGGCCTGTAGCTCGCTAATCTTGCGGCAGGCGTGGAGTACGGTAGTGTGGTCACGTCCTCCGAAGGCGTCCCCGATGTCCGGCAGGCTCAGGGAGGTGAGCTCCTTGGCGAGCGCCATGGCGAGCTGCCGCGGGCGAGCCACGTTGCGGGAGCGCTTCTTCGAGTACAGGTCCGACACCTTGATCTTGTAATAGTCGGCCACCGTCTTCTGGATGTTTTCGATGGAGATCTGCCGGCTTTGCACCGCCAGCAGGTCCTTCAGCGCCTCCCGGGCCAGGTCGAGGGTGATGGGCATGCCGGTGAAGCGGGAGAAGGCCACCACGCGCTTGAGCGCCCCTTCCAGTTCCCGGACGTTGGAACGGATGTGCTTGGCCACGAAGAAAGCAACACCCTCGTCCAGTTGGATCTGCTCGGAGGCCGCTTTTTTGATGAGGATCGCCACTCGCATTTCCAGCTCCGGCGGCTCCACTGCCACCGTGAGGCCCCAGCCGAACCGGGAGATCAGCCGGTCTTCGATGCCATTGATCTCCTTCGGGTAGCTGTCGCAGGTGATCACCACCTGCTTATGGGCCTCGATCAGGGCGTTAAAGGCATAGAAGAATTCTTCCTGGGTCCGGCTCTTGCCGCCAAAGAACTGGATGTCGTCGATCAGCAGCAGGTCCAAGGAGTGGTAGTACTGCTTGAAATCGTCGAAGGATTTGTGCTGGTAAGCCTTCACTACGTCGGAGACGTACTGTTCAGCGTGGGTGTAGCGGATCTTGGCTTCGGGGTGGAGTTCATGCACCAGGTTGCCGATGGCCTGGATGAGATGAGTCTTGCCAAGCCCCACTCCGCCATAGATGAACAAGGGGTTGTAGGCGGTCCCCGGGTTTTCCGCGACCTGGATGGCGGCGGCCCGGGCCAGCTGGTTCGCCTTGCCGGTGACGAAGGTATCGAAAGTGAAGATGGGATTGAGCCGGCTCGGGTCCCGGACCCGGGTTCTGGCCCGGGACAGGTGCGCGGCGCTACCCCCGTCTACCCCCTGACCCGAAAGCTCTAGGGCGATGGGCACGGCGGTGGCGAAATGGGCCTTGGCCATCCCTTCGATCGCTTCCAGAAATCGGTCCCGCACCCAGTCCAGGACGAAGCGGTTGGGGGCGTGGAGGACGATACCACGGGCTTGCCGCTCGTATTTCAATGGCTTGATCCAGGTCTTGAACTGCTGGGGTGTGAGTTCGCGCTCAAAATGCTTGAGACAGCCTGCCCAGAACTCGTCCATGGAAATGGGGGGGTCTTTTTTGCGAGAGAAGGAGCTCGCGCCGGAGGTGCGAGCGATGGATGGTATTCTAGTCCCTTCGCCGCGCCTTATCCACAGCACCTGAGGACGCCCCCGGGAGTGCCACGAGCGTAGTGTGGTTGACAGGGTGCAGGTCTCGGTTTGTAATAGCGGGCTTTTCCGCCCAACGATGAGGTTTACCCATGAAGCGCACCTATCAGCCGTCGGTCGTTCGGCGAAAGCGCACCCACGGCTTTCGGGTCCGCATGCGCACCCGTTCGGGGGCGGCGGTGATCCGCGCGCGCCGAGCGAAGGGCCGCGCCCGGCTCAGCGTTTGACCCTGGCGGTACGCCGGTACGGTTTCCCCAAATCGGCGCGGCTGCGCCTGGCTGGCGAGTTTCGCGCCGTCTTCGAGCAGCGTTCGAGCCTCACCGGCCGCTACTTCCAGGTGTTTGCCCGGCGCAATGGGTTAGGGCGGCCGCGGCTAGGCTTGGCGGTCTCCCGCAAGGCAGCGCCCCGCGCCGTGGACCGCAACTACGCCAAACGTATCGCCCGGGAAGTCTTCCGCCAGCGGCAGACGGCATTGGGAGCGGCGGACATCGTCGTGCGCTTGAGGCGCCCGATCTCCCGCGGGGAGGGGAGGGCGGCACGGGAGGAGTTGGTGGCCTTGATGCAGAGAGTTGCCCCATGTCACGGTTCCTGAGGCTTCTCATCCGGGCCTACCAGGTCGGAGTGAGTCCCCTGCTCGGCCCCCGGTGCCGGTTTACCCCGAGCTGTTCCGAGTACGCCTGCGAGGCGATCGAGCGCCATGGCCCCGGCCGGGGGACGTGGCTTGCCCTAAAACGCCTGTTGCGCTGCCATCCGTTCCATGCCGGAGGCTATGACCCGGTGCCCGAAGACCCATGGAAATCCAACGGTTGATTCTATTTCTGATCTTTTCCATGTCCCTGCTATTCCTGTGGGACGCCTGGCAGCAACACCAGCGCGGCCCCGTCGCGCCTGCACCCCAGGCCCAACCCGCGCCCCAGGCGCCAGCGCCCACCGTGGGGCGGGAGCTGCTGGAGAAGCAGGGGGGTTTGGCGCAGGGCGAACGGCCGACCACGCCTGCGGGCGGCAGCGTCCTTACCGTCTCCACCGATGTGCTGCGGGCGCAGATCCAGACCTTGGGAGGGGATCTCGTCCGGCTGGAGCTGCTCAAGCACCCGGGGGCGGTGGACAAGAGCAAACCCTTCGTTTTGTTTGAGCGGGAGGGGGACCGGGTGTACGTGGCCCAATCGGGCCTGATTGGCGACAGCTTACCGAGCCACAAAACCCTCTTCACTGCCGAGCCCGGGCCCGACCAGCTCAAGCCGGGAGAGGATGTGGTGCAAGTGCGGCTCGCCGCACCCCCCGTCAACGGCATCATAGTGGAGAAGATCTATACCTTCCGCCGTGGCAGCTACGTGGTGGACGTGGCCTTTTCCATCCGCAACGAAGGCACCGCCCCCATCACTCCCTACGCGTACTACCAGTTCCAGCGCGACGGTAAGGCCCCCGAGGGCGAGCAGCGTTTTCTCTATACCTATACCGGCCCCGCCGTCTACACCGAGGCGACCAAGTTCCACAAGCTCCCCTTCTCCGACATCGAGAAGGGGAAGGTAGAGCTGCCAAAGGCGGCGAGCGACGGCTGGATCGCCATGGTGCAGCATTACTTCCTCGCGGCTTGGCTGCCGGAGGGCAACCTGTCCCGGGAATTCTTCGCCCGGCAGCTTGCGCCAGACCTCTACGCCGTGGGACTCATCGTGCCCGTAGGCACCCTCGAGCCGGGGGCGAGCCGCACGGCGAGCATGCGGCTTTACGCCGGGCCCCAGGAACAGCGTACCCTGGCCCAGCTCGCTCCCGGGCTCGACCTGGTGGTGGACTACGGCTGGCTCACCGTGATCGCGGTGCCCCTGTTCTGGGTGCTGGAGCTGTTCCATCGCTGGGTGGGCAACTGGGGGGTGGCCATCATCCTCCTCACCGTCCTGGTGAAGGCCGTGTTCTATCCCCTGTCTGCGGCGAGTTACCGTTCCATGGCGCGCATGAAGGCCATCACCCCCCGGCTGCAGCGGATCAAGGAACTCTATGGCCACGACCGGCAGAAGTTGCACCAGGCGATGATGGAGCTCTACAAAGAGGAGAAGATCAATCCCCTGGGCGGCTGCTTGCCGATCCTGATCCAGATTCCTGTGTTCATCGCTTTGTACTGGGTGCTGGTCGCGGCAGTCGAGCTGCGCAACGCCCCGTTTTTCGGCTGGATCCAGGATCTCTCGGCGCCGGATCCCTACTTCGTGCTGCCGGTGGTGATGGGCGCCACCATGTGGATCCAGACTAAGCTCAATCCCACGCCCCCGGATCCGATCCAGGCCCGGATGATGCAGATCATGCCCATCGCCTTCTCCATTTTCTTTTTCTTCTTCCCGGCGGGGCTGGTGCTCTACTGGCTGGTCAACAACGTCCTGTCCATCGCGCAGCAGTGGTACATCACCCGCCGCCTGGAGCGGGCCGCTGCTGCCCATGCAAAACGGTGAGCCGATCGCGGCCATCGCCACGCCCCCCGGGCGCGGCGGCATCGGCATCGTGCGGGTCTCCGGCCGCGACCTCACGCCTTTCCTGAGCGCGCTGCTCGGGCGCGTGCCCAAGCCCCGGTTTGCTACCCTGGCCTGCATCAAGGACGCCGCGGGCCGGGTGATCGACGAAGGCATCGTCCTCTATTTTCCCGCGCCCCATTCGTACACCGGGGAAGACGTGGTGGAGCTGCAGGGCCACGGCGGCATGACCGTGCTGCGTCTTCTGCTTCAGCGCTGCCTGGAGCTGGGGGCCCGACTCGCCGAACCCGGGGAATTCAGCAAGCGGGCATTCTTAAACGGCAAGCTGGACTTGGCCCAAGCGGAGAGTGTGGCCGACTTGATCGACGCCTCCACTGCGGAGGCGGCGCGCAGCGCCATGCGCTCCCTGCAGGGGGAGTTCTCCCGAGAGGTGAACGCCCTCAAGGAGGAGCTGATCGAGCTGCGGGCCCTCGCCGAGGCGACCCTGGATTTCCCGGACGAAGAGATCGATTTCCTGCGGGAGGCGGATGCCTTCGGGCGGCTCGAGCGGTTGCGCGGCAAACTCGCGGCACTGGTCGCCAACGCCCGGCAGGGGGCGCTCCTGCGCGAAGGCGCCCAGGTGGCCCTCGTGGGGCGCCCGAACGTGGGCAAATCGAGCCTGCTCAACCGCCTGGCCCGGGAAGAGGTGGCCATCGTCACCGAGGTGCCCGGCACCACCCGGGACACCCTGCGCAGCCACGTGGAGATTCAAGGGGTGCCCTTCCACATCATCGATACCGCGGGGCTGCGGGAGACCCAGGACGCGGTGGAGCGCATTGGCATCGAGCGGGCACGGGCGGCAGCGGCCCAGGCAGACCTGGTGCTGGTGGTCACCGAGTACGCCCGGGGAGTGACTCCGGAAGACGACGCCATCCTGCGGGAGCTGCCCCCGGGGCTGCCCCGGGTGATCGTGCGGAACAAAATCGATCTTGCCGAGGTGGCGCCCCGGCTGGTGGAGGAAGGGGACGCCGCCGAGGTGTGGCTCTCCGCCAAAACGGGGGAGGGAGTGGACCTCTTGCAACAGGCGCTACTGCGGCAAGCGGGATGGACGGGGGGCGGCGAAGGGGTATTCATGGCCCGGGCGCGGCACCTGGAGGCCCTTGCCAGGACCGAGGAACGGCTCGCTGCGGCAGCCGAGGCGGCGGGCCGGGGTCTGGAACTCTTCGCCGAGGAGCTGCGCCTGGCCCACCTGGCTCTGGGCCAGATCACGGGGGAGTTCACCGCCGACGATCTGCTGGGCCAGATCTTTTCCCGCTTCTGCATCGGCAAGTAGGGTTCCGTGGGGCCTTGGGGCTCGTGTAAAGTGTGAGTCCCGATCCGTCCAACAAGAAGCAGGGGTACAACGATGAATCGAACCACGGCGGCCGCCGGGAACCGGCTCGGCGCTCCCGAGGAAGTGCGGCATGCGCGGCTTATCGAGTGGGTGCGAACCATTGCCGAGCTCACCCAGCCGGACCGGGTGCTATGGTGCGACGGCAGCCAGGCTGAGTACGATCGCCTGTGCGACGAGATGGTGGCTGCGGGTACCTTCATCCGCCTGAATCCGGAGCTTCGTCCCAACAGCTTCCTCGCCCGTTCCGATCCCACCGATGTCGCGCGCATGGAGGACCGCACCTTCGTGTGCAGCCGCCACCGGGACGACGCTGGCCCGAACAACAACTGGGTAGATCCCCAGGCGATGCGAGCCACCCTGCGGCGGCTGTTCGCCGGCTGCATGCGCGGCCGCACCCTGTACGTGGTGCCGTTTTCCATGGGGCCGATCGGCTCCCCCATGGCCCACATCGGCGTGGAGCTCACCGACTCCCCCTACGTGGTGGTCAGCATGCGCATCATGACTCGCATGGGGCGCGCCGTGTACCAGGTTCTGGGAGAGGACGGCGATTTCGTTCCCTGCGTCCATTCCGTCGGCATGCCTCTTGGCCCCGGCGAGAAAGATGTCCCCTGGCCGTGCAACCGCCAGGAAAAGTACATCGTGCATTTTCCCGAGGACAAGGAAATCTGGTCCTACGGTTCGGGCTACGGCGGCAACGCGCTTCTCGGCAAGAAGTGCTTTGCCCTGCGCATCGCCTCAGTCATGGCCCGGGAGCAGGGCTGGCTCGCCGAGCACATGCTCATCCTCGGGGTCGAGTCTCCCGAGGGAGAGAAGAAGTACATGGCGGCCGCCTTCCCCAGCGCCTGCGGCAAGACCAACCTGGCCATGCTAGTGCCCCCCAAGGCGCTGGCGGGGTGGAAAGCCACCACGGTGGGGGAGGACATCGCCTGGATCCGGCCCGGCGCCGACGGCCACTACTACGCCATCAACCCGGAAGCGGGCTTCTTCGGCGTCGCGCCGGGCACTTCCACGGAAACGAACCCCAATGCCGTCGCTACGCTGCATGCCAATTGCATTTTCACCAACGTGGCCCTGACCCCCGAAGGGGATGTCTGGTGGGAGGGCATGACCCGCACGCCTCCCCCGATGCTCACCGACTGGCGGGGCGAGCCCTGGACCCCGGACTGCGGGCGCAAGGCGGCCCATCCGAACGCCCGCTTCACCGTGCCCACCGCCCAATGCCCGTCCATGGACCCGGAGTGGGAAAACCCCAATGGGGTGCCGATCTCGGCCTTCGTTTTCGGAGGACGCCGCTCCGACACGGTGCCCCTGGTGACGGAGGCCTTCAGCTGGAACGACGGCATCTACATGGCCGCCACCTTGGGATCGGAAACCACCGCCGCCGCCACCGGCCAGGTGGGCGTCGTGCGCCGGGATCCTTTCGCCATGCTGCCGTTCTGCGGCTATCACATGGGAGACTACTTCCAGCACTGGTTGAAGATGCGTCGAGCCGCCCCGGAGCTGCCCCGGATCTTTCGGGTCAATTGGTTTCGGCTCGGGCGGGACGGGGATTTCCTATGGCCCGGTTTTGGCGAGAACATGCGGGTCCTTAAGTGGATTTTCGAGCGCTGCGCCGGACGGGCGAACGCCCAGGAAACCGGGCTCGGCTGGATGCCCCGATACGAGGATCTGGACTGGCGGGGGCTGGAGTCTTTTCCCCGTGCCCGGTTCGAGGAACTCGTGTCGATCGATCTGGAGGCGTGGCGTCAGGAACTGGCTGCCCATCGAGAATGGTTCGAGCGGTTGGGAGACCGCCTGCCCCGGTCCCTGGCCCTCAGGCGAGAGCTGCTGGCCTTGGAGCTGGGCGCATAATTCTACAAGTAATTGATATTATTGTACTTTGTATCTGTGTTTCACGTGTAACGCCCGTAGGGATTTTCCGTTTCACGTGGAACCTCGGCCCTCTTGAATTGGGTCGCCTTTCCAATTGCAGTATCATTGGCAGCCCGATGAAGGCGGTCGTCCCATGAATTATCCCACCCGTTTCGATGTGATCGTGGTAGGCGGCGGCCATGCTGGCACCGAAGCGGCCCTGGCAGCCGCCCGGGCCGGGGCGCGCACCCTGTTGCTTACCCACAACATCGAGACCCTGGGGCAGATGTCCTGTAACCCTTCCATCGGCGGCATCGGGAAGGGGCACCTAGTGAAGGAGATCGACGCCTTGGGGGGCGCCATGGCTGCAGCCACCGACGAGGCGGGGATCCAGTTCCGCATCCTGAACGCGAGCAAAGGCCCGGCGGTGCGGGCGACCCGGGCCCAGGCGGACCGGGTGCTTTACAAACAGGCCATCCGTCGGCGGCTGGAGAGCCAGCCCAATCTGTGGTTGTTCCAGCAAGCGGTAGACGACTTGCTCTTGGCGGGCGAACGGGTGACGGGGGTGGTGACCCAGTTGGGACTCCGCTTCGAGGCGCGGGCCGTGGTGCTCACGACCGGCACGTTTCTGTCTGGTCTGATCCACGTGGGCTTTACCCAGTGCCCGGCAGGCCGGGCAGGGGATCCGCCGGCCCTCACCTTGGCCGCCCGACTGCGGGAGCTAAAGCTCCCTGTGGGGCGCTTGAAAACCGGGACGCCGCCCCGTATCGACGGGCGCACGGTGGATTTTTCGGTGATGGAAGTGCAACCCGGAGACGATCCACCCCCCGTCTTCTCTTTTCTCGGGGATCCGGCCCAACATCCCCCGCAGCTTCCCTGCTGGATCACCCATACCAACGAGCGGACCCACGAGATCATCCGGGGTGCCCTGGACCGCTCCCCCCTCTATTCGGGCAAGATCCAAGGGATCGGGCCCCGGTATTGTCCCTCCATCGAGGACAAGGTCGTGCGGTTCGCGACCAAGTCTTCCCACCAGGTGTTCCTGGAGCCTGAGGGGCTGACCACCACCGAGCTCTATCCCAACGGCGTCTCCACGTCGCTACCCTTTGACGTGCAGTTGGCGGTGGTGCGCTCCATTCGCGGGCTGGAGAACGCCCACATCACTCGGCCCGGCTACGCCATCGAATACGACTATTTCGATCCCCGCTGGCTCAAGAGTTCTCTGGAGACGAAACAGATCCACGGGCTGTTTTTCGCCGGCCAAATCAACGGCACCACGGGTTACGAGGAGGCGGCGGCCCAGGGGCTGCTTGCCGGCATCAACGCAGCGCTCCAGGTCCAGGAACGGGAGCCCTGGAGTCCGCGCCGGGATGAGGCTTACCTGGGTGTCCTGGTGGACGACCTCATCACCCGGGGGGTGAGCGAGCCTTACCGCATGTTCACCAGCCGGGCGGAATACCGCTTGAGCTTGCGGGAGGACAACGCGGATCTGCGCCTCACGGAAACGGGACGGCGCCTCGGCCTGGTGGACGACCGTCGCTGGGACCGCTTTTGCCGCAAGCGGGACGCCATCGCCCGGGAACAGGAGCGGCTCAAGGGCACTTGGGTTAACCCTCGGCTCCTGGATCCGGAGGTGCAGAGGCGAGTCTTCGGCAAGCCCCTGGAGCGGGAAGCCTGCGCTCTGGAGCTCCTGCGGCGCCCGGAGGTCACGTACCGTGGCCTGATGACCCTGCCCGGGGTGGGGCCTGGGCTGGACGACGCCCAGGCCGCCGAGCAGGTGGAGATCCAGGCCAAATACCATGGCTACATCGAGCGGCAGAAAGACGAGGTGGAGCGCCAGCGCAGCCTGGAAGCGACTCGCCTGCCCCAAGACCTGGACTACACCACGGTCCGCGGGTTGTCGGTGGAAGTGCAGCAAAAGTTGAACCTTCACCGTCCCGAGACCCTGGGCCAGGCGGCCCGGATCTCGGGGGTGACTCCCGCCGCCATCTCCCTGCTGCTGGTGCATCTCAAGCGGGGTTTCTCCTGCACGCCCGGGCAAGAACAGAAGAGGCGGGCCTGAGGGACCCCCGGGCCCTGCTGGAAGAGGGGCTTGCCCGCTTGGGGCTTGCGCTGACGCCTGAACAGGTCCAGCGCCTTCTGGACTACATCGCCCTGCTTGGGAAATGGAACCGGGTATATAGCCTTACGGCGATCAGCGCGCCGGACCGCATGGTTACGCACCACCTATTGGATTCGCTTGCGATTTTGCCCTGGATCGAAGGGGTGAGAATCGCCGACGTGGGCAGCGGGGCAGGGCTGCCGGGAATTCCCTTGGCCCTTGCCCGACCGGAGCTGGAGGTGACCCTGATCGAGAGCAGCCAAAAGAAAGCGGCCTTTCTCCTCCAGGCGAAAGCGGAACTCGAGCTGAGCAACGCGACCGTAGAGCGGCGGCGGGTGGAGGCTTGGACGCCCCCCGCACTCTTCGATGGCATCGTCTCCCGGGCCTTCGCGGCGTTGCCGGAATTCTTGCGGCGCTCTGGCCACCTGGTCCGCAGGGGCGGACAAGTCCTGGCGATGAAAGGGGAATTTCCGGAAGGGGAGCTCAGGAGCATGCCCTCTGGCTACCGGTTGGAGCGGGTCGCGGCGCTGAAAGTCCCCGGTTTGGACGCCGCCCGGCACCTGGTGTTGCTACGCAAGGAGGCGGAACCCGAGGCCGGGTCGTCGGAGGTTTGACCCGGGTATTCACAGGGAAGGAAATGGGGACCATGGCACGCATTCTGGCGGTGGCGAACCAGAAGGGGGGGGTGGGGAAGACCACCACCAGCGTCAACCTGGCGGCCAGCCTGGCGGCGGCCTCCCGCCGGGTGTTGCTGGTGGATCTGGATCCCCAGGGCAACGCCACCATGGGGAGCGGCGTGGACAAGCGCAAGCTCTCCCGCACCGTCTATCACGTGCTGTTGGGCCAGGCGACGGTGAAGGAAGCCCTCATCACCGGACAGTCCTGCGGCTACCACCTGCTTCCGGCCAACCGGGAACTGGCGGGGGCGGAGGTGGAACTGGTGGACGTGCCCGAGCGGGAGTCGTGCCTCAAGCGGGCACTGGTGGACGTGGAGGAGGCGTACGACTTCATCTTCCTCGACTGCCCGCCCGCCCTGAACCTGCTCACGGTCAATGGGCTCACCGCCGCCCACTCGGTGATGATCCCGATGCAGTGCGAGTACTACGCGTTGGAGGGATTATCCGACCTAGTGCAGACCATCCGCCGGGTGCGGGCCCACCTCAACCCGCGCCTGGAAATCGAAGGGCTGCTGCGCACGATGTTCGACCCGCGCAACACCCTCTCCCTGCAAGTGTCGGCCCAGTTGGTGCAGCACTTCGGCGACAAGGTCTACCGCACCGTGATCCCGCGCAATGTGCGCTTGGCGGAAGCCCCCAGCTTTGGCGTCCCCGTGCTACAGCACGACCGCACCTCCAAAGGGTGCCAGGCTTACCTGGCCCTGGCCGGGGAGTTGCTCAACCGGCATCCATCGCCGGGCTCCGGTCAAACCTGAAAAGAGAGGGCCCATCATGGCAAAAGCGAAGGGATTGGGAAGGGGGTTGGATGCCCTCCTGGATGCCACGGGACCGGCTTCCCCGTCGGGGGACCTGCGGGCACTACCGGTAACGGCCCTGCGCCCCGGGCGCTACCAGCCCCGGGCCCGGGTGGACGAGGCGTCTTTACGGGATCTGGCCGACTCCATCAAGGCGCAAGGGGTCATGCAGCCCATCCTGGCCCGGCCCCAGGGGGACGGGCACTACGAGATCATCGCGGGCGAGCGCCGCTGGCGCGCTGCCCAGTTGGCGGGGCTGACGGAAATCCCGGCTGTGGTTCGGGAGGTGCCGGACGAGACAGCCCTCGCCATGGCACTGATCGAGAACATCCAGCGGGAGGACCTGAACCCCTTGGAGCAGGCCCGGGGGATTCAGCGCCTGACCGATGAATTCGGCATGACTCACCAGCAGGTGGCCGAGGCTCTCGGGTGCTCCCGTAGCGCGGTTACCAACCTGCTGCGACTCCTCCACTTGGCCCCGCCGGTGCAGGCGCTCCTTCTGGAGGGCAAGCTGGACATGGGCCACGCCCGGGCGTTGCTCGCCCTTGCGCCGGGGGAACAGGTTCAAACGGCCCGCCACGTGGTGGCGAAGCAGCTTTCGGTGCGCGAGACGGAGCGCCTGGTCCAGAAGCGCAACGCGGCCCCCGAAGCACCCAGGGCTCGACGGGTGGACCGGGACGTGCGCCGGCTGGAGGAAGAAGTGTCGGAGGCTCTCGGGACCCGGGTGGAAATCAAGCCGGGCACCCGGGGCCGCGGGCGGTTGATCCTCCACTACGCGAGCCTAGAACACTTGGATCACCTGCTGGGCAGGCTGCGAGCAGGCCCCCGGCATTAATGCGGCGCAGCATGAACGGGCAAGATAATAAGCTATTGATAATATAATGTTTTCCTTCGCGCCCCCGGTTCATCGAGCGCGATCGCCGTTGACGGGTTTTAGAGGCGCCCAGTAGAATTTCAAGTCTTTTGCGCGGGCTGCCCGCCGACGGACGCCCCTTGGGCCGTGAATCGGACGATCGCACGAGTCATCTACGCCCAGATCGCGGTCACCGTGCTCGGCGCGCTGCTCGCGGCCGTCTGGGGAGGGAAATGGGCGGCGGCATCGGCCAGCGCCGGCGGAGCCATCGGCTTCGTCCCGAGCCTCGTCTACGCGATGACGGTTCGGGCCGCCGCCGGGGGGACGCTGGAGAAGCAGTGGCGGGCCGGGTACGTGGCGGAGTTCCTGAAGATCGTCGTCACCCTGGCGCTCTTCGCGGCGACCTTCATCGGTTTCGCGGAGCTCAAGTTCTGGCCCCTGTTCCTGACCTACCTCGGGACCCTGGGAGCCTATTGGCTGGTTTTATGGTTTGACGTTCCGGTCATCAAACAACAATGAGCACACAAGCGCCTCAGTCCGCCTCCGAATACATCATCGGCCACCTGACCAACGCCAAGATCGGCAGCGGCTTCTGGACCCTGCACATCGACACCCTGTTCTTTTCCGCCCTGCTGGGCGCCATCGTTTTCGGCCTGTTCTACAAGGCGGCCAGGAACGCCACCGCCGGCGTCCCCGGCAAGTGGCAGAACTTCGTCGAATGGCTGGTGGAGTTCGTCGACAGCCAGGTCAAGGTGATGTTCCACGGAAAGAGCGACGTCATCGCGCCGCTCGCCCTCACCATCTTCGTCTGGGTGTTCATCTGCAACGCCATGGACCTGCTGCCGATCGACATCCTGGCGATCTTCGGCGTGCACATGAAGCTGGTGCCGACCACCGATCCGAACATGACCTTCGCCATGTCGATCTCGGTGTTCCTGCTCATGATCTACTACAACTTCAAGATCAAGGGGGTCAAGGGCTTCCTGCACGAGGTCACCCACGCGCCCTTCGGCAAGTGGCTGGCGCCGGTGAACATCCTGTTCCGCATCATCGAGGACCTGTCCAAACCCCTGTCCTTGGCGCTGCGGCTTTTCGGCAACATGTACGCGGGCGAGATGGTATTCATCCTGATCGCGCTGCTGCCCTTCTACATCCAGCCGCTGCTGTCCTGGCCGTGGGCCGTGTTCCACATCCTGATCATCACGCTGCAGGCCTATATCTTCATGATGCTGACCATCGTCTACCTCAGCATGGCCCACGAGACCCACTGATTTCGCTTTCTTTGACCATCAACTTCGGGAGAAAAAATGGAAACAATCGCAATTCTTGGTAACGTGCACGGCCTCGCGATGATCGGCGTGGCCCTCATGCTGGGCCTGGGAGCGCTCGGCGCCGCCGTCGGCGTGGGCTTGCTGGGAGGACGCTTCCTGGAAGGGCTCGCCCGCCAGCCGGAGCTGATGCCCATGCTCACCGGCCGCTTCTTCCTCGTGGCGGGCCTGGTGGACGCGGTGCCCATGATCAGCGCGGCGATGGGCCTGTATGTTTTGTTCGCCGACCCCTTCGGCTTCCTCGCGGTGGTGCAGAGGGCCGCTGGCGGCTGATCGCCCGGCGCTTGAGCGAAATGAGAGGAGCGCTCCAGTGAACATCAATGTAACCATCATCGGGCAGATGATCACCTTCATCCTGCTCGTCGTGTTCACGATGAAGCTGATCTGGCCCCATCTCATGCAGGCCATGGAAGAGCGCCAAAAGCGGATCGCCGATGGCCTCGCGGCGGCGGAGCGCGGCAAGCACGAGCTCGAGCTGGCGGGCCGGCGCTCGTCGGAGATCCTGCGGGAGGCGAAGCACCAGGCGGCTGAGATCCTGGCCAACGCAGAAAGGCAGTCCGCCCAGCTCATCGAGGAGGCCAAGGCCGCCGCGAAGCAGGAGGGCGAGCGGCTGATCGCTAGCGCCAAGGCCCAGATCGAGCAGGAGGTATTCCGCGCCAGAGAAGCGTTGCGGCAACAGGTGGCAGCGCTGGCGGTGGCGGGCGCCGAGAAGATCCTGCGCCGGGAAGTGGACCCCAAAGTCCACCGGGACATCCTGGCGCAGATCGAGAAGGAGCTGTAGGCGCACCATGGCCGAACCCATCACCATCGCGCGGCCCTACGCCGAGGCCGTATTCAAGCTGGCTGCCGAGCAGCAGTCCCTCGCCCGCTGGTCCGAGATGCTGGCGCTCGCCTGCGCCGTGGTCGAGGACGCGCGCGTGCGGGCGCTCCTGGGCAATCCCGTGGTCACCCGCCAGCAGCTCGCTGACCTCTTCCTTGGCATCTGCGGGGAGGGGCTCACAGCCGACGCCCGCAACTTCATCCTGGTGCTGATCGAAAACGGCCGTCTGGCGCTGCTGCCCCAGATTCGGGAGCTCTACGAGGAACTGCGGCGGCAACGGGAGGGCGTGCTGGAGGTGGAAATCGAGTCTGCCTATGAGCTGGACGAGGCCCAGAAGACCGAACTGGTGCAGTGGCTCAAGAAAAAGTACGGCCGCGAAGTAAGCGCCAAGGTGAGGGTCGAACCGGAGCTGATCGGCGGCGTGCGCATCCACGTGGGCGACGAAGTGCTGGATGCATCGGTGCGCGGCAAGCTGGACGCCATGGCGGCGGCCTTGGCGAGTTGAGGCTATAGCTTGATGGCCTGAAGCGGCGGAATTGACGCCGGCGCTGCTCGAGAGCGGCGGCGAAACCTTCGAGGAGTGACCATGCAGCTTAATCCTTCCGAGATCAGCGAGCTGATCAAGAGCAAGATCCAGAGCCTGGCGGTGACCGCCGAGACGCGCACCGAAGGCACGGTGGTATCGGTGACCGACGGCATTGTCCGCATCCACGGGCTCGCCGACGTGATGCAGGGCGAGATGCTCGAGTTCCCCGGCAACACGTTCGGCCTGGCGCTCAACCTGGAGCGGGACTCGGTGGGGGGCGTGGTACTGGGCGACTACGAACACATCACCGAGGGGGACACGGTCAAGTGTACCGGGCGCATCCTTCAGGTGCCGGTCGGGCCGGAGCTCATCGGGCGCGTGGTCAACGCACTCGGGCAGCCCGTCGACGGCAAAGGCCCGATCAACGCCAAGCTCACCGACCCCATCGAGAAAATCGCTCCGGGGGTGATCTGGCGCAAATCCGTGTCTCAGCCGGTACAGACCGGACTGAAGGCCATCGATTCCATGGTGCCCATAGGGCGCGGCCAGCGGGAACTCATCATCGGCGACCGCCAGACCGGTAAGACCGCGGTGGCGGTGGACACCATCATCAACCAGAAGGGTAAAGACCTTTTTTGCATCTACGTGGGCATCGGCCAGAAGGCCTCCACCATCAAGAACGTGATCCGCAAGCTGGAGGAACACGGGGCGATGGACTATACCATCGTCGTGGCGGCCTCCGCCTCCGAATCGGCGGCCATGCAGTACATCGCCCCTTACGCCGGCTGCACCATGGGCGAGTACTTCCGCGACCGCGGCCAGGACGCCCTCATTATCTACGACGACCTGACCAAGCACGCCTGGGCCTACCGCCAGATCTCCCTGCTGCTGCGCCGCCCGCCGGGCCGGGAAGCGTACCCCGGCGACGTGTTCTACCTCCACTCCCGACTGCTCGAGCGTGGCGCTCGGGTGAACGAAGCCTACGTGGAGCGATTCACCAAAGGGGAGGTCAAGGGCAAGACCGGCTCCCTCACGGCGCTCCCCATCATCGAGACCCAAGCGGGTGACGTGACAGCGTTCATCCCGACCAACGTGATCTCCATCACCGACGGGCAGATCTTCCTCGAGACCGATCTCTTCAACGCCGGCATTCGACCCGCCATCAACGCCGGCATCTCCGTGTCGCGGGTGGGGGGCGCGGCCCAGACCAAGGTGATCAAGAAGCTGGGCGGCGGCGTGCGCCTGGCCCTCGCCCAGTACCGGGAGCTGGCGGCCTTTGCCCAATTCGCCTCCGATCTGGACGAGACCACCCGCCGGCAGCTCGAGCGCGGGCGCCGGGTCACGGAGCTGATGAAGCAGCCCCAGTATTCGCCCCTGTCGGTGGCCGAGATGGCCCTCACCCTGTACGCGGTGAACAACGGCTACGTGGACGACATCGACGTCAAGCATTGCCTTGCGTTCGAAGCGGGCCTGCGCGCCTTCATGAAGAGCCAGCATCCTCAGATCCTGGCAAGGATCGAAGAGACCAAGGACCTGGATGCGGACACCGAAAAGCAGCTCGCGGCGGCCATCGAAGCGTACAAGAAGACCGCCACGTTCTGAGCAGCCGTTCGAGGAAGATCGTGCCATGGCCGGAAGCCGCGAGATACGCAACAAGATCAAAAGCATCAGAAACACGCAGAAAATCACCAAGGCGATGGAGATGGTGGCTGCGTCGAAGATGCGCAAGGCTCAGGAGCGCATGCGCGCCTCGCGCCCCTACGCCCTCAACATCGCCCGGGTGATGATGCACCTCGCCCGGGCCAACACCGAGTACAAGCACCCGTTCCTGATCAAGCGGGAAACGGTGCGGCGGGTGGGCATCATCGTGGTCACTTCGGACAAGGGGTTGTGCGGCGGCCTGAACACCAACGTGCTGCGCCTGGCGGTAAACCAGATGAAAGAATGGCAGGCCCGGGGCATCGAAATCGACGTGTGCGCCATCGGCAACAAGGGTTTCGGCTTCATGCAGCGCATGGGCGCCAACATCGTCTCCCACGTCGTCAACCTGGGCGACACGCCCCATTTAGAGAAGCTGATCGGGCCGGTCAAGGTGCTGCTGGACAGCTACAGCGAGGGCCGAATCGACGAGCTGCACGCCTTCTACAACCGCTTCGTCAACACCATGCGCCAAGAGCCGGTGCAGGCCCAGATGCTGCCGATCCCCCAGCAGATCACCGACTACGAGGGCAAGCCCATCGCCGGGCTCGCGGGCACGGGGCTGTGGGATTACCTCTACGAGCCGGAGGCAAGGCCGCTGCTCGACGCGGTATTTACCCGCGCCACCGAGGCCGAGCTATATCAGTACGTGGTGGAGAACATGGCCTCGGAGCAGAGCGCTCGCATGGTGGCCATGAAGGCCGCTTCCGACAACGCCGGCAACCTGATCGACGAGCTCACGTTGATCTACAACAAGACCCGGCAGGCGGCCATCACCAAGGAGATTTCGGAGATCGTGAGCGGCGCCGCGGCGATTTCGTGAGGTGGTTGCTGCGGGCGATCGGGCGAGGCTAACGTGAGCGGAGCGAACGTTACGACGAGACCAGATCGCGCCGAAGCGCCGCGGCGATTTCGTGAGGTGGTTGCTGCGGGCGATCGGGCGAGGCTAACGTGAGCGGAGCGAACGTTACGACGAGACCAGATCGCGCCGAAGCGCCGCGGCGATTTCGTGATTTCATCGCTTGCCAGGACGTGGCGGCGACTTCGTGATTTCATCGCTTTGAGGAAAGGACCATGACTGAAGGAACGATTGTCCAGTGCATCGGCGCGGTGGTGGACGTTCAGTTCGACCGCAAGCACATGCCCCGCGTCTATGACGCTCTCACCCTGGACGAAATCGGCCTGACCCTGGAGGTGCAGCAGCAGTTGGGCGACGGGGTGGTGCGCACCATTGCCCTCGGTTCCTCCGACGGCCTGCGCCGCGGCATGAAGGTGAAGAACACCGGCGCTCCCATCTCGGTGCCGGTCGGACACAAGACTCTCGGGCGGATCATGGACGTGCTGGGGCGTCCCATCGACGAGGCCGGCCCCATCGGGGCCGACAAGACCATGCCCATCCATCGCAAGGCGCCCGCCTTCGAGGAGCTCTCCCCCTCCCAGGAGCTGCTCGAGACCGGCATCAAGGTGATCGACCTGATCTGCCCCTTCGCCAAGGGGGGCAAGATCGGCCTGTTCGGAGGCGCTGGCGTGGGCAAGACGGTCAACATGATGGAGTTGATCCGCAACATCGCCATCGAGCACTCGGGCTATTCGGTTTTCGCCGGCGTCGGCGAGCGTACCCGGGAGGGCAACGACTTCTACCACGAGATGAAGGAATCCCAGGTGCTGGACAAGGTGGCGCTGGTCTACGGCCAGATGAACGAGCCCCCCGGCAACCGCCTGCGGGTGGCCCTCACCGGCCTCACCATCGCGGAATATTTCCGCGACGAAGGACGGGACGTGCTGCTGTTCATCGACAACATCTACCGCTATACCCTCGCCGGAACGGAGGTGTCGGCGTTGCTCGGCCGCATGCCCTCCGCCGTGGGCTACCAGCCGACCCTCGCCGAAGAGATGGGCAGGCTCCAGGAGCGCATCACCTCCACCAAGACCGGCTCCATTACCTCGATCCAGGCGGTGTACGTGCCGGCGGATGACCTGACCGATCCGTCCCCCGCCACCACCTTCGGCCACCTGGACGCCACCGTGGTCCTCTCCCGGGACATCGCCGCCCTGGGGATCTACCCCGCCGTGGATCCCCTGGACTCCACCTCGCGCCAAGTGGACCCCAACGTGATCGGGGAAGAGCACTACAACACGACCCGCGCAGTTCAGGCGACCCTGCAGCGCTACAAGGAGTTGCGCGACATCATCGCCATCTTGGGCATGGACGAGCTCTCCCCTGAAGACAAGCTGGTGGTGGCCCGGGCGCGCAAGATCCAGCGCTTCCTGTCCCAGCCCTTCTTCGTCGCCGAAGTGTTTACCGGCAGCCCGGGCAAATACGTGCCCCTCAAGGAGACCATTCGCGGCTTCAAGATGATCGTCAATGGCGAGTGTGACCATCTGCCGGAGCAAGCGTTCTACATGGTGGGCACCATTGACGAAGCGTTCGAGAAGGCGAAGACGCTCCAGTAAGGAGGCTCCATGGGAACCACCATGCACGTGGAAGTGGTGAGCGCGGAGGAGTCTATCTACTCCGGCCCCGCCGAATTCCTGGTGGCGCCGGGGGAAATGGGAGAGCTCGGCATCTACCCGCGCCACACGCCCCTGCTTACCCGCATCAAGCCGGGGGCGTTGCGCATCAAGGTGCCGCTCAAGGACGAAGAGGAGCTGGTGGTCGTCTCGGGCGGCATTCTGGAAGTCCAGCCGAGCGGGGTGACCGTGCTGGCGGACACCGCCGTGCGCGCCGCCGATCTGGACGAGGCAAAGGCGCTGGAGGCGAAACGGGCGGCAGAGGAGGCGCTGCAGAACAAGACCTCCAAGCTGGAGATCGCCAAAGCCCAGGCGGAGCTGGCCGAGGCTGCCGCGCAACTTGCTGCGATCCAGAAGCTGCGCAAGGCGCGCAAAGGGTAATTTTTTGCTTCCTCCCGAGCTTATCGAAGGCAGCCTGCGGGCTGCCTTCGTCATTTATACTGCCTAGGGGTTTCGAGCGCGCCCCCTCCGGGGCCGGGTCTCGAAGATTGACAGGCATTGTTCTTGCTCCTGTTTCCTCCATGATCGGCCTCGACGTCGCCATCCTCGCCGCTGGCAAAGGCACCCGCATGCATTCCCGGCTGCCCAAGGTCCTCCACCCCCTGGCGGGACGACCCCTGCTCGCCCACGTGATGGAGACCGCCCGGCGGCTCGAGCCCCGGACCCTCTGTGTGGTGTATGGCCACGGGGGCGAGCAGGTGCCCGAGGCCCTCGCCGGCCGCGGTGCAGTGTTCGTCCGCCAGGAGCCCCAGCTCGGGACTGGCCATGCCCTGGCGACTGCGCTGCCCCACTTGCATCGCACCGGCGTGGTCCTGGTGCTCTACGGCGACGTGCCCCTCATCGGGGAAGCGACCTTGCGGCGCATGCTGGAAGGGCGGGCCGACGAGCGGCTGACACTGCTGACGGCCGAGGTGGACGACCCGACAGGGTACGGGCGCATCGTGCGCGACAGCGCCGGGCAGGTGGTGCGCATCGTGGAGCACAAGGACGCCTCGGTCCGGGAGCGCTCCATCCGGGAAATCAATACCGGCATTCTGGCGGCTCCCGCCCGCAAGCTCGCCCACTGGCTGGCCCGGCTCGGGACAGACAACGCCCAGGGCGAGTACTATCTCACCGACGTGGTAAAAATGGCGGTGGAGGAAGGCTTCCCGGTCGCCACCGTGCAGCCGGAGACGGTGGACGAAGTCCTCGGGGTCAACAGCAAGCGCGAACTCGCCACCCTCGAGCGCCGTTACCAGCGGCGGCAGGCGGAGCGCCTGCTGGCGCAAGGGGTGACTCTGCTGGATCCCGAGCGCATCGATGTCCGCGGCGAGCTCGCCTGCGGGCGCGAAGTGGTGATCGACGTGGGCTGCGTGTTCGAAGGAGTTGTCGTGTTGGGGGACTACACCCGGGTGGGGCCTTACGCCATTCTGCGGGATGCCCGCATCGGCGCCCGGGTCGAGATACTCCCTTACACCCTGATCGAAGGCGCTGAGGTGGGCGATGATTGCCGCATCGGTCCTTACGCCCGGCTGCGTCCGGGGGCGCGCCTGGCCGAAGAGGTGCACATCGGCAATTTCGTCGAGGTCAAGAATAGCGAGATCGGCCGGGCGAGCAAGGCCAATCACCTGGCTTACGTGGGGGACGCCACCGTGGGCCGGGAGGTGAACATCGGTGCCGGCACCATCACCTGCAATTACGACGGAGCCCAGAAGCACCGCACGGTGATCGAGGACGAAGCCTTCATCGGCTCCGACACCCAGCTCGTCGCTCCGGTGAAGGTGGGCAAAGGGGCGACGCTGGGGGCCGGCACGACCCTCACCCGGGACGCTCCGCCCGGCAAGCTCACCCTCTCCCGCGCTCCCCAGGTGACGGTGGAGAACTGGAAGCGGCCGGTGAAAAAGGGTGATAAGTGAAGCTGCAAGGAGCGACTCGCCGCGACTTCTTACTTCAAGGATTTTTCCGGCTATGTGTGGAATCGTAGGCGCTGTGGCGCGACGAAACGTGGTGCCCATCCTGCTGGAAGGGTTGCGCCGTCTGGAGTATCGCGGTTATGACTCGGCGGGGCTTGCCGTCATCAACGGCGGGCTCCAGCGGCTGAGGAGCGTGGGGCGGGTGGCGGAGCTGGCCCGGCGGGCGGCGGAAGAAGGTCTGAACGGCCGCCTGGGCATCGCCCACACCCGCTGGGCGACCCACGGCGCTCCCACCGAGCGCAACGCCCACCCCCACGTGAGCGGCAACGGCTTGGCGGTGGTGCACAACGGCATCATCGAGAACCACGAGGCCATCCGCCGGCGACTGACGGAAGCGGGCTATGCGTTCGTGTCCGACACTGACACCGAGGTCATCGCCCACCTCATCGAGCATTACCTGCGCCAGGGGGAGAACCTCTTCGGCGCTACGCGCCGGGCGGTGGCCGAGCTGCAGGGGGCCTACGCCATCGCCGTCGTCTCGGCGCAGGAGCCCGAGCGGCTGATGGTGGCGCGCATGGGGGCGCCGCTTCTCCTGGGCCTGGGCGAAGGGGAGAACTTCGCCGCCTCCGACGCCTCCGCCCTGCTCCAGGTGACCCAGCGCATGATTTACCTGGAGGAAGGAGATGTGGCGGAGCTGGAACGGGACCGCTACCGCATCGTGGACGCGGCCGGCCGAGCGGTGGAACGACCGGTGCACCTGTCCCAGTTGACCGCCGACGCAGTGGAGCTGGGACACTACCGCCACTTCATGCAGAAGGAGATCTTCGAGCAGCCAGGCGCGGTGGCGGCGACCCTGGAAATGGTGACCGGCGCCTCCTCCCTCTCCCCCCAGCTCTTCGGCGTGGATGCCCCGGAAGTGCTGGCGCGGGTGAACGCCGTCACCATCGTCGCCTGCGGCACCAGTTTTCACGCCGGCCTGGTGGCCCGTTACTGGATCGAGCGGGTCGCCCGCATTCCCTGCAACCCGGAGATCGCCAGCGAATACCGTTACCGGGACAGCGTCCCCAATCCCGACGCTCTGGTGGTGGCCATCTCCCAGTCGGGCGAGACCGCCGACACCTTGGCGGCCCTTGGTCATGCCAAGGCGCTAGGACATCGGCATACCCTGGCGATCTGTAACGTGCCGGAAAGCGCCCTCATCCGCCAGGCGGATCTGCGCTTCCTCACCCGGGCGGGCCCGGAGATCGGGGTCGCCTCCACCAAGGCTTTCACCACCCAGTTGGCCGCCCTGTTCCTGCTTACCCTGGTGCTGGCGAAGCTGCGGGGCCGGCTCACTCCCGAGGAGGAAAAGGGGCACATCGCGGCCCTGCGGCATCTGCCCTCGGCGCTCTCCCGGATCCTGGCGCTGGAGCCCAGGATCTTGGAATGGTCCCAGCGATTCGCCGATAAGGAGCACGCCCTCTTCCTCGGGCGCGGCATCCACTATCCCATCGCCATGGAAGGGGCGCTCAAGCTCAAGGAGATTTCCTACATCCACGCCGAAGCCTATCCTGCGGGGGAGCTCAAGCATGGGCCCCTCGCCCTGGTGGACCGGAACATGCCCGTGGTGGCGGTGGCGCCCAACGACGTTCTTTTGGAGAAGCTCAAGTCCAACCTCCAGGAGGTGCGGGCCCGGGGCGGCGAACTCTATGTCTTCGCGGATGCCGACAGCCAGATCCCGGAGAGCGAGGGCGTGCACATCATCCAGATGACCGACCACGCGGGGTTGCTGAGCCCCATCCTGCACGTGCTCCCGCTCCAGCTCTTGGCCTACCACGTGGCGCTGCAGAAAGGTACCGACGTGGACAAGCCGCGCAATCTGGCGAAATCGGTGACCGTCGAGTAGCCCGCCCGGAGGCCCGCCCGCCGGTGCCCACTCCACAAAAATTAACTTAATTTTCAGAGCTTATGCTTGATGGCGGGGCCCCTTTGGGCCAAGCTTGAAGGGGCGGCCAATGTTTACGCCTTGCTGCGCTGCCCCAGAGGGCTCCCGTTGACTCCGCGGGGTGAAAGCTTCGCCAGCCCTTCACCGCACCCCCGCCCTCCCCCAACGGGCAAGGGGAGGGGGGAGAAGGCCGAGCGTCATGGGTTCATGGGGCTTGGTGAGCCATAAAAGCGAGCGTCTAGAGCGCTTCGTTAAAACGCATAAACAACGTCAACCAGTGGGGGTTCAGCATGATTTCGGGACCGGGCGGCGCTGCCCGGGCGCTCACCGTCGGCAAGGCGGCGCCGGGCCGGAGCCGGGACATGGGCGCCGGCCCCGCTGAACCTTTTATTGCCGTCCTCGCAGACGTTGCCATCGGGAACCCCTGTCGAGGCAGGGGTCCTGGAGCACGATGGGGGCGCAGATCGAGTGACTAGCAACCGCCCTTCCCCCTCGAAGCGCAATCCGGAGCCGTCTGAGGGATCCAACGGCGGGTCCAGTCACGTCTCCGAACTGGAGGCCCGTCTCGTCGATTCGGTGGTAAGGCGAACCCGAATCCTTCGCCTACCCGCCCTGCCCCAAGTGATTGACCGGGCCTTCAAGGCCCAGCGGGAAGGAGCGCAGACACAGAAGACAGCCGAGTGGATCCTTCTGGAACCCGTCCTGGCCCTAAGGGTCCTGGAGGCAGGCGCCGGCATGGCCCGGCCCCCCGGCGTTCGGGGCGCGCCGTCCATGGGCGAGCGGATCGCCGCCCTGGGACAGGAGGCGGTGCGGGCGCTCCTGTTGAGTTCGGCACGGGCTTCCCTGACCCCCCGCCGGGGGCTCCCCCCTCCCGAAACCCTGAGCGGCTACTGGAGCCACTGCGTGCGTGCTGCCTTCATCGCTCGGGCCCTGGCGGAGGCGACCGGCTACGAAAGGCCGGAGGAGGCCCACCTGGCCGGGCTTCTGCACGATGTGGGCGCGCTGCTACTGGCCACTGCGGTGCCCGACACCTTCCGCTCCCTCGTGGACCCGAAGACGTGGGCCGAAGCGGAGGGGATTCCCGAGCAGGCGGGAAGGCTGGGGACGATCCATACCGACATCGGCGCCCGAGTCCTGGACGGGCTCGACCTTCCCCTCCCCCTGCGTGACGCAGTGCTGCTCCATCACGCCCCTGGCGTGGAACTGGAGGGGACCCACCTCCTGGTGCGCATCGTTCGCTCGGCCGAGTCTCTGGTGCGCCAGCCCGCCTCGGAAAGCCGGCGGGGGCTGGCGGCGGATCTGCTGGGGCTTCCCGCGGCCTCAGTGCAGACGGCCCTGGAACGGGCCGCGCGCGCCTTCGACGGGGCGCTGCGAAGCCTCAACCTGACGACGGTGGCGCCGCCTCGCTACGAGGAGGAGGCCCTTTCCCGCTCCTATGTGGATACCCGAGCGCTCACCGAAACCTTAGTGGGGCGGGTGGTGGAGGAGGCGAGGCGACCGGAGACCCAGGATGGCCTTCCACCTCAGGGAGAAGAACCCCTCCGGGCTGCAGGCGAGCCCCCGGGGGGATCCCCAGAACCGCCCTCCCTGCCCTCGGCGACCGTGTCTTTGCTGGAGCAGGTGCTGGAGGATGCCCTCCGACTCGAGCTCGCGGTTCCCTTGCAGGCCCTGGACCGGGTGCCCGAGGGCCTGGGAACGCTCATGCCCGTGCTCGCCGCTGGAGCGGGCATCAAGCGCTTCCTCGTCTTTCTGCGCGCCGAGGGCGCGGCCGCCTGGCCCGGGTGGAGGGCGGAAGGGGGTGAGGTAGCCCGTCTCCCCCTCGACGTCTCTCCTGCCGTGGCCCATAGCCTGGTGGCGCGGGCTGCCCGGGAGGGCACCACCGTGGTCTCCTACGAGGCGGGAGGCCTCAAGCGGCTCGTGGGCCTGGATGTGCAGATCGCCCGGGCATTGGGGGCAGAAGCCATCGCTGCCCTGCCGTTGAAGGCCCAGGACGCTCCTGTCCAAGGCGTGCTGGTGCTTCCCGTTCCGGCGTTGCAGGCCGCGGAGTTCGAGGAAACCCTGCCCCTGCTGGAAGAAGTGGCCCGCAGGCTCGCCGCGGCGGCCCGGCGCAGGAGGCCAGGCGGCCCGGCCGAGGCCCCCGCCTTGGAGGCTTTGCAGGCTTCCATCCGGCGCCTCGTCCACGAAGCCCGCAATCCCCTCTCCGCCCTCAAGACCTATCTCGAGATCGCCCGCGAGCGGGCCGGCGCCGGACAGCCCGTGGAGAAAGAGCTGGAAATGGTGAGGCACGAAATCGACCGGGTCGCCCGGCTGCTGGAGCGCATGGGTCAGCCCGAAGAGGAGGCAGCCGCGGAAAAAGGCCTCATCGATCTCAACCGCACGGTGGAAGAATTCCTGCTGGTCTATCGGGAACCCCTGTTCGCCCGCCGCGGCATCCGCGTGGACCTGGACCTGGACCGGGGGCTGCCGCCCGTGCGCACCGACGCCCGCATGCTCAAGCAGGTGCTGCTCAATCTATTGAAAAACGCCTCCGAAGCCATGCCGGAGGGGGGCCGCCTGAGGATCACCACCTCGGACCTGGTCAACTACGAGGGGCAGATGATGGTGGAGATCGCCCTGAGCGATACGGGGCCGGGGATTCCTCCGGAGAAGCTCGCCGCTCTGTTTACCCTGCCTGCGGAAGCGACCTTGACGGGCCGCGGGATGGGGCTGGCCAATTCCTTGGCGTTGGTCAAGACTATGGGGGGGCACTTGGCCTGCCACAGCCGGGTGGGCGCGGGGACCACGGTGCGCATCCTCCTTCCCCGAACCACCGAAGGATGAGAACAGGAAAGGATTCTTTGCGATCGCCGAATGAAAGCGAGTACATGATTCAGACCTATCCGCTGACCCAGACCCCTGCCCGTCCCAGCGAGCTTCCTCATGCCAGCCATTGACGGGCTGCCCCAGTGGCCCTCCCTGCCGGAGGCGGCGCCGCAGCGGCTGCGGCTCCTGATCGTGGAGGACGATGCCTCCGTGCGCAACGCCCTCCTGAGCCTGGTCGCCGACGCCTCCCGGGAGGCGTGGGCCGTGGACACGGGCGCCGCCGCCATGGAGCTCCTCGCCCGCGAACCCGTGGACCTCATGCTGCTCGACATCAACCTGCCCGACATGACCGGGCTGGAGGTCCTGCGCCGGGCCCGGGAGGCCGGGCTCAAGGCCATGGTCATCGTGGTGAGCGGCGACGACAGCATCGACTCGGCCATTACCGCCCTGCGGCTCGGGGCCCACGAGTACATCCGCAAGCCCTTCGAGCCCGCAGCCCTGCAGCGCAGCGTGGACAACGCCCTCACGGCGCGGCGTCTGGCGCTGGAGAACAACCTCATGCGAGCGCGGCTGGAGCACTCCGAGCGCCTCCATCGCTACTTGGTGGATCACTCGCCGGATCTGATTTTCGCCGTGGACCCGCAGGGCCGTTTCTGGTACGTGAACGAGCGCTTCAATACCCTGCTCGGCTATTCCAGAGAAGAACTCACGGGCGCCCACTATTCGGTCATCGTCCACGAGGACGACCTGGTCCGCGCCGCCCGGGTGTTTCATGAACGCCGCATGGGGGAGCGGGCCACTCGCAACGTGGAGCTCAAGCTGAAGGGCAAACCCGCCCAGGGCCGCGGCCTGGCGGAACAACCTGCCTCCATCATCGTGTCGGTGAGCGCCGTTGGCCTCTACGGAGCCCAGCCGGAAGGGGGAGCGCTGGAACAGCGCTTCCTGGGCACCTACGGAGTGGCGCGGGACATTACGGAGCGAAAGCGGGCCGAGCAGATCATCGCTTTCCACGCTTACCACGACGCCCTCACGGGGCTGCCCAACCGGGCCCTCTTCCTGGATCGCCTGAAACAGGCCATTGCCCATGCCCGGCGCCATCAGCGCCGACTCGGGGTGCTGTTCGTGGACCTGGACCGCTTCAAGCTCGTGAACGATACCTACGGCCACCTGAAGGGGGATCTGCTGCTGCAGCACACCGCGGCGCGGTTGCGCAAATGCCTGCGCAGCACCGATACCCTCTCCCGCATCGGCGGCGACGAGTTCCTGGCGCTGGTGTCCGATCTGGACGCCCGGGAGGATGCCTTGGCCGTCGCCAGGAAAATCCTCCACGAGCTGAACCAGCCCTTCTTCCTGGGCGACGGGGAATTCACCATCGGCGTGAGCGTCGGCATCGCCGTGCATCCGGAAGACGGGTCGAGCGAAGAGGACCTGATCCGCAACGCCGATATCGCCATGTACCACGTGAAGCGCCGGGGCAAGAACGCCGCCGCCTTCTTCTCTCCGGACATGAGCGCCTCCTTCAGCGAGCGGATACGCCTCGAGAACGACCTCCGTGGCGCCTTACAACGGGCTGAGCTGGAACTCCACTTCCAGCCGATCCACAACGTGCGCACCGGCGCCATCGAGCGGGTCGAGGCCTTGCTGCGCTGGCACCATCCGGTCCACGGCCTGCTGGGGCCAGGCCGCTTCATTTCCATCGCCGAGGAAACGGGGCTGGTCCACGCCATCGGCGACTTCGTGCTCCAGTCGGCCTGCGCCCAGCTCGAGCGCTGGCGCGCCGGGGGCTTCGCCGACTTGGGCGTGGCGGTCAACCTCTCTCCCCGGGAATTCGACCGCATCGACCTGGTGGACCGGGTGCTCGATGCGGTGGAGCGACATCACCTGCCGCCCCACGCCCTGGAGGTGGAGATCACGGAAAACGTCCTCATCGAGGACGTGGACGCGGTCGCCCGCAAGGCGGCGCTACTCCGGGAGCACGGGGTCGGCGTCGCCATCGACGACTTCGGCACCCGCTATTCCTCCCTGGCCTACCTGCAGTCGCTGCCCATCAGCGCCATCAAGATCGATCAGGCCTTCGTGCGGGATCTCGGCCAAAAGCGGGAAAGCCACGCCATCGTCGCGGCGATGATCGGCATCGCTCGGGGCTTTGGCCTTGGCTTCGTAGCCGAGGGCGTGGAGCGGGCCCAGCACTTGGAATCCCTCACGGGGCTGGGATGCGACGTGATGCAAGGATTTTTCTTCAGCCGCCCCATGCCGGCGGCAGAAATGAGCGCCTACCTCGCTCGCCATCGGATGGAATAGCGCCCAACCCCCCTTAAATCCTTGCCGTTGAGGTAGAAGGGTCGCAACCTGGGGCTGAACATTAAGAACGAGGAAACCCACCGGCGGGTGCAGGAACTTGCCCGGCGGGCCGGCGAGCCTGACGAAGGATCAGCTCACTGACAGCAACACGTATCCCCGAAGCAACAACTGGTCTGGTTCATCGCGCTTGACGGGGATATGTTCATCTTCTAGCATACTTTCATACATGAAAGGTATGCTATGAAGAGAACCACCATCTTTGTGGAGGAGTCGCTGCTGGCGGCATTGCGTCAGTACGCCGAAAAGGAACACATGAGCGTATCGGCGGCCATTCGCGCGGCACTCGAGGAGTACATCGGCCGGCGTCACCCGGCGACGAGCTTACCCTCTTTTTTCGGGCTCGGTCGGAGCGGGCGAACCGATATCGCCGAGCACGCGGAAGAACTCCTCTGGACCCGCCCTCCTAGACGTCGGAAACGGTGAGACCGATTCTCGCCGACACGGGCCCGCTCTATGCCATGGCCGACCAAGATGACGGATGGCATGAACGTGTCCGCATGTTCCTGGAGACTCACCGGCACCAACTCGTCGTCCCCGTAACCGTGCTCCCGGAAGTCTGTTACTTGATCGGCACATACTTGGGTTCCGCCGCAGAAGTGTCTTTCGTCCGGTCCGTTCAGCAAGGCGACGTGAGAGTGGAACCGTTAAGTAAAGCGGACCTTTCCCGAACGTTAGAAGTCATGGAACAATATCAAGACGCCTGCCTCGGGTTCGTAGATGCCTCGCTCGTGGCGATCGCGGAGCGATTGAAGATCCGCGAGATCCTCACCACAGATCGCCGTCATTTCTCCTTGGTCCGCCCCCGCCACTGCATCGGCTTCACACTGAAGCCATAACCCCCTGTATCGCCTTGAACCACATCCTGGGTGGTATTCGGCCGCGTGATCGCGCATCGTCGCCGTCATCGTCTCCTCCGTTTGGACGCGAACGGTGCACGCGCTAGCAACCATGCCGGCTATGCCGCACAGGGACCGAAAACGATAGAGTGCCTGCTCGGGATGCGAACAAGCGAATCGTGAGCGATTATTTGGGCTCTGACGCCGACAACGTACGCTGCAGCGAATGCGTAACACAGGTGTCCCCCGCCCCACCATTTTCTTGGACACCCCATTGGGGGCACGTGCCCCGTAATCAAAGGAGGTGTCCGTGTCGAAGAAGCAAGGTGTGAAGGGGAGGTTTTCGGCCCGCAAGAAGGTGGAGGCGGCGTGGCGGCTGCTTCGCGGTGAGATCTCACGCACCGTAAGGCCCGCCTTTTCGTCCTTTTGCGAATCGCTTGAGCGCTTCGATCACTTCCCGCACGTCGTGCTGTCGTTCGGGCTCGACAAGCGCCAGCCGAGCAATGGGACTGCCATGGCGCGTAATCCTCACCTGCTCGCCGCCCGCAACACGCGCCAACAGCTCAGGCAGAGGCGCTTTGGCTTGATAAACGCCGATCTCCATGGGCGCCCCTCGATCTGGTTTGCTGATGTCCAGACCAATCGTTGATCGCCCGCCGAGGCAACATGGGAGAGTTCCTGCAGGGCGATTACATACCGTTGCGCCTTGCCTTCACCTCTGCACAACGGGACGGTACTTGGCGAAGACGGGTGCGCGATCCCGATGAGAGACTATCTCACTTTTCCGAATCGCCCCAGGGACTGACGACCCTGAGGCCCTCGATGTGGTCATAATCACGTGCATTCCGCATGGCCAAGACCATGCGGTTCGCTAACACGGTGGCGGCAATCTGGGCATCTTCAATGGTAATCGGGCGACTCAACCGCGTCCTGTGAGCAACGATCTGCGCATCATGTGTGGTGGCCGCTTCGTCGAAAGGCAAGCAGCGTCCAGCGAAGTCTTCAGCGAACATGGCGCGCGCGGCAACAAGCAACGCCTCCCGCCTTCTGCCCTCCGGCATGAGCGCCAATCCCAGTTCGATCTCTGCACGAACCACTGCGCACGTAAAAAGCTCTTGGGCGGGCCGAGCATCGAGCCAGGCAGCGACCTCGAGGCTCGGGTTCGGGCGCACGAACTCCGACAAGACATTGGTGTCGAGCAGAATCACGACCCAACCTGGAAACTGGGCGGCGTAAGCGGGACATGACGTCCGGGCAAGGAGAACTCCTCGCAAGCGACTTCGGCGAAGCGCTCACGCAAACGCTGGCCCATCGGAGCAGGTGAGACCGGCGGAGAAAGCGCCTCGCGCAGAATGCGGCGCGCTTCCTCTTCCATCGAAACGCCGTGCTGAGCAGCGCGAATACGTAGCAAACGCTTGATCTCGTCATCCACGTTCCTGATCGTGATCACCGCCATGGCCGGCACACCGTGAGTGTTGTCAATACAGGCATTGTGTGCATTGCCAGCATTCGAGTCGAACGAAATCCTTTTATCATCCCCCCCTACCTCCCTGCCCATAGACATACTCGTTGCACCCCGGACCGAAAAAGCCGGGGTCGCGCCCGAAAAGCCTTTCTTTTCGGGCAAAGACCCGTCTGGCGCGAAGCCGAGCGCGCCCATCCCTTGTTCCACCTCCCGCGGCCTGATCGAGGCGCTGTGATGCCACTCTAGTACCAGTGCCAAAGCACGCAAGCCTGCGGGGTGCAGGGTGTATGCCCGCCTTGCTCTGAAGAGGGTGTGCGTCGAAGTTAACCAATACCTCGCTCGCACGAGGAAGCCCCACGTCGAAGGGGGCGATGAAGGGACGACCGAGAGCACTCGGTTGCCAGCTTCCCCACGATTCAGGTCAAAGCGGCAGCGCAGCCCGAACGTCGGTCTTCATAAAACCTGTCCCCTTGAAGAGCAGGGGCTCTCCCGAGGTCATGCTAGGAGCATAGCCGAAGCAATCGCCGTAATTCAATCTAGCGGGATGCTGCCCTTTGCCGAAATGCCCTTTGCCGAAAGCGCGAAAGGCGCGCTGGGCGACCTTGAGCTGCGCCTCGTTAAAGGGGATGATTTCGACGCCCGCCATGAGCAGCAGCAGATCCAGCTCCCCTCCGCCTTCCTCGCCCAGTTCGCTCTCGACCACTCGGCTTGCTTCGAGGGCCGAGTCGGCTGACATCAGCCGCACGGCGTCTTGTTCGATCGCTTCGGCGAAGCGCTCTGCCTCCGGCTCGCCGAAGAGGATCGCCACGACGGCGGATGTGTCGATCCCCATCAGCGGGGAAGCCCACGCTCGTCGTAGCCGACGATCTCCTCGGGTGTGCGGCCGGTGCGCCGGGGAACGCGACTTTCCCGGCGGCTGATGGCCATGATCTCATCCTTGAGGCGCACCGGTGCCTTCTTGCCTTCGCGCTTCAACCGCTCCCGCAGCGCTTTGATGACCGCCTCGGTGATGGTCTCCCCGGTCTGCGCCGCCAACGCGCGCGCGAGCCGATCGGCTTCGGGGTCCTTGATATTCAGGGCCACGGGCGTCCTTCTTTAAGGAAGATAAACTGGAAGCTTCTTCATTCTTCATGCTGGCGAGTAAAAATGACCATTCCAAGGCTATTCCGTATCGCGCGCAATGAAATACGGTCATCATCCCCTGGCAGGCGTTGTGTAGAGAGCGCACATCGAGAAGGCCGCCGCCGACAGGCGATATCTTTTAACCAGGCTAACGCCTCCCGACTCGGCGACTCGCGTCGGTGTAACCAAAACGCGCATCACGGCCCCGCGCCGACACAACTCCTCCACCCGCCGCCGGCTGATGAAGTCGCTGGCGCCGGTGACGAGAATCGTCATGCACGAAGCTCCCGATACAGCGCGAGGGTCGCGGCGATGATCTTTCCGCTTGAGAATTCCTGCACCGCCCGCTCTCGTCCGCGTCTGCCCATACGCGCCCGAAGGCCTGGGTCATCCAGCAGTCGGGCGATGGCCGCAGCCAAGGCCCCGGCATCCTTCACGGGAACCAGTAGCCCA
>FWPU01000564.1_pt1 | contig 120089 bp, 81 predicted proteins | sample 2228361 | NCBI WGS metagenome assembly FWPU01 (sample SAMEA103939777, study PRJEB20133) | metagenome | reverse complement strand
TACTCGTTCTCCAGGCCGATCCCCCGCGGCGCCCGGTCCGCCAAAAAGTACGGGATGCTCGTCCCCACCGACGACCCCATCCCCGCCCCCGCCGGATAGCTCAGCAGCAGCTCCACAAACGACTCGTTGGCACTGGCCCGCACCCGCTCCGAGACCTGCTCCGTCTCCAGTAGTGTCCAGGCCCGCTGCAGCCGCGCGTCGGTCTGGGCGATCGTCACCGTCGCGGCGGCCACCAGCCCCATCCCCAAGCCGATCCACACATGGAACCGGGCGATCCCCCAGGCACACACCCCCAGCAACGCCAGTTGCACCACCGGCTGCCGCGCCGCACACAGCAGAATCCCCACCAACGCCGCCGCCGTGCCGCACCCGGCCAACAGCCGGTCCCCGCCCCGCACGCCCCGGCCCAACAGCCGGTCCAGCAACAACGGCAGGCTCAACAGCATCGTGCCGCCGTAAGCGTGCGCATTTAAGAAAAACGACGGGACGCGGTGATACCCGTCGCCCCCCACGTCCCGCGACCGATAAATAATGTTGGTGACCGCGTTTTCCGGATACACCGCCTCGACGCCGTAACGGTAGATGTACAGCCCCCCGCCCAGGGCGATGAGGTTGAGCACCGCCAGCACGCGGGCCAGCACCGCCAGGTCCGCCGGCCGCAGCCGCGCGGCGATCAGCAGCACCGGCAGGAACCACACCGTCGCCCGAAACGCCACCAGTTGCACCAGCAGGTCGTTGATCGGTAGCACGCACATCAGGGCCGGCCAGGCGATCAATGCCGCTACCCACTGCCCCGCCGGACTACGCAACGCCGCCAGCACCTCCTGCGGATGGCCCAGCCCGGCCCCGACGTACAGCCCCAGCACTGCTAGATCAAACATAAATGTGGTATAAACGCTCAAGTAATTGGCCCGGATGTAGCCGTTGAAATACCCCACGGCCAGCACCCCGGCCAACCCCCAGCCCAATGACCGCTGGGTCAGCAGCCAGACGCCGCAAAACGCCGCTAGCGGAAAGACCCACGGAAACATCCCTCACCCCCGGCAACGCCCCGCTATGGGACCCGCCCGGCCCACTGCCGACCACGTACACATGCAACCGGCCACGGGAAGCAGTCCGCCCACCGCCGGATCCGCACACACGCAAGCGGCCACGGATAGCCGTCACTAGCAGTATCGCGGGCGATAGCCGCCGCCGCAACCAGAATTTCCCCTCGGTGCCGCCTGTCCCGTCCCCGGTCACCGCCGCGGCCCGAGCGCGGATTCCCCCGGTCACCGCCGCGGCCTGCGTGCTCCGGTACGCCGTCCCTCCGCTCATCTTCTCCCTTTGCCTGCGGTCCATTCTGGCGGTACGCCTTGCGACGCGTCGCCGCGTTGCCGATTCCGGCCCGGCGGCGAGGCGGAGCCGGTCAGCCAGCCGGGCCAACCGGAAACGGCGGGCCGGCCGTCTCGCAACGACCTAAAATATCTGCCCGAGGGACGGCCAATGAGCTACTCCTTCCCGATTGCCCGGCGGTTGTGGCGGTGGGCCAAGGCCGCCCGCCGCAACTGGCTATTGCGGCACCAGCACCCGGCGAACTTCTACATCCATCTGGTCGGCATCCCGATGGCTTTGGTAGGGGTTGTGGTGCTGTTTTTCCTCCCCTGGCCGGTCGGTTTGACACTGTTTGTGCTAGGGTACGTCCTGCAATGGATCGGGCACCGCATCGAAGGGAACGACGTCGGCGAGCTGATCCCGCTGAAGCGGTTGCTCGGCCTGCCGGTCACGCCGATCGCCCCGCGGTATGCGGTGTCGGCCGATGCTTCGACCAAACCCGATGTATCGGCAAAACCGATGCCATCGGCCCGATCGGACGCTGGAGGATCGGCTTCATCTAGGGAACAGCCGTAGGAGTGGCCGCATGAGCTATCGTTGGATCCGTTGGTTTGGGGAGCTGAGCCTGCAGGACGTGCCGCTGGTTGGGGGGAAGAACGCCTCGCTCGGGGAGATGTACCGGGAGTTGACGCCGCGGGGCATCCGCATTCCCAACGGGTTTGCGGTCACGGCCGAGGCGTACCGCTACTTTTTGCGGGTGCGGGGACTGGAAGGGACCATCCGCGAGCTGCTGCAGGGTCTGGACACGCATGATCTGGCAGGTCTGGCCGCACGGGGCCGGCGGCTGCGGGAAACCATCCTCAGCCAGCCGCTGCCGGAGGATCTAAGTGCGGAGATCGCCGCGGCGTATGATCAATTGTGCCAAGAGTTTGGCGAGGATTGCGACGTGGCGGTCCGCTCCAGCGCCACCGCCGAGGACCTCCCCACCGCCAGCTTCGCCGGGCAGCAGGAATCGTATCTGAACGTGCGCGGCCGCCGCGGCGTCGTCGAAGCCTGCCAACGCTGCATGGCCTCGCTGTTCACCGACCGGGCCATCTCCTACCGCGTCGACCGCGGCTTTGATCACTTGGCAGTCGCCCTCTCCGTCGGCGTCCAGAAAATGGTCCGCTCCGATTTGGCCTGCGCCGGCGTCCTGTTTACCCTCGACACCGAAAGCGGCTTTCCCGACGTCGTGTTGATCAACAGCGCCTGGGGGCTAGGGGAAAGCGTGGTCAAGGGTCGTGTTGATCCGGACGAGTTTTTGGTGTTCAAGCCGACATTGAAACAAGGCTTCCGGCCGATCCTCAAGCGGGCGGTGGGGGCCAAGCAGGAGCGGATGGTCTACGCCGCCGGCGGCCGCAGCACGCGGGTAATCCCCGTGCCGTCGGAAGACCGACAGCGGCTGACCCTGGCCGACGAGGAAGTGCTGACCCTGGCCCGCTGGGGCTGCATCATCGAGGACCACTATTCGGCCCGCGCCGGCCGCTGGACGCCGATGGACATCGAGTGGGGCAAGGACGGCCCCAGCGGCGAGCTGTTCATCCTGCAGGCTCGCCCGGAGACGGTGCACGCCCTGGCCCGCCCGGCCGTCCGCGAAGTTTACACCCTGGAGCAGCGGGGGCGGGTTCTAGTTCAGGGCCGTGCCGTCGGCGAGAAGATCGGTGCCGGACCGGCCCGGATCATCAAGGACGTCCAGCAGTTGCACGAATTCCGCCCCGGCGAGGTCCTGGTCGCCGACATGACCGACCCCGACTGGGAGCCGACCATGAAAATGGCCGCGGCGATTGTCACCAACCGCGGCGGTCGCACCTGCCATGCCGCCATTGTCAGCCGCGAAATCGGCGTCCCCTGCGTGGTGGGCACCGGCCAGGCCACCGCCGTCCTTGCGACTGGCCAGCCTGTCACTGTCAGTTGTGCGGAAGGGGAAACCGGTTATGTGTATGACGGCTTGCTCCCCTTCCACAAAACCGCCATCGACCTGGGCCAACTGCCCCAGCCCCGCACGCAGGTGATGGTCAACATCGGCAACCCGGACCAGGCGTTGGTCTATGCCGCCTTGCCCGTATCCGGCGTCGGCCTGGCCCGCATCGAGTTCATCATCTCCAGCGCCATCCAGGTCCACCCCCTGGCCCTGACCCGCTTCGAGCAGCTCCCCGACGGTCCGGACCGCCGCCGCATCGCCGAACTGACCCGCGATTACCCCGACAAGCCCCGTTACTTTGTGGACAAGCTGGCCGAAGGGGTCGGGCGGATCGCCGCGGCGTTCTATCCCCGCGAGGTCATCGTCCGCCTGTCCGATTTCAAAAGCAACGAGTACGCCGGCCTGCTCGGCGGCGCCCCCTTCGAGCCGCAGGAAGAAAACCCCATGCTCGGCTTCCGCGGTGCCTCCCGCTACTACGATCCCCGCTACCGCGAAGGCTTCCTCCTCGAATGCCAGGCCATGCGTCAGGTCCGCGAAGAAATGGGCCTGAACAACGTCACCCTAATGGTCCCCTTCTGCCGCACCCCCGAGGAGGGCCGCCGGGTGCTGCAAGTGATGGCTGAAGCGGGCCTCCGCCGCGGCGACAACGGCCTGAAAGTCTATGTGATGTGCGAAATCCCCTCCAACGTCATCCTCGCCGAACAGTTCTGCGACGTCTTCGACGGCTTTTCCATCGGCTCCAACGACCTGACCCAGCTCACCCTCGGCCTGGACCGCGACTCGGAGATCGTCGCCCACCTGTTCGACGAGCGCAACCCGGCGGTGCTGTGGATGATCGCCGAGGTCATCCGCCGCGCCCACGCTTGCGGCCGCAAAGTCGGCATCTGCGGCCAGGCCCCCAGCGACTACCCCGCATTCGCCCGCTTCCTCGTCTCCTGCGGCATCGATAGCATCTCCCTCAACCCCGACACCGTCCTCAAAACCCTGATGGAAATTGCCGACGCAGAAAAATACAACCCACCTCACGATAACTAAGATAAAGCTAACATAATCAGAAATATGGGTATCGATATTATCGTTAAAATTGTGGTAATGATTCCAATAATATAGGCCGCTTGCGTTATACCTTCCCCAGACCGATCCATGATGCCATGACGCATCTCATTCAGATCTTGACTGGCCATATACCACACAAATGGGCCAATCAAACCGCAACATAGGAAACCCAATAGTGACAAAGTCAAAAGTAGACCGCCACGATGTGGCTTTTTGTAAGGTGAGTCGTCCGGTTGACTCCGCGATGACATCACCGGCGGAGTAGGCTGGGCCGGTGTTGACGGCTGCGCTATGCCCAGCAGCGGATAGACGCTCGAGAGGGGGACCCAGTTGGGCATGCCGGCCTGCCAGACCAGGTCGGTCGGTTGTAACTCGTTGGATAGTACCAGGTTACGGAGCATCTCCAGCGACACAGGGCCGTGCCGCTCGCCCCCTGTGGCGTAGTACCATTGCATAGTCGCCTGTCCCCCATGATTGGCAAACGACAATCAGATTGAATTATACCTGATGGCCAGGCGAATTGCAAGCTAGGAGGTGAAAAAGCGCACGACGGCGACCGTGCGGGGTGGAACTTGAGCGAACGCGAGTTGTGGGGGGACACGCCGAGCGGAACCACTCACGATTGCGGCGGTCCCGCCGGGCGGACCCGGGACTCCTGTAGCAGGCGGAGGACTTCCGCGTCGTCTACCGGCTCGAAGTCCTCGTAAAACTGTCCAACCGCCGTAAAGTCTTCCGGTGCCAGCAGATAGATCAGCCGGTCGCAGTGGCGGGCCAGTTGCTCCAGCCGCTCCGGCGAGCCGACCGGCACGGCCAGGATCAGCTCGTGCGGCTGCTGCGCCCGCACCGTCTGCAACGCCGCTAATGCCGTCGAGCCGGTGGCGATCCCGTCGTCGGTGACGATCACCGACCGTCCGGCGACGCTCGCGGCGGGACGCACCCCCCGGTACAACTGCTGCCGCCGGGCGATCTCCTGCAACTGATACTGCCGCTCCGCTTCCAGGTAGTCCCCCGCGTCGCGGATCAGCTTTGCGGCGTCCGGGTTGAGCACCACGCTGCCGTCCTCGGCGACCGCCCCCAGGGCGTACTCCGGCTGCAGGGGCGCCCGCAGCTTCCGCGACAAAACCACGTCTAGCTCGGCGTCCAGCCGACGGGCCAGCTCCGCCCCGACCACCACCCCACCGCGCGGAATCCCCAGCACCACCGGCCGCACCAGCGGCAGCCCGGCCAACCGCTCGGCCAACAGCCGGCCCGCTTCCGTCCGGTCCCGGAACCATCGCCGCTCCTGCCCGGCCATGACCTGTCCCCCCTGCCTGCCTATCGGACGCCGTAAACCCTCACCGCAGTCCGGCTCTGCCCGAAATCTAAGCAGGCGTAACCAGCCGCCCATGGGACGCCGTAAACCCTCACCGCAGTCCCCTCATCAGGCCAACATCGCCACCCTCTGCGGATCAAGCCGAATGGGACGCCGTAAACCCTCACCGCAGTCCCCTCATTGCCGCCTCCATTCTACGCAAGTGTGTCAAAATGGCACGCCCCGGTTGTGTCATGGTTGGCAAGGTCGAGACTTGGCGGGCGGTACGGACCGCGTGGTCTACTACTTTGCCCTAAGGACTTTGCCCCAAGGACTTTGCCCCGAGGACTTTGCCCACGGCCAGCGATTTTGCCCATTTGCGGCTACCGTGGCGGCCGCCGGGCCGCTACGTCCCCACATTGTAACAACCTCATCCGCTGTTACAGACATCCTCTATGCCCGGAGCGTTGTGGCGGTTATGATGGATAACAGGTTCCGGTGACCGTTGCGGCCGTTTCTCCCGCCGCGACCGGGACCGCAACCCGCGGAACACGAGGAGGTCCAGCGATGTATGGTGTGTTAACGACCTTGGCGATGACCGTGGCGGCCCCGGTACCGCCGCCGGCACAGGCCAACCCGCCGACCCCGAGCGGCCCCGCCCCGGCCGTCGTCTTTCTGAAGGCTAATGCGGATGGCAAGGTGATGGTACCGGTCATCCGCGAGGAACGCATCGAACAGGCTGCACCGGTCAACGCCCGCATTATCCGTCCGGCCATTGCCCGACGTCTCCAACACGTCGATTTGGCCGATGTCAAGGACCTGACGATCACCACCGCCGACGGCCGCAAGGTCGAGCTGGAAGAAGCCCTCAAGCGGCTCCGCAGCGGCGAAGTCGTGGTCGTCGCCGCGGATAGCCAGCCGGTCAGTGCGGCGTATTTGAAGGTATTTAAAGAGGACACGCTCGTATTGCAGTCGCCGGAATTGGTACCAGCGGCGCGGCAAGGTCTGATCCGCGCCGTGGACGGCCCCGTCCAGATCCAAGCCGTCCCCGCGGTGCCCGCCGTGCCGCCGCAAGCGGTGCCGATCAAGCCGATCCAGATCCAGCCAGCACAGCCAGGCAAGATTCAGATCCAGATCCTGCCCGCCATTGAAGCGGTGCCGCCCGCGGTGCCCCCGGCCGCCAAGCCAGCCGAGGCGGTCCCCGCCAAGCCGATCGAGCGGATCGAAAAGGCCCTGCCGGCCAAGTCGGAGCCGGCCCGGCCGGACAAGTGACCGTTACGGCCAAGTCAGAGCCGGCCCGGCCGGACAAGTGACCCTCCCGGCGACAGCTCCGTACCGCAATGGTCCGCCGCCGGACGCCATTGCGGCACGGATCCGACCCGACGGCAACAATCCGCCGCACACCCTCGCGGCCACGCTCACCAAACGTGCAACTCCTGCTCCAGCGTGACGCCGGTGCGTTCCCGCACTTTGGTGCGGACCAGATCGATGAGGCGCAAAATGTCCGCAGCGGTAGTCCCCGGGTGAGCGACGACGTAGTTGGAGTTGCGTTCACTCAGCTCGGCGCCCCCTTGACGGGCCTTGGCCAGGCCGGCCCGGTCGATCAGGGCGGCGGCCGTGGTGCCGGGCGGGTTGCGGAACAGCCGCACCGCCGCCTGGAAGCTCCACGGCTCGTGCGATTTGCGGACAATCCACGCCTTGCGCATCCGCTGCAGAATCGCTGTCAGATCGTCCGGTTCTAGCTCGAATTCGACGGACAGGATCACCGGCTCGTCGATGTCGCTGCTGTGTTCGCGGAAGCGTAGCTCGTCGCGGGGTCGGACATGGATGGCGCCGTCCTCAGTCAAGACGGTGACCTGGCGGACGGTGGTAGCGATCTCGCCGCCGCGGTCGCCGACGTTGCAGCGGACGCTGCCGCCGACGGTGCCACGCAGGCCAACCAGCGTTTCCAGCCCGGCCAGGCCGGCCCGCACGGCGGTGGCGATCAGCTCAAATAGCGACGCCCCGCCGCCAGCGATCAGCCGCCGCCCCTCCCGCTGGATGAACGTAAACGGCGGCGCCGTCAGCCGCAGGACCACCCCGCTGACCGGATCGTCCCGCACCAGCAGGTTGTGCCCGCCGCCGAGCATCCGTACCGGAATCCCCTGCTGCTGGCAGGTCTGGAGGACGGCCCGCAACTCCTCGACCGTGCGGGGCTGCACCAGGTACTCCGCCGGCCCGCCGATGCGCAAATGCGTGTACGGGGCCAACGGCTCCCGCTGCCGTACGATCGCCGGAAACGCTTCCGCCAGACCCATCCTCTGCCCTCCTGATTGTTCCTATGGCTCACTGTAGCGGCGGACGGCGGCTTTGCGTAGCCGTAACCGGTCAGGTTCGGGCCATTGCCCCTACCGCACGGGGGCCGGCTCAGACTGTTGTCCCGCCCGACCGCACCGGCCAGACCCGGATCATCGCCTGCGGGAACTTTCCGCCCGCCGTGCGGCGTCTAATATCATCGGGAGAAGCAGCCGGACATCGTCTGATGACGTGCCCGAACGGTCACGACAGTCCCCTGTTCTGCGGAGGTCCCCCATGTACCGACACCACCTGCGGCTAGTGGCGGCGTTGGCCCTGGTCAACGGCTTGCTGCTGCTGGCCACCGCTCCCGAGGCCGTGTTGGCCGCACAGTTGGCCGAGGCCAAAAAATATACCCAGCAACTGAAAACCGCCAAGGACAGCAAGAGCAAGGTCACGGCCCTGCAGGAGCTGGGATACCTGGCGGCCATCCAGAAGTCCCTGGTGGCGGAGGCCCTCCCTTACATCTATAAGGCCCTCGACGACCCCGACCCGACGGTGCGGGGTGCGGCGGCGCAGTGCCTGGGGCAGTGCGACGAGCCGCCGGAAAAGGCCGTGCCGCTGCTGCACAACCTGCTCAAGGACGAGAAACAGCCGGAGGTCGTCCGCATCGGTGCGGCCCGCGGCCTGGCCTCCATGGGCGTCAACGCCAAGGCCGCCATCCCTACTTTACGCAACATCGCCAAAAATGCCGACAAGGGGAGCAAGCTCGGCAAGGCCGCCAAGGAAAGCCTCAAGGCTCTCACCTCCATCATCAAGAACAGCAAATAGACCCCGCCCAAAGACAGCGAACACGCACCATCCGAGGACAGCGAACACGCCCCGCTGGCTTTTCTCTTGCCGCACCACAAGCTGCATCGAACAGTCTGCTTGCCCCCCATCGCTCAAAACCATCGGATAATGGACAACTTTTCACTAAATGACTTGACTGGCGGCAACTTATAGTGTATATTTGTATAAAACACTGCCATGCAAATGAGGGGGACGCCCATGCCGGCACCACGGGCAGATGCACAGTTGCCTTGTCGAACACCGCCAGATACACGCTGGCGTCGTCGGAATACGACGGATCGCCCCCGTGCAGCCCCGGCGACTCGCGTGACCCCGAGGCACCCGGCAGAGCCGCCCGACCCCGACCGTCGCCACAACCTCGCCCGCTGCTTGCGTATCGCCGCCCGACGCCGGGCAGCCGGACAGACCTGGCGACGCATCGCCCAAGCCCTGGACATGCCGCTGTCGCTGCTGCGCCGACACGTCCAGCGGCATGGGGACTACTACCGCCGCTGGCGGCGACGCTACCGGCGGCTGGTCTACCGGCAGCTCCTGCTGCAGACCCGCATCGAGTGCCTGAGGGTGCTGCGGCGACACCTGCGGGCCAACGACCCCAAGGCTGCCCTGCAGGCGGCCCAACTGCTCATCCGCCTGGAGTTGCACCGCCGGCCGTCCCGCCACAAGCAACGCCTGCCGCCAAGCCTGCCGCAGCCGGCATCGCTTCGCCCGGAACGCAGTCAGCCGCAACTGGCCTCGCCTCAACCGCCCCGCCGCTGGCCCGCGGAACCGCCACCGCGATCCCCCTCCCCCTGCTCCGCCGTGACCGACCACGACCTCCGCCAGCCACAGCTTGACAGCCATCCGTCACCATCATTTGACGACCAACTGTCATCACTTGATGCACTGGTCCGTCGCCTCGACCGGCAGCAACTGCTACGACTATGGGAACGCCGCTTCCGTCGCGAATGTCGCCGTCGCGGCATCGTCATCCCCGGCGTGGATCTGGCCGACGAGGACCCCCACGCCGCTGCCCTGGATGATGCGCTGCAGCTGCACCTGGCGCCGCTGGCCGACCCGCAGCTCCGCGAAAAGCTCCGCCTGGCGTTGCTCGGCCCCTGGGGCGACGCCGACGCCCCAGATGCCCCCGCCGCAAACGCTGGCAACGCGAACGTGCATAATGTGAACGCGTGCGTGGCGAACGCGTGCACTGCGTACAGTTGTCACGCCGAGGCATGCGACACACCCACTCCCGACCCGGCCGGTGATAATACCCAGACGCCGGACGTACACATTTCTGACGCGACTAATGGCGACGCCACCGCGACACACCCCACCGCGGGCAACCTAACTGCGACACACCCCACCGCGGGCAACCTAACTGCGACACACCCCACCGCGGGCAACCCGGACGCTCCCACTGTGGCCGCTGCTGGCCCGGCGGACGCCGCATTCCCCATTCCCCCGACCGCCCCGTCCGGATACATTGATAGTATCCCGCCAGATGATGTCCTGCCGGAACCGTATCTCAGGGGAGTGAACGTCATGTCGCGAACGGTTAGGTGCATGTGTGTGTTGTGTGCCGTGGCCGTGGCGGTGCTGGGCATGCTAGCCGCACTGCTACCGACGACGGAGGCGGCCGAGCCGGCGGCGGTGCAATCTGCCCCGCCGAAAGACGCCCCGGTCAGCTTCATTCGCGATGTCGCTCCCGTGCTGCAGGAGTACTGTTTTGCCTGTCACGACGCCAAAAAGAAGTCCGGCAAGTACGACATGACCACCTTTGAGAAGCTGCTGGCCGGCGGCGTCAACGGCGAAGCGGTCATCCCCGGCAAACCGGACGAAAGCGAGCTGTACACGCTGATCGTCAGCACGGAGGAACGCCGCATGCCGCCGCGGGACAAGGGGGAAGCCGTGCCGAAGGAGAAAGCCCAGCTCATCGCCCGCTGGATCGCCCAGGGGGCCAAGCTGGACGCTGGCATCAGCCCGCAGGCGAGCCTGCCCAAGGAGCTGCGCGTTCGCTGGCAGCCGCCCGAGCCGCCTAAGGTCTATCCGTACCCGGCGATCATCAACGCTATGGTCTTCACCCCGGACGGCAAGCAGTTGGTCACCGGCGGCCACCACGAGCTGAACGTGTGGGACGCCAGCACCGGCCAGCTCCTCCGCCGCATCCGTACGCGGGCCGAGCGGGCTTATGGCATGGTCTTTCTGCCGGACGGACTGCTGGCCGTGGCCGGCGGACGGCCCGGACAGGAGGGGGACCTGCGCATCTACAACATCCAGGCCAACGGCCCAGTCATCGACGGCGTCGTGTACCTCGACGGCGTCCATGATCCCAACGTGCTGCGCAAGCACCTGTTTGACGTCGACGATGCCGTGCTCTGCGTCGCCGCCACCCCCGATGGCAAGCTCCTGGCTGCCGGCGGCTGCGACCGCATCGTCCGCGTCTTTGACCTGAGCAAGGGATTGGACCACGCCCAGTTGACCCAGACCGTCGAGAACCATGCCGACTGGGTCCTCGGCTGCGCCCTGACCGCCAACGGCAAATACCTGCTGACCGCCGGTCGCGACAAAACCGCCAAGGTGTGGGACCTGCAGGCCAAGGAGTCGGTGGTCACCTTCCCGGAACATCAGAACATCGTCTACGGCGTGGCGGCCCGCCCGGACGGCAGCCTGGGCTATTCCGTCGGTGCCGATCGGCAAATCCGTGCCTGGAAGCCGGACGGTTCCGGCAAACAGGCCGCGGGAGCCGGCGGACACGGCGACGAAGTCTTCAAAATCGCCATCCACCCGCAAGGCGCCATGCTGGCCACCGGCAGCGCCGACCGCACGGTGCGCCTGTGGGAACCCAACAAACTGGCCACCCTCCGACAGCTTCAGGGGCCGACCGACCACGTCTTCGCCGTGGCGTTCAGTCCGGACGGGCAACTCGTGGCCGCCGGCTGCTTCAACGGCGAAGTGCTGGTGTGGAAGACGGCCGACGGCACGCTCGTCCGCCGCTGGAACGCCAGCCCCGGCTGGAAGCCGGAGCCGCCCAAAAAGTGAACCGGCCTGGCTGACCCCTCCTGCCCGGTCCCGGCTGGCCCCTCCTGCTCGCTCCCGGCCTGCCGTCCCGACCGCACCGTCGACCGCTGGCAAATGCCCGCGCAGCATGGTACACTAGCCGGCAGGATACGCCCGCGTAGGGCCAGACTTCTGGCAGGAGGCACGCAGATGGCCGCGGCCCATCCGGCGTCGCCTGGTTCCCACGGCCTGGCCGCGTTGCTGCTGCTGAGCATGGGCATACTGTGCGTTGGTCACCTGCTGCCGGCGACCGTTACCCCGTGCCAGCCCGCGGCGGTCGTGCCCCGTCCGACCGCGCCGATCGAGCGGCCCGCACCGCCGAAGCCTCCGCTACGCGCAAACGCGCCGGAGCTGGACGCCGCAGCCTGGCCCGGCCCCACCGACACAACGGTCAGCGGCTATTACGCTCCGCCGCCGGATGCGGTCATCCCTCAAGGTGCTGGTAGGGCAACATCGCCGACATTGGTCCCGGCACGCACGGCCATCCGCAAGATCCAGCCGGGGGAACCGCCCATCCGCATCAATTCCGCTTCGGCCGCCGAGCTGCAACGCCTGCCCGGCGTCGGACCGGTGCTGGCCCAACGGATCATCGACCGCCGGCAACAGCAACCGTTCGGCAGCGTCGATGAGCTGCGCGGCGTGCCCGGCATCGGCCCGAAGATCTTCGAGCGGCTCCGCCCGTTCGTCACGGCGGACTGACCGCTCAGGGTTCTAAGGGTGCGGATGGGGTGGCTGGGGGGCCGCTGTTGTTGGGGCCGGGGGTGCCACTGTTGTTGCGGCCGGGGGTGCCGACGACATTGCCGGCGGTGCGGAGGTGACGCTTGATCCGGCCCGTCGCGCGGCGATCTCGTCGGCAAACAGTCGCTGCACCGTCCGTTTGGTGATCCAGTCGACCAGCCACGGGAAAAAGCGGTTGACCAGCACCAGCAGCTTGCCGCGCAGGGTAAGCGTGACGTCGACGCGGCCACGCTCCAGGGCGTTGAGGGTGGCGACGGCCACCTCCTCGCTGGTCATGCCGCGGAGGTGGTCGAGCTGCAGCTTGGCCTTGCGTTCCAGCATGTTTTGCGAGAAGTTGGTCTGGGTCAGGCCGGGACTGACGACGATGACGTCGATGCCGTCCTTGATCAGCTCGGCCCGCAGGGCTTCGCTGAACCCGGCCACGGCGAACTTGCTCGCCGAGTAGAGCGAGCGGGCCGGCAGTGCCCGCTTGCCCAGCACCGAGGAGATGTTGACGATCGCTGGCGTCTGTCCCTGTCGCAGCACCGGCAGGAACAGCCGGATCGTCTCCGCCAGGGCAAAAAAGTTGGTCTCGAAAATCTTGCGGAGGACGTCCGGGTCGGAGTCCATGAAGTGCCCGGTGGCTCCGATGCCGGCGTTGTTGATCAGGACGTCCAGGCCGCCGAAGTGTTGCTGCGCGGCAGCGAGCATCGCCTGGCGGTCCTCCGGGCGGGTCACGTCCGCCGCCAGCGTCTCGATGACGCCGCCGGACTGCCGCACCTGCCGGGCCAGCTCCTCCAGCAGTTGCGACGAACGGGCCACGGCCAGGACTTTCGCCCCGCGACGGGCCGCCTCCACGGCCAACGCCCGCCCGATCCCCTGCGACGCCCCGGTGACCAGTACCCGCAGTCCCGACAGGTTACGGCGTGCCATCGGTGGTGCCTCCTGATCTGTGGGCTGCCGGCCGGCAAGGTCGCCGCCACACACCAGTGGCATCGCCCGCGTGCGGGCCGCATCGCTATCGTGCGGGCGGCATCGCCCGGTGCGGGCCGCGTCGCCCCGTGCGGCTGGCCCTTGCCTGAGCCTGATAGTAGTTGTACCGAAGTCCGGCGACAGTGAAAGACGGCCCGTGGCCCGCGACGGCCCGCTGGCAACGACGGTGCGGCGATGAACGTAACGGTTTTTCGGAATGCAACGCTGATTCTGCCGGACAGGGTGGCCGCCGGGGAGGTCGTGGTCGCCGCCGGGCGGATCGCCGCCATGCGTGCGGCAGAGGTTGGCGGAGCAAGCGGAGCTGGCGATGCGGGCACAGCCGTGCCGGCGGACGCCGTGGTCATCGACCTGGACGGCCGCTACCTGGGGCCGGGGCTGATCGACCTACACGTGCACGGCGGCGATGGGGCCGACTTCATGGACGGCACCGTCGACGCCTTCCGCACCGTCTGCCGCTGCCATGTGCGGCACGGGACCACGCGGCTGACGCCGACCAGCACGGTCGCCCGCCGCGCGGATTATCGCCGCTTCCTGGAGCTAAGTGCGGCGTTGCACAACCAGGACACCGGCGGTGCCCGCATCGTCGGCGCCCACCTCTACGGCCCCTATTTCGCCCGCCCGGCCCGCGGCTGCCACCCGGACCAGGACTTCCTGGTCCCCGACCCGGCCAACGCCGCCGAGCTGCTCACCTGGCACGAGCAGGTGCCGCTGACGGTGACCATCGCCCCGGAAGTTCCGCAGGCCGAGTGGCTGGTCCGCACCTACGGGCTGCGCGGCGTGCGGTTCAACATCGGGCACAGTTACGCCACCTTCGAGCAGGTCGCCGCGGCGGTGGGCTGGGGAGTACGGCACGTGGACCACCTGTTCTGCGCGATGTCGGACCGGGCCCGGCTGCGGCAGACGCAGCCCTACCCGATGCGCGGCGGAGTGCTGGAGGCGACGCTGTACTTCGACGAGCTGACCACGGAGGTGATCGCCGACGGGCGGCACCTGGCGGCGGAGCTATTGCGGTTGGCCTACAAGCTCAAGGGGCCGCAGCGACTGGCCGTTGTCACCGACGCCATGCGGGCGGTGGACCGGCCGGACGGCGAATACGTCTTCGGCCCGCAGGAGTATGGGCAGCGGGTGTATAAGCGGGACGGCGTCGGTCTGATGCCGGACGGGTCCGCCCTGGCCTCGGGCGTGATGGGGCTGGACCACGGGGTGCGGACGCTGCGGGCCGCGGGCATCCCGCTGGCGGCGGCGATGCGGATGGCCAGCCTGACCCCCGCGACCATCCTGGGGATCGACGCCGAGTACGGGTCGCTGGAAGCGGGCAAGCGGGCCGACCTGGTGGTCTGGTCGCCGGAGCTGACCGTCGAGCAGGTGTACATCGACGGGCGGCGGGTGGTGTGAGTGGTAGCAGGCGGTAGGGGATGGGGGCAGCGAGTGGCCATAGCGGCGTCGTTCTGGCGTAAGTCTGGCTAGCAAGCACACACGTAAACGCAAAAATCCCCGCGGGGGCGATGGCCGCGGGGGTTGCGGGCGGTCGCACGCTGTGGATTATGGGCGGACGCCCGATGTGGGTGGTTGACACATGCCCGGTGCGCGTGGCGAGCGTTCGCACAGTGCGGGTGGCGATTGTCGCCGGGACGGCAGCGGACGCCGCGACAGCGGTCAGTCGCTGCTCAGGTTGGCCAGGAAGTCCTCATACTGCTTGCGGGCAGCGAACTCCTTGCCCATGAGGTCTTTCTGCTTTTCGGTCAGGGCATCGATCTCCTTTTCCTGGTCGTTGAGCTTCTTGAGGTAGGTCTTGTAGACCTCGGCCTCGGGGGGCGTTTCCCGCAGGTTCTTGCGGATGCGGTCCTGGTCGTCGTTGAGCCGCTTGAGGTCAGCCTGGACCTGTTGCAGCTCCCGCCGCAGCTTGTCCCACTGCCCCTTGAGTTGCAGGGCCTCTCGCAGCTTCTGCTTGAGGGCCGGGCTGGTCTGGCTCAGGCTGATGAAGTAGCGGATCTGGTCGTCCGGCGAGTTGGACAGGGTGATGCTGCTATGGACGTCCCGCTCCTCCTTGACGGTGAAGGTCTTGGTTTCGCCGACCTTGACGCTGGTCTGGAAGCGGAAGAACTCCGGCGTCTCCTCGATCGGCTTGTCGGTGTCGACCAGTTTGAACTGTTGGTTGGTGCGGTTGGGGTGCTCAATGATCAGGGTCCGGTCCTGCTCGCTGCGATTGACGATGCGGTAGCGTTTCTCCTCGGTCACCTTTGTGGTAGTGGTGACGATCCCCCTGACAGCCCGCACACTGACGATGCGTTGCGTGCCGGGGCCGACCTGCGGGTCGACCTCCATGCCCAGGTCGATGGCGAAGGCGAGCAGGCGTTCCTCGTTCTTGTTGACGTCGAGGATGCGGGTATCACCGGCGTAGGCGCTCCCCTCATAGACGGTGATCGGCCCCTGGTTGAGGTAGGCGCCGCTGGTGTTCTTGAACTTCAGGCCGCGCAGCGGGTGGGTCCGTTGGACTCGTTCGTTGTAGATCGACACCTTCTGCCCCTCGATATCCTTGGTGACGATCGGGAGCATGGCGCTTTTCTGGCGGCTGAGGGTGACCGGATGGTCGATGGTGTATTGGTAGTAATCGCCCAGGTTGCCGGCGGTAGCGGCCGAGGCGACGGCGGCGGTGGACTGCCGTTGGGCCAACTCCCGCTCGACCTGTTCGGCGTAGCGGCGGCGAGCGTCGGCATCCATTCTCAGCGCATCGCCGCCGAATCCGGCCGCCTTATTGCTGCCCGTTCGTCCCTGGAATGCGGCCTGAGCGGCGGCGGGGACGGGAGCCCCTGGCGGCGTGGCACCCCGATCCGCCCATGCGCTGAGTTGCGTCCTCTCCTCCTTGAACCCGCTGCGGTAGGTCACTGGCCGCAGCGAGGCGAACAGCTCCAGCCGCTCGGTCGGCCGGTCGATATAGAGCGGGTTGTACAGGTCCATCTTGAAGCTGATGGGCCGGCCGGAGACCAGGACCATGCGGACGTTTTCCCAGTCCTCGTCGGTGGGGTTTTCGACCAGCGCCCAGCCCTGCAGGTGCGGGGCAGCCTTGTCGTCCTTGTCGAGCATCAGCCGGTAGCTGGTCTTCCAGATCGGGGCCTCCATGACGTAGCTGACCTGGATCTTGCGTTTGCCCTGTCCGGCGAAATACAGCGACACCGCCTTTTTCTGCGTGTCGTGCGACAGGGACAGGACCTCCAGGGCACGGCGGAACTCGCTCTCGATGACCGGGTTGAGGAACTTGAGCTGCTGGATTTCCTGCAGCTTGACCGAGCGGACGCCCTCGGCGCACCACAGGTTGAGGGCTTCGACATCCAGGGTGGTGTTGCCAGCGGGGACTTTCTGCTTTTCGACGCCGATGATCACGCCGTTGAGCTTGCCCGGCTGGTTGACCGCGGTGGGGGTCAGGACGACCTCGACGCGTTCGCCGCGGAGCTGGGTGAGGATGTTGGAGAAGGGGGGGTTGCCATCGAGGTTGACGGCGAAGCTGGCCAGGGTGCGGCTGATCGGTTCGCGGGAGTCGTAGCTGACCGCGGCGATGCGTCCGCCGTTGAAGTCCTCCAGGGTCATGCTTTTGAGCAGGTCGTTGATGTCTTCCTCGCGGAAGCTGAGATCGACGCGGGCATCGTCAACGACCTCGCCGGAGCGGGCAAAGTAGCCGACGCCGCTGTTGTACATCACCACGCGGGTGATTGGCAGCTCGACTGCCGGCTTGAGGTCCGCGGCGTTGTTCGGTGCGGCGTCGGCGGTCAGCCGGTCGATCCCGACGCCGCCGGCCAGGCCCAGGGCGGCCACGCCCAGCCCCCATCGCCACTTCTTGCTGAGACGCAACATGTTCGCCTCCTTTTGGGACAGACGTAAGGACACACGCGCCAGAACACACGCGAATTGGCCCATCTGGTCGGCCACCGACCAGGACTTTGGGAGCCGATCCTCTCGCGGGCACAGGCCCTCCTGTGCCGCTTCACCTGTTCCGACGAGCCAGGTCGCTGGACGGTTTGCCCGGCCCGGCAAAATTGTTACAAATTTTCCGGGTTTTGTGCCGCCGGACGGGAATTTGGAGTGCATAATAGAGTGTCGCGGCCTGTCCGGCGGTCTGGGCCGGATTCGTCGGCGATGGCCCGTCCATTCAGGCCAGCGGTTGCGATCAGGCTGGTGGCTGCGATCGGGCCGGCAGGTCGGTTGGCGGTAAGGTGTATCGCCGTCAGGTCGGTCACGCCAGATGGAGTCCAGCCTGTCCGGCGTGCGGCGGGTTGCCCGCGGAAAGCAGCTCGGTCTGTAGCTCGGTCAGTGACGGCTCCACCAGCAGCGGCTTGGAGGCCGAGGTTTACAACCAGGCGGATTCGGTCTGTAGCTCGGTCAGTGACGGCTCCACCAGCAGCGGTTCGGTCCCGGCGTGCGGCGGCGGGGATCCGGCGGCCAGGTGCCAGGCGGCCTCCAGCTTGTCGGCCAGCAAGGGCCAGGCGTGACGGCGGCGGATGGTTTCCCGTCCGCGGGCGGCCATTTCCTGCACCTCGTCGGGCCGGCGGATGGCGGCCAGGATCGCCGCGATCATCTCTTCGACGCTGTCGGCAATCAGCAAGTCGCGGCCGGGGACCAGGTCCAGCCCTTCGGCGCCGATGCGGGTGCTGACGATTGGGGTCTCGCAGGCCAGCGCTTCGAGGATTTTCAGGCGGGTGCCGCCGGCAATCCGCAGGGGAACCACTAGCAGGCCGCAACTGGCTAGGAAGGGTCGGACGTCGGGGACGTCGGGGACGAGGCGGACGCCGGGCGTGGCGGCGGCGCGGCGGCGCAGGCTTTCGGGGGGCCGACGGCCGACGACGAGCAATTGGGCGTGGGGGACGGCCGCGCGGACGCGGGGGAAGATCTGTCGCAACAGCAGCTCGACGGCGTCCTGGTTGGGTCGCCAGTCGAGGCTGCCCAGGAACAGCAACTGGTGGGGGAGGCGGTCGACGTCGCGTTGCGGCTGGAAGGCGTCGAGGTCCACGCCGTTTTCGACGACGGCGACGCGGGGGGCGGCGAACTGCTGCCGCAGGCGGCGGGCATCCGTGCCGCTGACGGCCACCGTCAGACTCGCCGCGGCGTAGGCCCAACGCTCGAAGCGTTCGTATTTGACCTGCTGCTGGCGGATGTACCAGCGTTTGAGGGGCTGGCGGGCCGCCGCGGCGTGCCGCTGCCAGATCACCGATTCCACGTTATGGGCCATGACCAGCCAGCGGCGACGGGCCAGCTCGGCGCCGAACGCCCGCCGCAGCACCTGGGCATACGGGGTCCATTCGCAGTGCCACAGGTCGACGCGGCGGGCAGCGGCATGTTCCTGTACCGCACGCACTAGCGGTCCGCTGGCGTGCACGGCCACCGAATAGGGGAGGGGGGAGAGGAGGTTCCCCGCCAGGCGGGCGTAGAAGCCGGCCCCGGCTTGCCGCGGGATGCTCCGCTCGACCAGGCGGCACTCCACCCCCAACGCCGCCATCGCCTCTTGGGCCGCGATGGCCTCGTCCAGGTCCGCCTGGCGGTGGGCGATGTAGGTCAGGCGGTGCCGCCCGGCTAGGCGGCGGAGCAGCTCCCAGGTGCGGATCCGCTTGCCCGAGGTCGGCGGATAGGGAAGCTCCTCGTCGAGAATGGCTATGTGCAGCGACGACACGGCGGGGACTCCTTTCCCGATGGCGGACACTCCGGTTGTGGGTACTCTCGTTGCGGGCGTGCCCGTTGGGGGCCTTCCCCTAGCGGGCGTTTTCGTAGCAGGCGTTTCCGTAGCAGGCGTTTCCGTTGCGGCGGCCGGTTATTCAAAGCCGTGCTGCTTGCGGTGGTAAGGGCCGTCAAAGTCGATGGTCGACTTGAAGCGTTCGTGGCGGCCGTCCCCCGCGTGCGGCTTGACCCGGGCCAGAATCTGCCGCAGCTCTTCCCCCTGCAGCGGGCGGAAGTGGCGGGCCACGGCAATGTTCTTTTTGAGGATGTCCATCGAGGTGATGCCGCTGACGACAGAGGCGACGTCCTGCGAGAGGGCATAGCGGAGGCACTCTTCGGCCGAGGCGACGCCGGCGGCGACGATCTTGCCCGCGGTGCGGCCGCCCCCGAGGGTCTTCATCCCGATGACCCCGATGCCGGCCTTGTTCGCCGCCGGCACCACCTCGTGCACAAAACTCCGGTAAAAGTGGTCGCAGACGTTAATCGGCATCTGCACCGTGTCCCATTGATGCACGGGGAGCATTTTCAAATGGATGTGCGGGGACTTGTGGCCGGTAAAGCCGACAAAGCGAACTTTGCCTTCTTTTTGGAGTTTGAGGAGTTCGGCCAGGCCGCCCTGCTCGACGACCCATTCGGGGTCGTTGTCCCAGTTGATTTCGTGCATTTGCAGCAGGTCGATGACGTCGGTGCGGAGTCGGCGGAGGCTCTGTTCGACCTGGGTGCGGACGCCGCGGGCGTCGCGGGCGCAGACTTTGGTCATCAGGAAGCATTTTTTGCGCCATTTGCCGTTGTCGGCGGCCAGGGCCTCGCCCATGACCTCCTCGCTGCCGCCGTCGTGGTAGTCCCAGCAGTTGTCGAAGAAGGTGAGGCCTTCGTCGAGAGCGGCGTGCATGATGCGGATAGCTTCGCGGCGGTCGGGGACGTCGCCGATATGCCAGCCGCCCAGGCAGAGGATGGAGACGCGCACGCCGGTGCGGCCGAGGGGTCGGGTGGGCAGACCGTCGCCGGGGCGTTGCTCCTGGGCGGCGACGACGCTGCCGAGGCTCCAGGCCGCTGCGGCCGCCACGCTTTCCTGCAAGAACTCGCGACGGGTCTCTGTCGCCGCGCCGCTGGTGGTCGCCATGAGTGGTCCTCCTGCATGGGTGAGTATTGGGGGGATGTCGCCGGGCGGGTGTTGGCCCTGCCCAGCGGAGGGGGGCCATACCCGCTTAGCCGCCGGGGGGCGCCTTGCCGACGGCCCGGATCAGCTCCCGCAGGTGCTGCACCGCCACTTGCAGTTGCTTGTCCTTGTCCGGGTTGACCCGCGGCGGCGTCTTGCCTGGCGGCGGGATGACGTGCAGGTCCTGGGCGTACTCGTACCAGTCGTTTAGCTCCTGCGGCGTGAGCTTGACCTCGAAGCCCTCGTCGGGGGACACGCCCCAGTCCTTAATGGAGGGGTCCTGCTCAGTGGCCAGCTTGTCGATGTTGCGGCCGCTGGGGGGATAGTAGCGGGCGATGGTGTATTTCAGTTCGCCGCCGGTGGGACGGAAGGGGACGACATCCTGGACGCTCCCCTTGCCGAAGGTGCGCTCGCCGACGATGGTGGCCCGGGCGTGGTCCTGCAGGCAGGCGGCGACGATCTCGCTGGCGCTGGCGCTGTTGCGGTTGATCAGCACGACGATGGGGAAGTCCTTCAGTCCCTCGGTCTTGCCGCGATATTCGCGGACGCGTCCGACCCGGGGACGGACGGTGACGATCGTCTCTTTGCCGACGAACAGGTCGCAGATGTTGACGGCCGCGGAGAGGTAGCCGCCGGGATTTTCCCGCAGGTCGAGGATCAGGCCGTTGAGCCCTTGCTTGCGCAGCGCGGCGATGGCCTTTTTGAGATCGGTGAAGGTGCCGAACTCTTCCTCGCCGTCGTCGTCGAGGTCGACGGAGATGAACTGGCTCAGTTGGATGTAGGCGATCTTGTAGCGGTCGTCGAGGTAGAAGTGCCAGTCGGCGTTGGCGTTGCGTTGCACGCCGTGGACGGTCTCGACCATGACGAAGTTGCGCAGGATGCGGAATTCGAGGGGTTTGTCGACCCCTTCCCGCTGGACGACGAGGGTCACGGGGGTGTTGGGGGCGCCGAGGATGAGGTTGACGGCCTCTTCGGTTTTCATGCCTTTGGTGGAGAAGACGCGTTGCTCGCCGGGCTGGAGGGGTTTGCCGTATTTGTCGACTTCGAGGCGGATTTCGGTGATCAGGTCGCCGGCCTGGATGCCGGCTTTGTGGGCGGGGCTCCCCTTGATGGGTGTGGCGACGAGGAGGCCGTCGCGGACGGCGTCGCGGCGGATCTGGATGCCGACGCCGGGGAAGCGGCCGCGCAGTTGGCTTTGCATGCGCAGGACGCTTTCGCGGTCGGTGTAGGTGGTGTAGCGGTCATTGAGGCTGGCGGAGGCCATGACCAGGGACAGGTCGACGGCCTTGTCGCCGTCGAGGTCTTCGCGGCGGCCGAGGCGCAAGCGGGCCTCCGCGAGCAGCTCCAGTCGCCGCTCGCGGGACAGCTCCTTGGGGGACTTGAGGGCCTCTTCTAGGTCGGCTGGCAGCGGCTCGTCGGCCCGCTGGTAGAGGCCGCGGATGGCCGCGGCGGTCAGCTCGCCGGGGGAGAGCGGCTTGATGTAGCGGCTGCTGATTTCGCTGACCCAGGCCGTCACCTTGGAGGCATAGGTTTCGGCCTCCTCGCGGGGCAGAACCAGGCTGGCCCGCAGCGATTTGCGGATGACGTCCACCTCGTCCCATTTGGCCTTGCCGTCGGCGAGATGCTGGTAGGCCTTGCGTAGCTCCTGCTGCCATTTGAGCTTGGGCATGCGGAACAGCAGCAGGCGGGCTTCGGCGGCGTCGGCGGGGGACAGCTCCCCCTTCTTTTGCAGGGCGTCGATGGCCGACAGGCGGGCCAGGGCCGTCGTGCGGGCCGCGGCGTGGTAGCTGACCCAATAGTGGCTGGTCTGCTGGCCGATCACAAACGGCAGTAGCTCTTTTTCCTTGTCGGTCTTGCCGACGCGGCGGGCCGCTGCGGGCAGCTCCTTCTCGATGTACGCCGCCAGCTCCTGGATGGTGACCAGGCCATCTGGCTCGTAGCCCTGGTGGTAGGGCTTGTCGTCCGCTTTGCCGCGCAGGGCGTCGGCCAGCACCCGGAAGAACAGGCCGTGCTCGCCCTGGGTGAGTGGCTCGCGGAAGGGGAGGTTGCCGAACACGGCGGTGCGTTCCGGCGGCAGGGAGTTGTCCTCGCGGTCGGTATCCTCAAAGATCAGCTTGAGGTAGTCGCCGATGGTCGGTTCGACGACCCGTTCGCCGCCGGCGTCGAAGCCGCGGTAGGAGACGTCCATCAGTACCAGCAGCTTCTGCCCCTTGAGCTTTTTGAACAGTGGTTCCAGGTCGACAACACTGATGGCGGTTTTGGCCCGTTCCTTGAACTGGGTATCGGCGGTGAACAAGCAGGGCTTGTCGCCGATGGCGGAGCCGCGGCCGAACAGGGCGAGGATCAGCAGGTCACCGGGGCGGGTGGAGCGGATGGCCTGGTCGATGGCCTCGAGCACGCCCTGGCGGCTGGCGGCGGGGCCGGTCAGGGCGATGGCCCGCTCGGGGGGCAGGCCGAGCACCTGCGGGTCGCGCAGCAGCTCGCGTAACGCCTTGGCGTCCGCATCGGCGGTGGGCCGGGGGTGGATGGCCGGATCGGCGAAGGTGCCGGCGCCGACGGCGACCAGGTACGGTTGTCCCGGGCCGCGGGGATCGTCCGGCAGCGTGGCCGCTGGCGGTGCGGCGGGAACGCCCACTGGCGGAGCCGTTCCGCGGGGACCATCCGGCAGCGTGGCCGCAAATGCCGGCCCGCACAGACCCGCGACGATTCCCACTACTAGTCCGATCCACCCACGCATGGCGTTCATTGCCCTATGACCTCGGATCCTCTGGAAGAGTGGTGATGGCGCCAACGTCCATTGGAAGGTCAACCGTTGGACCGCCTGCCTACCATTGTGGAACAACAACCGGCGGTTCGTCAACCGCATTATATCCCACTGGGCTGTCCACGGTGCAGGGGGCGGTGGTCCACGCTGCGGGCGGCCGAACGGTGAGGCGGCCGGGGCGGCCCGAAGGGGCGGTACCGGGGGTGGTCAGACGCTGCCGAGCAGCTCGGCCAGGAGGTTGTTTTGCGGGTAGCTGTGGCCGAGGTGCTGGCGGAAGCCTTCGGCGTAGGCGACGCCGCCGGCCCGGCCCTGGGCGGCGGCCCATTCCCGCATCGATTCGACCAAGTTGTCCACGCCGTGGTGCTTGCGCAGCCAGGCCCGCTGGCTTTCGTGGCACTCGAGCATGGCGGCCTTTTCGCCGATCACGCCGCTGATGTCGATGCGGAAGGCGGGGCGGATCGGCTGCCCGAAGGCGTCCTTGCCCTCCAGCGGGTCGCAGTAGTAGAGGTGGGGGATGTGCTCCAGCGGCGGGTGGAGGTGGCGGCCGTAGAGGAAGTTGGGGACCGGAGCGGCGAACGTCGCCGCACGGACGATCTTGCTGGTCTGCTCGTGGTCGAGGTGGTAGTCGTCGGGACTGTGGGTGAAGACGACCTGCGGCCGCACGGCGTTGAGCAGGCGGACGGTCTTTTCGAGGACGGCTTCGCCGTAGATGACCCGCAGGTCCCGCTCATCGAGGCAGTGGTAGGTGGCGGCGATGCGGGCGGCGGCGCGTTGGGCTTCGCCGCGACGGATTCGGGCGATCTCCTCCGGCGAATGGTCCACGGTGCCGCAGTCCCCCGCGGTCATGCTGGCGATGTGGATTTCCCAGCCATGCTCCCGCCGCAGACGGATCAGGGTGCCGGCACAGAGGAATTCGGCGTCGTCGGGATGGGCCAGGACGGCTAGGGCTATGCGGTTCATGGTCCCCTCAGGTTACGAACAATGGCCAGACAGAGGGTGGCCAGATCACGGATACCGACAATATAGCACGCCGCGTGGGTTGTGGGTGGTGGTGGGGTGCGGGCAGGAGCTGTCGGACAGCGGTTAGCTGGTTGGGCCGGTGGTTGTCTGGCAATAGGTCATCAGGCGGTATCTGGTTCGGGCGGGGTGCTAGTTGCCGGCTCGCCCGAGGGGGTTGGCGGGGGGGACGACCGGCTGGATTTCTGTGGGGGGTGGCGTACCCGACGGGGCTTGTTCCCGCTGCTTGGCCCGCTGCACGCCGAAATTGACCCGGATGAGATCCTTGAGCGATTCCCGCACCCACGGCGTGCGGTCCGGGTCGTTGGGGTCGATCGGTCCGGCAAAGGGGGTGAAGAAGGTCTCGGCGACGTACCATTTGATCTCCTCGCGGGCTTCGGTGCGCCATTGCGGGGTGGTGCCGGGGGGGTCGTCGTCGGCCGCGTGCGGGTAGGGGACCGGCACAAACGGCAGCACCGGCCGCAACCGTTCGACCGCCTCGTTGGCGGCCAGCTGCATCTGCCGCTGCGTCTGCGGGAAAGGGAGGGTAAGGAAGGGGACGACCGCCCGCGCCGGCGCGACGACCTGGTTGGCCTTGTCGCGGACCCGTTCGTCGTCGGCGACGATCAGCCGCAGGTAGGTCAGCTCATATTCATAGGTCTCCTCTTCGGTACGGTCGGAGGTCTCCGGGCGGTGGAACTTGGGGTTGTCGAGGAGGACCTGCTTCCACAGTTGCAGGCCCTGCTCGTAGAGGCGGATGGCTTGCTCTTTGCGTCCGAGGCGGCGGGCCTGTTCGGCCTGCCAGAGGGTCTTGCGGGCCCGCACCGTCTGCGGCTGGGCTTCGGCCTGGGCCTGGGCGACGAAGTAGGGGTAGTTGGTGACGGAGCGGTTCTGCTCGTAGTAGATGAGGCCGGCGCGGGCCAGGTATTCGGGCCGTTGTCGCCATTCTTCGGGGATGTCGAACAGGCCGAACTGCGGCGGGATCTTTTCGGCCAGGCGCCGGTAGCGTTCGAGGCGTTCCGGGGTCAGCTCCAGGCCGTAGTTGTAACCGTGGGCCCGCCACATTTCCGCCGCCTTGCGCCATTCCTCCAGCGACCAGTCCCGCTCGGTGCCGACGATGACCGGGCGGCGGTCGGCATCGGGGAACCACCATAGGCTGGGGTCGTCCGCCGGATCGTCGATCCGCCAGCCGGAGTTATCAAACCACCCTTCCTTGGCCTCCATTTCCCCCTGGTAGCTTTGGCAGCGGGGGGCGTACTGGCGGAAGATGATCAGCATGGGGGCGCGGGGGACGCGGTAGAGCATCTGGTCATATTCGCCGGGCTGGGGGGTCCGCCACGGCAGGGGGTTGCCCTCCATGTCCACCGGGTTGGGGGGCAGGGGCAGGCAGGAGTAGGCGTACCAGGCACGGGCGGCCTTGTAGGCGGTGAAATCGTCGCCGAGCAGCAGGCTAGGGTGGGCCTCCTCGTCGCTGAATTTGGGGGGGAGAACCGGGAACTGCTTGTAAGGGTCATTCAGCTCGGTGGCGTTTTTGAAGCGGCTGGGGATGTTCTGGTGGTCGCGTAGGAACTGGATGATGTCTTCGGGGCGGGGGCATTTGAGGGCCTCTTCCACCTGTTGACGGAGGCGTTCGTCGGCGTAGGCGGCGCGGCGGTCCTCGCCGCGGAGGCGGCGGACCAGGTGCGGGTATTTCCGGCAGAACTGCTCGAAGCGGGCCAGGTCGATCTGGCCGGTCCGCGGGTCGAGGAACAGCTCCGGGTTGCGTTCGCTGGGGGGGATGCAGGAGAGCTGGAACAGGCAGCGGAGGACCTCCACCTGGTCCGAGACGCCGAATTTGTTCTGGTAGGTGAAGGCCAGCCAGAAGCGGATATCCGGGGAGCCGAGCTTGCGTTCGCCGTCCGGGGCGCGGACGGTGTGGGTATTGCGGCGTTCCCCTTCGGCTAGCAGCTCGATGCCGCGGGCGATGTAGAAGTACATGTCGCCGGAGCCGTGCATTTCCACCGACACGTTGTAGGAGATGTTCCAGCCCTGGAACAGCCAGGGGGTGATGAAGCGGGGCTGCAGGCGGGTGACCTGCTGGACGCGGGTTTCGAGCTTGTAGTAGTCGCCGCGTTTCTGGGCCTCGATGGCCGAGTGCCACAGGTAGGCGACGGCAAAGCCGCGGCTGCCGATCAGGGCCAGCCGCAGGCTCACGCCGGCCAGCTCCGGCTCCCCCTGCTCCAGCTCGCGCAGGTCCAAAGCGTAAGCCCGCGGCAGGATGGCGCGGCTGGCCAGCCAGTTGGCCACCCGCTGCACCGAGCCGGTCGCCGGGCGGCCCAAGTCGCTCAGCGGCACGGGGATGATGCCCCGCCATAGCATGCTCAGCGTGAACAGGATGATGATCGCGGCGAAGTAGTAGATTTTACGCCGCACGGCCGCGTGTTGCAGCGGATTCATGGCTCCTGATGCTCCGACAAACCCTGTTGTGCCCGTTGGGCTGGTTTACCGCTTACGCCCCGTTACCTTATCGGCCGGCCCCGCCCGCCACGGTTGGCCCACGCCGGTTACGCTTCGACCTTCGGTCATGGCTGACTCACGCCGGTTCGGCGCCCACTTCCCGTTATGGCTAGTTGACGCCGGCTACGCACGCATTCCCCAATCACCCCTAGCTGAGGCTGGCTACGCTCCCACCTCCCGCGTCTTGATCAGGTAGTAGGCCAGGATGCCCCAGGCCAGCAGGTAGCCGAAGGTGGTCAGCAGGTTGACCACCAGGTACTGTGTGTGGACGTTGAAGCCTTCGGCGACGAACTGGCTCCAGTTGAACGACTCCATGTCCGGGATGACGTTCTGGACGCGGCGGAGCAGCCAGGCGTTGAAGCGGTCGAGCAGGGTCACCGCCCGGGCGGCAACCGACTCGCTGATCGGCGTGGTCGGCTGCTGGGCCTGCACCAGCCGGAACATGCTTTCTACCGGTCCGCCGCCGATGTTGCGGCCGTAGGCCACGTCCTTAAGGTGGTCCGGGAAAAACCCGAACACGAAGATCACCGCCGTGGCCAGCAGGCTCAGCACGCTACTCAGATAGGTGCCGCAGGCTACGGCTACGCCGATGACGATGCACAGCCAGCACCAGTAGCCGACCATGCTCTTGAGATAGTTCCAGGCAAACGGCTGCTCGGCCTCTAGCAGGTACAGGTCCGGCTCGGCCATGCCGAGCATCTGCCCAGGGCTTTCGCACTTGACGTAGATGCTCAGCCGCGGCGCGGGCCGCTCCCGCCCGTCCCGGCCCCGGATGATCGGCGGCTCCCCCTGCATGGCGTTGCGGACGATCCCGGCGGGGATCTCGATCCCCATGACCATGAAGTCGAACACTTCCTTGCCGCGGACCTCGAAAAAGCCGAACCGTTCGGCCAACTGGTTGACCGCCTCCCAGGCCGGCGTGCCCGGCACGGCCCCGTCCGGGTTGATCCCCTGGGCCCGGAGCTGCTCGACCGCACGCTGGTATTCCCGCTCCCGCTGCTCGTCCCGCCAGTGCCACTCCCCCGCCTCGTTCGGTCGCGGTGGCCGCTGCAACGCCTGGTGGGTCACCACCCGAAAGTTGACGATCACCCCGCGGTTCTGCTCCCCCTTGGTCATCCGGTAGATGTCGAAGGTGAACTCGACCGGAATGCGGTCCCCCGGCGGCCGCAACAGGCTCGACGGCAGGCGGTCGAAGTGCCAGATGGCCCGCTGCGCCGAGTACGGGTGCCCGGCAATGTAGCGGCGATAGTCGAACTCCCGCCCGACGTTCTCGCCGGTGAACTCCTGCTTGTCCCGCCGATACTGCGCCTCCAGGCTGGCAAACTCCAGCTTGCCCCGCACCGGTACCCGCGCCTTGTACGTCTCCGCCCGCGCCTGCGGCGAAACGTTCGTGTTCTCGATCAGCACCAGGTTGATCCCGGCCAGACCCAGCAAAACCAAGGTCATCAACGCCACATACCCCACAAACCGCCCCAGCACCAGCTCGTACCGCTCGATCGGCTTGGACGCCGTGGTGTAGATGTTCAGGTTCTTGATGTCGTTGGGGATGCCGTAAAACGACGCCAGCAGCACCGCCGGAACCAAAATCAGCACCGCCAAGACGATGTTGGTGACGTCGATCAGCGCCCGGATCTCATCGGACGGCTTGACGTTGGCCATCCAGATATTGCGGAACGCATACGGCAAAAGCACCAGCAGAAACACCCACAGCAACTGGCTACTCAGCGCCTCCTTGAAGCTGAGCTTGGCCACCGCCCAGATCGGCCCCTCGGCGTCGAACAGGATCAGCACCAGCAACGCCCCCAGCAGCACCCCCGCGGCGACCAGCAGCCAGCCCAGCCAGATGGCAAACAGGCGGGACGCGTCCAGGGCGTACAGGGCGCCGCCCAGGGCCACATACGCGGCCAGACCTACCGCCAGCCAGCGGACCTGCCGTGCGGTGAGCAGGCCGCCGAGCGTGCTCCGCACCGTTCGCCCCAGTCGCACCAGCGGCGCCAGCCCAATCGTCACGTTTTTACGCACGATCTTCAACAGGTCGCGGGCAAACGGCTCGCCGATCCCCAGCAGGGCCAATAGCCCGGCCACCGTCAGCCCCAGCGACTGCAGATCGGTGCGCAGTTCCGGCGGCGGCAAGACAAACGGCACCCCCGGCTCTGGCACCGGCAGCGGCGGCGGCGCGATCGGCCAGCCGAATAGCTGCACCCGGCCCCCCGCCTCCAGCAGCAGCAACGCCCCCACCGCCGCATAACCCACCAGCGCCCATACAAACATCCACACCATCCACCAGCTCACCGGCACCCGCAGACGCTCCGACTGCGACTTGTCCGTCGGCACCGTCATCGCGTACAGCAGGTACACCGCCAGACCCACGATGGCGAAGCCCCCCGCGTCCTGCAGCCACGACTGCACCATCCCGGGGATCTGGGCGTAGCCGTATGGCTCCCCTTTCTCCAACTGCAATATGCCAAACAGGGCCGACGCCGTCATTGCCACGCTCACCTCTCTGGCCACGCACTCGTTGCGGGTGGGAACCCTCTGGCCATTAGCATCCCCGCACTCACCGCCGCCCCGCATCCTTTAAGACGTACCATTGATGCCTGGGTTGTTGTCGGCTCAAGCGACACGTCTCCCCATGCACTGTCACCCCGAACCCTACGAAGCGTTCCCGTTGGGTCGCGCCGTCTCCGCCTCCACCGGCGGCAAGTAGCGACGGCCCGGATGGGCCCGCGACTCCTCGACGATCCGCAAAAACAGGTCCTCCAGCGTCGTCGTCGGGTGGCCGACCGACTCCAGACGCCCGCCGTGCCGCCTAAACACCTCCTCCAGCTCCGCCCGCAGTTGCGGCGACTCCTTGACGTTGCTGGCCCGCACCTCCAGCCGCGCCGCGTCCTCCAGCAGCGTCGAGACCTTCCCCAGCGTCTGCAGGTCCCCGTTGTACAATATGGCGATCCGGTCGCACACGTCCTGCACGTCGTCCAGTCGGTGCGAACACATCAGCACCGTCTTCCCCTTGCGGCGCAGGTCCAAAATCAGGTCCTTCATCCAGCGGGTTCCCAACGGGTCCAGGCCGGAGGTCGGCTCATCTAAGATGATTAGCTCCGGGTCGTTGATCAGAGCCTGGGCCAGGCCGATCCGCTGTCGCATCCCTTTGGAATACTCCTTGAGGATGCGTTTTTTGTCGGCGGACAGGCCGACGATTTCGATCAGCTCGGCGGCCCGGCGGCGGCGGACCTCCGGATCGAGGTTGAACAGCCGCCCGTAAAAGTCGAGCGTCTCCTCGGCGTTCAAAAACCGGTACAGGTATGACTCTTCCGGCAGATAGCCGATCCGCTCGTTCTTTTCGACCTTGGCGGCCGGCTCCCCGAAGACGAACGCATCGCCGCTGGTCGGGAAGATCAGCCCTAATAGCAGCTTGATGGTGGTGGTCTTGCCCGAGCCGTTGGGGCCGAGCAGGCCGAAGATCTCGCCGCGGTAGATCTTCAGGTCGAGGGCGTTGAGGGCGGTCTTCTTTTTGCGGCCCCAGAAATCGCGGTAAACCTTTGTCAGACTTCGAGTTTCGACGACAACTTCCTCGGCCATCCCATCCCCTCCGTCCCGGCGACGGCCCGCCGCGAAAGATTTTTCGTTTTTTTTACGCCCGGTGGCCAATTATGGTTCATAATTATCCTAGAGACCGCATCTTCCCCCCGGCGGCAGCCGCTCCGGTCGCCTCGCCGGTCTTGCCGCTGAACCACCGCCGCACACGGCGATTGTCGATGGCCAGGCGCCTGCAAATGTGCCCGTCTGCGCCGGGCGACGGCTTCATCGGTATTGCCGATAGCCCCGTCAAATCGGTTTTGCCGATGGATCGCCTTGGCGGGTGGCGGCTGGCAGCTAGGAGCGTGCCGCATAAACCAGTCACCAGTAGCGTGCCGGCGGGGTGCCGGCCGTAACAGGTGACCCACTATCTGTCGGCGGCGGAAACGGCTAGCGGACCGCTGCCGGCTACGTCTAGGACCAAGCGAAGGAGGAATTGACCATGCCCGCGCAGGTGCAAAAGGAAGCTCCCAATTTTACCGCCACGGCGGTGATCAACGAGGAGTTCAAGACCATCAAGCTGTCCGATTATCGCGGCAAGTACGTCGTGCTGTTTTTCTACCCGCTCGATTTTACCTTCGTGTGCCCCACGGAGATCATTGCCTTCAACGACCGGATCCAGGACTTCCGTAGCCGCAATGCGGAGGTGCTGGGCTGCTCGATCGACAGCCACTTTTCGCACCTGGCGTGGATCCGCACGCCGCGGGAGGAAGGGGGGCTGGGCGGCCTGAGCTATCCGCTGATCTCGGACCTGACCAAAAAGATCAGCGCCGACTACGGCGTGCTGACCGAGGGGGGCGTCGCCCTGCGGGGAACCTTCCTGATCGACAAGCAGGGGATCATCCGGGCGATCACCATTCATGATCTGCCGCTGGGCCGCAGCGTCGATGAGGCGTTACGGGTGCTGGACGCGTTGCAGTTCTGCGAGCAGCACGGCGAGGTCTGCCCCGCCGAGTGGCGCAAGGGTCAGCCGACGATCAAGCCGGACGTGCAAGCCTCCAAGGAATACTTCCGCAAGGTGGCGGCGAAGAAGTGAGGAGTCCGGCCCGCCGCGACGGCGTTGCCTCCGGGCGGCAGGGTTGCCTTAGGGCAGGGTTGCCTCGCGGTGGCAGCTTTGTCCTAAGGCGATGGGGTTGTCTTGCGGCGACGGCTCCGGTTGCCAGCGACCGTCTCGGCTCCCGCGGCGGGGACTGCCGGGCCGTGCGGCGACCGCCGTCCTTGCGCGTGAGACGACTAGGGGTAGGCTGCCATGCTGCCAACCCGAACGCCGCCGACTGCGACCGATTACGTGATCCTGGTCATTGGCCCCGTGCTGGTCATGGGGATGGTGGGGAGCTTTGCGGCGTTTCTGGTCGAGACGTTCTACGCGGGGGACTACCCGGGCCGGCTGCTATACACGCTGTTTTTCTTCGTCTTCGCCGCAGTGCTGACCGCCCGCATTTCGATCGAGGCGGGCTACCACCGGGCCGGCGTGTACGCCGCGGCGTTGGGGGTGGTGACCTTCCTGGCCCTGCAGGCCTATGTGCAGCACCACGGCGGCTACGGCGTGCTCATCAACCTCCTGCTGTTGGGGGTGATCTGGTGGAGCGCCCACAAGCTGACCTGGGACTGCACGGCGTATGATGATCGCGGCTCCGGGCGCGGCATCCTGGCGGCGATCGGCTGGGACGGGGCCGCGGACGCCTCCCCGACCGACGCTTCCCTCGCTGATCCTTCTTCCGCCGGCAGCGGGACGGCCGAGGGGTCTGCCGGCCCACCGCCTGCCGCAGGAACGCGCGCGGCATCGCCGGGTCGCCGCAAACGTCGCCGCCGGCCACCAGGCGACTCCCGCCTGGCCGCCTGGCTGGAGGCCTACCGCCGTCACCGCGAAGCGCAACGCCGCGGCCCGCGCACGCCCGGCGTGTGGGTCGTGTACCTGACCCTCGCCGCACTGCCGGTGTTCGCCCTCGGCCAGTCCCTGATCGACCCGGACGACCACGACCGCCGCCGGGCCGTGCTGGTGCTGATGGTCCTGTTCATCGGCAGCGCCCTGGGACTGCTGAGCACCACCAGCCTGCTGAACCTGCGGCAGTACCTGCGGCGACGGCAGGGGACCGTCCCCCCGGCGGTCACGGTCGGCTGGCTCGGCTTCAGCGGCCTGCTGATTGCGGCGTTTTTGCTGCTGGCCCTGTTGCTGCCCCGGCCGCACTCCGAGACCCCCTGGTTCGACCTGGCCCGGGCCGGCAGCCGCGAGCGCGAGGCCTCGCCGCATGCCGTTTACCGAGACGAAGCGGGCCGCGGCCCCGGCCCCGCTGGACGCACCAGCGAATACGACCCCCACGGCCCGCCCGGCGGCAAGTCCGCTTCCCCCGACGGCCCCGGCGACGCCCGCGGCCATACCCCCGGTTCGACCCCCAACCCCAACTCCAAGGACGCCACGGTCCAGCCCCGTCAGGGTCAAGGTCAAGGTCAGGGTCCAGGTCAGGATCGAGGTCAGGGCTCCGCCGCCGGGAACGGCAAGCAACCGGACAGCCGCTCCGGCGACGGCCCGGGCCAGCACGCCGGTTCCCCTGCCGGGCAAGGTCCCCGCAACGAGGCCAAAAATCGCCCGCCAACCGGCAGCCCGCCTGGCACGACTGGCTCCTCCAGCCAGGAACGCGGCGGTACCGCCAACCAGGGTTCGCCGGACCGCTCCGCCGGTTCTTCCCCGTCCGGTCGTCCGTCCGGCGACATGTCCCCGCCGCTGATGGGCCTGCTCGGGGCCATCGGGGAATGGGTCCGCCGCATCGCCATCGCCCTGTTGGTGATCGGCCTGGTCCTGGGGGGTGTGTACCTGCTGCTGCGGTATCTGGCGCCGTTTACCGGCTGGGCGCGGGACCTGCTGGAGGCGTGGCGGCGGTGGTGGTCGCGACTATGGGGGCGGGAAGGGCCGCACGGCGGAGGGCCAGACGGGGAGCGGACCTATCGGCCGTCGCCGCCGCCGTTTGTGAGCTTTGCCGATCCGTTTGCCGACGGCAGCGCGGCCGGGCGGGACGCGGTCGAGCTGGTGGACTACACTTTTCGGGCCATGGAGGCGTGGGCGTACGAGGCCGGGGTGGCCCGCGGCGTGGGGGAGACCGCCGCCGAGTTCGTTGCCCGCCTGCGACAGTACCTCTCCGACGGAGCGGAGGCATTGGAGGGGTTCGCCCGGCTGCACGCCCAGGTGCTCTACGGGGCGTCGCCGCTGCCGCTTGCCCAGCTCCGTCGCGGCCTGCAGCGGCTATGGCAGGAGCTGTCCGCCGCTCCGCCGCCGGAGACGGTCCGCCGCAAGCTTCGGGCATCCCCGCCGGAGCTGGTCGCCGCGAATGTTGCTCGCCATACCGACGAGGTCCCGTCGTACTAGTTCTGGTTGTTCCGCAACCGATCCGCTGGTAATGCTCACAGTCTGCAGGGGGCGATGTCGACTCCGTCAACGCCGTGACTATCGCGACGGCAGCGACGGGAAACGGTTGCTACCCCTTTCAGTTTGTGCCGGTTTCGCTATTGGTGAAAATAGCCCAACTTAACAGAACTTGGTCGATCAACGGGGGGACAACGATTGAGCAATCCAGCGACGACGCCGGCGGCGGTGCGCCGGTATCGGCCATTTGGTACGGACAGTCCGCAGGAGGCGGTGCGGGAGCACGAGTGGTTTGGCCCGCAGGACTTGTACCTGTTCAATGAAGGGACGCACGTGCGGCTGTACGAGAAGCTCGGGGCGCACCCGTACGTGCGGGGCGGCGTGCCTGGGTACCACTTCGCCGTATGGGCCCCCAACGCCGACTATGTGGCGGTCATCGGCGACTTCAACGGTTGGGACCGCGGCCGCCACCCCCTGCGACCGATCGGCTCCAGCGGGATCTGGGCGGGTTTTGTCCCCGGAGTGCAGCAGGGGCAGTGTTACAAGTACCACATTGCCGCGCCGGGCGGGTTCCGGGCGGACAAGGCCGACCCGTTCGCCTTCACCTGCGAAATCCCGCCCAAGACCGCCTCGGTGACCTGGGACCTGAGCTACACCTGGCACGACCAGCAGTGGATGGCCGAGCGTCGCCGCCGCAACGCCCACAACGCCCCGATCAGCATTTATGAGGTGCACCTCGGCTCATGGATGCGGGCCGCCGACCCGCCGTATCACTCCCTCTCCTACCGCGAGCTGGGGGAGAAGCTGGCCGCCTACTGCCACGACATGGGCTTTACCCACGTCGAGCTGCTGCCGGTGATGGAGCACCCGTATTTCGGCTCGTGGGGCTACCAGACGACCGGCTATTTCGCCCCGACCAGCCGTTACGGCACGCCGCAGGACTTCATGTACCTGGTCGACGTGCTCCACCAGCACGGCATCGGCGTCATCCTCGACTGGGTACCGTCCCATTTCGCCACCGACGAGTGGGCGTTGGGCCGCTTTGATGGCACCGCCCTCTACGAGCACCTCGACCCGCGACAGGGCTACCACCCCGACTGGGGGAGCTACATTTTCAACTACGGGCGGCACGAGGTCCGCAGCTTTTTGCTGTCCAGCGCCCTGTTTTGGCTCGACAAGTACCATGTGGACGGCCTGCGGGTCGATGCCGTCGCCTCGATGCTCTATCTGGACTATTCCCGCCGCGACGGCGAGTGGGTCCCCAACCCATACGGCGGCAAGGAGAACATCGAGGCCATCCACTTCCTCCGTCGCTTCAACGAGGAAGTCTACCGCCACTACCCGGACGTCCAGACCTACGCCGAGGAGTCGACCGCCTGGCCGATGGTCTCCCGTCCGACCTATGTGGGCGGCCTGGGTTTCGGCTTCAAGTGGGACATGGGCTGGATGCACGACACCCTCCGCTACTGCAGCCGCGACCCGATTTATCGCAAGTATCACCAGAACGACCTGACCTTCCGCATGCTCTATGCGTATCACGAGAATTTCGTGCTGCCACTGTCGCACGACGAGGTGGTGCACGGCAAAGGCCCGCTGTGGGACAAATGCGCCGGGGACGAGTGGCAGAAGTTTGCCGGGTTGCGGCTGCTGTTTGCATACCAGTGGGCGATGACCGGCAAGAAGCTGCTGTTCATGGGCGGGGAGATCGCCCAGCGGCGGGAGTGGCAGGTCAACGAGAGCATCGACTGGCACCTGCTGCAGTACGCCCCGCACAAGGGGGTGCAGGACCTGGTCCGCGACCTAAACCGCCTCTATCGCAGCGAGCCGGCCCTGCATGAGCTGGACAACCAGCCCGGCGGCTTCGAGTGGATCGACTGCAACGATGCGGCGGCCAGCGTCATCAGCTTCGTCCGTCGCGGCCAGAGTACCGACGACGTCATCCTCGCCGTGTTCAACTGGACTCCTGTGCCCCGCTGGGGCTACCGCGTCGGCGTCCCCGGCCCCGGCTTCTGGACCGAAATCCTCAATACCGACGCCGCCTGCTACGGCGGCAGCAACATCGGCAACCGCGGCGGCGCCTACGCCGAGTTCATCCCCATGCACCGGCAGCGTTACTCGGTGTCGCTCAACCTGCCGCCGCTGGCCGCCGTATTCTTCAAGGGGAAACCGTAACAACTGGGGCGGCAGAGGATGGACACGTTGTCATGCCGCCTGTCTGTGCGGCGGGGCCGTGGCCAGTGCAGCGGTAACCACCACGGCGACGGGGCAGGGGCACCTCTTCAAGCCGCCTGTCTGTGCGGCGGGGCCGTGGCCGGTGCGGCGGTCGCTGTCGGAGTTGCCATCGGAGTCGCGGCGGGAGCTTGGGTCGTTCTGGTGGTCGCTGTCGGAGCCGGGGCAAACGCCGTCAGCGGCGGGGATGCCGTCAGCAGGTGGGTCTGCCAGCGGTGCCCGTGCAGGTCGTAGAACAGCAGGCGGTGTTCGGCGGCAGCCCAGATGGCGCAACTGGCGGTGGGAATGCGGCCGTGCAGGCGGAACAGCACGCCGCACGGCTGGCCGCGACGGTAAAGCAGCTCCCAGCGCAGCTCCGCCTGCGACGGCTCCCAGCCCAAGGCGTCGCACAGGTTGCGGTGGACCCACCGGCACAGCGACTCGGCGGTCGGGCAGGCAACGGTGCGCGGCTCCATGCGGCGGTGCTCCGCGGCCTTGGCGACGGCAGGTTGGCCGTCAGCGGCCGCGAAGAACAGTTCGGCAGCGGCCCCTCGCCGGATGCGGCGAATTCCCCGCCCGCGGCCGCGGGAGCGTCGCCAGCGGTACCGGTTTTACCAGTCGTGCCAACGGCGCAGCACGTCGTAAACGACGATCGCCACCGCCGTGGCCAGGTTCAAGCTCCGCACCCGCCCGCTAGGCATCGGGATGCCCAGCAACTGCTCGGCGTACTGCTGACGAAGCGAGGGGGGCAGTCCGCGGGTCTCGCTGCCGAAGACCAGACAGTCGCCGGGAGCGACTGCCGCCTGCGTGTACGGCCGCGGCGCCGGGTTGTCCACCAGCCACAGCCGCCGGGCAGGCGCGGGTGTCGTCATGGCCGCTGCTGATGCCATCGGGCCCACCAAGTCTATCGATTGCAATGGTTGTGATGGTTGTATCGATTGCAATGATGGAGTCGCTGGTGTTGGTTCGCCGAGCCAGTCGCGGAGGAAGTCTTCCCAGGTGACGTGGCGGCGACAATCGACCCACGGCCAGTAGTCGAGGCCGGCCCGTCGCAGGCGGCGGTCGTCGAGGCGGAAGCCGAGCCGGCCGATCAGGTGGAGCCGCACGCCGGTCGCGGCGCACAATCGGGCAATGTTGCCCGTGTTGGGCGGGATCTCCGGTTCGTACAGGGCCACGTGGAGCATGGTCGGCGGGGACGGTCCGGGGGATGGCGGCCCGGTTGTACGCATTGTAGCAGGGCTATGGGGGACCGTGCCGGACAGGGCTGCGGCAACGCCCGGTTCGGCTATCCAGCGCGGGATGGACGGCCCGGAAAATAGCATACGACGCGAGTGCGGCGACAGCACGGGGCGGATCGGCCGCGCCGGACCGCTGCTGGGGGAGATGAACGGAGCCATGGCTACGCGACCTGAGACCCGCCGCATATGTCTGGACGGCGTCGCCCTGTTGTGGTGGGCGGTCGGCGGAGTGTTGGTCTGGTCGGCGGCGACCGTCGTGTGGCCGGAGGTCGCCGCGGCGGGGGCGGGAAATATGCCTGGCTGGGATCTCCCCTCCTGGCTGGGCAACGGCCTCTGGCCCAAGGGGCAGGGGGCCGCCGCGGAGACGTACGCCCAGCAGATCGGGCGGTGGCTCCTCGAGCCGTTGGGCTTTGCGGCGGCAGTGCTGCTACTGGGCTGGTTCCATCTGGGCTATCGGCTGACAGTGCGACGGTCGTGGCTTGTGCTGGCGGTGCGGGCGGTCGGGTGGGGGATGTTGACGGTGGCGGCGGCGGGATCGGCGGAGCGGTGGCTGATGGGATCGCCGCCGGGGGCGTGGGCCGGGCCGGGAGGGACGCTCGGCGTCGTGGTCTGGAACGGCCTTGAGGAGATCGGGATCACGCCGGAACAGGTGCCGTGGCTCTTGGCCGGGGCGGGCCTGGTCGGAGTGATGCTGGTGGCGGGGCGCTGGATCCGCCGCGGCCTGAAGCTCCTCCTCCGCCTGCTCTGGCACGCGGGGAAGGGACTGCTGTGGTGCAACGCTCGCGTCGCCGACCTCAGCGAGCTGGTCCTGCGGTTGCTGGCAGCCGTCGGGCGTGGGGTGGTCCGCGCCGCACGGTGGCTGGGCCGACTACTCGGTTGGCTTGGCCGGCCGCTGAGGTGGCTCTGGTGGCCGCTCGGTTGGCTTGGCCGGCCGCTGAGGTGGCGGCGATCTGATCCGGCCACCCCTCCGGCGACGGGATCGGTTACGGGGACAGCCTCGACCGATACGCCGTCGGAGGCACCGCTCGACGCCGCGACGCAGCCGGACGACCCTTCGCTGCCGGAAGCGGTGCCGATCCACCACGTCGATAGCCAGTCGGAAAACGTCGCCGCGGCGGTGCCTACGCCGCTACCGCCGCCGGCCGGGCACGCCGCCGCTCCGACGGGGGGCTACGAGTTCCCCCCGTTAAGCCTGCTGGCCGACCCCGACCCCTTCCCCGTGGAAGAGCACCAGCAGAAGCTGCGGGAAGTGGCCGCCCTGCTGGAGAAGACCTGCCAGGACTTCGGCGTGGCCATCAAGGTGATCGGCATCCACACCGGCCCGGTAATCACGCAATATGAAGTGGCTCTGGAGACCGGCCTGCGGCTGAACAAGGTGACGGCCCTGGCCGACGACCTGGCGTTGAACCTGAAAGTACCAGCAGTGCGGGTGGTGGCGCCGCTGCCGGGCCGCAACACGGTGGGGATCGAGGTGCCCAACGAGATCCGGCAGACGGTGCGGCTCAAGGAGGTGGTCGCCGCGCTGGCCTCCACGCCGAAGGTGGCCCGGTACAAGTTGCCGATCTTTTTGGGCAAAGACGTGGAGGGGCGGCCGCTGGCCTACGACCTGGCGGCCATGCCGCACCTGCTCATCGCCGGCCGCACCGGCACGGGCAAAAGCGTCTGCCTCAACATCATCATCGTCAGCCTGCTGCTGACCCGCTCCCCGGAGGAGTGCCGCCTGATCCTGATTGACCCGAAAAAGGTCGAGCTGAGCGACTACGCCCGCATCCCCCACCTGATGACCCCGGTCGTCACGGACGAAAAGAAGGCCGAAGCGATCCTGGCCTGGGCGGTGGACAAGATGGAGGAGCGGTACGAATGGCTCCACCGGGCGCGGGTACGGAACGTCGCCGCATACAACGAACTGTCTTACGAGGAGATCGTGCGGCGGATCCACCCGGAAAACGAGGAGGAGCGGCAGGCCATCCCGCGGCGGCTCCCCTACATCGTCATCGTCATCGACGAGGTCGCCGACCTGATCCTCCGCATGAAAAAGGAGATCGAGGGGAACATCATCCTGCTGGCCCAAAAATCGCGGGCGGCAGGCATCCACCTCGTCCTGGCCACCCAAAAGCCGACGGTGGATGTGGTCACCGGCCTGATCAAGTCCAACCTGCCGGCCCGGATCTGCTTTCAGGTGGCCAGCCGCTCGGACAGTGCAGTGGTCTTGGACGAGAAGGGGGCCGAACGCCTCCTCGGCCACGGCGACATGCTCTTTCTGCAACCGGGCACCAGCACCATCATCCGCGTCCAGGGGGCCTTGATCGAGGACAAGGAGATCGAGCGGGTCGTCAACTATATCGCCACGGACAGCCCCAACTACGAGAGCGAGCTGCTGAATTTGCGGCCCCGCGACAGCGGCGACGGGCCCGGCCCGCAGCGGCCCCGCGACCGCGACCCCCTCTACGAGCAGGCCGTCGAGATCGTCCTGCGGGAGCAGCGGGGGAGCACCTCGCTGCTGCAGCGGGCCTTGGGCATCGGCTACGGCAAGGCCGCCCGCTTCATCGACTACATGGCCGAGGACGGCATCGTCGGTCCCTACAACGGCAGCAACGCCCGGCAGGTGCTGATCAGTTACGAGGAATGGCAGGCCCGCAAGGGGGGACTGGCCAGCGAGGTGGCGGCGGGATAAGCCGTACCGCCGCATGCGCCGCACCGCCCCATGCGCCGCCCCACACACGGCTAACGCCGCGGACCAGCCAAAAAAGGCCACTAGGGGCGATCCACGGCCAAACTCACGCGACTGGTCCAAACCATACAACCGGCCCAAAAATGAATTACGCCCGGGGGGAAATCTGGGCGACGGGCGATATCTCCCGCGGGCGTCGTTCCGTAGGCGAACCGGAACCTATGCGTTTAATCCCCGGGCGAACAGACGTGTTCGTCCCAGGTGGTACAACCGCAATTGATTAAAAATCCATTAAATTCTTGCCACCATTCCGGCACTTGATGTGGCATATTCCATACCAAACGGACAACCCGTACTCACCTGCCCGACACGTATTAACGCAAACCATTACCTTCAAAAGACTTAGATACAGAATCCATTTGCGGTGCCTCCGGCCCGCTGCCCCCATCCAACTGTCGGAATATCCGACATCCCCTCGCTGGACTGTCCGAAAATTCGTCTTATGTCATTTGACTTTTTGACGCCGCAGGTTATGATATCTATAGACCGGTTGCGATCTCTGGGCTGAATGGGCGACAGTTCAGGGGTCTGCGACCGGTCACTTTTTTTGTAGGACGACGTCGCGAAAAGTTCCCGAATCCCCTAAATTTTTTGCCGCATGCGTCGTTCGTTTCGTGCCGCAGTGAAAATCCCACGCCGATTTTGATGGGGCATGAATTGCGACCCCGTTTGACCTCGCGGGGCGGCGAGAATCGACCGGTGCCGTCGTCGCCGGCACCGTTCGACGAGCTACAACAACCGGCGAACTGGCCGGGGGGAGTGTCGATTATTCCGACACTCCCCCTTGTGGGAAGGCGTTGTCCCCGTTCCCCCCTTGAGAAATTTAAGGAGAATCCGATGGAGCCGACGCGACGGGAGTTACTGGCCGGCACGGCGGGGCTGGGGGTGGCCGCTGCAGCCGCCGCGGCGGGGCCGGCGGGGGTCGCCGCCCGTGGTTGGGCCGAAAGCGGAGCCACGCGGGACAACCCCATCGTCGCCGAGAACCGCCGGCCCGGCACCACCGACTGGCAACTGACCTACATCAAGTTCGACCCGGACAACCGCCTGCGGCAGTCGCTGATCGAGGGGTATTGCCGGCAGGTGTCGGTAGCGGCGGGCCAGACGCTGGAGCTGTGCGTCAGCACGCGTCCGGCCACGCCGTTTGTGGTCGACTTCTACCGCCTGGGCTATTACGGCGGCACCGGCGGACGGCACCTGGGCCGGCTCGGGCCGTTTCCCGGCCAGCCGCAGGAGGTCCCGCCGCGCGGCGACAAACGCCTGCGCGAGTGCCGCTGGCCCGTGGCCGTGCGCCACACCATCCCTAAGGATTGGCTCAGCGGCGTCTACCTGGCCAAGCTCTCCGCCACGCAGCACCGCTACCAGAGCTACTGCATCTTCATCGTCCGGGACGAGCGGCCCGCCGACATACTCTTCCAGTGCAGCACCAACACCTGGCAGGCGTACAACAAATGGCCCGCCGCCGACTCCCTCTACGACAACGACCGCCCGGACCGCAAGCCGCTGGTCTCCGGCGTCCGCGTCAGCTTCGACCGACCCTACGCCCGCTACCCGCAGGTCACGGACAATCCGCTGTCGCTGGGCAGCGGGGCGTTTCTGCTCTTCGAGTTCCCCTTCGCCTACTGGCTCGAGCAGCACGGCTACGACGTGACCTATTGCAGCAATGACGACGTCCACCGCTCCCTGGAGACTATCCTACGCTGCAAAGTGTTCTTGTCGGTGGGTCACGACGAGTACTGGTCGCGACGGCAATTCGATCACTGCCAGGAAGCGGTCCGCCGCGGCGTCCATTTTGGCTTTTTCTCCGGCAATACCTGTTGCTTTGTCACCGAAATGTCGCCAGCCAGCGACGGGCGGCCCGACCGGATCATCGAACGTGTCGGCCGCTACGGCGGCATCCGCCCCGGCGAAGAACGCTACATGGCCGACCTGCCCGTCGCGGCCCCCAACGAGGCGACCCTCATCGGCGCCCAGACGGTCAGCCCGTTCAACGGCTCGGGCGACTGGATCTGCACTCGCCCGCAACACTGGCTGTTCGCCGGTACCGGCATGCAAAAAGGGGACCGCATCCCCGGCTTGGTCGGCTGGGAGTTCCACGGCAATCCCGCCGACATTCCCGGGCTGGAAGTGGTCGCTGCCGGCCGCACCTGGAACGCCGCCGAGGCCGAAAGCCACTACACGGCGACGATCTATCCCGGTCCGAAGGGGAATTTCGTCTTCAACGCCGCGACCATCTTCTGGTCGCAGGGACTGGCCAGTCCGCCGGGACACTGGCTGCCGTACGTGCACCATGGCCGCCCGCATGGCCCCGACCCGCGGGTACAACGGATCACCCGCAACTTCCTCGCCCGCTGCTTGGCCTGACCTTGGGCCTGTGGAACCTGACGTGGGCTTGGCGTGTGCGGCCCCGAGCGGCCAAGCAACGGATGACCCGCAAGCTCCCTGGAGCGCTGCGGCCACGGCCCGGATCAGTCCTCCGGCACGGGCGGCGTCTTTGGATGGAGCTTGCGCCGCGCCTCGTATTCCGTGCTCAGCAGGTCACGGACGATCCCGCGACGGATCAGCTCCTGCTCGGGGACAGCGCCGAGGTCGTTGGTCCGCTGCATCCAGTCGTCGAGGGCGGCCCGCATCTGCTTGAGGATGTCCTGATGCTGCGGCGAGTCCGCCAGGTTGCGGATCTCGTACGGATCGGTTTCCAGGTCGTAGAGTTCCTCCGGCGGCTTGGTGCGGCGCATGAACAGCCGCTGCGTCGGGTTGAGCTTGCCCTCAAACGCGAGCCGCCGCCAGTCCCGCATGATCGGCATTTCGTCCATGTAGTTGATGTACTGCATGTACGGCAGCTCCGGGTGGAAGTTGCGGACGTAGCGGTAGCGGTCGCTGCGAACCGAGCGGATGCGGTCGTAGGCTTCGTCCATGCGGTCGCGTTCGGCAAACAGGTAGCGGGGCGGCGGCTGCTGTTGCGGCCCTAAAAAGATCCGCCCCTGCATGTGCTGGGGCACCTCCGCCCCCGCCAGGGACAGGATCGTCGGGGCCAGGTCGATCAGGCCGACCAGGTCCTCGCGGACGCTGCCGGGCGTGATCTGCCCCGGCCAGCGGACAATCAGCGGTACGCGCAGGCCGCTGTCGTAGGGCCAGCGTTTGGCCCGCGGCAGGCCGGCCCCGTGGTCGCTGTAAAAGATGACGATGGTGTTGTCGCGCAGCCGCCGCTCGTCCAGCAGCCGCAGGATGTCGCCGACGATGTAGTCCATCGCCGTGATGTTGTCGTGATAGACGGCCACACAGTCCCGCACCGCCCAGGTGTCCGGATAGTACGGCGGAATGCGGACGCGGTCCGGGTGGTGCCGCTGCTGCGGCTGCAGCCGTGCCGTATTGCGGACGTACTGATAGCGGCTGGCTCGCACCTGGCTCTCATGAGTCACCGTGATGTTGTAGATGGCGAAAAACGGCGGCCGCAGCACTCCCGGCTTCTGCGTCCAGTCGACCGCGACGTCGACCCAGTTTTTGGGGACGTCGAAGTTGAAGTCAGTCTTGCCGATGCCGCCGCCCGCGGGCCAGACCACGGTATAGCCGGCCCGCCGCAGATAATCGGTCAACAGCGGCGGCGTCTTGGTCAGCTTGGAGCGCATGTGGTGCGTCCCCAGCGTCGTCGGATAGACGCCGGTGATGATCCCGGACCGTGACGGGGCGCAAACCGGGGCATGCGTGAACGCCCGCGTGAACCGCGCCCCTTCTTTGGCAAGCTGGTCCAGGTGCGGCGTGATCGCGTCCGGGTCGCCGTAACAGCCCAGATGCGGCGAGATGTCCTCACAGGTGATCAAGACGAAGTTGGGCCGCGGGGCCGCCCCTTTGGGCGACGCCGGGGACGGCTGCTCCCCCACCGCACGCAGCGCCGGACCGAGCAGCGCCAGCACGGCCGCGGCCATGAGCTTTCGGTACGTCATGACGATTCCTCCTGTAAGCTTGGCCCGTTGCCCGTCGTGGCTCGTCGCACGTCGTGGCCCGTTGCCGGTCGTGAGGGTTGGGCCGGGAGTGACGATTGGCTCAAACCGTCCGACCGAGCAGGAAGCGGAGGGCCGGCTCCAGCTCCGGGTGGTCGAAGACGAAGCCGTGGTCGAGCAGCCGCCGCGGCACGGCCCGGGTACTGACCAGCAGGGCGTGGTCGGCCAGCTCGCCGAACAGTCGCCGCAACAGCCACGCCGGAAGCCACAGCACCGCCGGCCGCCGCAGCACTCGGCCCAGCGTCTTGGTCCACTGCCGGTTGGTCACCGCCTGCGGGGCCACGACGTTGACCGGTCCTTCGATGCTCTCCTGCATCAGGCAATAGTGGATGGCGGCGACGGCGTCCGGCAAGCTGACCCAAGAGAGCCACTGCGTGCCCGGCCCCAGCACCCCCCCTAAGCCGCAGCGGAAGGGGAAAAGCTGCTTGCCCAACGCGCCGCCCTGCGGACTGAGCACCGCTCCGAAACGGAGCCAGACCGTGCGGATGTCGGCGTCGCGGGCGGGCGCGGCGGCAGCTTCCCACTCCCGGCAGACGTCCGGGAAAAAACCCGTGCCGGCGGCGGCGTCCTCCCCCAGCTCCTCCTCACCGCGGTCGCCGTAATAGCCCACCGCCGAAGCACATAGCAGCGTATGCGGCCGCTGCCCCGCCGGCAGCTCCGCCAACGCCGCGGCCAACCGCCGCGTCGGTCCCACCCGACTGTCCCGGATCCGCTGCTTCTTCTCGGGGTTCCACCGCCCGGCCGCGATATTCTCCCCCGCCAGGTGGATGACCGCGTCGCAGCCGGCCAACGCTTCCCGAGGCGGCGGGCCAGACGGCTCCCAACTGGCCCATTGCGTACCGTCATCCCACGGCGGTGTCGCCGCACCCCGCACCAGCCGCACCACCCTGTGGCCCCCCGCCGTCAGAAACGGCACCAGTTGCGAGCCGATCAGGCCCCGCGAGCCGGACACGGCCACCCGCAGCGGTCGCCGCTGCCGGAACGCCGCGTGCCGCCGCAGGTCGCTGGCCGTCACCGCGTGCCGGTAGGCGAACAGCCGCTCCAGCCGCCGCCAGACCATCGGCCCGAACAGCAGATGCCCCAGCCAGCCCCCCGGTAGGCGGTAGTGCACCTCGTCTTCCAACAGGGACTGCTCGACCCCGGCCGGGCGGAAGCGGTGAATATGCCGCCACGCGGCGAACGGCCCGGCCAGTTGGACGTCCTCGAACTGCTCGCCGTCGGTGGCCGACCGCTCCGGCCCCGCAGGACGATAACGGGCCTCCGCCTGCCACAGCACCGGCCAAACGCCGCCTAGCCGGAGCTGCAGGGTCACCCGTTGCCTCCGCTCCGCCGCCGGCGCGGGGGGGGACCCTGCCGGCGGGATGGAGGTGGACCCTGCCGGTTGGTTAAGCGTGCCTCCCGGCGGGACGGATGCGGTTTGGCCCGCTGGCGGACTGGGGGATTGCGCTGGCGGTTCCCCCGCCGCTTGCCCCTGTTGCTCGCCATGCGACGCGCCGTGCGGTTCGCTGGGTAGCTCGCCGTGCGGTCCCTCATCGGTACCGGCGTCGAGCCGTCCTTCCACCCGAAGGATGCGGACGTTCTCCCACGGCGGCAACAGCCGTTGGAATGCCCCCGGCCGCAAATGCCACGCGGCGAGCATCTCCGCCGGAACCGTCAGGCGGCTTTGCCGCTCAAAGACGCTCATGCCCATATGCCTCCATTGCGGGGGACGACCCTATCATGCGGCGGTCGCTTCCTTGCGACGACCGTTTCCGTGTCGCGATTGTAGACGTTTCCCTGCGGCGACCGCCGCCGTTAGCCGCACCGCCAGTCCCTCTGGCGTCGTTGTAGTCGCCGGAGGTACACTGAAGCAATGAGCGGGGCAGCGGCCCTGTCCCACGCCGCGGCGATGGAGGGGACAGTTGGAGCGGGCCATCGCCGGGCCGCACCGCCACGCGAGGCTGGAGATGTTCACACCGCGGGTACGACTGCGGACGCTCTATGCCGACCTGCAGCGGCGGATGGAGCAGTTGCGTACCGATCCCTCCGCCGTGCGGGCCGGGCGGCAACGCCTCGAGCACGCCCTGGCCGCGGGGGGGACGATCTATGGCGTCAACACCGGTTTTGGGGCCTTGGCCCGGCAGCGGATTGCCGCCGAGCAACTCCACCTACTCCAGCGCAACCTGCTGCTGAGCCACGCCGTAGGGGTCGGTGAGCCGGTACCACCGCCGGTCAGCCGCCTGATGCTGCAACTGAAAATCCACGCCCTCGGCTACGGCTATTCCGGCGTGTCGCTGCCGACGTTCCAGCGCCTGTTGGAATTCGAGCGGCGTGACCTGGTCCCGGTGGTGCCCAGCCGCGGCAGCGTAGGGGCTTCCGGCGACCTGGCCCCGCTGGCTCACCTGGTGTTGCCGCTGATCGGGCACGGCGAGTTCTGGTCGGCGGACGGGCGGTCGCGGCGTGCGGCGTCGGTGGTGCTGGCCGAAGCGGGCCTGGAACCGCTGGAGCTGGCCGCCAAGGACGGCTTGGCCCTGATCAACGGCACGCAGTTCATGGCGGCGTGCGGGGCGTATGTGCTGGAGCAGGCGTTGCGGCTAGCGACAACGGCGGATCTGGCCGCGGCGATGTCCCTGGAGGCGTTGCAGGGGAGCATCCGCCCGTTCGACGCCCGGCTGCACGCCTTGCGGCCACACCCCGGAGCGATCCGCGTTGCTGCGCACATTCGCTGGCTGTTGCAACAGAGCGAAATCCTCGAGTCGCACCGCCACTGCGGCAAGGTGCAGGACCCGTACTGCCTCCGCTGCGTGCCGCAGGTGCACGGGGCCAGCCGCGACGCCCTGGCTCACGCCGCCGCCGCCCTCGAAACCGAAATCAACAGCGTCACCGACAATCCGCTGGTGCTCGACGACGGCGAAGTGCTCAGCGGCGGCAACTTCCACGGCCAACCCCTGGCGTTGACCCTCGACTACGCGGCGATCGCCCTGGCCGAGCTGGCCAGCATCGCCGAGCGGCGGATCTATCTATTATTGGAAGGACATGACGGCCTGCCCCGGCTGCTGATGCGTCAGACCGGCCTGAACTCCGGCTTCATGATCCCGCAGTACACCGCTGCCGCACTGGTCAGCGAAAACAAGGTCCTGTGCCACCCCGCCAGCGTCGATTCGATCCCCACCAGCCTGGGCCAGGAGGACCACGTCAGCATGGGGAGCGTCGCGGCGGTCAAACTGTTACAAGTTTATGAAAACGTCGAGACGGTCCTGGCGATCGAGCTGCTAACCGCGGCCCAGGCCCTGGACTATCGCCTGCCGTTGCGGCCCGGGCGGGGAGTGGAGGCGGCCCACCAGTGCATCCGCCGCCGCATCCCTCACCGCGAGGCGGACTACTTCTTCCACGAGGACCTCGAACCGATCCGCGAGCTGCTCCGCGGCCCGGAGCTGTTGGCCGCTGCCGGACTGGAGGCGGACACGTTCGTCTGACGCGGCGACCCCTGACGCGGCGACCCCAGAGATAGAACGGTTCGCCCCATGTGGCCCCCGCTGGCTAACCCTCTCGCCCCCTACGTCCGTCGCCGACTGCCCCTTCCGGTCCGACACCGCCGGCCACGCCCCACGATCCGACACGCCGCCGGGCAGGCGAGCCGGCTCCCCGCCGGGAAAAAATCCGAAAATAATTGTCAGTTTTGCTCCGCCGCGGACGAATCATATAATAGGTGGCGACCATCTAAGGCATTGCTCGGGGGCGAAAGGTTTCGACCGGGCGATGGACGTGATGGGCGGCGTGTCGTGGTTGATCAGCAGGCCACGTAAAAAGCTGATCGCACTACACCTGCCGAACCGCAGGTTGCTCTCGCAGCCTAATCGACGCTGCGACCGGCTCCTGGGTCTTGCCTGAGGATTCAGGAGATCGGCCACCTATCAGGCTGGCGGCCGCTTGAGGACTGGACAACCGGTCCGACTCGGGGGCGGCGGCCGCGACACCCATGCCCGATAGCGGCCAGAAGCATCCTGTTCGTCGGAGGCTCGGGCCGCGAACGCGAAGGGGAGCCTCACGGACAGCCCTTCAGCAAAAGACGAACTACACACGTAGATGCCCTCACCGACACGCTCCGGGACGCGGGTTCAATTCCCGCCGCCTCCACTCTTTCTGTTGGTCCACTTCGGTCTGCAACGGTCGCTTCGAGCGTAACTTCTTTTCCGACAACGCGATGCGGCGGTCGTGCCTCCACAGGGTCCGCCAGCGGATCGCGGACGGTGCCGCAGACGAAGCCGGAGGGGGTGCCAGCGGTTAATCCGGCGGAGGGCCCGTTGCCGTCCGGGTGGCGGGGTCAGTTTGTGGTGGTGCCAGCGGTGTGGCCGTTGCCGTCCGGATGGCGGCGTCACTTCCCGGCGGACGAGCGGCAGTTATAAATGACGGAGGAGAAAGGGGTGGAAAGATGAGTACGCCGCTGGGGGTGAAGCTGGCTCCATCGATACTGTCGGCGGACTTTGCCCGTCTGGGGGAGCAGGTGCGGCAGGTGGAGGCGGCGGGGGCCGACCGCATCCACGTGGACGTCATGGACGGCCATTTCGTGCCCAACCTGAGCATGGGGGCGGTGGTGGTCAAGGGGCTGCGGCCGGTGACCCGCCTGCCGCTGGAAGTGCACCTGATGGTCGAGGACCCCGGGCGGTTCTTGGACGGGTTTGTCCGAGCGGGAGCCGATACGCTGATCGTGCATTTGGAAGTGTTGCCGGACCCGCGGCCGCTGCTGGAGCACATCCGCCGTGGCCTAGGGAAGCGTTGCGGCCTGGCGATCAACCCGGACATGCCGGTGGAGCGGCTGACGCCGTATCTGCGGGACATTGACGTGGCGTTGTGCATGACCGTTTTCCCGGGTTTCGGCGGCCAGACCTTCATTCCGGAAAGTACGGAGCGGATCCGGCAGCTACGGCGGCTGATTGAGGAGGAGCAGGCGGACTGCGAGTTGGAAGTGGACGGGGGGATCGACGCCCGGACGATTGGTGATGCGGCCGCCGCAGGGGCGGACGTTTTTGTCGCCGGCACGGCCATTTTCGGGGCTGCGGAAGGCCCCGCCGAGGCCCTCCGCCGCCTCGCCGCGATTGCCCGCCCCCATCTCTGCACCGTGCAAAAGCATTAAGTCCTTGCCAATTCAGATGTTAAGCAAGACATATGCCGTGTTCCGGCAGGGGGTGAATTGGCGGCGGCGATTGCTGGTCCGGCGGTTGCTGGTCCGGTAATCTCTAGGCTGGCGATTGGTGGTCCAGCGATTGGTGATCCGGCGATCTTTCGTGGGGCGATTCCAGGCCGGCGAACAGGATGGTGCCGAGCCGCAGCAGCGTGGCCCCCTCGGCGATGGCCGCCTCGAAATCGTGGCTCATCCCCATCGACAGGTGCGGCAGGGCCAGGCCGGTGCGGCGACGGAGTTGCTCCTGCAGTTGCCGCAGCTCGGCGAAGGTCGGGCGGGCCGCCGCCGGGTCGTCCGCGAAGGCGGCCATGGTCATCAGCCCCTGGATGTCCAGGTGACGGTAGCGGGGCAGTTGATCGGCCAGCGTTTCCCATTGGGCCGGGTCGAAGCCGTGCTTGCTGGCCTCGCGGCTGCAGTTGAACTGTATCAGGACGGGGACGCGGACGCCCCGCCGCTGCCCGTAGTCCTCCAGCGCCGTCAGGAGCCGCTCCGAATCGACGGAATGGATCAGGGCGGTCAGCGGCACGGTGCGGTCGATCTTGTTGCGTTGCAGGTGGCCGATGAGGTGCCAGCGGGCTTGGGGCAGGGCGGCGGCCTTCCGCCACAGCTCCTGCGGCCGGTTCTCCCCTAGGTCGTGTAGGCCGAGCTGATAGGCGACCGCGGCGACCTCAGCCGGCACCGTCTTGGTCACGGCGACGATGGCGATGGTGGCCGGGTCGCGACCGGCCTGCACTGCCGCGGCCGCAACCCGCTGCCGGGCCGCCGCCAGGTTCGCTTCCAGACGGCGACGGCGCGCTTCCGTGTCTGCAACCATAATCGATCCCCGTGGACTATTCTACGGCGAGTGGTGAGTCGTGAGTGGCGAATAACGAATAGCGAATAGCGAATGGCAAATAGCGAGTGGTAAGTGGTCCGGAGGGACGGTCATCCCGGCGGCCAGTGCATGGCCCGCCCGCCGAGCAGGTGGACGTGCAGGTGCGGCACCGTCTGCCCGCCGTGCTCCTTGCAGTTGATCACCAGGCGGTAACCCTGACCTAAACCCAATTCAGAAGCCAACTTGCGAGCCACTAGGAGCAGATGCCCCAGCAGGGGGGCGTCCGCCGCTTCGGCGTCGTCCAGCGTGGCGATCTCCTTTTTGGGAATGATCAAGACGTGGACGGGGGCTTGGGGATTGATGTCGTGGAAGGCGAGGCTCTGGTCGTCCTCGTGGACGATGCGGGCGGGGATCTGCCGGTCGATGATCTTGCGGAAGATGTTGTCGCTCATCATGTTATGTCTCTCCTGCGGGGCGGCCTGGTCGGTCTGGCCACGGCAGGGCCGCACCGGTTACGATTACGGTTACGGTTACGATAGGAGGCGGCGTCGGGGGCGAACACAGGCCGGGATGCCCGTGGGGATTGCCCGCCGCCCGACGCCGTGCGGTCACACCCGTGCCGCAGGCGGAGGAGGACGCGGTGGCCTGGGTCATCGGGATCGACGAGGCGGGCTACGGGCCGAATTTGGGTCCGTTCGTGCAGGTAGCGGCGGTCCTGCCCGCGGCTGGGAGGAGGGGAGCGGACCCTTGGCAACGGCTGATGCGGCCCGGGGAGGGCGAGCCGGCGTGGCTGGCCGATTCCAAGCGACTGTATCCGCAGGAGGGCCGGGAGGGATTGGAGCGGCGGTTGGCGGCGGTGCTGGGTTGGTCGCCGCAGCCGTGGGGGGAGCGGTTGGCGGCGTTGGCCCCGGCCGAGGACGTGGCGGCGGCGCAGGCCGAGCCGTGGTTTGACCCCGCCGAGACAGTGCCGGCGACGGCGGTTCCCCCTTTGTCGCTACCGCCGGGAGTGCCGCGGCCACGGGTGCGGGTCCGCCTGGTCGTGCCCGCCGTGTTCAATCGCCTCTGTCAGGACGCCGGGAACAAGGCGGAGCTGGTGCTGCACTGCTGGCGGAGCCTGTTACGGCAAGTCGTGGGGGAGCTGGCCGCGGTGTCCGGCAGGGGGGCGGATGAGGCGGAGCTTGCCGTGTGCGTGCAGTGCGACCGGCTCGGCGGCCGCCGCTACTACGGGCCGCTGTTGCTGGAAACCTTCCCGGATAGTTGGGTGGTGCCGCTGGGGGAGGGGGCGGAGGTGAGTCGCTATCGGGTGGAGCGGCCGCCGTTACGGCTGGCGGCGGTCTTCCAGGTGCGGGCCGAGGCGGCCTCGCCGGCGGTGGCATTGGCTTCGATGCTGGCCAAATGGGTCCGCGAGGTGTGGATGGGGCAGTTCAACCGCTTCTGGGTTCGGCGGGTGGCGGGACTGCGGCCGACGGCGGGCTACCCGCTGGATGCCCGACGGTTTTACCGCGAAATCGCGCCGCTGTTGCCGCAGGTGGGGCTGACGGTCGAACAGGTGTGGCGCACCCGCTAACCCCCGCCCCACACGTCCCAACCCCACCCTATCCGCCATTCCCGACTCCCCACTCCCCACTCCCTATCCGCCATACACCATTGGCCATTCGCTATCCGCTTCACTATTTCCCATTTGCTATTCGCTATTCGCCATTGGCCATTCGCCATTCGCTATTCGCTATTCGCTATTCGCCATTGGCCATTCGCCTCAGTCAGGTCATGGCCGCCGCGGAAGTTGACCGTCCACGCCCGCAGGGTAGCGGTGATTCCCCAGGGGATTCCCCACGGTCCGCACAGCAGGCTGAGCAGGGAATAGCCGAGTCCGCGGAGGAAGCGTTCCCGCCGCGAGCGGACCCGCCGCGGCGGCGACAGCCCCTGCCAGGTAACCCACAGGCAGGAGACGCACATTTCATAGCAGACGATCCGTTCGCCCGCGGCAAGCGGCCGCCGCTTTCCCGCCGCCGGCGTATGTGCAGACGTCATCATTCAATATCCTGTCAAGATGGATTGTGCTTTTTGCTGTGCTAATGTATTGTTGACCAAATAGCTCAACAATCGATTGTAAATCTCCTTTCCGGAGTCACGCGTGCCAACTGTAAACCCCAGCCGCCGTGCGACCTCTATGATCGCCGCTTTCTTGAGTTTTGCGACAATCGCCCAACGGTTTCGCACTTCCTCGACAGATATGGTTTGAGAATCGCGGAGTTGCTGGTAAAGCTTGACGGCGTCATCGATTTGCTGGAGCTCAGCACCATTAAAGGTGGATGGGTACGGCGAGATCGTCTCGCCTCGTAAGAATTGGAGTAATAATTGCCGGTTACCTTCGGTTTCCCTAGTGGTTTTGCATTGAAGACGCCGCAAGATTTTCTTCAAATCGGAGTTATTGAGCAAGCCAATATCTGCTTGTAGCTGCTCGAGGGTCGCCGGATCGGGGTGGGTGCGGACCTGCTGTATACGGCCGACCAGCTCGTCGAGGTTGACCGGCGGGGCCTTGCCGCGCCGGGCGGGGGCGGCTTTGGGTTTGTCACGGATCGATTTGAGGAAGTCCCGCACGGACTGGTCGGGCAGCTCGCGGAACGCCGCCGTCAAGTCGCTGAGGTCCCTTTTGATGGAGGCGGTCAGGCCGAACTCGAATGCTTCCCGCAGCTTGTCGAGCAGTAGGGCCAGCTCGTGGAGGTTCATCAATGGACTCTCCGCAAAAACTCCTCGGCAACGGGCCGGTAAAACTCTTGACCACGTGGCGTTAGTGCAGCGTAAGGAGTATGTCGGTTTTTATTAATAGCATGTGGTGAAATTGGCACGGTTGCTTCAAACAACCGGTCGGGTAGTTTGAATTTTTTGAGCATGTCTTGAAGATTTTCATAGGCGATTTGATTCGGGTGAGTAAGCTGTCCCTCACGCATCGCCCCTAGGACCACCACACCGAGAACTTCGGAGGGATACTCCTTTCCTAGGCTTCGCAGCCAATTGATAGTTCGTGGTACCACATCAACAGAGCCGCTGTCCAGGCGAGTTGGAATCAGCACGTAGTCGCTGCAGGCCAGGGCATTGATCACCGACGGTGTGATCCGCGGCGGACAGTCGAAGAATATAAAATCATAATTTTTTAAGATTATATCCATGCATTTATCATTATGGAAAATATCACGGAAAAACCAGCGACAATCTTTGTTATTAGGATCAGATAAAAAATCGGCATACAATCGTTGTTCCACTAATTCGAGTGTATCACGACAAAGAACCACAGATGCATTATCAAGGCCTTCAACCTGAGTTAATAATGGTTGGATTAACTGGGCAGGATTGATATGCTTATGTCGTTCATAAGTATATTGATATTGCTCATAAATTCTTTCTAGCGTCGCTCCATGCATATACTGATTATTTCTGAGAATATCATTGGTCACGAGGTTCCCTAAAGTCCCTTGGAAATCTAAATCCACTAGTAGTATTCCTTTTTCAAGAAACTTATTAAGGTATGCGGCGAGGTTGACAGTTAATGTGGTCTTTCCGACACCCCCTTTGAGATTGAGCATGCAAACGAATATGGTATGGCGATGCGATCGAGGTATAAAGCGGGGAGGATTGGTAGCGGGTCGTTTCCAGATGGTCTCTCGTTCACTAACCATGGATAGATTATCACGAAATCGACGTAATTCGGCCAACTCTTGTTTTGTTTCTTGTGATTCTTGTTCATAACGCGCTATTTTGTTTTCTAATTCCTGCAACTGCTGATTTTTTGACTCTAATTCGCCCTCTAGCCGTGTAATCATCCTTTTCAACTTATGAAGTTCCTGGTTTTTTGATTCAAGTTCACCTTTTAATTGGACTTTGACGCTTTCCGATTCATTTTGGCGTTGACGTTGGTTTAACGCCACGGCCCCTAAGATGATGCAAATACTGATGGTTCCAATCAGTACTGCAAATTGAATCGGCGGTGGCGTGAGAGTATACAACTCCCGCACCTGTTCCATGAGCGGGATCGAGGAGGGAAACATCAGGCCAGCTATAGTCCCAACTATGGCAGCTAGCAGAAGAGTCAGCAGTGCTAGCAGCCAGTAAGAACCGGATTTCGGTTCCGACAGGCCGCCGAGGAGTCGGGAGATGAGGTCGATCATGGGGGTATCCGTCCGTTGCGGCGTCGGTGGCCAGCCGCAATCATAATAGGGGCGTGGGTTTACGTCCGGTTTTCGTCCATTGTGTCCGTTGCGGCGTCGGTGGCCGGTTTTGGGCCGCCGGTTTGGCCCCGGGTGCGGTTACGGCGTTGGTTTTCCATCGTGCGGCGCCGGTGTGAGCTATCCTGCGATCCTTCCCTGTTCCTCCAGGTCCTTTGCTACCATCATAACTGCAGATCGTGGCCGCGCAATGTCCGTAGAGGTGAGACCATGAGCATTCCCTACATTGTGGCGATCGACCAGGGGACGACGAGCACCCGCGCGGCGGTGTACGACGGGGTGCGGCTCGAGGCGCTTGCCGCATCGCAAGTCGAACTGCGGCAATACTTTCCGCACGATGGCTGGGTGGAGCACGACCCGGAGGAGATCTGGGCGGCGGTCGCCACGACGGTGCGGCAAGCCCTGGCCCAGGCCGGGGTCGAACCGCGGCAGGTCGTGGCGGTGGGGATCACCAACCAGCGGGAGACGACGCTGCTGTGGGAGCGGTCCACGGGCCGGCCGCTGGCTCGGGCGATCGTCTGGCAGGACCGGCGGACCGCGGAGTTCTGCCGGACCCGCGCGGCGGACCAGCCCTGGCTCCAGGCCCGTACCGGCCTGTTGCTCGACCCATATTTCTCGGCGACCAAGCTGCAGTGGCTGCTCGACCACCTCCCCGGCGCCCGCACGGCCGCGGCCGCCGGCCAGCTCGCCGCCGGGACGGTGGACACTTTCCTTATCTGGCGGCTCAGCGGCGGGGCCGTCCACGCCACGGACGCCACCAACGCCAGCCGCACGCTGCTGTTCAACATCCACACTCGGCAGTGGGACGAGGAGCTGCTGCGGTATTTTGAGGTGCCCGCGGCAGTGCTGCCGGAGGTGCGGTGGAGCACGGCGGGGTTCGGGCAGACGCGGGGGCTGGACTTTTTGCCGGACGGAATACCGATCTGCGGCGTGGCGGGGGACCAGCAGGCCGCCCTTTACGGTCAGGGGTGCTTCGCCGCAGGGGAGTCCAAGTGCACCTACGGCACGGGGGCATTTTACCTGTTGCATACCGGTAGCCGGCCCGTGCTGTCGCAGCACCGTCTGCTGACGACGCTGGCGGCGATGACCGATCCGACGCCGCAGTATGCACTGGAAGGGGCAGTGTTCATCGCCGGGGCAGTGGTGCAGTGGCTGCGGGACGGGCTGAAATTGATCGCCCAGGCCGGGGAGGTGGAGCAACTGGTGCGTCAGGCCGCGGATGCGGACGAGGGGGTGGTGTTTGTGCCGGGGTTTGTCGGGCTGGGGGCGCCGCACTGGGTGCCGGAGGCGCGGGGGGCGATTTTTGGTCTGACGCGGGCCACCACGGCGGCGGATCTGGCCCGCGCAGCCCTGGAGGGGGTCGCCTGGCAGGTCGCCGACCTGGTGACGGCCGCTCGCCGCGACTGGACGGAGGAGACCTTCGCCGCCCTGCACGTGGACGGCGGCATGGCCCGCAACGACTGGTTTTTGCAACGCCAGGCGGATATCCTGGATCAGGAGGTGGTGCGGGCGGCCCAGATGGAGGCGACAGCCCACGGTGCGGCGTTTCTGGCGGCGGTCGGGGCCGGCCTGGCCGATGAGCCTCTCCTGCGGCAACGGGTTCAGACCGCCGGGCGGTTTGTGCCGCAGTGGGACGAGCAACGGCGGCGGCGTCGCCGGGAGCGGTGGCAGCAGGCGGTCGCGGCGGTCGTCCGCTACGCCGCCGCGGGGACCGCGGCCCCGGCATAGTTGTCGTAAGTTGTTGCGGTTCCAAGACTTGGAGCAAGTTGGGCCACACCGGTCCTACACAAAACGGAGGAGCCTTGCGGCGATGATCCCCGCCTCCGTCCTGCGGCAGGTACGGCGGCTCCACCTGCGGGCCAAACGCCAGGTGCAAGGCTTGCTCGGCGGCGCCTACCACTCGGCGTTCAAGGGGGCGGGGGTCGCCGTCGAGGACGTCCGCGAATACCAGCCCGGCGACGACGTCCGAGCCATCGACTGGAACGTCACCGCCCGCTTCGGCCGTCCGTTTATCAAACGCTTTGTCGAGGAACGCGAGCTGACCCTGCTGCTGGTTGTCGACGTGTCGGCCAGCCTGGACTTTGGCAGCGGCGGGCGGAGCAAGCGGCAGGCTGCGGCTGAAGCCGCCGCTCTGTTGGCCTGGTGTGCGGCGTGGAACCGTGACCGGGTCGGCCTGGTCATGGGAGGCCAGACGGCGGAACGCTACCTGCCGCCGGGACGGGGGGTGCGGCACATCCAACGGCTGGTGCGGGACGTACTCGCCTTCACGCCGCGACAGACGGGGACGGACCTGGCCGCCCTGCTGCAGTTTGTGCTGCGGGTGCAGCGGCGGCGGGCGGTGGTCGTTTTGCTGAGCGATTTCCTGGCCGACGGCTACGAGGGGATGCTCCGCCGCGTGGCCCGCCGCCACGAGCTGCTGGCCATCCGCCTGCTCGATCCGCTCGAGGAGGCCTGGCCGGCGGTCGGCTTGGTCCGCCTGACCGACGCCGAGCGGGGCACGCCGCTGTGGGTGGACACCAGCGACCCGGAAGTGCGGCGGCATTTCCAGGAACAGGCGGCGGCCCGGGACGCAGCCGTCGCGGCGGCCTGTCGGGGGGCCGACCGGCTCACCCTCCGCACCACGGACGACCCATTGCAAGTGCTGGTCCGGTTTTTCCGGCAACGGCAGCGGCCGCGGCGGTAATTTTGGCACCGGAATTGACGCCGGAATTAACGCCGGAATTGACGCCGGAATTGGGCCTGGATGGATGTCCGGATTGATGTCCGCTCCAATGTCAAATATGCGTCAGGCAGTCTTGCTCCTGCTGGCCGTAGGAGCGGCCCTGTTCAGCAGCGGCGGGGGCCGCGCCGGCGACCATCCGACCGACGCGGAGGCAGGGATAAGGGTGACGTGGTCGCCGGTGGGGCCGTTGCGGTTGCGGTTGAGCGAGGTGGTGGTCGTGACTCTGACGGTGGAGGGTCCGTCGCCGCTGCGGGTAGAGCCGCCGTCGCAGTGGCTAACTGCAGCTAGCCAGCGGGACTGGAGCCTGCAGGCGCTGGGTCCGCCGCGGCGGTGGCCGCTGGCAGGGGGCCGGGAGCGGTGGGAGCAACGGTTCCGGCTGGAGCCGTTTGTGGCCGGGTCGCAGCAGTGGGTGGCGTTTGCTCCGTTGACGGTCAACGGCGGGGTTTACGACGGGCCGTTGCTGGAGGCGGCGGTGCACAGTCAGGTGGAGCCGAGTGGGCCGCCACGGCCGCTGGCGGGATGGGAGCTGCCGCCGGATGCGTCGCCGCCAGCGGGAGGGGCGGAAGGATCAGTAGGGGGCCGGTGGCTCGGATTGGCGGGGGCGTGGTTGCTGTTGGCGGCGGCCGCGGCGGTGGTGTGGTGGCTACGGCGGGGCCGGACAGTGCCGCCGGCAGTCTGGGTCCGGCAGCAGTTAGAGCGGTGGGAGGCGACGGTGACGCCGCGACGGCAGGCGGAGCGGTTGTCGGCGATCGTGCGGGAGTATTTCCAGCGGCGGTGCGGCTGGCCGGCGTTAGCCATGACCCGCGGCGAGCTGTTAGCGGCGGTGGAACGGGCGGAGTGGTGGCCGGTCGAGCAGACCGAGGCGTTGGCGCGGCTGCTCGAGGCGTGGGACCGGCTGAAGTTCGCCGGTGGGCCGCTGGAGGAGCAGGGGGGGCCGCTCGACGATCCCCTGCGGGAGAGCGTGCGGCTGGTCGGGGAGCTGGTCGAGGCCGTCGAGGACGCCCTCCGGCAGGCCGAGGGCCGCCCGCGTCCGCCCCTTGAGGGCCACGCCGAGCGTGGGGGTCCATAGTGCCGGCGGCTCCCAGCCTCCGGCCAGCGGCGGGTGTCGGTCGATATAGAGATTCCAGGAGCGGTCGTAAAAGAGGTCCTGCGGGTAAGTAGCGGAGGGCCGGGCGGTGCGGCGATCGATCGCGCCGGCATAGACCAGTGCCTCCACCACGGCCTGGGCGCACTGGTAGCGGCGGCCCGGGCCGTGCGGCCGGCCCAGCACGAACGTCCGCAGTGGTCCCCGCGTCCGCAGCGGCGTCGCTTGCAGGGCTACTCGGATTGCCGCATACCGTCGGTCCGCCGCCGCCACGGCGAACTCCATCAGTTGCTCCTGCTGTTGCGGCGTCAGCGGCGTGGCCCGTCGCCGGACCCACACCAGCCCGGGGTACTCCCGCAGCCGCCGCTCCAGCGGCGTGAGCCGCGTCCAGAACGTCTCCGCATACCCCGCCTCCAGCACCCCGAGCCGCCCGTCCGGCATCGGCACCACCAGCCCCGTATGCCCGGGGGCGCCGGTCCCCGCCAGACGGTAGAGCAACGTCCAGAACCAGTCCGTGTCGCTCATCAGCAACACGTCGCCAGCCTGTGGCTGATAAACCCGGGCGGGAAACCGCAAAGCGACGGTCAGGTCATATGCCGGAGCGTAGAGGAAGCCGTAGGGGGTGGGAGGATCGGTTGGGGCGGTCGCCGCCGCGGCGGGGGGGATGGTCGCCGGCTCGGCTGCGGCCGTCGTCACCGTCGTGACTGTCGCTGTCAGACCAAACGTTGTTCCAACAATAATCAGAAAAAATGGCCCGTGCCCAACCATAGGTGCATTCCTCACGACACGCACAACGGCACAACTTGCAGCAATACCCACTGTCACTAACTTTTCACTATCTTTGTCACCTGCGGGCGGGGCAATTGTTCGTTGCCATTGCGAGACTTTCCCGGACCAGCCGCATCTGCCGCAATTGCTAGAACCAATACAGACGGCACATTTGGTCGGAGAACAAGAGAACGTCCGCGGCCCGGCGGCACCCACCCGGCATCTTCGGCCAGTGTGTCCGGAGCAGCCGCGGCGGTCGCCGGGGGAGGCGACGGAGGAAGTACGGTGGACTTGGGACTGGCGGGGGACGTGGCAGTGGTGGTCGGTGGCGGCGGCGGCATCGGCCGGGCGATCGCCGAGGCGTTTGCCGCCGAGCAGGCGGAAGTGGCCGTACTCGACCGCGAGCCGCTGGATCCGGCGGCCCACCCGCACGTCTGGTGGAGCTATCTGGTCGACGTGACCGACTATCCGGCGGTCAGCCAGGCCGCCGCGACGATTCGACAGCTGCGGGGACGGATCGACCACGTCGTCGTCGCCGCGGCGATCGGTTCGGGCAAATACGGCTTCCCCTTCTGGAACCTGGAGCCGTCCGACTGGCCGCAGGTGCTGGCGGTCAACGTTCTGGGGGCGGTGCACGTGGCCCACGCTTTCGCCCCGATTTTGGCCGAGCAACGCCGCGGCACGCTGCTGTTTCTGGCTTCGGTGGCCGGGCAGATCGGCTCACAGACCGACCCGCCGTACAGTGCCTCCAAAGCCGCTTTGATCAACTTTGCCCAATGCGCGGCCAAGGATCTGGCCCCCTACGGCGTGCGGGTCAACACCATCTGCCCGGGGATGGTCCGCACGGCGTTGAACCGCTCGGTCTGGGCGGCCTGGGCGGCCCGCCAGACCCCCGCGACCTGGCAGGACTACGACACCTGGGCGGCGGAGAAGATCCGGCGACTGGTTCCGCTCAACCGCTGGCAGACCCCGCAGGACATCGCCGCCATGGCCGTCTTTCTGGCCAGCCGCCAGGCCGCAAACATCACCGGGCAGACGATCAACGTCGATGGCGGCTACGTCATGCACTGGTAGGCGGTCGCCGCCGGGCCGGGGACCTTGTAATCGCCGTGCGAAAGTCGTTCCAACGACAAATTCTCATTGGATATTCGTCGAAACGACAAATCCTTATGCGACAGTCGTTGCAACGACTAATTGTCGTTTGAGGATGACCCCACGCAGTCGGGTATGGGGCGTGCAGGGGAATGGGACCCTCTGGCCCCGGCGAGTTGGCAGGGAGGAAGTGAGGGAGCGGGGAATGGTCCGTCCCCGGCGGCGACGCGACCGCCGGCCAAGTAGGGATCACGGGCATATATTGTAATGAGAAGCAGTCGATGAGGGACCGACATGGCCGGACACAGTCACTGGGCCAACATCGCCCGTAAAAAGAGCGTGGTGGACGCCCGTCGCGGCAAGCTCTTCAGCAAGCTGGCCCGTTACATCATCATTGCCGCGCGGGCCGGGGGCGGCGACCCCGACACCAACCTCAAGCTCCGTTACGCCATCGAGAAGGCCCGCGCCGTTTCCATGCCCAAAGAGACCATCGAGCGGGCCATCAAACGCGGCACCGGCGAGCTGGAAGGTACTAGCTACGACGAGGTGACCTACGAGGGCTACGGTCCCGGCGGCGTGGCCGTGCTCGTCGAGGCGATGACCGACAACCGCAACCGCACCGGCGGCGAAATCCGCAAGATCTTCGAGCGGGGCGGCGGCAGCCTCGGCAACCCCGGCTGCGTCGCCTACATGTTCGATCGCAAGGGCTTTTTCGCCATCGACGCCCACAAATACCCCGACGAAGACCGCTTGCTCGGCGTCGCCCTAGAGGCCGGGGCCGAAGACCTGCACCGCGAGGGGGACGTTTTCGAGATCACCTGCGACCCGTCGCAGTTTTCCGCCGTGCTGGCCGCCTTGCAGGCCGCCGGCATCGAGACCGTCGAGGCCGAAGTCAAATATCTCCCCAAAATGCAAAAGGAGCTGGACGTCGCCACCGGCAAGCGGGTCGTCCAGTTCCTGCAGATGCTCGAAGACCACGAGGACGTGCAGAACGTGTACACCGACGCGGTGTTGACGCCGGAAATGACCGAGGACTAAGCCCATCGACCGAGGAGTAATCCCATCGACCGAGGACGGACTCCCAAGGGCCGCGGGGGCGGCGGGTCGGGTCGCGGAGGTCCCGCCGCAGGTGCTAGAAGCGTTTGACCCGTCGTGGCGGCAGTGGCAGTGGGAGGCGGTCGGCGGGGGCTGGAGCGGCGCGGCGGTGTGGCGGGGCGGGGACCCGACGCCGCGGATCGCTTTGAAGGCGTATCCGCCGCCGGTGGGGCCGGAGCGGTTGCGGCAGATCCACCTCTGGCAGCGACAGGCTAGCATAATTCCTTACGTACCAAGGCTTTACGTTCCACAGCGGGCCGCAGCCGCCGGGGAAACCTTTCTCGAACACGCCGGGCGGCTGTGGGAGGCCGCGGCGTGGATGCCGGGGGTGGCGGCGACGACGCCGAGCTGGGAGCAGGTGGCGGCGGCGGCCGCGGCCCTGGCCCGCCTGCATGCCTGCTGGCCGCTGCAGTCCTGGGGGATCTCGCCGGGAATGCAGCACCGCTGGGATTGCCTAGAGCGGGCGGCGGAGACGTTGCCGGCGTGGTCCCAGTGGCTAGGCCGTTACCCGCACCTGGCGGAGACCCTGCGGGAGGCGATCGAGCAGGTGAAGCGTCACCTGTTTGCGGCTCGGCAGTGGCTACGGCGATGGCTGGCGACGCCACTGCCGCTGCGGCCGTGCCTGCGGGATGTCCGGGCGGTCCACGTCTTGTTCGCCGGGCCGGACGTGGCCCAGGTCACCGGCATCGTCGATTTCGCCGCCATGGCGGTGGACCATCCGCTTTGGGACCTGGCCCGACTGCTAGGGGACTACGCCGCGGCCGCGGGGCCGGCAGTGTTTGCCTGGGGGCGGGAAACCTACCTCGCCGCGGGGGGAGCTATGTTCCAACCGCTGGCGGACGAGCTGCCGCAACTCAGTCAAGTCAGCACGCTGGCGGCGATGGCCCGCTGGCTGGTGCGGCTGCACGCCGGGTTGTGGCCGCAGCAAAATATCCACATCGTGGCGCAACGCCTGGGTGCGTTACAGCAACAGCTCGCCGCATCCGCTGTTGTAGTTTGATACACCGCCGCAGCCGGAGCATCTGCCCGGCGTCGGAATGGTTTCAACTGGCGCAAAGAGTCTTGCTGCCGCCGACGCTCCCCCGCCGAAGTGTCAGAAAAACCGCTATAATCGCAATATTTTTCGCGACGCGGCATTTGACAGCGGCGTCGTGCGATCTACGGTTGTAGTGTCACAGCAATTGCCCGGCGTGCCACGCTGAAGATGGACGCCGGACAATCGCCCCCCTGCGAGTGCGGAATCGAAGGGGCACAGGATGGTGGACATCGCTCAATCCGGAGCCAGCCATGTTCCGGCGGTTGCAACGACTAGCCACCGCATTGCTGCGGCGGGAAGACGGACCCACGGCCGTGGAGTACGCGGTGATGCTCGCCCTGGTCCTGATGGCCCTGATTGCCGGAATCGCCCAGATTGGCGGGCTGACCAGCACGATGTTCAACGATCTGTCACTGCACACATCGTTGAAGATGGGGCAGTAGGTTCCGCAAGAGGCGTCCCGACCGATCGTCCGGAGGTGGTCTCCGGAAGGGGATCGGATGAAAAAGCGGCTCACAGCTTGGGTAACTGTGAGTGCGGTTTGTCTCACCCACATATAAAGGAGTTTCACTATGCGTAGCTTGGTTCGCCGCTGTGTGTCGTTCCTGCAGAAGGAAGATGGTCCGACGGCGGTCGAGTATGCCGTCATGCTGGCCCTGATCATCGTGGTGTGCATTGCGGCGATCACCACGCTCGGGCAGAGCGCCAGCACCACCTTCAGCGCTGTCGGCTCGACCATCGGCTCGACCACGCCGTGACGTGCTGGCCGCCGAGATGGTTGTTGCTTGATGCGACCGCAAGCTTTGCTGACTACCGGATGTAAGGAAAAGTCGCCGGAGTGTTTCGTACCACCAACTAGTAAGGAGTCCGACTATGCGTAGCTTGGTTCGTCGCTGTGTGTCGTTCCTGCAGAAGGAAGACGGTCCGACGGCGGTCGAGTATGCCGTCATGCTGGCCCTGATCATCGTGGTGTGCATTGCGGCGATCACCACGCTCGGGCAGAGCGCCAGCACCACCTTCAGCGCTGTCGGCTCGACCATCGGCTCGACCACGCCGTGACCCAGTCCAAGGGATAGGATGGCGTATCCGTCGCCTGTGTCACGCATCCCAGCCCGGATACGCCTGTGTCGCGCATCCCAACACGGATCGCATCGTCCCAGTCGGAGGTGCGATCCGTGTGCGTTTCTGGCCGTCCCGTGCAGTTTTTTTCACATTTTTTTGGCGTGTCGACCGCTTGATTGAGTAGAGCGGTGACTCCCGTCCCCAGTCACAGTCTTATTGCAGTTTTGTCGGCGTAGATCCAGGCACATTTTTTTTCGGCGCGGATCCCGAGAAGCTGTCGGATGATCCGACAGAGGGTTGCGGGTTGAGGCGTCGCCGTTTTGTCACCATTTTCAGGGAATTTGTGCAAGATTGCGGCGGCAGCGAAGGTTGCGGCGGCTGTGTCGGGTGTTGCTGCTCTGTTGGAGGGATGGGGGTGTCGGATTTGGCGACAGGCCGGCGGATTTGTTGTCCGCGACTTTTGCGGATGCCGCAAACGCGCACTATGGTTGTCGCGGAGGTGCTTATGAGTGCGGATGGAACTTCCCCCGGGCTGTCGGGAGTTGTGGGTGCGGCGGTGTCGCCGGTTCCGACAACGGCGGCCGCTCCGGCGGATGTGCCCTTGGATCCCCATTTCCGGCGGCAGTTGCAGTGGGTGCCCGTGTGGGCGGTGGGGTGGGTAGCGGCCGCCGCGGCGGCTCACCAGGCGTGGGCTTGGCTGTTCCCCACCGGACTGAACGCCGGACCGCTGGTAGTAGTGTGTGCGGCGATGGTCCTGGCCGCGCTTGTCGACGGCTGGGCCTTCAAGGTCCCGAACTGGCTGACCCTGCCGCTGATCCTGAGCGGCTGGCTATTGGGGCTATGCCACGATTTGGGCTGGGTCCTCGACGCCGGGACGGGCGGGCTGGGCAGTGCAGTGGTGGCGACGCTGTTGGGCTTTGGCCTGCTGTTGCCGATGCTGGTGCTGCGGGGCGTCGGGGAAGGGGACGTCAAGATGCAGATGGGCTTTGCGGCGTGGGTTGGGGCCTATTTTGGCCGGGGCGAAACGACACTGGCGGCCGGTTGGGAATACCGCATTCCGGCCCTGGAGGTGGTGCTGGGGGCGTTTGTGTGCGGGGCGTTGTTCGGCGGGCTGTTCGGGCTGGCGATGATGCTGTTGCGCCGCCGGGGCCGCGACAACGCCGCGATGTTCGCCGCCATTGCCCGAGATGTACAACTTTTGGCCAGTGGCCAAGTGGGTCAGGCGGTGGAACGGGCCGAGGGCCGCCGCAAGGCCTGGGTGCGGCTCCCCTACGGCATCCCCTTGTGCGTCGGATACTTGTTTTACCTGTGGCTGGTGCTAGTGGTCCGCTGAGGAGGGGACAGGACGAGCCGGTAGATCAGATAGATTGGTGAAGATGCGTAGAGCTCTATTTTTGGTAAAACTCGTTCCAATTGGAAAAAACTGAAGCCTAGGGAGGCGGGGAGTCGATCCGTTAAGGTGTAGAACGCCGGATCGACGACTCCGCATCTCGGCAGGTCAGTGGCGGCTGGCGACGGGGGTCGACGGAGGGTTCGCCGCAACGGGTGCGGCAGCCAGCGGGTGCCGGCCCTGTCCGCCGTAGCCGCAGGCAGGCAGCTAACGCCCAGTGCAATAAGCCCACACACGACCGGAGGTGCAACCATGGGGTCCAGAAACCTGCTGTTGATGGTGGTGGCCGTCGGCTGCGGCCTGGGAGCGGCGATTTTGACGACCCGGATCAGCGCCAAGCCGAAAATCGAGCTGATCGATGTCTATGTCGCCGCGAAAAATTTGCCGGTGGGAACCGTGCTGACCCGTGAGGAATTGCCCAAGGCAGTCGCCCGCAAGGCGGTGCCCAAGGAGGCGGTGCCGCCGATGATCGTCCTGAATGAGGAGGACCTGCTGGACCGCCGCCTGACCCGCTCGATCCAGGCCGGCGAGTACATCACCAGCAACGCCTTGACCAAAGGGGGCGTCATCACCTTGCCGGACGGCCACGACATGGTCACCATGCCGATCAACATCCACGGGGCGGTGGCCGGATTTGTCGGGCCGGGATCGCGGGTGGACGTCCTGGCCAGCCTGAAACTGGGGAATGAAGTCCGTGCCTTCCCCTTGTTGGTCAATGTGTTGGTTTTGGCGGTCGACCGTCACGCTTCCTATGACTCGGCCAATAACAAAGGGGGCGGTGTGTTCACCGAGGTCAGCTCGGTGTCCTTTGCCGTCACCCAGGAGCAGGCCTTGGTGCTGAAGATGGCCGAGCACCGCGGCTGCTACCTGTCCCTGCTGCTACGCAATCCCAACAAGAAGGATCCGGACAATTACAACATCGAGGAAGTGAAAAAGCTGCTCCAGGCCGAGCGGTATCCCGGCAAGTTGGTGTCCAGCCGTTTCGGGAACGACGGAGCGGACGACGCTCCCGACACGCAGCCGCCGGCGACCGCCCCGTCCCCGACGGAGACGGTCAAGGTCTGGATAGCCAAAAACGATCTGTCCGCCGGGACTCTCCTGACCAAGGACCTGGTGGAGAAAGAGTTTGAGCAGAAGGACCTCCCCAAGGAATACGCTGAGGGGGCGGTAACCGATCTAACGCCGGTGCTAGGACAGCTGGCGCTCAAAAACGGCATCAGCAAGTCGCAGTGGCTGACGGCGGGGATGTTGGGACCGCCGCCGGTCAAGCCGGGCCCGCGGGAGGAATTTGTCCCGCCCAAGCCGGACCTCGGCCGCGTGCCAGCGGCGTCCGCTTCCCCGGGGCCGGCTGGGCAACGGCCCGTCCGCGAAGTGGTGGTCCATACGGCCAACCGCAGCGAAATCTACCGCTATGAGGAAGTCCGTCCCGGCCAATGGCGGTTCAAGGAAAAAGTGGCGGCAGACCAAGGCTCTGGCGGCGACAGCGGTAGCCCGACCCCCGCACCGACCCCGCCGGTCCAGCCGTCCGCCGGGAGCGTCGACCCCAATTCCGGCGGCAGCTCCGGCCAGGCGGGGGACGCGGCCGAACCCGGCCAGTCCGACAACAGCAAGGAACATCCAGGCCGCCAGTCCGACACCCCGAACCAACCGGGCAAAAGGGACGAGGGCGGCGTGTGAGCCGAGCCATGCCAGAAGCTAGAAGGAAATGACGTAACTGATTACACGTAAAGGAGTTAGCGAAGTGTCTTTCGGTTGGGGCGGGGATGCTCGCGCGGCGGAACCCGGCGCAGAGGCCCGCCGCCCCGACCGGTGGTGGGGGATGGAATCCCCGATGGCCTGGCCATCGGATCCTAGCAGGGAGAGGTGAAAGGATGCACCGTAACATGTTGATACGAAAGATGTTAAGTGTGATTTGGGGGATAGGGGGCGTGTGTCTGGTTGCTTGGGCGCAGCCGCCGCTGCCCGCGCCGCAGCCGGTCCAGCCGCAGCCGGAGCAGCCGAAGGCCCCGCCGCCGCAGGCAACGCCCCCCCCGGCCCAGGTCGATCCGAAAACCGGGGCCCTCCTCGTCCCGCTCGGCGGCCTGGTCTCCTTCAAGCCGGACACCGGCAAGTTCGCCTTTACCGACGTACTGGTCGGTCGGGAGGACATCGTGCAGGTACGGGTCAGCCCAACCGACCCGCGGGAGCTGCTCCTGACCGGCCGGACCAGCGGCCTGACCCAACTGACGCTGATGTTCAAGGAGCGGCCGCCGATTGTGTATGACGTGATTGTCCAGCCGGACCTGACGCTGCTGCGGACGCTGATCCGCCGCACCGTGCCCACCGCGGCGGTGGAGGTCACCCCCGGCGTCGGTAACACCATCATCTTGAGCGGTTACGTGACCAGTCCGCAGGACGCCGAAATCATCCTGCAACTGGCCGCCAATGCCGTCGGCCGCGCTCCGGGCCAGCCCGGCCAGCCCGGCCAGGCTCCCAGCAACATCATCAACGCCATGCAGATCGGCGGCGGCCAACACGTGCAGATCGATGTCGTCATCGCCTCCGTCGATCGCAACATGTTGCGGCAACGGGGTTTCGATTTCTCGGTCGGCGGCACGACCGTTCAGGTCAGTAGCCTCATCAGCGGCCTGATCGGCGTGCAGCAGCAACAGCAGCAGAACGTGCCCGGCCTGATCCGCGGCATCAGCCCGCAGGCGAATTTGCAGTTGGGGATCACCCCGGCGGCCTTCCTGGCCGGCCTGCAGGCCCTGCGTAACGAAGGGGTAGCCAAGTTCCTCGCCGAGCCGCGGGTCGTCACCCAAAGCGGCCGGCCAGCCTTCTTCCGCGCCGGAGGACAACAGGCGGTGGTCAGCCCGCAGGCCGGCCTGGTCGGACCCGGTGCCCAACTCCAACCCTTCGGCACCGAGCTGGAAGTCCTGCCCATCGTTTACGGCAACGGCATGATCTGGCTGGAAATCCAGCCGCGGGTCTCCGCCGTCAACTTCGGTCTGGGCATCATCATCCAGGGTCAGGCTACCCCCGGTTTCACCGAACAGTCCGTCCGTACCGCCGTGATGCTCGAGTCCGGCCAGACCTACGCGATCGGCGGCCTGATCCAAAACAGCGTCGAGGCCACCAGCTCGAAAGTCCCCGTACTGGGCGACCTCCCCTTCGTCGGGGTCGGCTTCAGCCGCGTGCGGCACGAAGTCCGCGAGCAGGAGCTGATCATCCTGGTCACGCCGCGACTGGTCGGGCCGGTCCACTGCGACCAGCTCCCGCGGCGGCTACCCGGACGCGAGACCCGCGAACCCGACGATTATGAGCTATTCTTGGAAAACATCCTGGAAGCGCCGCGCGGCCAGCGGAAAGTCTGGAACGGTCGCTGCTACAACGCTGCGTACAAGTGCGACCCGACGGCGGCCATCTTCCCCTGCGTCGGGGATGTGTGTACCGGCCAGCCGGCGGTTGTACCGCACGGTGCGGCTCTGCCACCGGCCCAGCCGCAGCCCCTCCCGCCGGGTCACCTGCCCCCCGCCGGACCGGGCAGCGGCCCCGCCGCCACGCCGGCTACGACCGGGATCAATGGCACGGTAAATGGGACAAACAGGCTAACAGGTGGAAACAGTGTCAATGATGCAAATGGTGCGAATGGTGAAAACGGGACGGTTGGGAAAAATGAGGCGAATGGGGCGCTGCCGGCCGTGCCGGAGCCGCTGCCCAGCAGCAGCGGTCAGCCGTCCGACGGTCCGGCCACTCGGCAATAGCCGTCGCCGGGCCGTCTGACGGGGCGACGGCGGTCCGCCCCCCGCCGCGGCGGGCCTGAGGCCACCCCTCACCTGCCGCGGCTACCCCCTTCCCACCGGGGGACAACCCGCGACCTCACCCTGAGGATGAGCAATCATGCTGCGTGTCGCGATTCTGGATCCGAATGAAGCGAGCCGGGACTCCCTTCGCACCCTGCTTGTGAGCATCGATTTCGTGGTCTTGATCGGGGTGGCGTCCCGCTACAGCTATTTTTCCGACGTCGTCCGCGAAGCCCATCCGGAGCTGGTCATCATCTCCCTGGACGCCGACCCGCAGCAAGCCCTGCAAACCGTCAGCCAGCTCACTGCCGAGTACCCCTTGCTGCCAATTATCACAGTGAGTCGGGACCATCAGGCGCTGTTGCAATCCCTCCAATGCGGCGCCCGCTACTTCCTGATGTACCCGGTCAGCCTGGAGAACCTCTTGGCGGCGCTGCGACGGGCATCGTACGAGCTTAACGGCGAGGCGCCCGCCGGAGCCAACGGCCGGCCCGGCGAAGGGAGTATGATTGCCGTTTTGGGCACCCGCGGCGGCGTCGGCTCCACCTCCGTCGCTGTCAACCTCGCCGCTACCCTCTGCGTCGAACGGCAGCTCCCGACCGCACTGATCGACCTCGACCTGACTCTCGGCGACGCCGACATCGCCCTTGAAGTCGATTCCGCCAACAACTTCAGTATCGCCGACCTAGCCCGGGATATCGATAACCTCGACCTGAACCTCCTCAAACGCACCCTCGCCGTCCACAACGACAGTAAAATCTTTGTCCTCCGCCACCCCCTGGAAATTCAAGATACCGGCTCAATCCACGAACAACACATCGAACGCATCATCAACCTGCTGCGCATCGAACACAACTTCCTGGTCGTGGACCTGAGCAAAGCGCTGTTACCGACCGACTGGATGGCCCTGCGCATGGCCAACACGATTCTGTTGGTCGCCCAGTTGGAGCTAGCCAGCTTGCGCAACACGGTCCGCCTGCTCCACCTGTTCCGTCATCAAGAGGGATGGGCCGAGAAGGTCCACGTGATTATCAACCGCTTCGGGGCCGACACCGTCGAAGAAGGGATCAGCCTAAAAAAGGCCGAGGAGGTCATCGGGGCACCCATCTTTTGGCGGTTGCCCTACGATCCGAAAACGATGCTCGGGGCGCGGATTGCCGGTCAGCCGTTAGTCTGTCACGCCCCGAAAAGCCGCCTGCAGCAGGCCTATTCCGGCCTGATCCGGGCCCTCAGCGGCGGCGACCAGGCAGCACAGAGCCAAACCCGCAGTAGTAAAAGCTTCCTCAGCCTGTTCCACCGCGGCGGCTGAGCAGCAGACCCGGCGGCCATTGTGGTGCCGCCACAATGGTGCGGCCACCCACACAACCCGTGACCCACACCCCACAGGAGGGACACCATGAGCAACAGCCGTCTGCAACAGGGAATCGCCCGCCTCAACCAGCTCAACAGCTACCATACCAATAGCGGTATTTCCCGCCTGTCCACCCCCAGCATGGGCGGCAACAGCGGTAGCACCGGCCGCAACTACGACGAGCTGAAACGCCAGATCCACGCCAAGCTGGTCGAACGCCTCGATTTTAGCCGCGTCCGCGACCTGGCCTCGGAAACCCTCCGCCGCGACATCCGCAAGGTCATCGAACACCTCTGCGATACCGAAAACCCCCTGCTCAACCGCATCGAACGCGAAAAACTCATCGAGGAAATCCTCGACGAAACCCTCGGCTTCGGACCCCTGCAGCCCCTGCTCAACGACAACACCATCAGCGATATTTTGGTCAACGGCCCCTACCAGGTGTACGTCGAACGCCGCGGCAAGCTCGAAAAGACCGACGTCAAGTTCCGTGACAACGACCACCTGCTGCAGATCATCGACCGGATCGTCTCCAAGGTCGGGCGGCGGGTGGACGAAACTAGCCCGATGGTCGATGCCCGCCTGCCGGACGGATCCCGTGTCAATGCGGTCATCCCGCCGATTGCGGTGGACGGCCCTTGCCTGAGCATCCGCCGCTTCGGCACCAACCCGCTCAAGCTCGAAGACCTGCTCAACTACAAGGCCTTCACGCCGGAAATGGCCATGCTCATGGAAGCCTGCATCAAGGCCCGCCTCAACGTCCTGATCAGCGGCGGCACCGGCTGCGGCAAGACCACCCTGCTCAACACCCTCTCCAGCTTCATCCCCAACGACGAACGGGTGATTACTATCGAAGACGCCTGCGAGCTCCAGTTGCAGCAGGAACATGTGGTGCGGCTGGAGACCCGCCCCCCCAACATCGAGGGGAAGGGGGCGATCACCACCCGCGACTGCGTCCGCAACGCTCTGCGCATGCGCCCGGAACGGATCATCATCGGCGAGGTCCGCGGCCCCGAAGCCCTCGACATGCTCCAGGCTATGAACACCGGCCACGCTGGCTCGATGGCCACCCTGCACGCCAACAGCCCCCGCGAGGCCCTGAGCCGCCTGGAGACCATGATCATGATGGGCGGCTTCGAGTTGCCCGTTAAAGCCATGCGGCAGCAGATCAGCTCGGCCATCGACGTCATCATCCAGGCCAATCGCCTCCAGGGCGGACCCCGCAAAATCACCAGCATCACCGAAGTGATGAACATGGAACAGGACATCATCATCATGCAGGAAATTTTCCGCTACCGGCAATTGGGGGTGGACCAGAACGGCCGCGCCTACGGGCAGTTCGAGGCCACCGGCGTACGCCCCAGCTTCATCAACCGGCTGGAAGCCAAGGGGATCAAGCTGCCGGCCAACCTGTTTGCCGAGCGGGTATTGCTGAAAGACTGACCGGCGGGACGGCCCCGGCGGCGAACCAGACCCCGGCGGCGGATGGAATCAGGCCAACATCTGACATCGGGCAGGCGACAACGAGGGGGCACGGGCTATGACCGAGTTGCTGATGCCGCTTCTGGTGGGCGGATTGGTGGTGGGAGCGGTAGTCGCTCTGTGGCTGGCTTTGGCCGGGGGGAACGACGCCGCGGCGGAAAAACGCCTCGAGACGGTGGTCGGTCGTCCCGGCCGCCGCGATTCCTCCGCGGATATCCTGCTCAAACAGGCCTTGCTGGAGGCCGACAAGCAGAACCTGTTGGACCGGCTCACCCCCTCGGTCTTCAACCTGACGCGGCTGTTTGAGCAGGCCGATTGCAACATCAAGCCCAGTGCCCTGTTTGGGATCTCGCTGGCCCTCGGCGTGGCCGGCGGCATGCTCAGCTTGCTTTTGGTCAACATTTATGTGGCCCCGCTCACCGCCGTACTGTTTTTCAGTTTGCCGTGGCTGTGGCTGTGGCAGAAGCGGGCCGCCCGCCTCAAGCAGTTTGCCGCACAGTTGCCGGATGCGATGGAGCTGATCGCCCGCGCCCTGCGGGCCGGCCACTCCCTGGCCGCCGGCCTGCACGAGGTTGCCGAACAGATGCCCGACCCGATCGCCAAGGAGTTCGGCCGCGTTTACGAAGAGCAGAACCTCGGCATCCCCTTGGAGGAGTCGCTCAAGGCGATGTGCGATCGCGTCCCCAATCTGGACCTGCGGTTTTTCGTCACCAGCGTGGCGATCCAACGCCAGACCGGCGGCGACCTGGCCGAAATCCTCGACCGCATCGGTCACATCATCCGCGAACGCTTCAAAATCCTTGGCCAGGTCAAGGCCCTCACCGCCGAGGGGCGGCTTTCCGGCGTCGTCCTGATCGCCCTGCCCATCGGTCTGTTCTTCCTCATGATGTGGATGAAGCCCGACTATATCCGCCTGCTGTGGACCGACCCGCTGGGCATCCGGATGTCGATCGCGGCAATCGTTTTAATGATTCTTGGATCGATAGCCATCAAAAAGATCGTGGACATCAAGGTCTAATGCGACACTGCGTGGAATACGACGCTCCCTGATCATCCGACGCTGCGGGAGGTCCAACAGGTTCAAGGGTAAATTGGTGTGCGGAAATGGCACAGTTGGCCGGTTCCCAAGTGTGCGGAATTGATACAGGCTGTGCTGAGGGAGGGAGACGCTTAACGAGTGGCAACGCCGCGTGGAGGGTGCATCCATGGAACTGCTGGGGTTTGTGACGGCGGATGACCTGTTGCCGATTGTGGTGTTCGCCGTGTGCGTGGGGGGCGTGTTCTGGCTGCTGTCTGTCCTGTCGCAACGGAATAGCCTGGCCGAGGAGCGTCTGGAGCGGCTAGGGCGGCAGAAGTCCCTGGTGGAACTGGAAATGGATCGGGCTTCCCAGCAACGGTTTGCCGGCTTGAAGGAGTGGGTCAGCAAGCTGGGGGAGTCATTGGACCGCGGCGACGATCTGGAAAAGAACAGCCTGCGGGTCAAGCTGGCCAACGCCGGATTCCGCAGTGACAGCGCCGTAGGTATCTATCACGGCATCCGTCTAATTTGCCTAGTCGTTTTCCTTCTCCCGGCCCTTTTCTTTTTCTTGCTCAAAGAAGGGCTCACCTTACGGTCGATCCAATGGACAGTGATCCTGGGCGGCGTGGGGTTTTACCTGCCGGGGATGGTGCTGTGGTATTTGCGGACCAGCCGCCAGAAGGAGATATTCCTGACCCTGCCGGACGCGTTGGACCTGTTGGTGGTGTGCGTGGAGTCCGGTTTGGGTCTGGATGCGGCGATGCGGAAAGTGACCGAGGAGATGAAGGACCACGCCAAGGTCATTTGCGAGGAGTTGGCATTGGCCAACATGCAGTTGCAGATGGGTCGGCCGCGACGGGAGGTCCTGCGTGACTTGGGGGTCCGGACCGGAGTGGACGACGTCAAGGCCTTAGCGGCGATCCTCATTCAGGCGGACCGCTTTGGGGCCAGTATCGCTCATGCCCTGCGGGTGCAGTCCGACTCGATGCGGACGCGGCGACGACAACTGGCCGAGGAAAAGGCCGCCAAGACCGCGGTGCAACTAATCTTCCCGTTGGTCCTGTTCATCTTTCCGGCGATTTTTGTGGTCCTGGTCGGTCCGGCGGCGATCCAGATCCAAAAGGGGCTATTGGCCAAAGGGGGCTAAGCCGCGGCATCGCCGGATGGGGCCGCAGAGCCGACCAGACGGGTCATCTACCCGGGACAACGGCGGGTTGTCCCGCTTACTCAAGGAGGAAAAGCGCATGAGGCGCACACACGCATGGAAGGCGCTGGCGGCGGGGCTGCCACTGCTGGTGGGAGCGGTCGGTTGCGTCCACTGCGAAGGTTCGCTGGAGGACCGCTACCGCAACTGGGTCGATGGGGCCTGGCCGTACCGTTACAACTACTCGGCCCGGCAAGCCGTCTTGGCCCCGTTTGCTCAGCAGACGGTCAACGGCCAGTTTTTGCACCAGACGCTGTGGAACTGGCATTTTGAGCCGGGCAGCGACCAGCTCAACGGGGCCGGCGTCGAGAAGCTCAACACCCTGGTGCGGAACTTGCCGCACATGGAACCGCGGATTTACCTGCAGACGGCCCGGGACATCGCCCCGACAGCGGAGAATTTGGCGAGACTGAAGGAGTTGCGGGCCGAGCTGGACGCACGCCGGGCGGCGGCGATCCGGCGGTATGTGGCGGCCCAGCCGGGGGGGAGTGCGGACATCGAGGTGTTCGTGCACGACGCGCCGCCGCCAGGGATGCCTTCCCGCTTCGGCGTGCGGGCGTTCGCGGACAGTGAAAACGGTTACCAGGGCGGCATCGCCGGTTTCGGCGGCGTCGGTGTCGGCGGTGCGCGTGGCGGTGGCGGCGGACCGGCCGTCGGCGGCACTCCCGCCGCTGGGGGCGCGGGGACCACGGCCCTGCCTCGCTGAGCACCGCCTCCCTTCCTGGCCCCTGTTTTTCCCCTCGTTGTCCCCCGTTCGGCCGGCTGCCGCATTCCCCCCGGCGGCCGGCCGTTTTTCGATGCGCGAGCCATCACGCGTTCTATGCTTGCATCAGGGCAGCCGCGCGGAGTGGACCTCCCGGGCAGGGAGGGCCACGGGGCGACGCCGCTACGCAATGTGTCGCAATTGATTGTCCTCCAACGAGTTGCGACTGTCTGAGGAGGAGACGGCCATGGCCAGTTTGGGTGGGTTTGACACAGGAAGTCCCCTATGGGCCAGCTACTGGCACGAGTTTGTGGAGTATTGGACGAACTTTTTGACCCGTCAGGACGGCGTGGTGATGACCGTGCTTGTTACCGGGGCAGTTGCCCTGTTGATCATCACCCGGGTCAAGGGGAACAAAGGGTGAACGCCGCGACTGCCGGCGATCTGATAGTTGTTGGAACAAATTTCTGATCACCACCAGATAGTTGTTCAAACAAGTTTCTGATGTCAGTTGGATAATTGTTGGAACAAGTATCTGACGTAAATTAGAAAATTGTTTGAACAAGTTTCTGGAGTCAGTTTGATATTTGTTGGAACGAGTATCTGATTGTCATTAGATTTTGGAGGGGCCTCGGCAGGTCCCATCCGTTCGGTAACAAGGAGCAGCAGCGATGGCATCGGCAGCAACGATGGAGCCGGACTGGGAGATCAATCCGCCGCCGGAAGCGCCGTTGGCGCCCGAGTCGCTGCGGGAGGCCGGGCTAAGCCTTGGCTTTCTGTGTGACATGATTTTGCGGACGATCTACACCCGTGGGGCGATGCTTGGGCGGGACCTGGCGCAGTTTTTGTGCCTGCCGTTCAAGGTGGTGCGGGACGGTCTGAAATTTCTGAAGGATGAGAAGGCGTTGCAGGTGGACGGCGGGGACCTGGTTGGGGAGGTCAGCTACAGGTTCAGCCTGACCGACCTGGGCCGCCGCCGGGCGCAAGAGGCGATGGAGTTTTGCGCGTACGTCGGGCCGGCGCCGGTGCCGCTGGAAGACTACGTCGAGCAGTGCTACCGTCAGACGGTCGTCGGCCTGAACTGCTACCCGGAAGCGCTCAAGGCTCCGTTTAGCCACTTGGTACTCAAGGAGGAGATGTTCAATGCGATCGGCCCGGCGATCGTCAGTGGCCGGTCGGTGTTCATTTACGGCCCGCCCGGCAACGGCAAGACGGCTATCGCCCGGGCCATTGGCGAGTTCATGAACACCGTCGGCGGTCCGATCTATGTGCCGTATGCCTTCCTGGCAGATGAAAACATCATCACCGTATTCGATCCGTCCCTACATGTGGTGGACAACGGCGGCGGCGAGGAAGAGGCCGACGCCGACGCCACCGTCCGCCGCCTGCTGACCACCGGTAGCCACGACCGCCGCTGGGTACGGATCCGCCGGCCGGTCATCGTCACCGGCGGCGAGCTGACCCTGTCGATGCTCGATTTGCGGTATTTTTCGGACTCGAATTTCTACCAGGTGCCGATCCACTTCAAGGCCAACGGCGGCGTGTTCCTCATCGACGACTTTGGCCGGCAGCAGTGCAGTCCGCGCGAGCTGCTCAACCGCTGGATTTTACCGCTGGAAGACCGCCACGACTTCCTAACCGTAGCCAGCGGCAAGAAGTTCCAGGTGCCGTTTGAGCAGCTAATCATTTTTAGTACCAACCTGGATCCCAAGCAACTGGTGGACGACGCCTTTTTGCGGCGGATCCGGCACAAGGTCGGTATCACTGCTCCGCCGCGGGACGTCTACGAGAAGATTTTCCAGCATCACTGCCGGCGGCTGGGGATGAACTACGACCAGGCGGCGGTCGACTATCTTTACGAGCGCTACTACGATCGCGGCCGCCCGCCGCGGGCCAGCGACTGCCGCGACCTGCTGGAGATCGTCCAGTCGATCTGTCGCTACCGCCGTCAGCCGGTGCGGCTGACCCGCGACCTGATCGCCGAGGCGGCGGCCAGCTTTATCGCCGAGTTCCAGTGATCGCCGCCCCTCATCGCCGCCGCGGTGTTGATTTTTGTCGTATTTCCATCGCTGATCGCGGCGTAAATGTTGATTTTCCCTGTCCCGCCGGACGGTTTGGCTCAACTGTTCCTATCCGTACCGTCGATACAACTGTTGCGACCAGCGGAGCGGTCGCAAGGGGAACCGTGCATGGACGGCGGAAGGAGCACCAGTCGTGCGGGAGTCGGGCGGCCGCTGCGGCGGTGGGCCGTAGGGCTGCTTGCGATCCGGCGGCTGCGAGTGCTCGTCGCCACCTGCACCGCTGGCCTGCTGATGGTAGGTTGTCAGCGGCAGGCGGTGCGGCCGCCGGCGGAGTTGGCGATGCAGACGCCGGCGGTGCAGGCCGCCCAGGCGGCGCAGGTGGCGAAAATGGGCAGCCGCTGGAGCTTTTTGTGGGGAAACCGCTCCGCCTGGGAGCCGGTCCGCGTCGCCGTCGATAGCCGCGAGGCGAGCGGGCCGCGGCCGGAGACCATCGCCACGTTGGCCATGGTCCAGTTGGAAGCCGCTTTCGACGAGAAGACCCTGTCAGCCAGCCGTGAAGCCCTCCTCGACCACGCCCGCGAAGGTTTTCAGCGTGCCCTCCAGAAAGACCCGCACAATCCCACCGCCCTGTTAGGGCTCGGCCGCTATTATGCCCGGCTCGGCGAGCGGTCCAAGGCGTTGGAGATCTTCGAGCGCTACCGCCGCCACTACCCGCAGGACAAGACCATCTATACCGAGCTGATCCATACGCACGCCCAGTGGAAGGACTGGGAGGGGGCGGTGCGGTGGTGCGATGCGGCGTTGCAGGTCGACCCGGAGAGCCGCAGCATCCGCAAGACCAAGGGGTTCTGCCTGGCGCGGGCGGGCCGGTGGGAGGAGGCGTACGCCTGTTTCCGGGAGATCGTGCCGGAGGCGGAAGCCCGCTATCATTTGGCCCGGGTGCTGGAGCATCAGGGGCAGCGGGAAGCGGCCCGGCAGCAGTTGCAGGCGGCGGTGCAGGCCGACCCGTCGTATGTCGCCGCGCGGGAGATGCTGGCGGAGCTGGATGGGTCGGTGCCGTCGGCCTTTCCCCCTTCGGCTACGGGTCTGGCGGGGGGATCTGGCGGGGCGACGTCGCCGGAGTCGTCGTCCGGGTCACAGGAGGGGGCGGTGCATCCGGCGGGGTTCCGCGTGCCAGTGCCCGCGGTGCCGCTGCCGGGGCGGGGATGGCCCGTCGAAAACTAGCTGGCCGGTCGGCGACGGAGGTGAGCGGGGTTGTTCGCCGGTTCCGCCGGTTGCCGCTAGTTGGCTGTTTTATCCTGTTTATCTGCCTGATCCTGTTTATTTGGTTTGTCAGGGGAGGGAGGCGCCGCCGCCACGGCGACCGTACCGTTGGATAGCGGTACCAGCAGGTGGTCGGCCAAGCGGACGGCGGGGACGACGGGGAATCCGGCGATCCCCTCCAGCGGGACAGTCGCGGCAATATGTCCGTCGGGGCGGAGCAGGAGGAGGCGGCCGCCGCGGTCGGTCAGGAGCAGGCCGTTGCCGGCTGGTTGCGGCGGTGCCACCAGGACCTGCAAGGGGTCGTCGCCGCAGCGGATGGTCCAAAGGGGGTGATCCTGTTGGGGGTCGAGGGCCAGGACGAACTGTTGGGGGACGACGGCGGCGATGGCCGGTTGGCCGCGGGGGCCGGTCCAGACGGTCGGGGGGGCGTCTGGGCGTGCGGCCGGGAGGCCGACGGCCCGCCACCGCCGCAGCGGCGTGCGGTCCGGGCCGTAGAGCCAGAGGGTGCCAGAGTCGTCCGCGATGACGAAGCGGAGCGGGGCGTTGTCCGCCGCGGGGAGGGGAACAGGTTCGCCAGCGGGGGGTTCGCGCAGCTCCCATTCGCCGGACGGTTTCCAGCGGTCCTGGGCCGGCCAGCTCCAGCGTTTGAGCAGGCGGCTGCCGTCGTGGGTGACGAAGCTGGACGGATCGAGGGTCTGCAGGCTCGCGGTGGCCGCCCGCCGCCGGTCGATCCACCAGGTCGGGCCGGGTTCTAGCCGGTCCGGCTGGGTCAGGCCCTTGCCCGGAATGTGCCGGTAGACCACGCCGTCGGCCAGCGGCAGCAGCAGGTACTGGCCCATCAGGGCGACCGGTCCGGCCAACGCCGCGGGGGCGGGGACCGTTCCGTCGTGGACGAGCCGTCCTTGTTCCACGATCCGGATGACGAAATGCAACTGCCGCTTGTCCCGCTCGATCCGTTCGACGGGGGTAACGGCGGCGATGCGGGTTGCTGCTTGGGCGATCGCCGTCGTCCCCTGCGACTGCAGCGGCGGAGCGGCGACGACCATCTCCGGCGACGCCAGCAGGATGGGGACGTTCTGGCCCAAGGCGGCCGCCGGCAGCCGCAGGATGGCCCCCTCTTGGCCGATTAGGTAGGCCTGGTCGTCCTGGATGATGGGTGCGGCCGCGGCCACGATACCCAACTGCCGCCGCCACAGGATCGTGCCGCTGCGGGCCGACAGGAGCACGGCCTGGCAGGCGTGACCGTCCGCGGCCCGGACGATCCAGCAGATACTTTGCCGTGCGGCGTGGACGATGGGAGGAGCCAGGGGCACGCCCAGCAGGTGGCCATTACCCACCCGGCCCAGCTCCCAGCCGCGTTGGGCGTGCATCCCCAGGCGGTATTTGTGCAGTTGCTGACGGCTCAGCAGCCAGCAACTCCCTTCCTCAGTCGGGACGGGGGCGGCCGCCGCCGCCTGCGGCCAGAACGCCCCATCGGGCCCGGATTCCCCCGGCGGACGCCGCGTCACGGCAATACGGAACAGCGGCGGCTCCGGACTCCCCGGCGGCGACAGCCCGAAAATGGACAGCTCCCCGCTGTCGGCGGTCACATAGAGCCGCTCGCCGTCCTCTGTCGGCGGGAATCGGACCCACCCCTCGACGGTGTGTTCGACCAGGGGGGATAGTATGGTTTCCGGCGGGACGGCGTCGGGGGGAGCCGCGGCCGCTGGCGGCACAGGAAATAGACGCAGCCGAGTCGACCGCGGCCCGTCCGCCTGACATAGCAGCAGGCGGCGTTCTCCTTTGTCGGCGGTTGGCAGCAACAGCGGCGGCGACGGCAACGTTCCCGGCGGATGGCCACTGGCCAACACCTGCACGCAACGCAAGGGGAGGGGGCTATCCGGGTTGAGGCCGGAACCGGCGTCGAGCACGAAGATGCGGCGGGCGTCCGCCACGGCGTAGATCCGCCGCTGCTCGGCGTCCGGCACCAGGTGGCTGACCGGTTGGCCGACCCGTAGCCGTCCGCGGCGGCTGCCGTCGATCAGGTCGATCTCGTAGATGGTGCCCAGCTCGTCTTGGACGGCGAGGTATGCCCGGCTGCCCAGGACCGCCGCCGGGGCGGTCGGCGGGGCTGGCAGTGGCTGGAACCACCGCACCAGGCCACTGCGCAGCACCACCGCGGCCACCCCCCACCGGCTCCTCGCCTGGACGGCGACGATGGCCACCTCCGCCGGGCCGTCCTCCAGCTCCAGTCGGGCGACCGTTGGCGGAAAGGTCGCTTCTGGTCCCACCGGCAATGCCCACAGCAGCGTGCCGCTCTGCTCCTCCAGGGCGTAGAGCACACCGCGGGCCAGCACGGGGAATATCGCCGGGGGTGCGGCGACCTCTGCGGCCTTGGCGGTTTCCCCGACCGGGATGGCGGCCGCCACCGTGCGGACCGTCGCGGCCGGCCACTCCTGGGCGGCGGCCAGGTCGGCCTCATAGCGGATCATCTCCCGCAGCCGGGCGCGGGCGGCGGCCAGCATCTGCTGCGCTTCGGCATCGTTGAGTAGGCCGGCAGCAGCCAGGTCCTGCTCCGCGGCGGCAATCGCCGCATCGCTGACCGACTGCAAACCCGCCTGCACCTTGGCCAACACCTCCTGCCGCTCCCGTTCCTGTCGCAGCGCCTGCTCCAGCCGCTCCCACTGCTGCCGCAGGTTCTCTAGCGGCGGATCGTCCGGAGCACGGAACGGCTCCAGCGCCTGGAGCAGCTCCCGGCCAGAACGGATCGCCGCTTCGATCTCGGCGATGGCCGGGCTTTGCCCGCGACGGTCCTCGCGATAGGCAGCCAGGCGGTCCTCGCCAAAGCCGATCATGTCCTCGCAGATTTTTTTGCCGGCGTCGAAGATGTCGTGTCCGTAGCCGCTTTGCGGCTTGACCAGCGGCGAGCCACGCCACGCGGCGACGAACTCCTGCCATCGCTGCAACGCCTCGGCGTAGCTTTGCCGGTTGGTCACCGCCCGGGCGACCGCCTGCATCCCCGCCAGGTCGGCGAAAAAGGCGTACGTTTCCGCTTCCCGGCTGCCGGGGTAGTCGTCCGCCAGTTGCCGGTAGGCCTTGGCGGCGGCGGCGAAGTTCCCTTGCCGGTAGAGGGCTTCGGCTTCCGCCGCTAGGGCTTTTTCCGTAACCTCTTGATAGTAAAGCAGATAGAACGCAATAAATCCCCCCAGCAGCAGCACCGTGACGCTCAGGCCGATCAGAATGACCGGGGCGTAGTTGCGTTGGGGCGTGGGCAGCACGGCCAGCAGGTCCGGCGGGGCCGGCGTCGCGGCCGCATCCACCCGGGCGGCCGCCGCGGCCGGGGAGGGGGCGTATTCTGGAGCAATCGGAGAAGCGGAAGCGACCGCCGGAGCGGACGCCGCGGGCGGCAGCGGTGCGTCCATCCCTTCCGACCAGACGATCTCCCGCGGCGCCGGGGGGGGGGCGACCGGTTCGGCCAGTGGCGGCCGGGCGGCTGGGCGGGCCGTCGGGCTAGCCGTCGGGGTCGGTGCGGCGGGTTTGCCCCGACGCCGTGACCGTCGCGGGGGCGGAGTTGGTCGATCTACGTCGGACGGTACCGGTACGTCGGGCGGGACCGATGCGGCCGGCGGCACGGATACTCCGGACGGTACCGGTACGTCGGGCGGGACCGATGCGGCCGGCGGCGGCGCCGGAGGCCGCTCCGGCTCCACTGGTGCCCCCTGCGGTTGGGCCTCAAACACCTTCCGGCATTCCAGGTTCGGACAGCGGACCTGTTTGCCGGCCAGCTCCGGCTTCAAATGGAACTTCGTCTCGCAATGCGGACACTGCACGATGATCGACACGGCCGCCCCCGACTGACTTGGCTAGTGGTGCCGTTCCAGATGTCCGATGGTTTCGGTGTGCCGCTATTGTACCTCAGATGAGGGGAGTTGCCAAACGCGGCGGCCGATGGCTACGACACGGCGGGAGCGTCGGGCGGGCTAATCTGCTCCGTCACCCCGCCCGGTAGTAGCACCTCGGCCAGTTGAGGGATGCGGCGGGCCGGGTCGCACAGCTCCGCCGCCCGGGCCGGACCGGCCTGGCCCAACGATTGCCGCAGCGGCGGGTCGGTGATTAGCCGCCGCAACGCTTCGGCGATCGCCGCCGCGTCCCCGGGGGGACAGAGGATGCCGCATTCCGGCGTGACGATTTCCGCCCCGCCGCCGATCGTCGTGGTGACCACCGGCCGGCCGGCGTACAACGCCTCGATGAAGCTGATGCCGAACGATTCGGGCTGGATATTGGGCTGGCAGTAGATGTCCGCGGCGGCGAGCAGGGCGGGGACGTCGCGGCGTTCGCCGAGGAAGCGGACCCGTCCACGGAGGGGGGGCTGCTCCGCCTGGGCGACTAGCTGCCGGTAATATAATGGCTCTTGCGGCCGCTGCACGCCGCCGGCAATCCACGCCTCCCAGCCGGACGGTTCGCCGAGCCGTCGCAGGGCGTCCAGCAGTACGGCGTGCCCTTTGAGCGGTTCCATCCGCCCGACCAGGAGCACGACGACCGTCTCCGGCGGCGTGCCCCAAGCGGCCCGCAGGGTGGCCCGGGCGGCCGCCGCGTCGATCCGCGGTGCCGCGACCGGTAAGTAAACCGTTGACACGCAAGCAGTTGCGTGCGCTGCCCGATATGTCGCCGCGGTAAAGTGGCTATTGGCGATGACCACATCCGGCGGCGTACGCGCGGCCCAGCGATTGAGCCAATCCCGCGGCTCGTAAGCGGCGTGCAGGGCGTAAACCAGGCGGCGACCGGCCTGCCGCACCGCCGGGGCGAAAACGACGTGCGGCCAGCTCCCGTGACAGACTACCGCAGCAAACTCTTGCTGATCAAGGAGTTGCAGCAACCGCCGCCGCGCCCGCCAAACGGTCCAGGGGCGGCTGAGCCGCACTCGTCCCAGCTCGTGCACCCCCACGCCGCAGGCCGTCAGCTCCTCCCGCAGCCGTCCAGCGAAACACACCCCAAAATGCGGTTCCATCGCCGGGCAGACCGACCGCTGCCGGGCCAGCGTCAGCAGGTACGTCTCGATCCCGCCGAACAGGTTGCCCGCCGTCAGGTGCAGCACCTTCATCCGGGACCCCTCGCCGGGCGGGGGTGCGGCCGTTACCCATATCCCCCTTGCCCTTACATATAGCCTTGGCCTATGCAGCTATCCATATCTATATAGCTTTAGCCTATGCGGCCGGAACACGTGCGGCCCTCGGGTGCGTGACCGTTAATGGTACATCTTGAACGGTAATGGTATTTGGTGTTGGTATGCGGCCGTTACCGCGCGGATGGGGGGATCCAATCGTCATGGCTAATGCATGGCACGGCCCGCCGATGCGGCGGATGCTCACGCAGCGGCGGCAACTTGTCACGTTGCGGGTTTGTAACAGGTCGGTCGCCCGCAGTTGATACGGATTGTAACGGGTCGCTCGCCCGCGATGGCCGCATCTGCGGCGGCGGCTACAACGCTCCCTGCGGGAAAGTGCAGGCCTTTGACTACCGGCATTTCCGGAGATCCGACCATGTTACCCGGCAACACGCGGTTGGCAGCAACCGGTCAACTGGCCAAATCTGTTATCCGATGTGCAAAAGTCGGCACGCGGTTGACGCGGATTGCGGCAGTGTGTCTGGCCGTTGGGGCGGGACTACTCCCCCCGCCGGCCTGGACCCAGACCCAGACGCCGCCTGATGAAGCAGTGGCAGCGGCCCGCCAACGCGTCGAAGCGTACCTCAAGACCTTCGCAAACGCTCCCCCGCCGCAGCGGCTCGACGCCCTCAGCGGCGACGGCCTCGAGGCGGTCCTGCCGCGACACGTCGTCTTCGGCGTGGTTTACCGGCACTATCCAGTCGGGGTAGTGCCGCCGGCGCCGCTGCGACCGGCCTGCCTGCTGGCCGTCCCCAAAGCCAAGGACCAGAAAATCCAGGTCATCCCCGACCTGGCCGGCTGGGAGAAATTCCTGACCGCAGAGGCTGCCCCGCCGGCCAGCCCGACCGCCGCGGCTGCCTACCTCCGCCTGTTCCTCCGCGGCGCCGCCGCCCTCCACCAGGACGGCTTCTTCCACTTTACCTTTGAAGTGGACAAGCCCGTCGTCCGTAACAACACCATCACCGTTCGCGGCGTAGCCAAGGTCGAACCCAAAGGGGGCGACAAAGGGGAAATCCGCGCCCAGTTCACCTTCCGCGACGGCCGAGTGATCGAATCGCAGGTCCAAAGCCAGGTCTTGGCTGGCGTCCGCCCCATCTGCCAGGCCACCAAACTGCTGGACCCCGACCCGATCGTCCGTCGCATGGCCGAGGACGCCATCCGGGTGATGGGCCGTGCCGCCCGGCCGTATCTGGAAGAACAGCGGGCCCAGGCCCCGCCGGAGCTGCGACAGGCCATCGACCGCATCTGGGAACGCATCGAACGGGAAGATAGATAGGCGAATAGCGAATGGGGAGCAAAGGGCGAATAGGGAAGAGCGAATGGCGAATGGCGAATGGCGGGGTGGGGAGTGGGGAGCAGTGAATGGCGAATGGCGAATGGCGAATAGTGGTGGGGAGGGGGGAATAGGGAGTGGGGAGTGAGGGCGTGGCGGCGCGGGCGGCGGGGGATTGTTCTCAAAGTGACGGGGGTTAGCCACGGGACGGGTAGTGGCGGGAGTGGGGCTATTTTTCAGAATTTTTTGCGGACTAGCTACTTGATAGGCGGTTGCGGCGTCGGTTAGAATCAACACCTGACAACCAGGACCGCTCGTCCAGACACCTGGGACCGCTCGTAGCACGTGAGGGGCATGACCATGGATTCCTCCACCAGCAAGGAGCGCGGTGGCATCACGCGGCGAGGGTTTTTGACCGGCACCGGCGTGGCTGCGGCCGCGGCGGCAGGGCTAAGTCCGGCGGCCGCCGCCACGGCCCAGGCTCCTCCGGCCGCCATGGCTTTCGGACCCGGCCCGGTCCGCATCGAGTTGACCGTCAACGGCAAAAAAATGACCACGCAGGTCGAGCCGCGGGTCACCCTGCTGGACGCCCTGCGGGACTACCTGGACGTCACCGGCTGCAAGCGGGTGTGCGACCGCGGCACCTGCGGGGCGTGCACGGTGATGGTGGATGGCCGGGCGGTCTATTCCTGCACGATGCTGGCGTTGGAAGCCCGCGGTCGTGACGTCCGCACCGCCGAGTCGCTGATCGTCGGCGACCGGCTCGACCCGGTGCCGCAGGCGTTTGTGCAATGCGACGCCCAGCAGTGCGGCTTCTGCACCCCCGGGTTTGTCGTCGCCCTGCGGGCGGCGCTGGACAAAAACCCCAACGCCACGCCCGCCGAGCTGGAAGAGGCCGTCTCCGGCAACATCTGTCGCTGCGGCACCTATGAGCAGATGCGTGCCGCCATTGCCCTGCTGGCCCGCAAAGGAGGCTGAGAGATGGTGGAAGCCTGGCCCAAAAACCGCCGCGTCGTCGGCGCCAAGGTGCAACGCCTCGATGGTCCGGCCAAAGCCACCGGTCGGGCCAAATACACCTTCGACATCAACCGCCCCGGCATGCTGCACGGGGTCATCGTCCGCTGCCCGCATGCCCACGCCCGCATTACGGCCATCGATACCAGTGCAGCCCGCAAGATGCCCGGCGTCAAAGCCGTCACTGTCCTCGGCGTGGCCCGCGACGGCATCATCGAGGCCATCGACGGCAATACCCTGACTATTGCCCCGGCCAAAAAGAAAGGGGGACTGGCCGACCGCCGCAAACTCACCCTCGGACCCGGCGTGACCATCATCAAAAATCACAGGCTGGCCGCCCTGGCCGACCTCAAAGTCGGCGACACCGTCACGGTGGAAGTCGAACAGGACGCGGTCGGGCGGGAGCTATTTTACGCCGGAGACGAAGTCGCCGCGGTAGCCGCAGATACCCTCGAGCACGCCCGCGACGCCGCACGGGCCATCCGGGTCGAATACGAAGTCCTCGACTATCTGGTCCGCGAGGAGGACGTGCTCAAGGACCGCAAGAAGCGGACCGTTCCGGCCCCGGCGAACTACACCGAAGCCAAAGGGGCGACCCAGGGGGACGTCGAGGCGGGCTTCCGTGAGGCCGACGCCGTGGTCGAAGGCACTTACGGCGTGCCGGTCATCTCCCACCAGTGCCTGGAGTCGCACGGCCTGGTCGCCGAGTGGACCGCCGACGGCGGCCTGACGGTGTGGGCCTCCACCCAGGCCACCGTCGCCACCGCCCAGCAGTTGGCCGCCCGCTTTGGCATTCCCGTAGCCAAGGTGAATTGCATCACCCACTACATGGGCGGCGGCTTCGGCAGCAAGTTCGGCCCGGACGTGCAGGGGTTTGCCGCCGCTGAGCTGGCCCGACGGGCCGGGGCACCGGTCAAAATCATGCTCGATCGCGCCGAAGAGGTCGTCGCCGCCGGCCACCGCCCCAGCGCCTACGGCACCGTCAAAATCGGCGGCAAAAAAGATGGCACCATAACCGCCTATGCCATCGACTGTTACGGCACGCCCGGCTATACCGGCGGCGCCACCGTCAACCTCAACCTCCTCCCTTATGTCTATGCGGACGCCATTCCCAACTGGAAGCGGTCCCACTCGGTGGTATACATCAACGGCGGCGCCGCTCGGGCCATGCGTGCCCCCGGCCATCCGCAAAACTGTATCCTGACAGAATTTGCGATCGATGATCTGGCCGCCAAGCTGGGGATTGACCCGGTGATCATCCGGCGGTACACTCTCCCCCCCAACAACCCCAAGGCCCCGCCCCACTCCTGGGCCGCCCGCCGTAACTCCATCTACAACGAGCAGATCGATATCGCCCTGCAACTGTCCGGTTGGAAGGAGAAGTGGCACCCGCCCGGCAAAGGGGACAGCCACGGCCCACGCCGGCACGGCATCGGCATGGCCCTGCACACCTGGGGGGGCTTCGCCGCCGGGGCGACCAACGAATGCTTCGTGACCATCAGCCGGGATGGGAGCGTCGCCGCCCGCACCTCGACCCAAGACCTAGGGACCGGCCAGCGGACGGTCACCGCCGTGGTGGTGGCCGAAATCCTCGGCCTCAACCCCGCCGACATCACCACCGAAATCGGGGAGAGCCGCTTCGGGTTGTCCACCGGCAGCGGCGGCAGTACCACCTGTCCCTCCCAGGCCCCTGCGGCGTTGCGGGCCGCCCAGGCCGCCCGCGACGACCTGTTCGCCAAGGTCGCCCCGCGGGTCGGGGCCGACCCCAAAGACCTCCGCATCGAACCCGGCAAGGTCGTGGACGCTAAATCCGGCAAGGCCTGGAGTTGGAAAGAGTTCTGCGCCCGCCTAGGGATGGACCAAGCCCGCGGTCGCGGCGAATGGAGCCTGGCCATCGCCAACGAACCCGGCAACCAGGCCATCTCCAGCGGCCAGGTCGGCGGCGTCCAGGTTGCCGAAGTCACCGTCGATGTCGAAACCGGCCTGGTCCGCGTCCATCACCTGGTCGCCGTGCAGGACTGTGGCCTGGTGGTCAACCGCCTGACCTGCGAATCCCAGGTCGGCGGTGGCGTGATCATGGGTCTCAACTACGCCCTGTTCGAAGAATGCATCCTGGACCGGGCCACCGGCCGCCCCCTCAACCCCGACATGGAGTTCTACAAGCTCGGCGGCCTCAAAGACATGCCCAAAATCACCATCCACCTGCAAGACATGCCGGAGCGCGGCGTCATCGGCATCGGCGAACCGCCGACCATCTCCACCGCCGCCGCCGTCGGCAACGCCGTGTTCAACGCCCTGGGCGTCCGTGTCCCCTTCCTGCCGCTGACCCCCTGGCGGGTCCTCGATGCTCTGGCCAAAGGAGGGAAGGCCTCATGAACAACTTCACCTACTACCAGCCGACGACGATTGCCCAGACCCTGCCGCTGCTGGATGACCAGTGGGGCAAAACCGAGCTGCTGGCCGGCGGCACCGACCTGCTTGACCGGATGAAGGACTACGTCAGCCAGCCGGCACGGGTGGTCAGCCTGACGGCCCTGGGCGGGGCGTTCCGGGAAATCGCCGCCATTCCGCGGGCCGGCCAGCCGCCGCGGGTGGTGATCGGGGCCGGCGTGCGACTGGTCGACATCGCCGAAAGCCGCCTGCTCGCCCCTTACCCGGCCCTGACCACCGCCGCCGCCCAGATCGCCGGACCGCAGATCCGCAACATGGGCACCCTCGGCGGCAGCCTCTGCCAGCGCAACCGCTGCTGGTACTTCCGCGACGAACACATCCAGTGCCTGCTCAAGGGGGGACGCCGCTGCTACGCCCACGACGGCGAAAACCACTTCCACGCCATCTTTACCCAGGGAACCCCCTGCGTCATCGTCCATCCGTCCACTTTGGCCCCGCCGCTGATCGCTCTGGGGGCCACCGCGCAAATCGTTGGCCCGAAAGGAGAACGGGAAATCCCGCTCGAGAAGATGTTCCAGGCGCCGTCCAAGCCTGAGCAGCGGGAGCATACCTTGGCCCCCAACGAAATCCTCGTCAGCGTGACGATTGCTCCGGAGGTCCCCGCCGGTGCGGCGTTGGCCAACGCCAGCTACGAGGTTAAGCAGAAGGAGACCTCGGACTGGCCGCTGGTGCAGGCCAGCGTGGCGTTTGTGCGGGAACCGGGGAACAAGCGGGCCAAGCATGTGCGAGTCGTGCTGGGGCATGTGGCCCCCACGCCGCTGCTCAGTCCCGAAGCGGCGGCGGAGCTGGAAGGCAAGGAGGTGACCGAAGCGACCGCCGCCGCGGCCGGCGAGGCCGCCGTGCGCGGCGCCCGACCCCTCAGCCACAACGGCTACAAGGTGCAGTTGCTCAAAACGGCGGTCAAACGGGCGGCCCTGCTGGCCGCGGGCGTCCAGCCGAACTGGTGATACTGAGACGCAGTTGCAATGAGCCGCTCGTGGCCGCACCCACGCCCTACACCGACGCCCCGCGGCGGCAACGGCGGCTGGAACGGTGACTGGGCACCGCCCGCCTCGCCCGGACACCGTGCGCTCCAGTCCGCGGAATTAATCGGAATTGTTGATGGCGCCTGGACACAGCGCGCCCGAGCGCCCGAGTGACCTCTTCCGGGCCCAACGACGCTGGAACACCCCGAGGACCACACCCTTGCGGTTCCATTTCCCTTTAGTGGCGGAGGTGCACCCAATGAACCGACCAGAAGACGTTACCACGTCCCTCCCTGTCTTGCGGCCCCGCTGCGTGCACCTGGTCTCCAAGGCCATGGCCGTCCACGGCGAGGCCTTCTCCGCCGACCCCGACTACCAGGACGGCATGACCGATTACTGGTGTGTCAAATCCGCACGGGCCGTCGGGCCGGACTTCGGCCCCATTAACCTCGAGGCCTGCTCCGACCCCGCCCGCGACTGCTACGAGGAATTCTGACCCGGCGGCCCAGACCACAGGGCGTCGCCGCAGACTGCAGCGCGTCGTCGCAGACCGCTGTGCGGTTCGGCCCGGGCGCGGTGCAAGGGCTCCGCCTTGCCTGGCTCGGGGGCCGTCGGAGTCCCGGCCCCGCTGGCGGCTCATCGCGGAACCGCGGCCGGGGATGCGGCTATTGCGAAGCTCCCCCGGCTAGCTTTTGGACGCCGGGCCGGTTGACTTCGACCACAAACGACGCCCGCAGCTTCGCCGGGGCGCCGGGGCGGGTGACGTCCTCAACGATCACATAATCACTTTGCCACTGCCGGGGCGTCACCCGGCAGCGGACGTAGCCACGATTGGCATTGAAAAACTTCACGCACGGATTCTCCTCCATGACAGAGCGGGCGAACATCCCCCACAGTTTGGGGTTGCCGTTGCCTCCGGAGCTGATTGAGGTGCCGACGAACTCGACGGCGACAACCGGCAACTCCGGCTTTCGGTCATCGACCCGCAGCTCGTTGACCCAATTGCTATGGATATCGCCGGTCAGGACAATCGGATTGGGAATGCGGCGTTCAGCGATCCACCGGAGCAGTCGCATCCGCTCAGCCGCGTAACCGGGCCACTGGTCCATCGAGTAGCCGACCTTTTCGTCGGGGACCACATCGACCATCGCCATCATGACCTGTTGGGCCAGAACGTTCCAGGTGGCGATGGAGGACAGCAGCTCGCGTTGAAGCCAGGCGGACTGTTCGGCCCCCAGCAGGGAGCTGGTCGGCTGGAGGGCTGCATCGTTGAGTGGGGAGAGCTTGTCGCCATTGGGTTGATCGGTGCGGTACTGCCGCGTGTCGAGGACTTGGAAGGAGGCGAGGCGACCGAAATGGATGCTGCGGTAAAGCCGCATGTGCGGGCCGCGGGGAAGGGAGGAGGGTCGCAGGGGCATGAACTCATAGTAGGCCTGGTAGGCATTGGCCCGCTGGACGAGGAAGGCGACCGGATCGGTCCCGGGGACTTCGGAGATGTCGTTGGCGTAGTTGTTCTCGAATTCGTGGTCGTCCCAGGTGACCACCCACGGGCAGCGTGCATGCATGCGGTGCAACAATGGATCGTGACGGTACTGGGCATGGCGTAGCCGGTAGTCATCGAGCGACTGCAGGCGGGTCTTGGCCGGGCCGATGTGCTTGCGGACCTGCTTGTCCCGTCCGGGGTATTCGTAGATGTAGTCCCCCAAGTGAAAGACGAGGTCGAGTTCGTCGCGGGCCATGTGTTCGTAGGCGGTGTACAGGCCCTGTTCATAGTGCTGACAGGAGGCGAAGGCGAAGCGGAGCTCGTGCGGCGTATGGGTTCGGGCCGGCATGGTCCGCGTGCGGCCGACCGGACTGGTGGCGTCGCCGCAGTGAAAGCGGTAGTAATACCAGCGGTCTGGCTGCAGTCCGTCCACCAGCACGTGAACGGAATAGCCCAGTTGCGGCGTGGCCAGGCGGGTGCCCTGCCGGACGATCGACTTCATGTTCTCGTCGCTGGCCACTTCCCAGCGTACCGGGATCGGCTCCGGCGGCAGTCCCTGATCTACTTCCAGCGGCCGTGGGGCCAAACGCGTCCAGAGGACGACGCTTGTGGGATCCGGATCGCCGGAGGCGACCCCCAGGGTGAACGGGTAATCGCGTGGCGGACGGCTCTCTGGGGACGGCTCGGCCCGCACCGCCGCTAACGGCAGGCTTGCCCAAGCCGCGCTGTAGGCCAAAAAGGCGCGGCGATCCCAACCGTGCCGACGCACCGTCTCCGCCCATTGTTGCCAAAACGTGGCCATCTCCGATACCTCCCGAACCACATGCAGATATTCCCGATACGATGTACGCAGCCCACGCCGTCGGTGGCCTGCCGGTCCCGCGGCAGGTCCCCCCGCGGTCCCAACCGCCTCAGCCCCGCTGGGACCCCAGCACTCAGCGGTTAGTATGCAAGTTACTGAGAGAGGTTCGTAGTCGGCGTGAATATCGTGTGTGATTTGGTTGAAGTAGCTTCGGCCGGTAGGGCGGCGTATCCGGCGTGGTGGCGTGGGCGATCGCCGCCGGAGCGGGACCTGGTCGGATGGACCGCCCACCCCGCTATGCCCGCCTGGCGGCGTGGGCGATCGCCGCCGGAGTGACTTGGGTTATGGGCCTTTACGGGCCTTTACGGGCGGATCATCGGATGGGGGGCGTCCACCGGTGCGGCTCGCCGGGACGGCGATCAGGGACGCTGCGGGGCTGCCGCGACGGTGAGGACCTCGATCGAGTCCAAGGGGCTGCCGCCCCCCGCTCCGCCGAGCAGGAGCACTTCCTTGGCCGACAGGGGCAGCAGGCGGGCGACCATCCGCTTGCGTCGGGCCTCGCCGACCACTTCCCAGTCGTCGCCGCGGGCGTTGAGCCGATACAGCGGTCCGGCGGAGGTGTTGACCACCAGCCGGCCATCGACGACGCACGCGGCGGGGGAGAAGGCACTGCGGGTGGCGCCCGGCAGGTCCGGCCCGCGACGCCACTGACCGGTGGCAACGTCGAGGACGTCCAGCCGTGGGTCGGGGCCGTCCGCGGTCAGGCCGCCGACGACATAGACGGTGGTGCCGCAGGCAGCGGCGGTCAGGGCCCGACGCCGGAACGGTTGTGGCAGCTTTTTCCATTGCAACGGTTCCGTCCGCAGGTCGAGCAGCAGGGCGTGGTCATGCCAGCGGGGCGGCTGGCCGCGGCCGCGCAACTCCCAGCCGCCGACGACCACCAGCATGTCGCCGACCACGACCACATCGTGTGACGACCGTCCCTCCGGCAGCGGCGGCAACGTTTCCCAGCGGCGCGACTGCGGGTCGAACCGGGCACAGTCCCGCAAGGAGACATTGTCCGCCTCTTCGCCGGGGGCGTTGCGTGGCTGCATCCCGCCGATGCGGTAGATCTTGCCGCCGTGCGCCGCCAGGTTCAGCCCCTGGGCGATCGGGCCGCTGGGCAGCTCTTCCCATTTGCTGGGCGGATCCAGCCGCAGACGGTAGAAGCGGCCGAGCACCGACTGGGTGTCGTAGTGGTGGGTTTTGCCGGCGTGGCCACCGTAGATGTACAGGTAGCCGTCGCAGATAACGGCCCCGAAGCTGGAGACCGCATGCGGCATCGGCGGGAACGTGGCCGGCTCGGCGGCGTGCAGGGTCAGTAGCATCCCCCACCCCGCCGCCGCGACCAACAAGCATACCATCCGTCGGCTCATGACATCCTCCTCGTTTTACTTGGTAATACTATATACAACGCCGTTGCGATCGACAAGAGCACGGTCAACGGAATTTGGTCTTCTGTAGGGGCTTGTCGAGGTAGTGCTGGGCGGCAGTGGACGGATCGAAGGTGACTTCCGGGGGTTCCGGCGTCGGCGCTTGGGTCGGGGCCGTCGGAGTGGGCGTCCGGGGGGTCCGATCGCCGCAACCGACGGTGGCAGCAGCTAGTCCGATGGCCGCGACCATTATCCAATGACGGATATTTGCGCATTTCATTCGTTGATTTCTCCGATTCAGCGGTGCCGGGCCGGTTCAGAAATCGTTGGGGATGACTTCGCCGCCGTCGCGGGTGCCCAGGGCCTGATAGACCGGCAGGCTGAGGCGGCCGTTAGCGAGGAAGCGGACGGAGCCATCGGCAAACAGGAAGTTGGCGCCACCGGGATGGTCGCTGCGGAAGGCGCCGAGGCGGGCGGTGCGGTCGGCGGGGGTGCCGACGACAGTGTTGAACATCACGCCGGTGCTGCCGAACGAGTAAGAGGCATAGCCCCAGACCCATTGGGTGTTGCCGCCGCGGAGCATTCCGGCATAGGGACCGCTGGAGAAGAAGTAATCTTTGAGCTGGAAGCCCATCTCGCCGGCCAGGAGGGTGTTGGAGGTGCCGTCGGGGATTTGGGTCATTTGCACGCCGCGTTGGTAGGTGAGGACGCCGCTGCCGCCGCCGGTGAGGCGGACGATCACGCCGTTGTCATAGGGCGGGTTGCCGTTAAGTCCGGGGGCGAAAAAGGGGTTGGGGTGGTTGCCGATGCACACGGCGTAGCTGGAGTAGCCGGGGAAGGCCTGTGGCACGGGGGGCGGCAGCATGCTCGGGCAGAGGTAGGTCTTGATGGCCATTTGGCCCAGGAGGAGGTTGGAGTAGCCGTCGCCGTCCGGGTCGGTGTCGTCGGTGGGAGTGCGGTTGGGGTCGTAGCGGCGACCGATGTTTTCCTGCTCGAGGTAGGGCAGGATTTGGGTAAAGGCGGAGTTGAAGGTGGGGGAGTTGGCGGTGGGGAAGCGGCCGTGGGCGTCGTGGAAGTTGTGCAGGGCCAGGCCGATTTGTTTGAGGTTGTTCAGGCAGGTGGTGCGGGCGGCGGCTTCGCGGACCTTTTGCACCGCCGGCAGCAGCAGGCCGATGAGGATGGCGATGATGGCGATCACCACCAGCAGTTCGATGAGGGTAAACGCCGCGGGGGCGGCCCGGTTCAGACGGATGCGTCGCATCGTAGATCCTCCGCACAATGGGACACGGGTTCAATCTGGGTCGGTCGAGCTGCATGGCGGCGGGGGGAGGGTGCGGTCCCGGCAGTGTTCCGCGGGCTGTCGGGGCCGGCACGCCGTACCGGGCGGCGGCGGAGCAGGCTCGTCTGGGCAAGGCCGGGGGCGACGGTCACCCCAAACCTTGTTGCAATTGCGACTCAGTCGCAATATGCACTCTTTACTCTATGACCAATACCTGTAGACTGTCAAGGGGTAAAAACAAAAAATGTCCCTGTCCAGTGCGGTTTCACCTAGTACTCCGCACCAGCTATGCTAACGCAGACTGTGTCTCAATCGCAACAAGCTGAGAGGAGAAAGTCATGTCACAATCGTCACCGTTGCCGCCCGGAGCGCCGACCGGGGCTGGCGGGCCGCACCCGCAATCGCAGCCGCAACCGCCGCAACGGCGGCCGGTGCGGACCCTCCGCAGCGAGGAGCTGTTTGGGGAGGACCGCGAGCTATGGATTGAGCACCACGGACAGTACTACCGCCTGCGGATTACCCGTCGCGGCAAGCTGATCCTGCAGAAGTGAGCGGCGAGCGTATGGCCAGGCCAGTCTGCTTGGCGACGGGCAACAAAAAACCGCCGTGCGGCGGGGAAAAAAGCGTTGGAACTGGTGGTGGCCAAGGCGTACGGGACCAGGCGGCCACGGTTGTCTTCGTGTCACCAATTTGCGGGGCCAGCAGCCGATGGGCGGGGTCAATCTGGCGATGTCAGTGGCGGCAGCCGCTGACGATGGCACGGCTGCCGCAGCATCCCCGCAGACCCTTGCAGGGGGCCGCACACGGCTGGGCGACCGGCGTGTACACCGGCACCTTCACCGTCGTCTCGTACGGCACCCACTTCATCACCGTCTGCTTCACGGTCTTTTCCACCGGCACGCACTTTTTGACCGTCCGCACGCCGGTCTTCTCGACATATTTGTGGGTGCAGACGTCGATCTCCTTTTCCACCGTCTCGTAGTAGCAGACCTGCCGCTTGCCTTCCTTCTGGACGGGCACCAACTTGCAGACAGTGACCTCCTTTTCCACGTGTTGCGGCTCATAAACGGTGACTTTCCGCTTCTCCTTGCGGGCGACCCGCTGCATGGTCACCACTTCCACTTCGACCTCGCGGCAGACCCGCTGCTTTTTCATGACGGTGTAGCAGACCGTCTGCGGGCACGGCTCGTCGCAGTCCGCCTTCTTGCGGCAGCACAGGCCGAATAGGCCGCCGCTGCGGGGCACCACCGTCACCTCCACCGTGGTCGGCACACACACCGTCTCCCTGACCTTTTTCTTCTGCTTGGTCTTGACCGGCACGCACTCGTGCACCACCACCTCGATCTCCTTGGTCACCGGCTTCAGCTCGCAAACCTTGACCTTTTCCTTGACGTGCTGCGGCTCGTAGGCGGTGTACGTGAAGGTTTCCTCCTTCGTCCGCGGCTCGAGGACCTTCACCTTCTGCTTGACGGTCACCGGCTCGCAGACGGTGTACTTGTACTCCTCGCGGACGTCCCGCCATTCATGGACGACGACCTTGACTTCCCGGGTTTCCGGCTGGCATTTGTAAGCGGTGACCTTCTGCTCGACGTAGCTGACCGTGCACGGCGTGGCACACGAGCCGCTGCGGCCGCCAAAGGCGGTCGCCGACGCCGGAAGCCCGCAAGCGACTCCCAAACCCAATACGATCCAGCACCATACGCGACTAGCCATCATGCGACTCCCTAACTGGATTGGGGAATGTGGTCGGTCCGCATGCTCCTTCATGCGGATCGGGCCGGGGGCGTGATGACCGCCCGTCCTGGGGCGGCCCGCAAGGTTGTCCTTTGCTGTCGCAGTTTGTCCATCCTTCCCAATCTTGCTTGTCACTACAAATCTTACAGACCCGACATTGCGGCGGCAACAAAAAAAAACGACCTTCAGGTCCGAATTCCGAATCCGCACGGCGGAGAAACGGTGCCATCCCTGCGGCGGAGAAACGATGCCCGCCACCCCGGACGCGGCAAGGACAAACCATCAGCGGCGACGCCACGCGGAAAAACGGCCGCAGTCGCCGGGTTTCTCCCTAGTCGATGGCCGCGGCGGCGGCTACGACAACGCCACAAGGGGGAACCGCGAACGGACCGGACGTGCGCCCGGCCAGGCTTTTGCCGTTGCGGTCACCGATGCCGATGGTCCATAAGAATGCCCGTTGTTGTTGGGCACAAAAACCGCGCCGAACGGGAGGAGACAGAGCCATGACGACGATCCGACTGATCGGGCACCTGTTTCTGGTCGCGGCGGTGTGCGGCGTGCTGGCCGCCCTGCCGGACTGTGGCCGCACCGCCGACAGCGACGGCTGGATCCCCCTGTTCAATGGCAAGGACCTCAGCGGCTGGAAGATTCCCTATCCCCCCAGCGGCCAGTTCCAGGGGGTTAAGACGGTCAGCAACGACGCCGGCAAGCCGGTGGCTTACGTCGGCGTCCTCAAAAACGGCCAGGAGGTTATGCTCTGGCAGGTTAAGGACGGCCTGCTGATCGGCAGTGGTCCGGCCAGCCACATCTTCAGCGAGACCGTCGCCGACAACTTCCACTACCGGATCGTCGCCAAGATCAACCATAAAGGGAATAGCGGCCAGTACTTCCGTACCCAGTTCGGCCCTGGCTTTCCCAAGGGCTACGAGGCCCAGATCAACGCCACGCATACGGACCGCATCCGCACCGGCAGCCTGTATTTCCCCAAGGTCAAGGAGGTGCTGGTGCTAGACAAGGCACCGCATCAGCCGGACGAGTATTTCACGCAGGAAGTGATCGCCCTTGACAATCACATCCAGGTGTTTGTGAACGGCAAAAAGACGGTCGATTGGAAGGACCCGAACTTCACGTACAAAAGCGGGCATTTTGCCCTGCAGGGGCACGATCCGGGGAGTGTGGTGACGTTCAAGGCGGTGGAATACAAGCCGTTGCGGTCGAAGTGACGCCGCGGGCGGCGGCCCGGACGCTCCCGGCAGTCGCGGCAGCCTGGACGCTATAGACTGTCGCGGCAGGGGATAACCACGGGTGGTCGCTGCGGGAATGACGCGACGGCTAGCCCAGGCGGAGTCGGGGTCGGCATAACCGGACGGATCGCGAGCAGCGGTTGGCCGTGCGGGAGGGGGCGATGAGTCTGTCGGGCGTTTTGTTTGTGGCGACTGCGGCGGTGGTGGCGGTGTCTGCCGCGGGGGTGGTGCTGGCCCGCCACATCGTGCGGATGGTGGTGTGGCTGCTATTTACCCTGGTGGGGGTGTCGCTGCTGTATTTTTGGCTCGGCTCGGAGTTTGTGGGGACGGTGCAGTTGATCGTGTATGTCGGCGGGACGCTGGTGCTGCTGGTGTTCGGGGTGATGCTGACGGCCCAGGGGCCGCTGTCGGGATTGCGGACGTCGCCGGCGGAGTGGGCGGTCGGCGGGCTGCTGGCGGCGGTGTTGTTGGTGCTGTTGGGGCAGTGCATCCGGCAGGTGGCGTTGCCGGAAGCGTCGCCGGGGCCGCTGCCCGGTCCGGCGCCGATCGGGTTGGGGCTATTGGGGGTAAGCGAGACGACATCGACGGCGACGCTGACGGGCGTGCCGCCGGGGACGTCGATCGGGCGGACGCCGGTCGCGTATCTGCTTCCGTTCGAGATCGTCTCGGTCCACATGCTGGTGGTGCTGATCGGGGCGGCGTATCTGGCGCGGGCGCGGCGACGGGTCGGGGCCGCAGCGGAACCGTCTCACGACCGTCCGAATGCTTGACAATCCGCCATTTATGGTGCATAATTGCGATGAAACCAGCGATCCTTCCCCCCTTCGCCGCGCCGTTCGGCACTCAGAGCCAGATACTACTACGATTCGTTCGACACGACGTAGCCGCTCGCGGCGGCCCGGCTGCGGCTACCGTCGCCGCGAGGGCGCTCGGGGCCGGAACGGCGATGGCCGCCGTCTCGGCGGCTGCCAAACTTGTTCGGCGGGTGTATCGCTCGTCATCCGGATGGATGGTTTGTCTAACGAGTAGATTGTTTGCCAGGCCAGTACGCTGTTAACGGGTACGTTGTTGGCGGGTGCGTCATTTACCAGATGGGTCAACTGGTGGTCATGCGGGCCTGGGAACGGGGAGACGGACGATGAACGAGGTCGGGGTGCAGCCGGTGTTGCTGTTGGGGGCGTGGCTATTCGTGTGTGGCGTAGCCTGCATCGCCCTGAAGCGGAACGCCCTGGGGGTGCTGATGGGCGTGGAGCTGGTACTGAACGCGGCGAACATCAACTGGGTCGCCTGGGCGCGATATAATCCGGGATTGCGGTTGGAAGGGCAGGTTTTTGCGTTGATGGTGATCGTGCTGGCGGCGGCGGAAGCGGCGGTCGCCTTGGCGATCATACTGAATTTTTACAACAACGCCGCGACGGTGGATGTGGACGAGGCGCAGCAGTTGCGGGGCTAGCGGAGCCAGCGGAGCCAACGGAGTTTGCGGAGTCGCCCGGAGCTGCCAGAGCCCTCCATGCGATTGGCTGTGACAGCGGAGTGTCCAACAGTGACCATCGATTGTCCGACAGCGACTGCTGACTGTCAAATAGTGACAGTAGGGTGTCCAAAAGGGACGATTGAGTGTCTAAAAGTGACCACGGGGCGTCACCGACTGGGACGATAGGGGCAAGGGATGTTCGAGTGGTTTGCGGCGTCGCCGGGACGGTTGTATGTGGTGGCCACGCTGGTGCCGCTCGGGGTGTTTGTGCTGCTGCTGGTCGCGGGGGGGCTGCGGTCGTTGACGCGGCCGTACCGGCAGCACAGCGGGCTATTGGCGGCGGTGTACTGGGTGCTGGGGGGGGACAAGCCGCTGCGGACAGGGGCGTATGTGTCGGTGGTGGGGATGGCGATCAGCGCCGTGCTGGCGGTGGTGGGGCTAGGGCTGTATCTGTCGGACGGCGCGCCCGAGGAGCTGCGGCAGCAGCGGTGGCAGGGGCGGATCGACTGGGTGCGGGTGGGTCCGGCGTGGGAGCCGGCGGCGGTGTTGGCCGAGCGGACGGACGGGTCGGTGCCCAGCGGGATACTGCCCGCGACGGTGCTGCAGGTGGGCTACGCGATCGACGCCCTGACGGCAGTGCTGTTCGCGATGGTCGCGGTGGTGGCGACGTGCATATTCGTCTTTTCGCTGGGGTACATGCGGGAGGAGAGCGAGGAGACGGTGGCCGATGCGGAAGCGGCCCGGCAGTACGGGCGGGCCGAGCCGGTTCGCCGCCGCGGCCGCATGGGGCGGTTTTTCCTGTTCCTGTCGCTGTTCTGTTTTTCGATGCTCCATCTGCTGATCGCGGACAACCTGTTCCAGGTGTTCGTGAGCTGGGAGCTGGTGGGGGTATGCTCGTTTTGGCTGATCGGCTTTTATTATGAGCGGCCGAGTGCGTCGTGGGCGGCGAACAAGGCGTTCATCATCAACCGTATCGGCGACGCCGGGTTTTTGATCGGGATCGCCATCGCCTGGACGCACGTGGGGACGCTGAATTTTGCGGAACTGGCGGCGCGGCTCCGCGGGCCGGGAGCGGTCGCCGGCCAGTCGGATCATGGTGGCAGCAACCATCGGGAAGCAGCCGGCTGGACGTATGCGGTGGCCGCAAGGGGCGGCGCGACGTCGGCAAGCAGTACGGCGGAGCGGTACCATCCGACGTCCGAGCCGTCGGCGGGCCAACCGCGGTTGGTACTGTTGCATCCAGTGGGGAAGGAGCCGGGGGGGGTGCCGGCGGAGGTGGATGTCCGCCGCGGCGGATCGCTGCTGGAGTACGGTGTGATGCCGTACTGGCTGGTGGCACTGATGGGGGTGGGGATCTTTTTGGGCTGCGTGGGCAAAAGTGCGCAGTGGCCGCTCCACACGTGGTTGCCGGATGCGATGGAAGGTCCGACGCCGGTGTCGGCGTTGATCCATGCGGCGACAATGGTGGCTGCCGGGGTGTACCTGGTAGGCCGGGCTTATCCGCTGTTTGTGCCGGAGGTGCTGCTGCTGATCGCGTATGTCGGGGCGTTCACCGCCGTTTTGGCGGCCAGCATCGCTTTGGTGCAGACCGACATCAAGCGGATCCTGGCGTACTCGACGTGTAGCCAGTTGGGGCTGATGTTTCTGGCGCTGGGGGTGGGGGGATGGACGGCGGGGCTATTGCACCTGCTGACGCATGCGTTTTTCAAGGCGTTGCTGTTTTTGTGTGCCGGGAGCGTGATCGTGGCCTGTCACCATGAGCAGGACATTCGCCGCATGGGCGGGCTTTGGCGACGGCTGCCGGTCACCGCGGTGACGATGCTCGTTGGTGTGCTGGCGATCTGCGGCTTACCGCTATTGAGCGGCTGGTACAGCAAGGAAGCGATCATGGCCCAGGCGGTCGGTTTCGGCGTGGCGTATCCGTGGCATGCGGCGTTGCTGGTGCTGCCGCTGCTGACGACGGCGTTGACGGCCTATTACATGTTCCGGCTCTGGCTGGCGGCGTTTACGGGTCCGCCGCGGGATGCGGACGTTTACGGGCATGCCCACGAGTCGCCGCTGGTGATGACGGGGCCGCTGGTGGTGCTGGCGGCGTTGAGCATCGGGGGAGCGTGGGGTTGGCCGCTGTGGGAGGCGGAGGCGAGCTGGGCGGGCCGGCAGTTGGCCCGGGCGGAACCGGCGGCGGCCTGGCCGGAAGCGACGGAGGCGGCGCACCGGCATCACCTGCTGGCCGGGGGCGTGGCCCTGCTGTTGGCCGTGGCCGGGGCAGTGGTGGCGTACATCCGCTTTGGGCGGCAGGCGGTGCCGGCGGAGGAGTTGGTGCTGCAGACGTCGGTCGGGCGTTTTCTGTGGCACAAGTGGTATTTCGACGAGCTGTACGAGGCGGCGGCGTTGCGGCCGGCGGTGCGTCTGGCCGAAGCATGCGCGGTGGCGGACAAACGCCCGACCGATGCGGGAGAGCTGCCGGCGACAGCTGCAGAACCACCGCCGCGACGGTTTGATTGGGGGACGCTTGACGGTTGGCTCAACGCCGTGGGGGACGCGGCGTGGTCCGCCGGGCTGGCGTTGCGGCGGCTGCAGAGCGGGCGGTTGCGGCTATATGTGTTGAGTCTGGCCTTGACGGCAGCGGTGTTATTGGGGATTCTCACGGCATTGGCCCGTTAGGGAGGGGGGGAGGTTGGGTCGCGGCAACGGGTCGGGCGTCGGACCGCCGCTGAGGTGGGGGATCCGGACGACGGCCGCTGCGGCAACGGCGAGGAGGCCCATGTACGAGAGCGACCTGATCTGGCTGACGGTGCTGATCTTTTTGCCGCTGGGGACGGCGGGGCTATTGCTGCTGGTGCCGCGTGGCTGGACGGAGTTGATGCGCTGGCTGGCCACGACGGGGGCGGCGGCCACCTTGGCAATCAGCCTGTGCGTGGTGGTGGGATACTATCTGCTGCTGGACAGCCGGTTGGATAGCGACGGGCGGCCACGGTACAGTGCGGCCAGTCGCCTGGAGGCGCGGGTGGAGCAGGCCGCCGCGGACGCCACTCAGCCGGTGCCGCGCCCGTATCTGTCGGAAGACTGGGTGGCCCGCCGGCCGTGGATTGCCGATTTCGCCATCGATTACGCCGTCGGCGTCGATGGCATCGGCCTGTCACTGGTCGTGCTCACCGCACTGGTCACCCTTTTGGCCATCGTCGCCAGTTGGACGATCGACCAGGCCGTGCGCGGCTATTTGATGCTGGTGCTGATTCTGGAGACGGGGGTGATCGGGGCGTTTTTGGCCCTCGACTTTTTCCTGTTTTACGTGTTTTACGAAGTGATGCTGGTGCCGATGTTTGTGCTGATTGGGCTATGGGGCGGGGCACGGCGTCGGTACGCGGCGTTCAAGTTTGTGCTGTATACGCTGAGCGGCAGCGTGGCAATCTTGGCGGCATTATTGGCGTTGCACACGGTGGACGTGCGGGACTTTGTGGACGCGGCCCAGGTGCGTCAGGAGGCGGAGCGGCTGGCCCGCCGCGAGCGGCTGCCGCTGGCCGAGGCGGAAAAACGGGTGCGCGTGCACACCTTCGACATCGTCACGCTCAGTCGCGTCGGACGGGCGGTGATGCTGATCCTCAGCGGGCAGGAGGACCGCCTGGCGGCACGGCAGACCATCGCCGAGCAGTCCGTATGGGGCGCTAGCGGCGGTAAAGTCAAGCTGTTCGCTCCCGGCGTGGACGTGCCGGCGGCCATCGAGCGGCTCAAGGCCCAGCCAGTGTGCACGCCGGCGTTCCAGTACGTGGTCTTTGCCCTGCTGTTTTTGGGCTTTGCCGTCAAGGTGCCGCTGGTGCCGCTCCATTCCTGGCTGCCGGACGCCCACGTCGAAGCCCCCACGCCGATCAGCATGATCCTGGCGGGCATTTTGCTGAAGCTGGGGGGGTACGGCCTGCTCCGCTTTGCTGTTCCGATCTGTCCGTGGGCGGCGGCGGAGCTGGCGATGGTGGTGGGCGGCCTGGGTGTGCTGGCGATCCTGTACGGGGCGTTGGTGGCAATGGGCCAGACCGATTTCAAAAAGCTGCTGGCCTACTCGTCGGTCAGCCACATGGGGTTTGTGGTGCTGGGGCTGGCGGCATGGTCAGGGGGGGAGCGGGCGCAGTACTGGCAATGGGGCGTCAACGGGGCCGTTTTCCAGATGCTGGCGCACGGGATCACCGCCGCGGCGTTGTTCTTCGTGGTCGGGGTGATTTACGACCGGGCCCATCACCGGGACCTGCGACGGTTCGGCGGACTATGGGAGCCGATGCCGCTGTATGCGGGGCTAGCAGCGATCCTGCTGTTTGCCAGCATGGCCTTGCCGGGGCTGTGCGGGTTTGTCGGGGAGTTTTTCGTGCTGATGGCGGCGTGGCATTTTTCGCCCGCGTTGGCCGTGCCGGCGATCCTGAGCGTGATTCTGACGGCGGGCTATTTGTTGTGGACGTGGCTACGGGTCTTCACCGGTGCGCCGCAACCGCCGCCGGAGTATCCCGACCTGACGCCGCGGGAGTTTGTGGTTTTGCTGCCGTTTGCCGTGCTGGCGGTGCTGCTCGGGGTGTTCCCCTCCGTGCTGGTGTTGCAGTGGGTCGATCCGGCCGTGACCGGCTGGGTCGCCAACCTGGCGGTGCTGCGGTGAGTGGTCGGATAGTCACATTTGACCGGACAGTCAATTGGGCTGGATAATCAAATTGGCCCGGTGCTGCGGCGAGTGGCTCGTGGCTCGTGGTCAAGCTGGCGATGCAATGCACCGGCTTTGGTCCGTCCCGCGGCGGGGTCGGGCGTGCTCCGCATGAGGCGCCGCATCAAGTTCCGTAGGTCGCCGCGAGGGTCTCTTTCCATTTGCGGACGCGACTGGCATCGATCGTCGCCCGCCGCTTGTTCCCCACGCACGCCGAGCCGCGTACGGCGAAGTAGTCGGGGCGGACCCCCTTGAGGCTTTTGAGGTGTTCCGGTCTTAAGCTGCCGCCCACGGCGACGGTCAGGCCGGCCTCCTGCAGCCAGCCGACTAGCTCGGCCAGCTTGTCCGCCGCTAGGAAATCGAGGAGGCTTTTGCCGTCCTTGGTGTAGGTGTCGATCAGGAACGCGCCGAAGCGGTAGCGGCGGGCAAACTTGACCAGCTCCGCCGGGGGGATCGACTTGGCTTTCTCCCAGTCGGCGTAGGCCACCAGCACCATCTGCATCGACGGCGGCAGTTGCCGGCGGGTCTCCAGCAGGTCCTCGCCCCAGCCGGGTTGGTGGCGGTAGCCGGCCAGCCCCCATTTGACGTACTGCAGGGGCAGCTCGAGGTGCCAATGGGCCTCGGTCAGGGCGTGCGGCGACCACTCCCCCAACGCCGCGCTGACCGGTACGCGTCCGGCGACCTGCTCGATGACCGCCGCGACTACCTCCGCTTCCGCCGGCCCGAGCGGCCCCTTGTCCGGCTCCTTGACGTCGATCAGGTCCGCCCCGCCTTCCAACGCGGCGGCGGCCTCCGGAACATCCCGCACACTGATCAGCAAACCGGGACGACGGCTCATACCCCGCGAATCCTTTCACGACTCGGAATCCGCACTCCCTGCAGGCATCATACGGAAACCGTCCCTCCCGGCGACGGCCATTTGAGAGAACGCCGGTCTACAGAGATGTAGCGATGCGGCTAATTGATCAATAACGCCAAGGGGGTGGCGGTGAAGGCGGCGGCGCGCTGCACATCTGTCTCTCTTGAAGCTTGATTCCTTCCTCGAGCGGCATTAGCTTCAATTCAAATAGTGCTTACTGAAACCTTCGCCGGCGTGATTGTATAAGTTCCTGTTCTCGCTTGCGTTCCTCTTCTCTGCAATCCTGAAGGTAATTCCATGCGTCTGGTATATTCTCCAATGGGTTGTGTTGGCGACCGATCTCGCTTCTTGGTTGTGGATCTGTCAAAGAATTGCCAAGAAAAGGAGACTGTGCAGGACGTAACGATGATGGTTGATTGAAAATAGGCCGAGGACTTGTGCTAGGTGCTCCATGATTGGGATTTACCACGCGGGGACGGCATCCTGTGCTCAGGTAGATGATATACAGCAATAGAACCGTGACAACAAAGGGTAGTAGGCGAAGCACAGCGGTGACTTCCTAAGCATGTCGGCAGTTTGTTGAAAGTTGCAGTTGCAAAACTTTACTTCCTTATAACAACCTAAGTTAAAATTACTAATATCAAAACTCAATTTTTCCGTTTTTTCATGGTGCAAGCTCCTGATCAAGGGTAAGCCAAGGCTGCGTCTAATGATGGCTGGATGCAGAAGGATGCGGCCGATGTGCCAGCAAAATGGGCACTCTGCCCAATCGCGCGGCGGGGGTGGGTCGGTTCCTGTCTCGGCAAAATCGTCCATAAATCCTTATCTCGATTGCAGTTACGCTCAAAATCATCGTCTGGCATTAAATTTGCTGGCGTTCGCGGTCGGCGGCCGGTTCCTCTCCCCGTGGCATGCCGCTGCCGGCCCCACACAGGCTGTAGAGCCGCAGGTTTGCCCGTAGTTGCGACCATCCGGAATGTCCATGGGGAGCGTGGACCTACCATCGATCGGCGAGGCGGTCTGCCCGTATTGCGGCGTCGGCTGCCATTTGCGCTTCGAGGGGGAGGGGGGGCGGATCCAGCGCGTGCGGGGCGTGGAGACGGCCCCGGCCAACCGCGGCCGGCTCTGTGCCAAGGGGGCGCAGCTTGGGCCGACGCTGCAGACGCCGGACCGGCTGCTTTACCCGCAGTGGCGGCGGCAGCGGTCGGGGGAGTTCGAGCGGGTCAGTTGGGAGGCGGCGTTGGGGCATGTGGCCGCGGAGTTTCGCCGCATCCTCCGCCGCTATGGGCCGCAGGCGGTCGCCTTCTACGGCAGCGGCCAGCTCGACAGCGAGACGGTGTACGTCGTCGGCAAGCTGTTCAAGGGGCACCTGGGGTGCAACAACACCGATTCCAATAGCCGGTTATGCATGGCCGCGGCGGTGGCCGGCTACCGCACCAGCCTGGGCAGCGACGGTCCGCCGTGCTGTTACGACGACATCGAGCTGGCCGATGTGATTTTCATCATCGGCAGCAACATGGCCGAGGCCCATCCCGTTCTGTTCGACCGCATCCGCGCCAGTAAAAAGGTACGTCCGCAGCAGCTTATCGTGGTGGCCGATCCGCGACGCACCCCCACCGCCGCGGCGGCCGACCTGCACCTGCCCCTGAGGCCGGGCAGCGACATCGCCCTGCTGAACGCTCTCGGCCGCATCTTGCTGCTGATGGACGCCGTCGATTACCCCTTCGTCGCCGCCCATACCAACGGGTTCGAGCAGTACCGGCAGTTTTTGCTGGGTCAGGACCTGGGCGAGCTGATCGCCGCGACGGGACTGGAGGAGCGGCAGGTGTACCGCCTGGCCCAGTGGATCGCCCGGGCGGGGGCGTTTTTGAGCTTTTACTGCATGGGGCTGAACCAGAGCACGGTGGGGATGTGGAAGAACAACAGTCTGATCAATCTCCACCTGTTGACCGGTCAGATCGGCAAGCCCGGGGCAGGGCCGTTTTCGCTGACCGGCCAGCCGAACGCGATGGGGGGTCGGGAAGGGGGACTGCTGGCCCATCAGCTTCCGGGTTACCGTTTTGTGGAGGTGGCGGAGCACCGGCGGGAGGTGGAGGCGTACTGGGGGCGACCGGCCGGGAGCATCGCCCCGCAGGCGGGTCTGACCGCCGTGGAGATGTTCCGGGCGTTGGAAAAGGGGCAGTTGCGGGCGATCTGGATCGCGGCGACCAACCCGGCGGTCAGCCTGCCAGACCTGCACCACGTGCGGCGGGCCTTGCAGAAGGCCGAGCTGGTCGTCGTCCAGGACTGCTATCATCCGACGGAGACGACACGGCTGGCGGATGTATTGTTGCCGGCGGCGCAGTGGGCGGAAAAGGAGTGGACCAGCACCAACAGCGAGCGGATGGTCAGCTACAGTCCGCGGCTGGTGCCGCCGCCCGGGGAGGCGTGGCCCGACTGGCAGATTTTGGCCCGGTTTGCCCGCACGTTGGGGTTTTCGGGTTTCGACTGGCCGTCGGCGGCGGCGGTGTGGGACGAGTTCATCCCGCTGACGGCGGGCCGGCCCTGCGACATGTCGGGCATGAGCAGCGAGCGGCTCCGGCGATGCCGGCATTTGCAGTGGCCCTGCCCGACCCCGGACCATCCCGGCACGCCCCGGCTCTACCAGGACCGCCGCTTCGCCACGCCGGACGGTCGCGCCCAGTTCCTGCCGCGGGAGCACCGCCTGCCCCGCGAGCTGCCCGACCACGAGTTCCCCTTCGTCCTAACCACCGGCCGGATCTACGCCCACTGGCACACGCTGACCCGTACGGCCAAATGTGACAAGTTGACCCGCCGCGAGCCAGGGCCGTACGTGGAGATCCACCCGCAGGACGCCGCACGGCTGGGCGTGCAGGAGGGGGAGGAGGTGCTGCTGTCCAGCCGGCGGGGGACTATCCAGCTAGCGGCCCGCCTCCGTCCGGAGGTGCCGCCGGGGCTGGTCTTCGTCCCGTTCCATTGGGGGGACGAATTCAGCGGCGGCAACGCGGCCAACTACCTGACCATCAGTGCCATCGGCCGCGTCGCCCGTCAGCCGGAGCTGAAGTTTTGTGCGGTCAACGTGGAGAAGGTGCCAGCGGCGGCAATCCCGGAGGTGGTCCCGGAGACAGGTCAGGAGACTGTCCAGGAAGCCGCGGCGACGGTGACCTGGCCGGCGGAAGCGGCGACGGCCTCTGCCGGGCTGGCGGCGGCGGACTGAGGCGACCCGCCGGAGCGGCCTCCGGAGGGCGATTCACGTAACTTGTTGGCCGGTAAGGAGTTGTCATGCATCTGCGGGAGTTCCTTCGATCGGGGCACACGCCGAGCCTGCTCAGCGCCTTTTTGTACTTCGACGTCAGTTTCATGGTCTGGGTGCTGGTTGGGGCGTTGGCCAACCATATCGCGCCGGAGCTGGGTTTGAACGATGCCGAGCGGGGCATGATGGTGGCGGTGCCGCTGCTGGGCGGGGCGGTGCTGCGGATCGTGCTGGGTTTTCTGACGGACCACATCGGCGCTCGTCGCACGGGGATGATCGGCCTGACGCTGACGGTGCTGCCGCTGCTGTTGGGGGGGCTGTGGGCGGACAGTTTCCCGAAGGTGGTGTGCGTGGGGTTGCTGCTGGGGGTGGCAGGGGCGAGTTTTGCGGTGGCGTTGCCGCTGGCGAGCCGCTGGTATCCGCCGCAGTACCAGGGGCTGGCCATGGGGATCGCCGGGGCAGGTAACAGCGGTACGGCGTTGGCGACGCTGTTGGGGCCGCGGCTGGCGGACCTGGTCGGCTGGCAGAACGTGTTGTTGCTGGCCGCCGTGCCGGTGGTGCTGACGTTGGGGGTGTTTACCCTGTTGGCCAAGGACAGTCCGCAGCAGCCGCCGCCCAAGACACTGTGGGACTACGCGGCGGCACTCCGGACGCCGGACGCGTGGTGGTTTTGCATCCTCTATTCGGTCACGTTTGGTGGGTTTGTGGGACTGGCGAGCTACCTGAACAGCTTTTACCGGCTGCAGTACGGTCTGTCGCCGGTGGCGGCGGGGAACTACGCGACGATTTGCGTCATCGCCGGGTCGCTGTTGCGGCCGGTGGGGGGCTACCTGGCGGACCGCTGGGGCGGGATCCGGATGCTGCTGGTGGTGTACGTGGGTGCGGGGTTGGCGATGCTGGGGATCGCGGGCACGCCGCCGCTGCTGCTGGCCACGGTGCTGATGTTTGCAGGCATGGGACTGTTGGGGATGGGTAACGGGGCGGTGTTCCAGTTGGTGCCGCAGCGGTTTGTGCAGCAGATAGGGGTGGTCACCGGCCTGGTGGGTGCGGCGGGGGGCATCGGCGGGTTTGTGTTGCCGAACCTGCTGGGGACGGTGCGGCATCTGAGCGGCGGCTTTGCCTGGGGATTTGCGAGTTTTGCGGTCATCGGCTGCCTGGGAGCGGCCGGAGTGCTGATGTATGTGAGCCGGATTTGGGAGACGACGTTTGTGCAGCGGGGCGGTCTGGCCATGATCCCGGGGCATGAGTCGGATCCGGCTATGGCGACGGTTCCGGCAGCAGCGACCGTTCCGGTCGCGGCGACGGCCCCGGCCACGGCGACGGCCCCGTCCGCCGGTTGGGAGGGTGCGACGCCATGATTTTGTCCCGCAAGCGTGCGACGCTGGTGATCGTCGGCACCGGGATGGCTGCCGGCAAGCTGGTGGAGGAGGTATTGGTCCGGGCGCCGGACCGCTTCCATATACGCATGTTCGGGGCCGAGCCGCACGGCACCTACAACCGCATCCTGTTGTCCCGGGTGCTGGGCGGGGCCGAGGAGGACGCCAAACGCTTGTGGCTCAATCCTTTAGAGTGGTACGAGCAGCATGGCGTGGTCGTGCATGCGGGGGTCAAGGCCGAGGCGATCGACCGCGGCGAGCGGGTGGTGGTCGGGGGCGGCGGCAAGGTCGCCGAACCGTACGACTTTTTGGTCTTGGCGACCGGCTCGCGGCCGTGGCTGCCGCCGCTGCCGGGGGTCGGCCTGGGCGGCGTGTTCACCTTCCGTACCCTCGAGGACTGCGCAGCGATCGCCGCTTATGCCCAACAGGCGGAACGGGCCGTGGTGTTAGGTGGCGGCCTGCTGGGGCTGGAAGCAGCCCGCGGCCTGCTCCATCACGGCTTGGAGGTAACGGTGGTCGAGATGGGGCCGCACCTGATGCCGCAGCAGCTCGACGACGCCGCGGGGTCACTGCTGCAACGCAAGTTGGAAAGCATGGGGCTGCGGGTGCTGGTCCGCACCACCGTCGCGCAACTGCTGGGGGAGGACGGCCGGGTCTGCGGCGTGCAGTTGGCCGACGGCACGACCCTCCCCGCCGACATGGTGGTGGTCAGTTGCGGCATCCGTCCGAACGTCGAGCTGGCCGCCGCTGCCGGACTGACGGTGGAGCGTGGCATCGTCGTGGACGATCAGTTGCGGACCAGCGACGCGGCGATCTACGGCTTGGGCGAATGCATCCAGCACCGCGGCAAGCTTTACGGCTTGGTCGATCCAGTCTACGACCAGGCCCGCGTGCTGGCCGACGTCCTGACCGGACACAACCCGCAGGCGACCTACGCCGGATCGGCCCTGGCCACCACGCTTAAAGTCATGGGGATCGACCTGACGGTGATGGGGGAGGTGTCGCCGCGTGGCACCGGGCCACAGGGCTGGACCGAGGAGGTGGTCAGCCACCTCGACCCGGACCGGGGAATGTACCAGAAGATCGTGCTGCGGGAGCGGCGGCTGGTCGGAGCGATCGTCCTGGGCATCCCCGAAGGGGGACGGCTGCTGCGGCTGTTCAAAAGCGGCCAGCCGATCGACCGGCCGGCTCACGAGCTGCTGCTGCCCGATCCGGCGACGGCCAGCCCCGACAGTGCCGCAGCGGCGGCCGCCGAGCTGGACCGGCTCCCCGATGACGCCCTCATCTGCAACTGTAACCAGGTCAGCAAGGGCCGCATCGTCGCCGCCATCCGTCAAGGCAAATGCACCATCGAGGCGGTCGGCGAATCTACCCGCGCCGGCACCGGGTGCGGCTCCTGCCAGTTGTTAATTGGGCAGTTGCTGGAGCGGCACGCCCCCACTCGCCCCGCCGCCGCACCCAACAAAATCGAACTGATCAAACAGGAAAAGGACGGCCTGGACGCCCTGCCAGACATCCTCCGCCTGGCCGAGGGGAACCGCTGGCAGGAGATGACCGAAGCGGACAAGCAGCGGGCCAAATGGCACGGCCTGTTCTTCCGCATGCCCACCCCCGGCCACTTCATGATGCGGCTGCGGCTGGAGGCCGGACAGGCCAACTCCCGGCAGTTCCGGACCATCGCCGAGCTTTGTGACGCATACGGCAAAGGCTTCTGCGACCTGACCACCCGGCAGCAGATCCAGCTCCGCTGGTTCACCCTGGCGGATGTGCCGGAGATCTGGCGGCGGCTGCAGGAGGTCGGCCTCCACAGCAAGCAGACCGGCATGGACAACGTCCGCGGCGTGTGCGGCTGTCCGCTGGCTGGCCTGACCCCCAACGAACTGCTGGACGCCACACCAGCGGTACGAGCCTTCACCGCCATGATCGTCGATAACAAGGAGTTCACCAACCTGCCGCGGAAGTTCAACGTCACGATTACCGGCTGTCTGGAAAATTGTTGTCATGCCGAAACGCAGGACCTGGCGTTGGTTCCGGCCACGCGCACGGCGGCGGGCCAAACCGTAGCGGGCTTCAACGTCCTAGTAGGGGGTAAGCAAGGCTCGGGGGGCTATGTTCCGGCCCGGCCGCTGGACGTGTTTGTGCCGCCGGAGGATGCGGCCGGGGTGTGTGCGGAATTGACACGCATTTTCCGGGACCACGGCCCGCGTGGCAGCCGCACCCGCGCCCGTCTGGCGTTTCTGGTCGAAGATCGCGGCGTCCGCTGGCTGCGGGACGAGCTACAACGCCGCTGGGGCCGCCCCCTGCTGCCCGCTGGCGAGGATGCACGTAAGTCCAAGCACACCGACCACTTAGGAATTCAGCCGCAGAAGGGGCGGGCGGCCAACGGTTCGCCGCTCTACTCTGTCGGCCTGCTGGTCCCCGTCGGACGGATCACCTCTGCCCAACTGCGGGCCGTCGCCGACCTGGCCGACCGCTACGGCAGCGGCGACATCCGCCTGACGGTGGGCCAAAATCTGGTCATTCCCAACGTGCCCGAAGATCGCCTCGCCGAGCTGACAAGCGAGCCGATCTGCCGCGAACTTCCTTACGATCCCTCGCCGATCCTGCGCGGCCTGGTCGCCTGTACCGGCAACGACTACTGCCACATGGCCCTGATCGATACCAAGGGCTACGCCATTCAGATCGCCCAGGAGCTGGAACGCCGCACACAGGGGCGAACCGTTCGTCCGCTGACCATCCACTGGTCGGGTTGTCCGGCAGGCTGCGGCCTGCACCATGTGGCCAGCATCGGCTTGCAAGGCTGCCGGACCCGTATCCAGGGGCAGGTGGTCGATGCGGTGCACGTCAGCGTCAACGGCCGGGCCGGCCCGGAGCCGCGCCTGGCTACGGATCTGATGTACGACGTGCCGATCGAGCGCCTGGCGGACGCCCTCGAGCCGCTGGTACTGCACCTGCCGCGGGAGGGCTGAGCGTCGGCAACGCCCAGCGGCGGGAGGCTGCGTCGCGGCGGCGTCATTTTTCATGTCGAGCATCAATTCCGTGGTCCGGCCAAAAATGAGAGCGGTCCTTTTTGCCATCGCGGCATTTGCAAGCTAAAAGATAGTAGCCTGTGAGCGTGTGCCGCCCCCGCGCTCGCCCGAACCGGCGGCGTGACGAGAGGTTATTGTCTTTGAGCTGCGGAGCCGCCATGCCTCTACGTCTGGCCAGTCAGGAGGAGTTGCCGGCCCCCCTGGCGGGCTACCGGCTGCTGGAGCGGCTCGGTCGCGGCGGATTTGGCGAAGTGTGGAAGGTGGAGGCCCCCGGCGGACTGCTCAAGGCCGCCAAGTTCGTTTTCGGCGACCTGCACAGTTCCGATGAACAGAGCCGTCCGGCCGAGCAGGAGCTGAAGGCCCTCCGCCGCGTCCGCGAGATCCGCCATCCGTATGTCCTTTCCCTGGAACGGTTTGACATCATCGATGGCCAGTTGGTCATCGTCATGGAGCTGGCTGACCGCAACCTATGGGACCGCTTCCGCGAATGCCGGGCGCGGGGCTTATCAGGCATTCCGCGACCCGAGCTACTCCGTTACATGGAGGAAGCCGCCGAAGCCATCGACCTGATGAACGGCCACTACCAGATTCAACATTTAGACATTAAGCCGCAAAACCTGTTTTTGGTGGCCAATCACGTCAAGGTCGGGGACTTTGGCCTGGCCAAGGTGCTCGACGGGCTGACGGCGACGGTGACTGGTGGGGTTACGCCGGTCTATGCCGCGCCGGAGACGTTTGAAGGGCGGGTCACCCGGTTTTGTGACCAATATAGCCTGGCAATTGTCTATCAGGAGTTGCTGACCGGTAGCCGGCCATTTGCGGGGACCAACGCCCGGCAGTTGCTGCTGCAGCATCTGACGGGGACGCCGGATCTGGAGGCGTTGCCGGGTGGGGACCGTGCGGTGATCGCCCGGGCGTTGAGCAAAAAGCCGGAGGAGCGGTGGCCGAGCTGTCTGGAGATGGTGCAGGCGTTGCGGCGGGCCGACCATCCGGGGATGACGGCAGTGTCGGGGGTAGGGGTGCCAGCGGCTGTGGCGGCAAGTGAAGCTGCGGATTTGTCGCAACGGATGACGCCGCCCCCCACGCAGACGGGTGGTGGCGGTCCGTCCTCGTCGTTGGCGACGCGGATGGCGGCGGGGCGGGGGATACCCCCGCTGACCGTCCACGGCCAACCGGTGTCGACGCCGGCCCCCGCGACTGTGCCGCGCGGCGGAAGCGTTACGCCGCGGCTGGTGACCCCGACAACCACGGTCCGTCCGCCGTCACGGCTGCTGACCTCTGCCGAGTTGGCCGCCGCACCGCCGTCTCCGGTGGTCGCCCTGCCGCCGGAGCAGCATGGCCCGGGGGTGCTGGTGCCGACCCTGATCGTCGGGTTGGGGGACCACGGCCGCCGCATCCTCGAGCGGTTGCAGGAATTGGTACGGCAGCGGTTTGGCGGCCTGGACCGCGTGCCGCACCTGCGGTGGCTGTGCATCGACCCGTCCGGGCCGCGTCCGGGCGAACCGCCCGCCTACGAAGTGGTAGCCACGCCGTTGCACCGGCCGGCCCATTATTTGCAGCAGCCGCGGCTGGCCGACCTCGAGCAGCGATTGCCCCCCGGCGTACTCTACCGGCTCAACCGGCAGCACGACTCGCCGCAGGGGGTGCGGGCGTTGGGCTGGCTGGCGTTGTGGGACCACGCCGCGGCGGTCCGCAAGCAATTCCGGCGGCACCTGCACGCCCTGCTGGCGGACGACCCACTCCGTCAAGCGGCCGCCGCCACCGGCCTGGAGCTGCGGTCGAACCGGCCACGGGCCTACCTGCTGGCCGACCTGGGGGGTGGCACGGGGAGTGGCATGCTGCTGGAGGCGGCCTACCTGTTGCAGCGGGAATTCGAGCGAAGCGGGGGGCTGCCGCCGGCGGTGCACGCCGTGGTGCTGCTGCCGCAGGGGGGACGTCCCACGAGCAACGATGCGGCCGGCCGCCTGGCCAACGCCGCCGCCGCCCTGCTGGAGCTATGGCACTACCAGTCGGGGCAGGGGATTTATCATGCCCCGCCGCTGGCGGAGGGGGAGTCGCCGTGGACGGCGTCGTACCCGCCACTGCAAGAGCTGTGCCTGATAGGCTACAACGACGAGGAGGAGATGCACGCCCGGCCGATGGCGCTCGCGGCGGCGGCCCGGTTACTATTTCTGCAACTGTTTTCGCCGCTGGGGCGACACCGGGAGCCGCCGCCGGTGCCGGATCGGCCGGCGGTACCGCCCCAGTCGGTACTCCCAGCACCCTCGACCCTGCCGGCGGTCGGCCGCAGCGTCGGACTGTACCGTTTCCACTGGCCGCGTCAGGAGCTGCACGAGGAGTTGGCATACCGCCTGGCCGTGCGATGGGTGGAGCAGTGGAACCGGCCGCCTCCGGAGACGATGCCGCCGGGACTGGCCGAGTGGGCCGAGCAGCAGTGGCAGCACCACGGCCTGACCATCGAGCAGTTGCTAACAGGAGCGGAACAGGCCCTGGCCCAGCGGCTCGGCGAGTCGTGCGAGCAACGCTTCCAGAGCCTGTTGCAGCCGTTGCTGACGGCGACCCCCTCGGCGGGGAAGGTCGATCCGTACACCGTCTGCCAGGTGCTCGACGAGCTGCTGCGGCTGGTGGGCACGCCCGACCCCAAGCCGCCCCAGGGGACCGGGGCATGGGCAGCGTTGCTCGAGGAGCTGGCGCCGCAGCAGCAGGCGGAGGTGGAATCGCGGCTGGCGGCGTTTGCGGTCGCCGCTGTGGAGGTGCCCGGCTACCGCTTTGCCGCCGCCCGACAGGTGCTCAAATATTCGTACGATCGTTGGGTCGGACAGTTGGCCGAACTGGAACAGTTGCGGCAACAAATGGCGCAGCAGTCCCGCTCCCACTATGCCCGCCTGCTGCAGGTGATCGGGCAGTTGCAGGCGGGGGGATGGACGGTCAGTTGGCGGCGGACGGCTCTGGGGCAGGAGCTGCTGGAGCTGTTACGCATTTTTCCGCGTCGCCGCTTGCAATTTTTGCTTTTAGAGTACATAATTACATTAGGGCGGCACCTGCTGGCCGGCTTGCCTGACCTGCAACGCGACCTGGAGCAGTGCCAGCAGAACCTGCGAACCGTCGCCGAACACCTGCGGCAGATGGCCCCGGCCACGCGGTCCGTCGAGCCCGGCTGCTGGCTGTTTGCCGACGGCCAGATGGACATCGCCACGGCGGCCCAGCAACTGCTGGACACATTGCCCGCAGCGGTCGCCGCCCAGTGGGAACAGGAGTTGCAAAAGCAGATTAGCCGCAAGTTCCATGGCCTGAGCGCCGTGTGCCTGAAGGTCCAACGGCTGGGCCGGATATTTGCCGAGTGGCTGGTCCAACAGTGCCGGAGGTTGGTCGAGCAACATTTGGACATTCCGGAGCCGGCCCGCATTCTGGAGCAGCAGATCGCCGAGGGGGCGGGGCTGCGGCTACTGGCAGAAGCGGCGACGGCGGCAGAACCGCTGCTGCGTCCGACCTCGCCGGATGCGGTCGCCCGCGGCGTGGTCATAGCTCCGGACGCGGCGATCGGTCACCGCCTGGCCGATTGCCTGCAGCAGCTCACCGAGGGGCTGGACTGGGAGGCGGTGGCGGCCGAGCAGGAGCTGTGTCTGTACCGCGAGTACGGCCCGCTGCTGCTGAGCGAGCTGCCGCACCTGCAGGCGACAGGCCGCCGGGCCGTGGAGCGGATGCTGGCCGCCGACCATCCGCCGCACACCCGGGTGGATGTAGCCTGGTCGTGGCCGGCCACCTCGCAGTAACGGTCCAGCCGGCCACTGTCGGTTGCGGCGTCGGTGTGGCGGTCTAGTGCCGGCCATTACTGGGTGCGGCGTTGCAGTGACGGTGGAGTGTCAGCCAAGTCGATGGTAGCGGCCGACTGACAGCGGGGCGTTGTTGCTGTGCGTCGATCATCTGCGGTGCAGCGATGCCGCATCCGCACGGGTCGGCATGGCTCACTTTTTGTCGTTTGCGGGCCGGCTGGTGGTGCCGCCGATGGTGGTGCGGGTGGCCCGGATGCGGGCGAGCAGGTTCTCCCGGGCGATGCTGGCCGGGTCGCCGGGGGAGGCGATTGGCCCCGCAACGGCCGGAGCAGATTCCGTTGCCGGCGGAGTCTCCTGGGCGGGGGCCGTGTCGCCGCTGTCCGCATCGGTCGGGCTGGCCTTGTCGACGTAGCCGGTTTCGCCGTAGTACCGCTTCAGCTCGCCGACGCGGACCGTGCGGTCCAGGCGGATATAGGCAATCGCGTCGTAAGGGATGAAAAAACCGCGGCCTTCGTCGGTGGACCCTCCCTCCCGGCCACGCAGCACCAGATAGTGCGGTTCAAAGCGGGCGATCGCGTCCACCGCGATGACATACTGGTTGACCAGCACCAGGTTGACGAAGCTGTGCAACGCTTCCGGCAGCTTTTGGAAAATATCGAGGCATTCCTCGCGGCGCATGGGCAGGTTCTCCCGTAACGGGGGACGCTGGCAGCTACCAGGCTGTCCGCAGCCGTGCTCGGCGCTGTTATGCGATTGTCATGCGGGCAATCAAAGCGGTAGCACCGGATCGGGCATCGGTCAAATGCTGAAGGACTACAGCAGGCCGATTCAGACCGGAGCGGGGAATTATCGCGGCGGCGCAACCGCGGCAGCGGCCAGCGTTGCGGCCGGGAGGACGGCCCCTGGAGCAGCAGCCCTGCTGGCCGCATCCTTGCCGGCATCTTGAAGGCGGCCGGCGGCGGGGTAACATGGCAGCAGGTGCACTGCGAGGGGACGATCATGGAGCGACAGTGGGATCGTCGGGAGTTTCTGGCCGCTGTTGGGGCGGCTGTAGCTGGCGGCGGGATGGCCATGCCGCAGCGGACTCACCCAGCCCGGGCGGATGGCTGCGTGCTCATCCAGTTGATCGGTGGGCCGCCGCATCTGGACACTTTCGACCCCAAGCCGGAGGCCCCGGCGGAGTATCGCGGGCCGTTTGGGGCTATCCGTACCCGCCTGCCGGGGGTGTTCGTCAGCGAGCTGTTGCCGCGACTGGCCGAGCGTCTGGACCGGGTGGCTCTGGTCCGGTCGGTGTATCATGACGCCCCGCCGGTGCACGAGTGCGGCCTGCAGTTGCTCAACACGGGGCGGCTGTTCCGGGACGGTCCGGCCTGGCCAAGCCTGGGGTGGGTCTGGGCGTGGCAGCAGCGGCGATCGGGGGATGCGGGGGCGGCGCCGGTGGTCTGGCCGCATCTGCATGTGGACACGGGGATCGCCGTGGACAAGGGGTACGGCCCAGGGTTTTTGTTGCCGGAGATGTCGTCCGCTGAGCAATGGGCAAGCGACGTGGCCGTGTCATCGGGTGTGGCGGAGGCGGCGGATGATCCCCGTTACGGTTCGACGCCGCTGGGTCGGGCGTGCCGCCGGGCCGTGGCCCGCTTGCGCCACCGGCCGCATAGCTTCATCACCATCACCATGTATCAAACGGTCTTTGACACGCTGAGCTGGGACTGTCACGGTGACGGCGGCGCGTTGCGGACGCGGGTCCGTGATCTGGCCGGGGGCATAGCCGCGGCGTTCGACCAGGCCTTCGCCGCGTTTCTGGACGAGCTACACGCCTGCGGCCTGCTGGAGCGGACCCTGGTGGTCGCCTGCGGCGAGTTCGGCCGCACGCCGCGACTCAACCCGCACGGTGGCCGCGACCATTGGGCGGGGGTCTGGACGGCCCTGGTGGCCGGAGGCGGCGTCCGCGGCGGACAGGTGCTCGGACGCAGTGACCCTCGTGGCATCGAGCCAGCCGACCGCCCGGTGCACCTGCAGGAGCTGGCCGCGACCGTCCTGTACGCGTTAGGAGTTCCCACCGACGCGGTGCTAGCCGGGCCGCAGGGGGCCGTGCCCGCTTACCCCGCCGCGCCGCTGCGCGAGCTGTTCTGAGACTTGGCCCGCGGACGCTTGCACGAGCTGTTTCCAGACGCGGCCCGGCGGACACCAAGCGAGCTGTTCTGAGAGGTGACCCGTCGGACGTTGGCCGACTCGCCGGGATTGCTGGAATCCCTCGTCACGCCCGCGGCCGGCGGCAGTCGCTCACGCCGCACGAGCCAGGTTAAGCCTGTCGTAGCCTCACGGGGATCTCCCGCCGTGATTGACGGGCAGCAACGGAAGGAGTCACACCATGCATCGGGACGCACAAGACTGTACCGGCCGGGCTTTTGCCGGTCGAGTTCCTGCCGCTTGCGGGCGGCGGTGGCTCCCGCGTCTGGTGGGCGTGGCGGTAGTCGGCCTCGGCATGGGGGTAGTCGGCCCCGGCGTGGCGGCGTGGCTGCCGCCGTTGCGATCCGCCCGGCCGGCGGCATCGATAATCCCAGCCCAGGCGGCTCTCCCTTCAGCGGCTGTACCCGCGACGGTTCTCCCGGCGACGGCCGATGCTCCCGCCACACTACCGGGGACGGAACCGCTGACCCTCGACGGCGACCTCGCCGCCCGGATGGTCGAGGGGATCCACCGCTTCCTGGACCGGGCGTTGGCCGAGTCCCCGTCGCGTCGGGCCGCACGCTGGAAGTTGGACTGCAGCAATCCGGAGCGGTTCGACCAGTCGGCGGCGGGTCACCGCGAGCGGCTCCGTAAGGCGTTGGGGCTGGTCGATGCGCGGCTTCCTGTGCAACTGGACTACGTGGGTGGGCCGAGGCGGGAGCCGCTGCTGGCCGAGGCGGAACGGTTCCGCGTGTGGGCGGTGCGGTGGCGGGTGCTGCCCGGGGTGGACGGCGAGGGGCTGCTGCTGGAGCCACGCGGTGCGGCGGTGGGGGTGGCGGTGGTCGTGCCGGATGCGGACTGGACGCCGGAGATGCTCGTCGGGCTAACGCCGGGACTGCCACCGGCGGTGCTGGTCGGGCCGCGACTGGCCGATGCGGGGGTGCGGGTACTGGTGCCGGTTCTGATCGACCGCAGTGATGCGTTTTCCGTCAACCACGCCCTAGGGCGGGGGACCAACCAGCCGCACCGTGAGTTCGTCCACCGCATGGCTTACGAGATGGGCCGGACGCTGCCCGGCTACGAGCTGCAGAAGATTTTCGCGGCGATCGACTGGCTGGTGCGGGAGACGCCACCGCCGGCCCGGGAGCGGGTGGCCCTGATCGGCTACGGCGAGGGGGCGTTTTTGGCCCGCTTTGCGGCGGCGTTGGACCCGCGGATCCGCCTGACCGCCCCGTTCGGTTTCGATGGGGCGGTGGAAGCGATCCACGAGCAGCCGTTTTACCGGGACATTTGGGGGTTGGCGACGGAGTGGGGCGTGGCGGAGCTGGCGGCGTTGGCCTGGCCGCGGGTGGTGCTCCCTTCGCCGGTGACGGAAGCAGAGGGGCGACGGCAGTTGCGGGCCGAGGTGGGCTGGCCCCGAGTCGCCGGGCCGCCGCCGCCCCGGCCGGGACGCAGCGGGGCCGCACCGGGAAGCCTGGACCTGCCGCCGCTGCCACAGGTCGAAGCCGAACAGCAGCGGCTGGTCAAACTGCTAGGCGGACGGGCGTCGGACGACCCGATCGGGCAGGAGATCCGCCGCAACTGGCCGATTTTGGCTGACGGGCCGGCCCCTGCCGTGCGGCAGTTGCGGCCGCTGGACGACCCACAGCAGCGGCAGCAGCGGCAGTTCGAGCAGTTGGTGGCCTACACGCAGCGGTTGTGGCGGACAAGCGAACCGGTGCGGCGACAGTTCTGGAGCCGGGCCGATGCCGCCTCGCCGCAGACGTGGGAACGCTCCTGCTCGTACTACCGCGACTACTTCCACACCGAGGTGATCGGTCGGCTGCCCGAGCCGCAACTGCCGCTGCGGCCCCGTAGCCGCAAGGTTTACGACGAGCCGGGCTGGACTGGCTACGAGGTCGTGCTGGACGTCTACCCTGACGTCTTCGCCTACGGCATCCTGCTGCTGCCCAAGGACCTGCGGCCCGGCGAGCGGCGGCCCGTGGTCGTCTGCCAGCACGGCCTGGAAGGCACGCCGCGACACACCATCGACCCCGAAAAATACCCGGTCTACGACCGGTTCGCCCGCCGCCTCGTCGAGCGCGGCTACGTCGTCTATGCCCCGCAAAACCCCTACTACGGCAGCACCCGCTTCCGCCAGATCCAACGCAAGGCCCACCTGCTAAAGTGGTCCCTGTTCAGCTTCATCGTCCGCCAGCACCAGCGGACCCTAGACTGGCTCGAACAACTGCCGTTTGTCGACCCGCAACGCATCGCCTTCTACGGCCTCAGCTACGGCGGCAAAACCGCCATGCGCGTCCCGGCGATCGAAACTCGCTACTGCCTGTCGATCTGCTCCGGCGATTTCAACGAATGGGTCGGCAAATGCGTTTCCGTCGATCTCGACCGCAGCTACATGTGGACGATGGAGTACGACATGTATGAGTTCGACCTCGGCCACACCTTCAACTATGCCGAAATGGGTTATCTGATCGCCCCGCGGCCGTTCATGGTCGAACGCGGCCACGACGACGGCGTCGGCACCGATGAAATGGTCGCCTACGAGTACGCCAAGGTCCGCTACCTCTACCAGAACCGCCTCAAGATCGGCGACCGCACGGCGATCGAGTTTTTCCCCGGCGGCCACCGCATCCACGGCGTGGGGACGTTCGCGTTTTTGCAGAAACATCTGCAATTCCCCGTCCAAGACAAGCCGCGGTGACAGCAGCCCTGCAGGGGCGGCATAGCACAAAGGTACGGGCCGTGGCCCGATCATGGAGCGGGAGAGTCGGAAGCTGTGGCGTCGGCGGCGGAATCCGCAGTGTCGGCGGGTGCCGTAGCCTCGATGTTGTCCATGTCGGGGGAGCCATCCGACCTCGCCGCTTCCAGCCTGTCCGTTGCCAGCTTGTTCGCTTCCGACTTATCCGCCTCCGGCTTGTCTGCTTCCAGCCTGACCGCTTCCGGCATGTCTACATGGGCGGCGGGGGGCAGACGCCAGCGGATGACCCGGGCGGGCACGCCCACGGCGATCGCCCCGTCCGGCAGCGGGCGGGTTACCACTGCTCCCGCCCCCACCACGCAGCCCCGGCCGACATCCGCCAGGATAATCGCCCCTGCGCCGATCCAGCTCCCCGCACCGATGCGGACCCGCCGCCGCTCCCCCCCCTGCTCGCGGATCGGACGCCCCGGGTCATCAAAATAGTGGGCGTGCGCCCCGGAAGGGATCTGCACGTGGGCCGCCAGCAGCACGTCCCGCTCCAGGTGCACCAGTCCCACTACGCACCGCGGCCCGATGTACACGTTCTCCTCCAGCACCGCACCGGTCTTGGAAAAGAGCGTGCCGAACTCGACCACCACCCCCGGCCCGCAGCCGGCCAGCACCTGCCGCAAAAACGCCCGCCGCACGTACTGGCCGCTGATCCCCGGCCACAGACTGAGCAGTTGCGAAAACGACTCCAACGACCGATCCCCCCCGAAGACCGCCGCGTGCAGCCAGTACAGACCCACTAGCGGCCAAACGGCCAGGCCGGCCAGCAGTCGGGCCACGGCCTTGACGGCGGCCTTGCCACGGGATGCCGCCGGAGCGCTAGCCGGTTGCGGCGGTGCCGGGTTTGCCGGTGCTGACGCGGCCGGTGCCGGTTGCGGCGGTGCCGATGCCTCCGTGCCGGGCAAAGTCATGGTCGTGCAACGGACCTTGGGGAATGAGCGTGC